>Ga0207691_10004944_pt1 | contig 12857 bp, 9 predicted proteins | sample KBSM13metaG_FD_184327 | JGI IMG/M metagenome (GOLD analysis project Ga0207691, IMG submission 184327) | Miscanthus rhizosphere microbial communities from Kellogg Biological Station, Michigan, USA - KBS M1-3 metaG (SPAdes) (version 2) | ecosystem: Host-associated > Plants > Roots > Rhizosphere >... | reverse complement strand
CGCGAGATCGGAGTCAAGCTCGCGGTGGGCGCCAAGCCGCGCTTCATCCTGGGCCAGTTCCTGGTGGAGACGATGACCCTGACCGCGGTGGGCGGCGTGCTCGGATTCCTGATCACGCTCGGCGTCATCGCCGTCTTTCCGGCCCAGCTCGACGAATACGTGGGCACGCCCGAGGCCTCCGCGTTCGTCATCCTCACCACGGCCGCGCTCCTGGGCGTCATCGGCCTCCTCGCCGGCTATTTCCCCGCCCGCCGGGCCTCGCTGCTCGATCCCGTCGTGGCCCTGAAGCTGGCCTGAGCGATGAGCCCCGCCGAGCTGCTCCTCGTCTGGCGCCTGTTCCGCGTGGACGCGGCCCGCAACCGCAAGCGCATCGGCCTGACCGTCATGGCCATTGCCTGGGGCACCCTGTCCATCGTGCTGCTCCTCTCTTTCGGAGAGGGCATGAAGCGCTCGTTCCACCGCAACTCGCGCGGGATGGGAGAAGGCATCGGCGTGCTCTGGCCGGGCGCGACCACGCGCGCCTACGCGGGGCTGCCTTCCGGGCGCGCGATCTCGTTCACGGACGAAGACGCGGAGCTCCTGGGCGCGCGCATCCCGGAGATCACGGGGATCAGCCGCGAATATTCGAAGCGGGTGCCGGTGGCGCGCGGGACCAAGACGGTCAACGCGCGCGTGCGCGGCGTGGATCCCGCCTTCGGGGAGATGCGCAACATCATTCCCGCCGCCGGTGGGCGCTTCCTCAACGAGATGGACAGCGCGCTCAAGCGGCGCTCGGTGGTGCTCGGCGACGAGCTGGCCACCGACCTCTTCGGCAAGGAGGAGCCCGTCGGCAAGACGGTGGTGATCAACCAGTCCACGTTCCTGGTCGTGGGCGTCATGCAGCCGAAGGTGATGATGGGGATGTACAGCGGGCCGGACAAGGGCCAGGCCTCCATCCCCGCGCCCACCTTCAAGGCCATGTTCACCGACGCCAAGATCGGCAACATGGTCTACAAGCCCGCGAACGAGCAGGTGGCGGACCAGGCCAAGGCCCAGATCTATCGCGTGCTCGCCCGCAAGTACCGCTTCGATCCCGACGACACGCGCGCCCTCGGCGTCTGGGACACGCGCGAGAACCAGCGCATCACCGGCAACATCGCGCTGGGCATCCAGATGTTCCTGGGCATCATCGGCGGCCTCACCCTCTTCGTGGGCGGCATGGGCGTCGCCAACATCATGTACGCGGTGGTGAAGGAGCGGACGCGCGAGATCGGGGTGAAGATGGCGCTGGGCGCGAAGGTGCGCCAGATCATGTCGCCCTTCGTGCTCGAGGCCCTCACCATGACCATCCTGGGCGGCACCCTCGGCACCGTGGTCGGCGTCGCCCTGATGCAGATCGTCGCCGCCCTGCCCCTGAAGAACGAGGCCTTCGAGTTCCTGGGCCGGCCGACGTTTTCGCCGGCCATCGCCGCCGCCACCTCCCTGATCCTGGGCACGGTGGGCATGCTGGCCGGCTATTTCCCCGCGCGGCGCGCCGCCAGCGTCAATCCCGCGGAGTCGCTGAGGTACGAATGATCACCATGCGCGGAATCCGCAAGGTCTACTCCATGGGCGCCCAGGAGGTGCAGGCGCTGCGCGGCGTGGACCTCGACATCGGCGCCAACGAATACGTCGCCGTCGTCGGCCCGTCCGGCTCGGGCAAGTCGACGCTCATGAACATCCTGGGCTGCCTCGACACGCCGACCTCCGGCGAATACCTCCTCTCCGGCGAGTCGGTGGGGACCCTCGACCGCAACCGCCTGGCCGAGATCCGCAACAAGCGCATCGGCTTCGTCTTCCAGAACTTCAACCTGCTGCCTTACGCGTCCGCGCGCGAGAACGTCGAGCTGCCCCTGCTCTTCGGGGGCGTGGGCACGCGCGAGCGCAAGGAGCGCGCGGAGGCCATGCTGCGCCGCGTCGGCCTGGAAGACCGGATGGAGCACAAGCCGACCGAGCTGAGCGGCGGGCAGATGCAGCGCGTGGCCATCGCGCGCGCCCTCGTGAACGACCCCGCCATCATCCTGGCCGACGAGCCGACGGGGAACCTCGACTCCGCCTCCGGCCAGGCCATCGTGAGCCTCTTCCGCGAGCTCCATGCCGCCGGCCAGACCATCGTGCTCATCACCCACGACTCGACGGTGGCCAAGCTGGCCGCGCGGATCGTGCGCATCCAGGACGGCCTCGTGGTGGAGGATCGCTCCGCCGCCGCCTGACCCATCCTCATCGCGGGCGCCGTCTTGACGCACGTGCGCGCGGCGCAGCGGTGGCTGTAGCCGCGGCTCAGGGCACGGTGTGGCCGCGCCACACGCGCTCGTAGACGGCCCAGTCCTCCGGGTCCGTCGTCCACTCCGCGTACAGGGCCACGCCCTCGAAGGTGCCGCCCGTGCGTCCGCGCAGCCCCGACACCACGCCCAGGAGCGCGTTCTCCGGCGTCTCGACCTCCTTGCGGTGCATGAGGCCCGTCTCGTCGTAGGTCGGGATGCCGACGAGCACGCGCGTGCGGTGAGACCGCGCGAGGTTCGCCGTCACCGTCGCCGCCGCATAGGCGACGTAGCGGCGGTAGAGGCCCGGAGTCGGGATCGCGGTGTCGTAGGTCATGAGCACGACCTGGTCCGCGGAGTCCGCGATGCGCGCGTAGTAGTCCGCCGTCCAGAAGAAGTTGGGGGCGAAGGCGGGCGCCACCGGCCCCGGCCGCGTCGCGGAGAGGGACAGGATCCCGGTTCCCACCGCGGCGCGCAGGGCGCGCAGCAGGGCGAGATAGTCGTCGTCCCCGTTGGCGATGGGCTCGACGTTCACGTGGATGCCGTCGAAGCCCTCGTCCATGAGGCCGCGGCACTCGGCCACCATGCGCTGCCGCTGGCCGAGGTCGCCGAGGTCGATGGTGCCCGCTCGGCTGCGCTTGTAGCCGACGCGCAGGCCGCCGACCCACGGCAGCACCTTCATGTTCGGCGCCACCCGGCGCGCGCTGGCCAGGAAGGCCCGCATCTGCTCGCGGTTGTGCAGGGGCAGGCGGCCCGCGCTGTCGAAGGGGATGAGGTGGGGGTACGCATACACGATGCCGTGATGGTCGAGGAAGCGGAACATCTGCTCCATCTCCTCGACGGAATGGGGCTTCTCGAGCCAGCGGTGCTCGAGCCAGACGGCGTTGCGGTCCTGGTTGAAGGGATGGGCGGCGGTGTCGCCGTAGGGCGCGTAGGCGACGTAGACGCCGGCCGCGATCCCGAGGACGACGAGCAGGGCGAACACGCGCAGGGAAGCGCGGAAGAGCTTCACGCGGGGGCGCGCACCAGGAGGACGGCGGCGGCGGCGTGCTCGCGGCCATGGGTGAGGCTGACGAGGGCGGCGCCCGCTCCCGCCTTCTCGAGCGCGGCCTGGGCCCGCGCGGACAGGCGGAGGCCGGGGGCGCGTCCGGGCACCCGGGTGACCTCGATGTCGGCCTCGGTGACGCCCGGTCCGAGCAGGCGGACGGCGGCACGCTTGGCGGCCAGCCGTGCGGCCAGGCGGCGCTCGGGATCCGACTTGTCGCGCGCGTAGGCGAGCTCGGCATCGCTGAACGGGCCCGTCCCGCCTTCGGCGAGGAGCGGGCTCACTTCGGCGATGGGGAGCACCTCGATGGTCTCCGCGATCACGTCGTCATCCGGACCCACCGGTCGAGTCTAGCGTGGACGGAGAGCGTGCGTTCCGCGAGGCCGCGTCAGCGGCGGTTGTGCCGATAGATGAGAGAAGCGATGAGGCGGTGCGATCGCACGACGGCGGCGCGGGCATCGATGTCGGTGTAGCTGCCGTGCTCGTAGTTGTAGGCGGCGTCGAGGAGGAGGGGACCTATGATGATGCCGGCCCCCGCCGTGAGCGCGTCGAAGCGAGGAGCTCCGTTCACGACCAGCGGAGGCCCGTCTCCCACCGTGACGTAGCCGGGAATGGAACGGAAGTACTGCCGATCGTTGAAGTAGCCCAGTCGAATGGGCAGGCGCAGGCGGCCCCGGATGATGACGTACTCGAGCCCGGCTCGGAACTGCTCGGTGTCCTTGGGGATCTCCAACGGGATGAGAGTGGGATAGGGCACCGTCTCGAAGATGTTGGGCGCACCCGTGGCCCCGAGATCGAAGAACTGGTGGATGGCTCCGTCCGACCAGCGCGTCCACGTGTAGTCGACGGAGACCGTGAGCGCGCTCCGTGGGCGGAAGGAGGCGCCGATCCCGAGGGCCGGCGGGAAGATCAGCCGCGGGTCGAGCTCGAGATCGTCGCTGGTCACCCTCCGCTCGCGGATCACGACCTGCCCGGTGCCGTCGGGCAGGGGATCGCGGCGGAGGCGGCTCTGCCACAGCCGGCCCTCGTAGCCGGTCTTGTAGACGGCCCCGATGTTCAACCACTCCGCGGGCGTCCAGATCACGCCGACGTTGACGTTCCAGGCGCGAATGTCGTACCGGAACTCCTGGTGACTGACGCCCAGGGCCACGGGCTTGTCGTAGGTCTGCTCGTACCCGTTGAACCAGCGATTGAGGGTCGCGCCTGCCCGTAGCGTTCGTGTGAATTGCCACCCGCTTCCGAGCGCGACCACGTCGAAGCCGCCCTTGGTGGAAATGGTGGAATGGCGGACGAAGGAGGGTTCTACGGGCGCGCCGGCCGCCGGCGGCGCGGGGAAGAAGTTATCGTCGATCGTCCGGTCGGCGGCGAACGAGATCACCCGCTGGAAGCTCAGCTGGGCGGCCCCGGAGAGGGACCCAATGGAGACTGGAAAGGTGGCGGCGAGGAAGTCGGGCTCGCTTCCGTGACGGCGATCGTCCGAGAAGTCTTTGGTGACGTTGTTCGTCGCCCGGCTCTGGAGGTTCCCGCCCGAGTAGACGAAGGAAACTTCGGGCACCCGGAGGTAGCTGAGGCCCGCCGGATTCCAGGACGCCGCCGTCGCATCGTCGGCACGGGCCAGGAACGCTCCGCCCATACCCAGCGCCCGGGCCCCTGATCCCTGAACCACGTTGGAGCGGGCCTGCAGGGTCAGCTGATCCTGTGGCAGGGGAGTGGGGGACGGCGTGGGCGTCTGTCCAGTGACACTGGACGCCAGGCTCAGCAGAGCGACGCTGATCAGTACCGGCCGGAGTCTCACCATTAGAAACAAAAGGCTTACCGAGCGCTCAATCGACCGGCGTCGACCGCCGACGGGCAGCATATCATTGGCGACGGATGGCATCGTTTTCGCGCCTGGGTGCGCAATTTGGCCTCGCCGCCGCCTCCATTGTCCTCACTCTCCTGGCCGCCGAAGGTGTCCTTCGTCTCACCGGATACGCCCCGGCGAGCTTCCAGCACACGAACCGCATCGCCAACCGCGGGCGCAGCGTCCTCCTGGACTGCTATCCGAGCAACCCGCGTGGCTACTTCGACATCGACCTCCACGACCCTGCGACGTTCCAGAAATATCGGGCCCTGGGCCTGGCGCGTCTCGACGAGGCGGCCGCCCGCACGCCCTACGCGGTCGAGCGCCGCTACAGCACGCAGCAGTTCCGCTCCCCGGAGATCGGGCCCCGCCGGCCGGGCGTCGTGCGCGTGGCCGTCATCGGGGACTCCTTCACCGAAGGCATGGGGGTCAAGGAGGAGGACACGTACGCGCGCGTCCTGCATCGCCTGCTCAACACGGGGACGGAGGCCGGGCACTGGGAGGTCTTCAACTGCGGCCGCCGCGGCTACGACTTTCCCGCCATCCGCGACCTGTTCGAGACCGTGCTCGCCCTGGAGCCGGACGTGGTGATCTACGGCATGGTGCTGAACGACGCCGTCCGCGCGGAGGCGTTCCAGGCGCGCCAGGCCTACCTGAACGACTGGATCCTCGACCGCGGGCGCATGTTCCGTGACGACGACGAGCGGCGGCTGGGGGCGTTGGACTTCCGGCTCTTCGCGCTCGTGCGGGACCGGGTGGAGTCTTATCGGGTCGGACGCGACACCACGCGGTGGTATCGCGACATGTACGGCGAGCCCAACCGCGAGGGCTGGGAGCGTACGCAGGCCTACCTGCGCGAGATGAACGGCCGGGCCCAGGCGCGCGGCGGGCGGTTCCTCGTCGCGTCCTGGCCGCTGCTCGTCGGCCTCGAGGGCCGTTACCCGTTCGCGGACGTCTCGGAGACGATCGCCCGCTTCTGCCTCTCCGCGGGCATCGCGCGGCACGACCTGCTCTCCGCGCTCTATGGCCACCGCGACGACTCGCTCTGGGTGCACCCCGTCGATCACCACCCGAACGAGACCGCGCACCGCCTGGCCGGTGAAAGCCTGGTCGATCCGGTACGGCGGCTGTGGACGGACGTCCCGGTCGTGGAGGAAGAGGGGCCGCGCGCGCTCAGCGGCGCCGCGCGCGTGCCGTCGGGCGCGCCGGGTTCGCCAGCAGGGCCGGCGGTGCGTCCAGGTCCGTCACCTCGCCCGTGAAGGCCGCGCCCGTGCGCGTGCCGTGGGCGATGGCCTGCAGGAACGTGTTCGAGATGATCTCCTCGCCCTCCGCGTTGGGATGGATGTGGTCCACGAAGAGGCGGGTGACGTCGCGGTCGGCCAGGAACGCCTTCTCGATGTCGGCCAGCACCACGTTCTGCTCGCGGGCCAACGCGCGCACCTGCACGTTCACCGCTTCCACCCAGGCCTCGCGCTGCTGGGGCGCGCGGAAGTCGTAGCCCACGTTGACGGGCAGGATGGTGGCCAGCACGGGCAGGCTCGACGAGCCCTTCGCGGAGAGGATGATGTCGCGCAGGCTCTCGATGGTGAAGCAGGTCGTGGCCAGCTTGGCCACGCTGTTGCACTCGCTCTGCCCATAGTCGTTCGTGCCGTAGACGATGAGCGTGTAGGCGGGCCGGTCCGAGTTGAGGGGGTCGTCGATGCGCAGGGCGCCCTGGTTGCTCTTGGTCGACCCCACTCCGCTGTTGATCACGGTGGCCCGCGCGAAGTGCTGCTGGAGCTTGGTGCCGAGGGGCCCGCGATAGGAGGGGTCGCCGGGGTAGTTGTTCCCCTCCGTGATGCTGTCCCCGAAGGCCAGGTAGGTATTCGGGCGGTTGGAGCCGATGGACAGGACGAGCGGGATGGCGACCTCGGCTGTCGCCGGGACCTGCACCGTGGGCACGCGTCCGATGTTGTAGTACGGCGGGAGCGTCGTCGGGTTGACGGTGGGGACGACGCTGCCCGTGGCCACGCCGTCGATCACGGCGCGCCCCGTTCCGACCGCGCTTCGCGCCGTGCGCCCATTGAGGCCGATCTCCACGTCCGGCACCCGTGCCTGCTCCGTCGCGTCCAGCGTGCCGCTGCCGTTCTCGTCGTAGAAGACGACGACGGTCACGGACTGCGATCCCACCGGAGATGGGCTCGGCCCGGGACCGGTGGGCGAGCTTCCGCCGCCGCAGGCGGCCAGAGGAAGGAGCAGGGACGCTAGGAGCGTCCGTCGGGCGGACATAAGCCGGAGATCATACCACGCCCGCTCGGACGGGCCCGCTCTGGCCGGACGTTATACTCCGCCGGTGACGGTCCCGCCGCCACTCAGAGAGCCGTCGCGTGGCGAGCGCGTCCTGTGGGCGGTTCTCACCGCCGCCTTCCTCCTTGGCGCGTCCGGAGATCGCGTTCCCTGGCTGCGCGGCCCGGCCCCCTATCCGCCGGAATGGCAGTGGCCTCTGCGCGACGCGCCGGCCGCCGGACCGATCGGGCCCGCGCTGGCGGCCGTCGCCGCCATCCTGGGCCTCCTGGCCTTGTCGGGCACGGCGTGGGCGCAAGCCAATCCCCTGCGCGCGCGGCGCGTGCTCCTGGGACTCGCTTCCGTCTTGGGGCTGGCCTTCCCGCTCGCCCTGGTCGCGGTCGAAGGGGGCGGCGTGCTCGCGACGATCTTCGGCCGTGTGGCCTACCGCACGGCCACGTCGTACTACACCGTGGCCATCGCACCGGAAGCCGCCGATCCCATCGAGTTCCTGCGCCGCCATCACGAGCTCCTGCCCACCTTCCGCAAGGGCGCGAAACACGCGGCCACCCATCCCCCCGGGCCGGTGCTCGTCTATCGCGGCCTCATCGGGCTGTGCGAGCACGTTCCCGGCCTCACCTCGGCCGTTCTTTCGTTGTCCGGATTGCCGGAGTCGAACCCGCGTCGCGCCCGGCCCGAACACGCCGCGCACACGCGGGCGGCTGGCGTCCTCGGCGGCGTGCTGATCCTCGTGGCGTGCGTGCTCACGGCCTGGCCGATCGCGGGACTGGCCCGCGCCGTCGGCAGCGGGCCGCTCGCCTCGGCGCGCCTCGGGATCCTGTGGACGCTGCTCCCGGGTCCGGTGCTCGTCCTGCCGCAGTTCGACCAGGCCCTCGCGCTTCCCGTCGCCGGCTCCGCCCTCGCGCTCGCCTGCGCGCTTCGCGCACCGACCCGCTCCCGCGCCGCCGCCTGGTCGATCGTCGCCGGCCTCGCGGGAGGGATCGCGGTGTCCCTGTCGTATGGGGCTCCGGCCTTCCTGGCCGTTGGTGGGGTCGCCGTGCTCGCGGCGGCGGTGGCCGGCGAGACGTCGCTCCCGCGGGCGCTGGGATGGTGCGCGCTGGCGGGCGTGGTGACGGCGGCGTCGTTCGCGGCGCCGGCCCTCGTCGGCCACCACCCGATCGCCTCCCTGCGCGAAGCGCTGCGGATTCACCGCGAGTTCTTCACCGAGCCGCGCGACTACGGCGCCTGGCTGGTCTTCGACCCGCTCGACCTGGCCGTGTTCATCGGCCTGCCCGTCGCCGCGTCGCTGGTTGCGGCCGCCGTCCGCGGCGCGCGGCGGCTCATCGCCGGTGCGCGGCTGCAGGCGGACGAGGCGTTTCGCCTGGGAGCTCTGGCCACGCTGTTCCTCCTGCTCGTGTCCGGCCAGACGCGCGGCGAGGTCGGCAGGATCTGGATCCCGATCATGCCCGTGCTGCTGGTGGCCGCGCTCGCCCGCCCCGCTCGCCCCGAGGACGACTCCGCGCCCAACGCCGCGTCCGCCGTCATGCTCGCCGCGGCCGTGGCCCCGGCCACGATCGCGATCGCGCTGTGGTGGCGGTTCTTCTAGGGCAGCGCGTAGCTGAAGTCGGCGCGGTACACGAGGATCGAGTATCCGATGACGGTGATCGGCTTGCGGGCACGGAAGAGGGCCATCAGGGGCTGCATCTCCGGATCCAGGTAGAGGCCCTGCAGGTGGGTCGCGCTGATCGCGACCACGTCGCCCGGATGGACGGCGCGCACGAGGGTCGAGGGCGGAGGCGGCTGATAGCTGGGCAGCCGGTCGGCGGCAATCCCGTAATACGAGGGATCGGCGGTGCCGAAGTAGCACAGCGTGACACGCGCGATCCCGTTCGTGTCCATGTAGCGCTTGAGGCCCGGCAGCTCCTGGCCCCAGTCCACGTTCGAGTCCACGAGCCACCGCCAGCCCTGCGCGGGCCCGCCCGCGGCCTCGTTGAAGTACGCGAGGTAGTTCGGGTGAACGCGCAGCACGCTGGCCCCGTACCAGAGGGCCAGGATCGCCACCGCCGCCCGTCCCCACCGAGCCCGCGCCGACCAGGCTACGGTCGCGACCCGCGAGGCGGCGACGAAGAGGAACGGATAGAGCGCGAGGACGTGGCGGTGCCCGATGTTGATGTTCTGCGTCATGGTGAGGGCGAGGAAGACCGCGGGGGGGAGCCAGACGAACCATTGGGCGCGCCCAGGGGCGGGATGCGTGAAGGCCAGGACCGCGGCCGCGAGCACGAGGACGAGCAGGGCGAGCGGCGCCTTGAGCGCGATGGCGACGGGGAAGTAGTACCACCAGCCCGTGTCCGAGTATTCGCCGAGCAGGAAGGACGGGCGGCTCGCGAACGACTTGAAGCAGTTCAGGAAGCCCCAGACCCAGGCCTCCGGCAACAGGTGGCCGCCGCGGGCGACGGCCGCGCCGATGCGCAAGGCCGCCCCCGCCGGCGGCGCATCGTGCGCGTGCATGAACGCGTCCACCGCGGGGTCCGGCGTGAGCGCGGACTGGAATCCGTAGGCGCCCCACACCACCACGAGGGCGATCGCGCCGATCACGACGACCGTGCTCACGAGGACGAGGAGCTTCGCGCCGCGGGCGGCCACCTCGCGAACGCGTCCGATGGCCACGGGCAGCGGCTCCGGCCTCAGCGCGATCACGAGGGACAACGCGAGGAGGATCGGCGGCAGCGCGAAGGCCGAGAACTTGGTGGCGAACGCGGCTCCCACGGCGAGAGCGACGGCGAGGATGCGCGAGACGGTGACGCGGTCGACCAGCCGCTCGAACGCGATCACGGAAAGAAAGACGAACAACACGACGGGCAGGTCGTTGGTGACGAGATGACCGTGGGCGAGCACGTCCGGGCTCAGCACGCACAGGAAGAGGGCGAGGAAGCCCGCGGGCAGGCCCCAGAAGCGCCGCGCCCACGCGAACACCGCAAAGGCCAGGACCATCGCGAGCGCGACGATGGGCAGGCGGCCCCAGAAGAGGAGGCGATCGCCGTCGTTCCAGCGATAGAGGAACCGCTTGCCCCATTCCCACGGCCGCGCGGTGCGCCAGGCCAGGTCGTCCGGCTCCACGTGCACGTCCATGAAGAGCAGCGGCCAGGCCGCGATGATCCGCGCCAGCGGCGGGTGCAGCGGGTTCATGCGGTGATCGCCCATCTTCACGATCGCGTAGCCGGGCGGGAGATGGATGATCTCGTCGAAGACGGCGGACTTGTGGCGCTCGGAGACGATGGCGAGAGCGGCCTGGAACACCAGGGCCAGCGCGACCGCGGCCCAGGTGAGGCGAGCGGTCACTGCGCGCCGAGGCGCGCGGGAGCCCTCCAGGCCAGCACGAAGGCGCAGGCATAGAGCGCCGCGGCCAGCCCGTAGAGGACCCGGAACCCGAAATACATCGAGTTGTATTCGAGCAGGCCGCCCACCATCGCGCCCAGGAGGTTCACCGCCATCGCGCCGCCGATCGAGACGCCGGTGTCCAGGAAGCGCGCGAACAGGATGCCCGAGAAGAAGATGGGCAGGCTCAGGAGCGCGACCGCGGCCAGCTTGCCGGACAGGGTCGGCGCGAAGCCGCCCGCGCGCGAGACGTACCAGCCGAGGCCGAGGCTGGCCAGGAGCAGCACGAAGGGCACGACGACGCCGCGCAGGCGCCACCGGCTCACCGCGATGGTGGCCAGGAAGGCCATGGCCAGGATGCCCGCGATGGAGATCCCGATCACGTGCCAGGTGTTGCCGAACGTGAGGCCCAGCTCGGTGATGGCCTTCGTCTCCACGAGCATGAAGCCCGCGCCCAGGAAGAAGAACACGGCGTGGCCCAGCTCCGGCTTCTCGCGCACGAAGTTGCGGGTGAGGAGCAGGGACAGGAGCACGACCACCACGGCCATGAAGACGTACGAGCGCGGGTACACGCGCGCCGCGATGTAGAGGAAGGGCCAGTCGTCGGTGGAGACGTCCGCGCGCACGCCCGCGTCCTCGAAGCGCTCCATCACCCAGAAGCCCTGCCGGCGGTCGAGGCTGAGCCCAGCGGGAACGGCGGCGCCGCCGTTCTTCTTCTGCAGGAAGATGACGGACCCGTCGTAGGCCCCCCGCAGGCACAGGGGCGCCTGCCCGTCGAAGGCCTCCGTCATCATCATGTAGATCTTGCGGCCGATCTCCTTCGAGACCACCGCGAACGACAAGCTGAGCAGGCCGTCGTCCTTGAGGCGGGCCCGCGCCTCCCGGATGCCCTCCACCGTGTACACGAACGACTCCAGGCGCACGCTGGAGGCGTGGCTCAGCAGCGTGTGCGAGTCGAGCAGGCCGTACACGATGAGGTCGTACGTCTCGGGAGTCGTGCGCAGGTAGGTACGCGCGTCGTTCACGATGCCGCGCACGCGCGGGTCGTCGTAGGGCCGTTCCGGGTGGTAGAGCTTGCCCAGGCGCAGGATCACGGGATCGATCTCGATCGCGTCCACGTGCGCCGCGCCCGCGCGCAGTGCCGCCGCCACGTCGTTGCCGGTGCCCGCGCCCAGGATGGCCACCTTCCCCGGCGTGCCGTGCACGCGGTAGGGCAGCTCGTAGTAGAAGCCGACGCGGTGGCTCTCCTCGGAACGCGCCTGCGCTTCCGGGGAGAGGTCGTGGACCTTCTGGTAGTAGTGGCCGGCGGCGCGGATGACGGTGAGCCCCCGCTCGCCCGGGCCGTGCTCGATGACCTGGTACGGCGAGTAGATGCGCTCCCACTGGAAGGAGACGGGCCAGGCCAGGACGATGGCGGCGGCCAGGGACGCCGCCGCGCCGGCCAGGAGCACGCGCCGGTCGAATCCCTGGAAGGCGAGCAGGGTCGCGAAGAGGAGCGCGAACCACACCAGGGGCGGCGTCCAGAGCGCGCTCACCACGAGGAGCAGGACGACGCCGGCCAGGCTGCCCACGAGGTTCAGCGCGTAGGCGCGGAGCTGCTCCCGCCGCGTCATCAGCCGCCCGCAGAGCTGGCCCACGGGCAGGAAGGCGAGCGCGCTCAGGACGAAGAGCACGGAGAGGAAGGCGTAGGCGGCGATGAACTGGGCCGCGCTCTGCGCGCTCGCGAAGCCGATGTTGCGCTGCTCGGTGAACGGCGTGGCCAGCAGGCTCTGCACCCGCCAGGCGTAGCCGTTGGTCTCGAGGGGCGCGCCGGGCAGGCCGTGGCGCAGGGCGAGGAGCAGCAGCATCTGCCAGGCGAGGAGGGGCACCGTCGCGAACAAGGGGATCCGGTCGCGCCCGGCCAGGGCGTAGCCGAGGCCGAGCCCGGCGAAGCAGGCGAGGAGCCCGAGGTTCTTGTAGAGGGCGAACAGCTCGAAGACGGATCCCTGCCAGCGGATCACGGCGAGCTCGAGGAAGAGGCTGAGCCCGGCCGCGGCCACGATGGCGAGGTCCA
>Ga0207691_10004942_pt1 | contig 12863 bp, 10 predicted proteins | sample KBSM13metaG_FD_184327 | JGI IMG/M metagenome (GOLD analysis project Ga0207691, IMG submission 184327) | Miscanthus rhizosphere microbial communities from Kellogg Biological Station, Michigan, USA - KBS M1-3 metaG (SPAdes) (version 2) | ecosystem: Host-associated > Plants > Roots > Rhizosphere >... | reverse complement strand
CGTCCTGCCCGGCTATCTCCCGTTCGTCTTTTGGGCGATGCCCGAGGTCCTGCTGGGCACGCTGTTCCTCGGGGCCCTCCTGCTTGCCGTGCGCGGCGGAGACCGCACCGCGGCCGCGGCGGCCGCCGGTATCGTCCTCGGTTTCGGGCTCCTGGTGCGGGAGTCTCTCGCGTTCGGCGTGCCCGCGATCGTCGTGGCCCTTCGCGACGGGCGGAGGCGGGCGACGTTCCTGGCCACCGTCGTCCTGTTCGTGGTGTGCATCCACGTGCCGCTGTCGCGCCAGCGCGCGCCCGGCGGCGTCAACTTCTGGAGGACACCCTCCGACACGAGCCGGCCCGGAGGGTTCGCTCCCTGGCACGCGGTGCGCGGCGGCGAGGTCGGGCGCGCCGTCGCCGGAACCTGGCGCCGCGTCGTGTCCAACGTCGCGGGTCCGTCCGCTCCCAACGCCACGGAGACGGGCATCCTGACCCTGTTCTTCGCGATGGCCGTCGTGGCCTGGCGGCGCCGGCGCGCCGGAACCGAATTCGCGCGCCAAATGGCCTCGGCGCTCGTCCTGGGCTGGCTCGCCCTGGCCTTCTGCATGCTCACGCTCTTCGTCCTCGGACGGTGGAGCGGCTTCCGCTACCTGATGTTCCTCATGCCGGCGCTCCTCCCCTGGACGGCCCGCCCGGCGCAAGGGCCCGCGACCGCGGCGCGCTGGACGGTTCCCGCCACGGCGGCCGCGGCCTGTCTCCTCTTCCAGGCGGCGGTGTGGCAGATTCACGAGCGCTACAAGTCGTCGCGGCAGAAGCGGCAGGAGGCCGTGTCGAGCTACGTCGAGCGCTACGTCGGGGCCCGGCCCGTCGGCCGTATCGCGCTTCCCAGCGGCTTCCAGTACGGGTGGCGGCACTACCCGACGGAGGTGATCTCCAGCCTGCCCGCGAGCGTGGGCGAGCTCCGCGCTCTCGAGAGGGCCGTCTGGTTCGACTACCTGGTGCTGTCACCGGCTTCGCCGCTGGCCGCGGACACGGCGGCCCCGGAACGCTACCTCCTCGTCAACGCCACCGACCCCGAGCCGCCGCTCCAGATCTATCGCCGCCTCCGTTAGGTTCGGGGCCGGGACCTTTCACTTCTTGAGCACGACCGCCGGAACGCTCTTGTCCCGCACGAGCTGGTTGAACCCGGCGAGGTCGGTGTCCAGGATCTTCTTCAGCTTCGCGAGCTCGACGTCGATGCGGCCCGCGACGTCGTCGTAGACCTGGTACGACGAAGCCGTGGGCGCGCCGTCCGCGCTCGCCACCACTCCGGCCAGGGCCGAGAGCTTGTTGTTGAGGCGGATGGGGAAGTTCAGGGGGTCCTGGCTGCTCTGGTTCTTCGTCTGGTAGAGCGCCTCCTCCACCGCCGTCACGCTCTTGGTGAGGGCCTCCGCCGCCTTCGCGATGGCTTCATCACCGCCCGCGGTCTTGGCGTGATCGACGACCGTCTTCACCTGCTCGCGCACCTCGCGGATGCGGTTCACGGCGTCGTGGGTCTCCGTGAGCTTGTTCCGGATCTTGAGGAGGAGATCGTATTGCTTGCGGTAGTCCTCCGCGGTTGCGGGGAGGCGGGGATCGCCGACCACCTGCAGGGGCTCCGTCACCGTCTTGCCTTTCGCGGTGAAGCGCACGGTGTACGCGCCGGGCGCGATGCGCGGCCCGCGCGTTCCGCCCGCCCAGAGGATCAGCCCCTTGAACCGGCTTGCGTCCGGCGAGCGGAGATCCCAGACGAACCGGTTCAATCCCGCCTTGGCCGGAAGCTTCTTCGCACCATCTGCGCCGGGGCCGTCGTCGTCGTCGCCTTCCGGCAGCGGGCCCCCCTCGTCGTCCTTCTTGTCGCCCGTGTTCGTGAAGCGCCGCACGACCTGGCCGGCGGAGTCGAGCACCTCGAGCACGATTTCTTCCTTGTCCTTCGGCTCCGCGCGCAGCGAGTAGTAGACGACCGCGCCCGCGGGCGGGTTCTCGCCCGTACCCGGCGGCGCGTCCGGCGTGAGATGGCGCGAGGCGGCGCGCGGGCGGAAGAGGTGCGCGTCTTCGGTCGCCAGGCCCGCCGCCATCTGCCGCAGGGGCGAGAGGTCGTCGAGGATCCAGAAGCTGCGGCCCTGCGTGGCCGCCACGAGGTCGTCTCCCTTGACCACGAGGTCGGTGACGGGGACGACGGGGAGCTCCCCGTCGTGAGTGGACGCGGCGGTCAGCGTTTCGATCGGAGTGCCGGCCGGCGTCTCGGGCGCGGTGCCCGCGGGCGCGGGCAGCGAGCCCTCCGGACGCGTGGCCGCCGTGCGCGCCGGGGGCCGCGGCGTCGGCGCGGGCGAGGCGGCGGCCGCGGGGCTCGAGCCGGGCAGGGCCATGCGCAGGGGCTGCCAGCGCGCGCCGTCGTCGAAGGAGACGAACACGCCCGTCTCCGTCCCCGCATAAAGGAGACCGCGCCGGGCCGGGTCTTCGCGCACGGCACGCACGAAGGACGACTCGGGCAGGCCTCCGGTGATGCGGCGCCAGCTCTTGCCGTAGTCCGTGGTGACCCAGGCATAGGGCTTGAAGTCGTCGAGCTTGTAGCGCGTGGTGGCCACGTAGGCCGTGCCGTCCTGATGGGACGACACGTCGATCTGGCTGACGAGGCTCCACTCCGGCATCTCGCGCGGAGTGACGTTGGTCCAGGTCTGGCCGTTGTCGCGCGAGACGTGCACGAGGCCGTCGTCGGATCCGGCCCAGAGGATGCCCTTCTCGCGTGGCGACTCCGCCAGCGCGAAGACGGTGCCGTAGTACTCGACGCTGGTGTTGTCCTTGGTGATCGGTCCCCCCGACGATCCGAGCTTGGCGGCGTCGTGACGGGTGAGGTCGCCGCTGATCGCCGCCCAGGTCTGGCCCTCGTCCGTGGTGCGGAAGACGCGGTCGCCGCCCGTGTAGAGGACCTTGGGGTCGTGCGGGGAGAACACGATGGGGAAGGTCCACTGGAAGCGATACTTCATGCCCTCCGCGCCCCAGCCCATCGGGTTCTCCGGCCACACGGTGACGTCGCGCTCCTGCCCCGTGCGGTGGTCGTAGCGCGTGATCTGCCCGCCGTAGCAGCCCGCGTACACCACCTGGGGATCGGCGGGGCTGGGCGCGATGTAGCCGCTCTCGCACCCGCCCACCGGGTACCACTGGGTGCGGTCGAGGCCGCCTTCGTTGCTGGCGGTGGCCAGGGCCACCGTCGTGTTGTCCTGCTGCGCGCCGTAGACCCAATACGGGAAGCGCGTGTCCGTGACGACGTGGTACAGCTGCGCCGTCGGCTGGTTGTCCTGACGCGACCAGCTGCGTCCGCCGTCGAAGCTGACGTTGGCCCCGCCGTCGTTGCTCTCGATCATGCGCAGCGGGTCGTCGGGCGAGACCCAGAGGTCGTGGTTGTCGCCGTGGGGCACGCGGATCGGGTTGAACGTGCGCCCTCCGTCCTGCGACCGGTAGAAGCCGGTGTTGAGGACGTACATGGAGTCCGCGTTCCTGGGGTCCGCGAAGACGTGCGTGTAGTACCAGGCGCGCTGGCGCAGGCGCCGCTCGTTGTTCGTGCGCTTCCAGGTCGCGCCCGCGTCGTCGCTGCGGTAGACCCCGCCGTCTTCCGCTTCGATGAGCGCCCACACCCGGCTCGGGTTCGCGGGGGAGACGGTAACGCCCACGCGGCCCCACGGCCCCTTGGGCAGGCCTTCGCCCGCCATTTTCTTCCAGGTGTCGCCGCCGTCCGTCGTCTTGTAGAGGCCGCTGCCCGGCCCGCCGCTCTCCAGGCTCCAGGGCGTGCGCACCACCTGCCAGAAGGCGGCGTAGAGGACGCGCGGGTTGGTGGGATCCATGTCGATGTCGATCGCGCCCGTGCTGTCGTCGACGTAGAGGACCTTGCGCCACGTGCGCCCGCCGTCCCGGGAGCGGAACACGCCGCGCTCCGTGTTCTTGCCGAAAGCATGTCCGAGGGCGGCCACGTACACGGTGTCCGCGTCCTTCGGGTGCACGCGGATGCGGCCGATCTGCCGCGTGTCGCGCAGGCCGATGTTCGTCCACGTCTTGCCCCCGTCCGTCGAGCGGTACACGCCGTCCCCGTGGGACACGTTGCCGCGGATGCAGCCCTCGCCCATCCCCGCGTAGACGACGTTCGTGTCCGCCTCCGCCACCGCGACCGCGCCCACGGAGCCGGTGCCGAGCTGGCCGTCGGAGACGTTGCTCCAGCGGATCCCGCCGTCCGTCGTCTTCCAGATGCCGCCGCCGGTGCCGCCGAAGTAGTAGACGTACGGCTGATCGCGGACGCCCGCCACCGCGACGGACCGGCCGCCCCGGTAGGGACCGATCGAGCGCCAGCGCAGGCCGCGCAGCAGGTCGTCCGGGATCGCGCCGGGCGCGCTCGCCGCCGGTGTCGTCGCCGGCAGCGCGGCCGACCGCGCGCCGGCAGTGGCGGCGGACACGGCGGCAAGGACGAGCGCGAAGCGGCGAGCAAAGCGAACACGCGACATGGCACCTCCAGGGCGGGTTTTCGGATCTTAACGTGCGGCGGCGGACCCGCGCCAAGCGCCGTTGACGGCGCGCGGCGCCCGCGCGTAGTCTCGCGTCATCGGCGGCCCACCATGAGCGACGCGGACGACATCCAGCGGTTCTACCGGGCCGGTCTCGAGGCGGGGCGCCTGCTCGAGGGGTCGGGTGTCATCGAGCTCGCGCGCACGCAGGACATCCTCGAGAGGCGCCTGCCTCCGCCGCCCGCGCGCGTCCTCGACGTCGGCGGAGGCACCGGCGTCTACGCGCGCTGGCTCGCCGGGCGCGGCTACGAGGTGCACCTCTTCGACCTGTCCTCGCGGCACGTCGAAGAGGCGCGCGCCCATCCCGGTCCGCCGCTCGCCCGCGCCGAGGTGGGCGACGCACGGCGTCTCGCCGATCCCGACGGCTCCGCGGACGTGGTGCTGCTCCTCGGCCCGCTCTATCACCTCGTGGACCGCGACGACCGCGTGCGCGCCCTGGCCGAGGCGCGCCGCGTCGTGCGGCCGGGCGGGATGGTGGTAGCGGCGGCGATCGGACGCCATGCGTCGCTGCTGGCCGGGCTCTTCCACGGGCTCGTCGACGATCCCGCGTTCCTTCCCATCCTCGAGCGCGACCTGCGCGAGGGACAACATCGGAATCCGACGTCGAACCTCATGTACTTCACGACCGCGTATTTCCATCTCCCGGCCGAGCTCGGCGACGAGGCGCGCGAGGCCGGTCTGGCCGTCGAGGCCGTGCTCGCGGTGGAAGGGCCGGCCTGGATGATGCCGGATCTGGAAGCGCGCTGGGGAGACGAGGCCCGCCGCCGGCAGCTCCGGGATCTCCTCCGGCGCATCGAAGCCGATCCGGCGGTGCTGGGCATGAGCGCGCACCTCCTGCTGGTCGCGCTTCGAAGCTGACCGATCTCAGAACCGGCAGACGATCCGCTCACGCCGAACGGCGGACGTGAGCGCGGCCGCCCGATCGTTGTCGGGGAAACGGGTGCCGCTGCGGCGGTCGTACATGAGATCGAGGACGAGCTTCTCGGTCGGCGAGAAGTCACCGTTGGCGGCGAAGTAGGCGTAATGGGTACCGACGCCGGCGAGGACGGACATCAGGCCGGGGGTGGAGCTGTGGCCAAGGCCAAGCATGTGTCCCAGCTCGTGGGCCACGATGTTCACCGCGATTCGCCGTGACCGTGGGCTGGTCAGGAACTCGTCGACCACGAACACGACTCGTCCGCCCGTGATGTAGCCCTGGGCGTCGAGCCGGCGCTCCGTGAAGGCCGCGACGTTGGGCCGGTTCTCCGGGTCGGGGCCCGTGGTGATGTCCACGCGCGCCCCCGTGCCGGTGCCCGTCTCCGTCGGCGTGAAGACCACACGGGCGTGGGAAGCGCCGCCGGCCAGGCTCGCGGCTTCCTGGACGACGGCACGAATCCCGGCGTCGCCGGCATACCGCGCATCGAGCACGACGTCGAAGCTTCCGATCGCGGGAGCCACGCGACGCAGCGGCTGGGCGGCCAGGGCGTCGGCGGGGCAGCAGAAGGCTCCAGCGGTGTAGACGAGCTCGGCGGTCGCTTGCTCGTCGAGGCCCGTGGCGCTCGTCCGGGGCCAGAGCGAGAGGCGGGTGGATTCCGACGTGCGTATGGAGGTCTGCCGATCCAGGAACCCGGAGGCCACGACGTCGACCAGGGACCCGCGCGGAACGGCTTCACCCAGCCGTATCCCGCCACTCCCATCGGTCGTGTAGCTGCGGCCGGCCACGACGACCGTCGCGCCAACGACGGGGCCCTTCGTTTCGCCCGAGACGACGGTGAGAAGGGTTCCCGCGACGATGTCGTCCTGGGTGACGGCCGGCGCCGGAGTCACGACGCGGTCCCCGCTGCAGGCCGGAAGAAGAGCGAGGAGGGCGCCGGCGAAAGGAGCCAGGAGCGGAGGGGTGCGGCGAAACGACTGCATGTTGGACGAACGCTACCTCAACTATTCCATCAGCAGGGTCTTGATGTCGCCGATGATCGCGCGCGGATGGAGGAAGGTCGAGGTGTAGATCTCGCGGACGTCGCCCGCGCGGTCGATGAGGAAGACCTTGAGCACGTGCGAGAGCTGCCGGAAGGGCCGGCCCGTCGAGGTGTCGATCGCGTATTGCACGTCCTGCCCGAAGCCCTCGACGAGCGGCATCAGCTCCCGCTCCGACGGCGTGGTGAGGAAATACCAGCGCAGCCCGCCTTCGTCCTCGAGCTGGCTGCCCGCGTAGCGCTTCATGACCGACGGCGTGTCACGAGCGGGATCGAAGCTCAGGGTCACGAGCTGCACCTGGTCCCGGAGCGACGGCGTGGCCCGGATCTCGTCCTTCAGCCGATCGAAGACCCGGTAGGCCATCGGACAGCCCTGCGGATCCGTGCAGCTCGTGTAGATGAAGCCGAGGAGGGTGATCCGGTCGCGCGTGAAGCGCGAGAGCTTGTCGGGCTGTCCGTCCACGGTCAGGACCGTCCCGTCCGGGGCGCGCATGATGCGCTGGAGCTGGTACGTCCCCGGGTCGGGCAGGACGAAGTCCATTCGCGGCGGATCGCTCGTGGGCGCGGGCGGGGCCGCGGCGAGCCACACCATCGCCGCGGCGGCGGTGATCATCATGTTCGTGCCGGGGTTCCCGCTAACGGCCAGGAGCGGCGGCGGGCGCCACGTACGCCGTCTTCAGGACCTTGGAGCCGAGCTTCATGTGGTGCGCGCGCCCCAGCTTCTCCTTGGTGAAGTCCACCTCGAACGCGGGCGTGAGCGCCTTGCCGTCCCACCGGAAGGCGCGCAGGAACTGCTCGTTGTCGGCGCCCGCCTTGTCCCAGTTCGCGAGCAGCGACGAGGTGATGTAGACGCGGGTGCCGTCCCAGCTCTGCGAGATCATGTTCACCTGGGCGCCCGTGTGCTTCTCGTAGGTCTGCTTCGGGGCCTGCGGGTTCGTGAGGTCGAAGTAGCGCGTCATGCCGTCCATGAACGTGTTCACCCAGAGGCCCTTGCCGTCCTGGCGGATGCTGATGTCGACGGGCAGCGGGATCTTCGTGGGGTCGCCGATGGTCGCGACTTCCTTGGCCTGCCACTGGCCGCTCGCGTCCGGGCGCACGAGCCAGAGCTTGGAGGTGAGGGCCGCGGCCGTGATCGCCCAGTCGTCTCCGGGATGGAGCGACCAGCGGATCTCGAGCGGTGCGCCCGGCACCTGCATGATCGTCTTCGGCTTCATCGCCTTCAGGTCCCAGGCGACCATCGTGTTGCCGAAGCGCTTCATGGCCGCATCGTCCTTGATGAGCTCGCCCAGAGGCCGCATGTAGTTCGCGTGCCCGGTGAAGCTGGAGGTGAGCAGCACGTTCTTCGTCGGGTTCACGGCCAGGTCGTACCCGTAGCCGTCCCCACCGCCCTCGACCGGCATCGGATAGCGCGCGACGAACTCGCCCTCGTTGTTGTAGACGGCGATGCCGGTGACGCCGCCCTTGTCCTTCTCGTTGGAGAGGGCCTGCACGAGCATGCGGCCGGGCAGCGCGTAGTACGTGTGCGGCCCGATGTAGCCGGTCTTGGCCGCCAGGTCCTTGATCGTCTTCACGAGCTTGGGGTGCGCGGGGTCGGTGGCGATGTCGAAGACGTAGATCTCCGCGCCCGCGAGACCGCCCGCCCAGATCCGCCGGCGATCGTCGGTGAAGCCCATGTGGTGGGCCTCGCCGCGCGTGCCCACCGAGGCCTGGGCGATCACCTTGCCGTAGGTCCCGGATTTCGGGTCGACGTCGATGGTGACCAGCTTGTCCGAGCCGTCGCCGAGGCCGTCCACGCCGAGCGTCCAGACGTAGACGTAGTCCTCCTGGCCCTTGATGAGCTTGGCCATGTAGGGGGAGTTGCAGGTCTCGTCGGCGTGCAGCATCGGCGCCGCGAGGAGAAACGCGGCGGCCAGCGCCGCCGGAACGCAAGCAAGGGATTTCATGCGCGGGATGCTACGCCCCCGCGCGGGCGCCGATCAATGGGAACAATGTCCTGCCCGAAAGGGGGCACCTCCTGCCCGAGAAGGTGCAGCGGGCGCGCGCGGATTCGTCTTGGCTTCCACGCGTAACTCGATGTTGCTCAGTGCGAAAGCGCTTCCGAACGCGGCCCTCCGCGCATGGCAGGCGAGTTGCCAAGAGGGACGTCAGCCCTGAGGAGGGGATTACTTACATGAAGAAGCTGATCTTGATCCTGGCCGTTGCCGCCCTGCCGATGGCCGTCTACGCGGACACGCCGGCGAAGACGACCGCCAAGAAGCACGCGCACAAGGTCGCGGCCAGCCCCGCGCCCGATGCGAGCCCGAGCCCCGACGCCGCCGGCGCCGCGACCACCGCGGCGAAGAAGGCTGCCCCGGCCAAGGCGACCCCGGCTCCCAAGGCGAGCCCGTCTCCCGCCGCAAAGTAGGGTCCACGCCGTAGTCGTTCGGTCAGGGGCACGCGTCGCGCGTGCCCCTTTCGCATTTCCAGGGGATCGCGCGCGGCGGCGCGCGATCAGGTCGTGAGGGACTTGACCAGCGCCTCGTGGGCGTAGGGGATCACGACCTCCGCGATCAGCATCCCCTCGCGCTTGATCGTGCCCACCCCGGCCGCGATGGCCGCGCGCACTGCGCCCACCTCGCCCGTGAGGACGACCATGCCCTTCGCTCCGGGCTGGTTCCGCGCTTCGATCAGCGTCACGTCCGCCGCCTTGACCGCGGCGTCGGCGGCGAAGATCGCGGAGGCGACCTCCTTCGTCTCGATGATGCCGACGGCCACGATCGAGGCGACCTTGACCTTGCCCTTGATGGCGGCCGGGAGCTGCGGATCCGCGTTCTGGATGAGGAACTCGTCGAGGACGGCGGCGCCCGCGATCTCCTTGCCCGCGCGCAGCGAGGCTTCGACGTCGGCCACGGCGCCTCCGATCATCACCAGGTACTTGCCGCGGGGAACGAGGATCGTCATCAGGAGCTCGACCGCCGCCCGCTTCATCATGGCGTCGGTGGCTTCGATGCCCTTCGCGATCGAGCTCGTCTCGAGCAGGGCGATGGCGGGGCCGCGGCTGGAGAGGGCGTTTCCGTTCATGGTGGCGATGGACCGGAGCCTACGTCCGCCTTCCGGCCCGGTCAACCGCCCGCGCGCCTAGAATAATGATCGTATGGAGCCCTCCCCTCCACGGTCGTACGCGCTCGGACATTCGTCCCAGGAGCTCGATCGCCTCAGCCGCCAGGCCGAGGCCTTTGGACCCTTCACGCGCGCGCTCTTCGAGCAGGCCGGGATCGTCTCCGGCATGCGTATCCTCGACGTCGGCTCGGGCAGCGGCGACGTCGCGTTCCTGGCCGCCGAGATGGCGGGTCCGGCGGGAGAGGTCATCGGGACCGACCTCGCGCCTGCCGCCGTCGAGCACGCGAATGCGCGCGCCCAGTCGCGTGGCGCCGCGAACGTCCGCTTCCTCGAGGGCAACCCCGCCCAGATGACGTTCCCGCAGCCGTTCGACGCCGTGGTCGGCCGTCTCGTGCTCATGTATTGCCCGGATCCGATCGACATCCTCCGCAAGCTGGCCCGGCACCTCCGCCCGGGCGGCCTCATCGTCTTCCAGGAGTTCGACATGGCCAACGCGCGCGCGCTGCCGCCGGCGCCCGTCTTCGACCGCGCGCTGGGCTGGATAAAGCACACGCTGGCCACGAGTGGCGCGCGCCTGCAGCTCGGCCTCGAGCTCTACCCGTTGTACGTGGCCGCCGGCCTGCCCGCACCCTCGATGCGGATGGATGCGATGGTCGGCGGCGGTCCCGATTTCGGCCTGCACGAGATCGTCACCGACGTCGTCCGCAGCCTGCTGCCCGCGATGGAGAAGCTCGGCATCGCGACGGCGGCGGACGTGGACATCGCGACCCTGGCCGCCCGCCTCCGCGACGACCTGGTCGCCGGCAAGGGCGTGGCCCTCTCGCCCGCCCTCATCGGCGCCTGGTCGCGCGTGGCCGCACCCTCCGGCTTGTGACCCAGGATCACCCGACGACGCGGGCGCACACCGAAGCCACACTCGATCCGCGCCGTCCCCTGCCCGCGGGCGGGGCCGCCCTCGGCGCTGGCCGCTTCGGCGCCGTGTACGAGCTGGGCCGCCAGCTCCTGGAGCAGACGGACCCGGAGACGGTGCTACGGACGATCCACGACGCGATCGTCGAGCACCTGAAGCCCGACCGCGCGTGCCTGCTCACGCTGGCCGGAAAGGGGTTCCGCGCCCGCCTCGCCCACAACCTGCCCGCCGACCGCGGCCCCGACGAGTGGCCGCTGAGCTGGAGTGTCATCCGCCACGTCCTGGAGAGCGGCCTGGCCGTGCTCGCGTCCGACATCCGCCAGGACGCGCAGTTCGCGGAGGCGGAGAGCATCCAGCGCTTCCGCATCCGGTCCATCCTCTGCGTGCCGCTGGGCGCGCCCGCGCGTGGCGTCCTCTATCTCGACAACCGGAGTGCGCGGCCCTTCACCCCGGCGGACCTCGAGTTCCTCACCGCGGTCTCCCTTTACGCCGCGCTCGTGCTCGAGCGGACGGAGGAGCTCGCGCGAACGTCCGAGGCCCTGCGCAGCGCGGGCGACCGGCTCGACGCGCTGCAGGCCGAGCTCCTGCGCCACGAGCTCGTGGGGGCGGCGCCCGCGCTCCTCAAGGCCTACGACGCGGTCCGCCGCTTCGCCAAGAGCGGCGCGCGTGTGCTCCTCCGCGGCGAGACGGGCACGGGCAAGGAGCTGTTCGCGCGCGCGTATGCCGCGCACACCCCGCGCCCGAACGGCTCGTACGTGCCCGTAACCATCCCCGCCCTCGCCCCCACCCTCGTCGAGTCCGAGCTCTTCGGCCACGTGAAGGGCGCGTTCACGGAGGCCGCGCGCGACAAGAAGGGCCGGCTGGAGATCGCGGACGGCGGAGTGCTCTTCCTCGACGAGGTGGGAGACATCGATCCCGCGGTGCAGACCAAGCTCCTGCGGTTCCTGGACTCGGGCGAGCTGTTCCGCGTCGGCGACACGCATCCGCGGCAGGTGGACGCCCTGGTCGTCTCCGCCACCAACCGCCCCCTCGAGCGGGACGTCGAGCAGGGCCGCTTCCGGGCGGACCTCCTGGCCCGCCTCGGCCACACCGTCGCCATCCCGCCCCTGCGCGAACGCGGCGAAGACGTGCCCCGCCTCGTCGATCACTTCCTCGCCCGCTACGGCCGCGGCACTCCGGCCAAGACGTTCGCGCCGGAAGCGATGGACGTGCTCCGGCGCCATCACTGGCCGTTCAACGTGCGCGAGCTGCAGCAGGTCGTGGAGCGCGCGGTGTGCCTCGTGGACGGGAGCGTCGTCGGCGTCGGGGACCTGCCCGAGTACCTGCAGGCACGCAGCGGCGCCGCCTCTGCCGCCGTTCCGGACGACGGACCCCCCGGCCCCTTGAAGAAGGCGATCGAGGAGCTGGAGCGGCGTCACATCGTCCGTGCGCTCGAGCACACCAAGGGCAACAAGCGGCGCGCCATGGAGCTCCTGCAGCTCTCGCCGGAGACGTTCTACCGGCGCCTCGAAGACTTCGGGCTGCACAAGAAATCCGAGTAGTGGTCGCGTTCGGCGCCCGAACACCCGTTCGGCGGGCGAACGCTTGCGCGTGCCCGCCCTTCACGGAAACCCGCGGAAATGGCCGTGTTTTCGCCATTCCCACCGTGGCACTCGCGTTGCTCTAGCGAGCAGGCGACGGCCGCGCGCGGATGCGCACGACGCGCAGCGACGACGCGAGCCGACGCGAGGACGCACATGAACGCAATGAGACCGACCGCGGTGGCCGCGCTTCTCCTGCTCGCCGCTTGCGGCTCGAACGACGGTGACGTGAGCGGGCCGACGCCTCCCGCGCAGTCCGTGCCGAACGTCAGCGGCACCTTCAGCAGCACGATCTGGCTGACCCAGTTCAACCGCACCCGCGACGGCTATGCCGGATCGTGGAACTGCTCGGGCAGCATGACCCTCGCCCAGGAGCCCGGATCGGACAAGTTCAACGGCTTCGCGGTGGTGGGAACGCCGTGCCCGGCGGTGTCGTTCGAGCTGGCCGGAACCGTCACCCCCGGCGGCGCCGTGACCATCGTGACCCGCGGGCCGCAGCCCGGGGCGGGCACGTGCCCGCTGCCGCCTCCCTCGACGTACACGGGTCTGTTCCAGAACAACCTCCTCTCCGCGCGCACGCAGGTGAAGGTCCAGTGCCCGGGCGAGCTCGAGGGCGAATACACGTTCAACCAGATCATCACCGCGCGGAAGTTCTAACGACGGGCCGCGGGGCGGTTCTCAGGGGGCTCCGGACCGATTGCGGCGCGTCAGGCGCCGCGGCCGGCCGGAGCCCGATCCGCGTTCGGTGGGCTCGTCGCGAGTTCGCGGAATGCCCC
>Ga0207691_10004941_pt1 | contig 12864 bp, 10 predicted proteins | sample KBSM13metaG_FD_184327 | JGI IMG/M metagenome (GOLD analysis project Ga0207691, IMG submission 184327) | Miscanthus rhizosphere microbial communities from Kellogg Biological Station, Michigan, USA - KBS M1-3 metaG (SPAdes) (version 2) | ecosystem: Host-associated > Plants > Roots > Rhizosphere >... | reverse complement strand
TAGTCCTGCCCCCATGAATATGACTGCATGAAGCCTCGTGAACTTCATTAAAGCCTTAGCGCGAGGCTGTATGTCCCAGAAATTTGTCCGCCCACGGAATGAAATACTTCCAGTTCGGACCATCCGTGTGGCCACCGTCGTGTTGCCGCCACGCGAGTTGCCCGTCCAGCATGCTGACGTTTACCGCAGGCATCTTCTCTTTCGTATAGTCGTCCGAAGTTCCGAGATCCTTTGCACCGAGAAGACGGAACACAGGACCAGCCGCAACTGCAGCCATGTAGCTACCCTGATGATCAAGCCAGCGGGCGTCGCCCTTTTCCGGAACGCCATAGCTGATGAAGGTTAGCCGCGGGGCACAGAGTGCAATCAACTGGTGAGAATCAACCGGAATATCGCCTGCGTTCTTGCTGCCGAAGTCAGACTCTTCCGCGCCGTACTTGATGAAGTTTCCAGCCATCCAGTGGTACTCGCCCTGTGCTGTGAGATTCTCCACGGCTTCACCCCAATTGCGCCGATGGAGCTTCGCGCCACCTTCGCCGGAAGAACCGACGAGTACGAGAGCAAAACGTGTGTCATAGGCCATCGTGACAAGGGCAGCCTTGCCGTAGCGAGACACGCCTTCGATTCCAACTTTCTTCGCATCGACGGCTTTGTCGCTTTCGAGATAATCGAGACCGCGAGCAGCACCCCAGGCCCAGGCACGCAGCGAACCCCAATCATCCGGCTTGCGGAACTCTCCCTTATTGACGAGTCCGATGATGCCTTTGGTCAGCCCCGCGCCATTATCGGCCTGAATACTTCCCGGATTGATCGACGCGTAACCCCAGCCGGCAGCAAGCAACTGTTGCTGTGCCGGTGGATCACCACCTGCTGCTGGTCCGCCGCCACGTCCTCCACGTCCCGCCGGTTCCGCGCCCGGAACCTGAGGAAGGCCGCCACCACCAAACATCATCATTACAGGAACCGGGGCCTTGGCATCCTTAGGAGTGACTAGCGTCATCTGGATGTCGACGTTGATTGAGGGATAAGCCGAATTGTCCACGTGCCCGACAAGTTGCTTTCCAATCGCAGCGTAGGGACCGACCATTCCATCAACCGTATTGGTAACAGTCCAGGTGACGCCGGGGACATTCTTTGGGACACGCCCCAGCACTTCGCGATCAAACCCTTCAAGGATCTCTGGCCGCCGCTGATTCCACCACATCGCCGGAGTCGTGACCTTCGTTCCGTTGTTCAGAGTCAGAACGTCCGGCAACTTCGGAAAGGGATTCGCGGTCGCTTCATCGTAGTTGGCGTGATTCGGCGCCTGCTCGTTGCCGCTCGGGCCCGGACGCAGCTTGCGAATGCCGAGCTGTTTGAGCATGTTCTGGTGATCCGCCGCTGTCGCAGCCTGCGTCTCATTAACCGCCTGTCCTCCGCGCTGTTGAGCGAACGAGGTCATGCCTGCGACAACCGTGAGACTGAACAGCACAACACCGCTGAGAATCTTAGAAAGCCCGATTTTCATTAATGAGTTCTCCTTGTGCTTCGCCATTGGATTTGCGATGGCTAGCATACTGCAGAAAGCGCATGCTCCAAAGGATTCAGGCCGGCGAGATCTATAGTGGGTTTCGTAAATAAGAAGGTCCTCTCCCACCAGGAGAGGGTGCCGCGAAGCGGCGGCTGCGCGATTCCCAAGCCCTGGAAATCCCTCATCCGGCCCTTCGTGCCGTCCTTCTCCCGGTGGGAGAAGGACGTGCGAGCGTTAAAGGTAATGCGCGTCGGTTTTAAATGCCTACCTACTGCAGTGCCGTAACGAGGCGTAAGCGCTCCTGCGGGGAGATGAAGTGATCCGCGTCCTCGGCGTCCTTGTCCACATCAAGCTGAACCCAGTTCACCTCGCCGCTGAACTTCTTATGGGGCGGATAGTCGTCCGTCACCGGTGAGCCGAACTCGTCACCGATGTCGCAGGTTTCGTCAGCGGAAAAAACAAACGGCTCCGTTTGTTCGACTCTGCCCTCCCCGGTCTTCTTGCCATCGACATAGAGTGTGACGGTACCGCCTTTGGCAATACCTCCGCCGTCGTACTGAAACTCCATCCGCACCTGATGTTTCCCGGACGGCAGTTTTGTCGCGCCTTCCACCGTGTAACGATGCAGACCGAAGAAGTTGTAACAGTATTTCGGCTTGCCATCCTTTGCGTAAAGAGACCAGCCGCCAATCAGACCGCCCTGCGCGACAATGACGCCCTCGGCACCCGACTCCGGAACCTCGATTTCGGCGGTCACTGAATGTGACTTGATCACTGAGTTCTCCGTAAGCCGACCCATACCGCCGAACAGGAGTTGCCGGTTGCCTTTCACCAGCTGCGGTCGGCCAGCTATCTCGGCATTTGCCCTCTCGGCCATCCGGTCGTCCAACGGCACGACGTTATACTTCACAGCCTCGATGAGCCAGAGCCGCTGCAGTTCGCGTAGTTTTTGAGGATTCTGGTTTGCCAAGTCCTTGGATTGACTCCAGTCGTTTGTCGTGTCGTAGAGTTCCCACACATCGTCGTCGAACGCCGGCAGTTTGACGATCCCGGTTTCCCACGGGGTACGATGTTTGGTCACGGCTGTCCAACCCTTGTGATAGATCCCACGGTTACCGATCATCTCGAAGTATTGTGTTTCGTGGCGGCCCTCTGCGTTGGCGTTGTCGAACGAGTACAGCATGCTCACACCCTCAATCGGCCGCTGCTGCACACCATTGACGAAGACGGGCTCGGGGAGGCCCGCCGCTTCCAGGATGGTTGGCGCGATGTCAATCACGTGATGAAACTGGCTTCGGATTTCTGCCTTGGCCTTGATTCCCCTCGGCCAATGCACGATCGTGCCGTTTCGCGTACCTCCGAAGTGGGATGCCACCTGTTTTGTCCATTGCAATGGTGCATTCATCGCATGCGCCCAGCCCACCGCGTAGTGGTTGAACGACTCAGCGCCGCCGAAATTGTCGAGATGGGCGATCAGGAACTCTGGCGTCTCCAGGTGTGCGAAACCAGAGAGGCAAACCATCTCGTTGAATGTGCCTTGGAGAGATCCTTCAGCCGAGGCGCCATTGTCGCCGATGATCACGTAGATCAAGGTGTCGTCCAGAATCTGGAGATCTTTCAGCGTGTCGATCAGCCTCCCAACCTGATGATCCGTGTGCTCCAAAAACCCCGCATAGAGCTCCATTTGTCGCGCGAGTACAGGTCTTAAGGCTGGTGCCATTTCCTCCCACGCTGGAACTTCGGAATGACGCTCCGTAAGTTCGCAGTCCTGAGGAATGACCCCGAGCTTCTTTTGCCGGGCAAACGTTTCCTGACGAACCTTGTCCCACCCCTGATTGAACTTGCCCTTGTACTTGTCCGCCCACTCTTTGGGGACGTGATGCGGCGCGTGCGTCGCACCCGGGGCATAGTAGACGAAGAACGGCTTGTCGGGCATGAGCGACTTCTGCTGTCGAACCCATTTGATAGCCTTCGTCGTCATGTCTTCGGTGAAGTGATAGCCTTCTTCCGGACCTTTCTCCGGTTCTATCGGCGTCGTGCCCTCATAGAGCGCCGGGTAATACTGGTGGGTATCGCCTCCGAGGAACCCGTAGAAATACTCGAAACCACCGCCTCCAGTGGGCCAGGAATCGAAAGGGCCCATGGGGCTCGTCTGCCAGGCCGGAACCTCATGGCACTTGCCGAACTGTGCGGTCGAATACCCGTTGAGCTTCAATGTGCGTGCAATCGGTGAGACGGTGTTGGAAAGTACGGAACAATTGCCGGGCGCCGACGTGGCCAGTTCGCAGACGTTGCCCATGCCCACCGAGTGATGGTTGCGTCCGGTCAGCAGCGCCTGCGTGGTGGGAGAGCAGAGCGCTGTTGTGTGGAACCGGTTGTACTTGAGACCATTCGCTGCGAGCATCTCGAAAATTGGCGTCTGGCACGGGCCTCCAAACGCACTGCTAGCGCCGAAGCCCACTTCGTCAAGAAGGACAACAACGACATTCGGCGCGCCCTTCGGCGGCCGCAATTCCTTAATCGGCGGATACTTCGTGTCTGGATCTTTGGCATCAAAGGTGGTCAGGCCAACATGTGGTTGGTCCGGGATTGGAAGAACTGTGCGCTGGGGTGTTGTCATTTGAACCCATCTAATCTCCTTAAGATAAGGTCGCCGTGGAAGACCTTGTCGGTGCACAAGCCCTACGCGCTCGGCACGCTCACGCGGATTAGCCGAATGTTCGTCCCGCAGCACTCCGTTATCGAGATTGCTCTTGTCGGGCTAACTTCGATGGCGATTTCAGTGAACTTACCTTGCTTGTTCGGTCCGACACAGCATCGGTGAGAAGTGCTATCTTACGATCGCACTCGGCGACAACATCGCGAGGAGTCCTCAACTTGAAGGCCGTCTGCAGGACAGACATCCGTTCTTTCAAGAATCGCCTTGGCCGGGCTTGCGCGACCGTGACGGCCAGTCTCTCGCAAACCACTGTTCTTGAAACCTGTAAGACAGGGCAGGTCGGTTCGGGCAGCAAGGAGAAGCGAGCGGATCATCTTCGTTCCGGCCGATTGCCGAGACGTCTTCGCTACGATTTCGGGGTACGCTTCTGTTTGATCTCCTTCAGGCGCCGCTTGAGTTCCGCTTCTCCACCCGCGTCCTGGGGATGGAAGTAAGTGCGCCCTTTCAGAGAATCCGGCAGGCAATCCATGTCGGCAACCTTTCCTTCGACGTCGTGGGAATACTGGTAGCCCTTACCGTATCCCAATCCCTTCATGAGACCCGTCGGCGCATTTCGGATGTGCATCGGCACAGGATCGTTCCGAGTGTGCGCGACATCTTCGGCAACCTCACCATATGCGGTATATACCGAGTTCGATTTCGGAGCGGCGGCAAGGTAGACCACGCATTGCGCGAGTGCAAGCTTTCCCTCCGGAAGCCCGATAAACTCGAACGCTTCTTTCGCATCGAGAGCGATACGCAACGCATAGTTGTCGGCGAGCCCAATGTCCTCAGACGCGAATCGCACAAGGCGGCGCGCTACATACAGCGGATCCTCTCCGGCTTCAAGCATCCGTGCCAGCCAATAAAGGGCAGCATCGACATCCGAGTTCCGCAACGATTTATGGAGGGCGGAGATGATGTTGTAATGTTCTTCGCCACCTTTGTCGTAAAGCAATTGTCGCTGCGCCGCCGCCTGCACGGTCTGGGGAGTGATCTTCTCCCCTGCAATAGACGTTTGCGACGCAAGTTCGAGGATGTTGAGAGCTGTGCGCGCATCTCCGTTTGCAATCGATGCAATCGCTTCAATGGCGTCCTCTTCGATATCGATATGCTCCATGGATACCGCGCGCTTCAGAAGCATCCGAATGTGCTCATCTGTAAGCGCCTGCAGCACAAACACTCTCGCTCTCGACAGCAGGGCAGAGTTCACCTCGAATGAGGGATTCTCCGTTGTCGCTCCGATCAGCACGACGTTCCCGCGCTCAACATGCGGCAGGAATGCGTCCTGCTGCGCTTTGTTGAAGCGGTGAATCTCATCGATGAAGAGGATTGTTCTGCGCCCGAGCCGGCGTGCACGTTCGGCCGCCGCCATGACCTCCTTGATCTCTTTGATACCTGACAGCACCGCGCTGAACGGTACGAAATCGGATTTCGTCATCTTCGCGATAACCTGCGCCAGTGTCGTCTTGCCCACTCCAGGCGGTCCCCAGAGAATCATCGATGGCACTTGATCGCGTTCGATCGCGGTACGCAACGGTTTCCCGGGTCCGAGGAGGTGCTCCTGGCCTACAACTTCGTCAAGCGTTTTCGGACGCAGCCGCTCCGCAAGCGGCGCAGGGGCGGAGCTGTTCGAAATTGGCTTGTCGTCTTCGAATAGCGAGCCGCTCATGTGAAATTTCTCTTTCGATAGGCTTCATACAGAACCACAGCAGCTGCTATCGCGGAGTTGAGTGATTCTGTTTGTGGTTCGTGTGGAACACGTAGCATGGTGGTGCATGCCTCGGTTTGCTCGCGGTTCAGTCCAGCGCCTTCATTGCCGATCAACACCGCCACAGGCCGGCTCCAATCCCACGAGGTGATGGAGTCCACAGCGTGAGGAGAAGTGCCAATCAACGGCACATTCCGCGTTTTCAAGGTTGCCACTACTTCCTCCAGCTCAAGATTCCAAACATGAGGCAAGCGAAACACACTGCCCGTGCTGGCGCGTGAAACTTTGGAATTGTGGATGGCGACCGTGCCGCTGAGCCCGAGACAACCCGAAGCCCCAAAGGATTCCGCCACTCGAAGAATTGTTCCGACATTGCCCGGATCCTGCAGGCCGGCGAGGACGACAACAGGGGATTCACCCTGCAGCAGATCGTTCATGCTCCATTTTCTCGGCTGGACCAGTGCGATCACTCCCTGCGAGTGTTCCGTGTCCTGGATTGCCTTGAACGCGCTCGAGTCCAATGAGTAGACACTCGAAGATTGAGGTAAATCCGCCATTGAGGTCCCTTCACGCACAAAGAGTGCATGGATGGAAAGACCACTGGCATGAGCTTCTTGAACGAGCGTTGGGCCTTCGATTGGGAGCAACCCATCGATGGTCAACGCGCCCCGCTGTACGGCCTTGCGAATATCTGCCAGGCGGGGGTTGTGCTTGCCTATGGAGATGGTGTCCAAGGATAATCCCTTAATCCGATGCAACTATTTGATGCGGGTACTCTATCGGACGGAGCCCTGGAACAGATTCTATCGTTTTTGCGTGCGGGAGGCGTTATCGCGTTTCCCACGGACACCGCCTACGGACTCGGCGCAGATCCGTTCAACGACGGGGCGGTGCGACGAATTTTCGAAATCAAGGGGCGTCCCGAAACCAAGCCGATCCTGTTGCTTGTGAGTTCCATGGAGATGGCCAATCGTGTCGTCACGTTTTCCGAAAAGGCTGTAGCGCTTGCAGAACGGTTCTGGCCAGGCCCGCTGACCATGGTACTTCCGGCACGCGAAACTGTTTCCTCAGGTATTACTGCGGGAACCGGGACCGTCGGAATTCGCTGGGCCGATGCGCCGTTCGCCCAGCGATTGCTGACCGCATTTGACCGGCCCATAACGGCAACAAGCGCGAACCTTGCGGGCAGGCCTTCAACCGTCACCATCGCCGAGGTGCGTGAACAACTCGGCGAATCGCTGGATCTGGTTGTCGATGGCGGCACTTTGCCTGCGAGAGGCGGCTCGACATTAATTGATCTGACCGCAATCCCCGCTCGGCTTCTGCGTGAAGGGCCCATTCCTGAAGCCGAGTTGAGCGACATATTGAAATGAAACGGCGCATTCTGAAGTGGGCCACGTTTCTGGCGGTCTTCGTGTTGGTGACTGCATGCGGACAGCCGTCGCCGACAATCGCACCCACCAGCGCGCGAACCGCTCCGGGCTTTCCGGCCGCGATGAGGACCGCCAGCGCGCCGGCTGGCAGGATCCAATGGATGAAAGTGCGCCGTACGAGTCGCATCAAAACATGAACGAGACTTGGGCGTCGATTCGATCCATCTTCTGACGCGTGGTCTGGTTCAGATGGCTGGCCTGAACCTTGAGCGCGGCGAGCGGCTGGAAGTCATAGCGCACGCCGACGGTGGGTCCGGAGCGCCGGCCGAGGAAGGCGAGCAGCTGGTCCGTGCTCGGCACATCGAGATAGTCCATGCGCACGTACGGGCGCACAGTCCCGAAGCGGCGCGACGCCTGCGCGTAGTAGCCGCGCGAATCACTCGCGGGGAGCGCGCCGCGCGGATCGTGGCGCATGAGCATCCCTTCGGTCATCAGCTCGAGCACGTCGGTCTTGTAGACGATGTGCGCCACGCCGATCGTCTCGCCGATCGGCGCCTTCGAGGTGTCCGCGAGCGTGAGCCGATCGTGGTAGAGCGACACGCCAAGCTGCAGGCCGTCGAGTCCTTCGGGGCGGATCCAGAGACCGGCGTTCACCGAAGGCGTATTGTTGTCGTTCAGCGCGGGCTGCGGCGCAACGGCCGCAGACGACTGGCCGGCGCGTCCACTTCCGAACTCCGCGACGTAGTGGAGGCCGAGCGCTCCGGAGGGGATCGAGCCCGTAGCCGACACACCAAGCGTGTGGATCGGGATCACGCCGATGTCGCCGTCGATCGCGAAGATCAGCGGACGCCCGGTCGCGGTCTGGAACCAGGTCCCATGGTGATACGCGGTGTTGTAGTACCCGATCCCCGTGTGGTACCGGCCGATCGAGCCGGAGAAGTAGTCGTTCGGCGTATAGCTGAGCATGAGCCGCTCGAGCTTCGCGTTGAACGTGTTGCGCGGCAGGGCGGTGAGGGTGGCCTCCGCGATCACGCTCATCGCCTCGGAAAGGTCGGAGCGCCCGAAGAGATCGAACTGGCCGAGCGAGAAGCCGTTGCGGCTGCCGACCGAGTCGATCGCCGAGTACTTCATGTCGGCGAAGAGGTGGATCTTGAACTGAGGCGCAAAGGGGGCGTCGGGATCTTCGCCCGAGGCCTTCTCGTCGGCCGAGAGCAGGCCGTCGTGGGAGCGCTCGTCGTGGTCGGCGTGCTCGTCTCCGTCACCACGGTGAGCCGAGTGCGCGGTCGCTGACGCATCCGCGGCCGGCGCTTCGGCCAGCCGCATGAGGAGAGCGATCGCGGACTCGGGGGGCTCGGTCGGCGGCGCGGCGAGAGCCGGCTCGGTATCCGGCCTGACCGCCTGGGTGCCGAGCGGGGCGTACAGCGGGCGAGCGGCGGGAGCTTGAGCACGGGCGCAGAGCGCCGCCACCATGGCTCGGGCCGCGGAATCCGCGGGCTGGCCCGGGAGCGTGGAAGGGGTGCCGCCCGGGGTCGGGCAGGCCAGGACGAGATATCGGGCGGCGTCGGCCGCAGCCACAGCGTTGGGGCGGGGTTGGGCCTGCTGTGTGGCGGGGTATCGGGTTTCGGCCTGCGCCGCCGCGATGGAAGGAACGAGCGCAAGGCAGAGGGCTCGAGCGGCGAGATGCATGTTCCGACGGGTGAGAGATGGGTACACCGTCGGGATACGACGCCCGCGACGGCGCTACCGTACTCAGCAAGGACGATTCGGAAGCGAGCTCGGCACACGGAATTGCGTGCAAGCGTCACCAACGATGGCCCTGGTCGGGGTCTGCGGGACTGACCGGCCGCGGGAGGGTGGCGGCAGGTGCGGCTATCGTGTTGTCGCTACTGAATATTGACGCCGAGCTCGAGTCCCTTGCCGGCGTTGACGTCCGGCCGGACGAAGAAGTCGGCGTAGTGCTCGTCGCGGTGGATCCGGAGCGCGTGCAGCGCCGCGACCCCCCCGTAGATGATCGTGATGTCCGTCTTCGACAGGGAGGAGGTGCGCGCCATCATGTCCACGTCGCTCACGGACGCAGTCCGGCCGATCGTGACGTAGAACAGGGCGGTAGCGATGCCCCCGGCCAGCACTCCCCGTTCGAAGGGCGCGCCCCGGTTGTGCGGGACGTCGAGGATCGCCTCGTCCATCGCGGCCTGGAGGTTCAGCCCCATGCTCGAGAAGAGGAACTGCTGGTGAGGCTGGAGGTTGGCGGAGATCCCCGAATAGACGGTTGGACGCCCCTTGTTGATGCCGATCGTGGGGTGCCCGCCGACGGCGTACGCCGTGACGATGTGCGCGCCCTCGTGCGCCAGGATGCTGGACGCGAACCCCGCAGCGAACTTCTTCCAATAATGTTTCGGACGGGTGCGCTCGCGCGCCCCATCGGCGTGGGTCGAATCGGCCGCGAGGGTGGGAGCAGCCGGCGTTTTGACGGCCGGCTCCTGGGCGCGGAGCGTGGCGGCGGGCGCGATCAGAGCCGCGAGAGCGATCGCGGTAAAGGGGGAGGGGAATCGCATAAACAAGAGATTACCTGATTGTCGCTCCCTGCACAGTGGTCGCGAGCGGTTGTATCATGAAGGCCCCCGAGCCGTAGACGCCCTCTACCTCGCCGCCGATGACTGCCCGACTCTCCGACCTCGAGATCCAGCGCGCGCTTGGATCGCTTCCCGGCTGGTCGCGCCGCGGTACCGCGCTCACCAAGACCTACGCGTGGCCGACATTTGCCCGCGGGATCGAATTCGTCAACCGGGTAGCCAAGGCGGCCGACGCCGCCAACCACCACCCGGACATCGACATCCGCTACTCGAAGGTGACGTGCACCCTCTCGACGCACGACGCCGGCGGGATCACGGAGAAGGATCTGGAACTGGCAGGAGAGATCGAGAGGCTGGCGGAGGGGTGAACTCTGTCATCGGTTCACGGTGATCGGTTTACGGCCGGCCTCAGGACGCAGGAGCTTCCCGAGGTCGGCTCACTACCGATGACCGACAACCGATAACAGCGTCACCCTATTCCATCCCACAAATCCGTCGCCCCTTTCGGCGCCGGTGTGCCGATCGCGACGAAATAGTCCTCGGTGGAGGGCATCGCCTCGCGGCGGAAGTAGGCTTCGTGATCGGCCTGGGTCCGGTGCGCGAAGAAGGCGTCCAGCTTGCGCGGGTGCCAGGGCTCGACCGGGATCCGGATCTGAATCGGCTGGCCGGGTTGTCGCGGCGCCTCGTCGGGGGCCGGCGCGGGCCAGGTCACGAGGCAGAGGCGGTCGGGCCGGTGCGGACGGAGGCCGGCGTCGAAGTGATCCGGGTATGCCGTGGTACCTGCCAGGAGCACGGCGGACATCGCGAAGCGATTGATTGCGCGATGGTCGCGGTGGCCGGTCGGAGCGCCCTCGGGTCCGAAGGTGAGCACGACCTGCGGACGCTCGCGGCGAAGGAGGGCGACGATCTGGCCGATCACGACCTCCGGATCCGCCGCGGAGAGCGCGCCGTCCGGATGCCCACCATGATCGATCGCGCCGATGCCGAGCAGCGCGCAGGCCTCGATCAATTCGGCGCGACGGATGCGCCCCAGCTCCTCACGAGACGAAACGGGGATGCCGGACGAACGTCCGGCATCCCCATCGGTGGCCGCGTACAGTGAGCAGCGAACGCCTTGCTCGGCGTACTTTGCCACGGTGCCTCCCGTGGCGAAGGTCTCGTCGTCCGGATGTGCGAAGACCGCGGTGAGCGAGCGCGTCACACGCGTCAGTTGCGCCGGCGGCCAGTCAGCAGCGTGAGGATCGCGAGGAAGAGGTTGAGCAGGTCCAGATAGATGGCGACCGCGGCGGGCACGTAGTCATCGGGCCCGTACGTGCCGGAGCGCACGATGCGCCAGGTGTCGAATACCAGCAGGCCGCTGAAGACCAGCACCGTGCCGCCCGCGATCCAGAGCGAACCGAGGGCGCTGCCGACGAAGATGTTGATGAGCGACGTGGCGATCAGCACCCAGAGTCCGACGATGAAGAAGCTGCCCCACGCGCTGAAGTCACGCTTGCTGAGCACCGCGTAGAGCGAGAGCACGCCGAAGGTGGAGAGCGTGAGGATCCCGGCCTGCCCGACGATGCCAGGGCTCGAGCGCTCGGCGACGTACAACACCGGCGAGATCCAGATGCCCGCGATGAAGGTGAAGAGCAGGGTGAGGATCAGGCTCTTCGACTTCTGCTGGCGCGCCTGCATCGCCATCCAGAGCGGGGCGAACATCGCGATCATCGTGATCCACGGATGCTGCCCGACTGCCTGCATGAGCGCGGGCTGCGTGAGCCCGAACGCGGAGCCGATGGCGGTGGCGATGATGCTGACGAAGACGAGGCCGTAGGTGCGCCGAACGAGCGTCGCACGCTCCTCGCCTGACCGAACGAGGGTCCCAGGAAACGAGACACCCATTGTTGGTGAAAGCTCCGTTGAAGGGTTCTGGAATATACCCCGGGGGTGACGAATGGTGCGGTCATGCGATACGGCCTCGGGACGCAGGTTCACGTCCCGAGGCCGTATCGTCCTCCTCGGCCCCTCAGCCGAGGCCCTTCGGCACTTCTGTTCCCAGCGCCGCAGCCGTGCGGCCCCTCAGCCCCGTTTTCTCAGCTCCACGTTTCCGTTCACCGTCGACAGGCGCACTCGCCGGCCGCCCTTGCCGAGGGTGGCGCGGAGGTGGCGGGGGTCGACGCGGCCGGTGATGGTCACGGGCCAGTCGGTCTGGAAGCGACCGTTCACCGTGCTCAACTCGACGTTGGCGTCGATGTCCTCGCCGAATTCGGCGATGACACTTCCGTTGACGCTGGAGAAATCGAGGTCTTGATCGCCGGGCACGCGCCCCATGCGGGCGTGGACGCTGCCGTTCACGCTGCTCGCCTGGACCGGACCGCCGGTGCTCGTTGCGTCGACGGAGCCGTTGACGGAGCCGGCTTCCACCTCGCCCGTCGCGCCATCGACGCTCACCTCGCCGTTCACCGACCAGGCGCCGAGGTTGACGCCCTTCGGCAGCCGCACCTCGAAGTCCACCGCGACGTCGTTGTCGCGATTGTTGCGGCCTTCACTGTTCGAGCGGTAGCCGCTCTCCGTGCAGGTCGCGTTCTCGGTCCAGAATGCGCACACCAGGATGCTGCCGTCGGGTGCCTTCCGGCTCTCGATGCGCACCATCTTCGGGTCGCCGCGTCGCCAGGACTTCGTCGCGACGATCTCGACACGGTCAGTCGTCGAGGCGCGAACGTGCACCTCGCCGTTGACATTGCGAACGCGGAGCCACTTTCCGGCCGGAACCTGCTCGTTGAGCGTCCAGGTGCGCTCCGACTGCCGGTCCTGCGCCGACAACGCAGCGGGAGCGACGGAGACGAGCAGGATGGCGGCGAGCGCCGCCCGCGAGCGACGGGACATGAGTCGAGCTCCGATTGAAAGGTGCGTGGTCACTTCGGTCTCGCGGTGGAGGAGAGTGTCACGTCGCCGCTGAAGGTCTCTGCGATGATACGGGCGGTGCCCTTGCCGAGCGAGAAGTTCATCTTCTTGGC
>Ga0207691_10004940_pt1 | contig 12864 bp, 10 predicted proteins | sample KBSM13metaG_FD_184327 | JGI IMG/M metagenome (GOLD analysis project Ga0207691, IMG submission 184327) | Miscanthus rhizosphere microbial communities from Kellogg Biological Station, Michigan, USA - KBS M1-3 metaG (SPAdes) (version 2) | ecosystem: Host-associated > Plants > Roots > Rhizosphere >... | reverse complement strand
CTGCCGGACCGACGTCATCAGCCCGAGCGCCTCCAGCCACCGGGTCGGGGCAGCACAGGCCGACGTCTGCCGCTCGCCGATCTCGTAGCGGTCGAGGACGAGGACCCGCGCTCCGGACCCGGTCAGCTCCCGGGCGACGGTCAGCCCGGCGAAGCTCGCGCCGCAGACGATCACGTCCCAGCGCCCCTCGAGCGGCGTCCGCTCGGCCCCCCGCTTCGTCTTCCGCTCCGGCATCGACCGGAGGGTAGATCAGTCGTTACGCCCGCGTGCGAACGCCGCGACGGGATTGTCACACCGACGTCTTGAACCGCTGAGAAGGGGAGGTCACGATCGCCCGATGGAATCTGCGGGTGCAAATGTGGCTCTCAGGGAGCCGGATATGCACCCAGCCGACGCCCGGATCGCCGCGGTCGCTGCGCGGCAGGCCGGGATCGTCGGTCATGCTCAGCTCCTCTCGCTGCCCCTCAGCCGCGGTGCGATCCGTAAGCGACTCGCCAATGGTTCGCTCCATCCCGTGTTCCCCGGCGCCTACGCGGTCGGCGTTCCCGCCGCGTCGATCACCGCGATCCGGGTTGCCGCCATGCTCTCGACCGCGCCCTCCTTCATCAGCCGTCGGGATGCGGCCGAGGAGCATGGGCTCGTCGGTGCCATTCCCGGCCCCGTCCACGTGACGGTCGCCCACGGGCGGCGGCTCACCCGGGACGGGATCGTCGTTCACCGGACCCGGCATCTGCACCGCGATGAACGGGTGAGGCGGGGACCGCTGCGGCTCACCTCGGCTGCGCGAACCCTCGTCGACATCGCCGGCGGGATGACCAAGCATCGGCTGACGGCCAGCTTCGACGAGGGAATCCGGATCGGGGCCTTCACCGCCGATCAGGTCGAGGCCGCCTGCATGCGCTCGAGCGGCCGGGCCGGCACCGGGGTGCTGCTCGGGCTCGCCCGCGCCGTCCATCTGCCGTTCGAGCGGACCCGCTCGCGCGGCGAGGCCCGGTTCCTGCGTTTCTGTGCCGACAACGACCTGCCGATCCCGCTCGTGAACGTGCCGCTGCTCGACTACGAGGCCGACTTCTTCTGGCCCCGGCAGCGGCTCGTCGTCGAGGTCGACAGCGACTATCACGATTCGCCGCGCGCCCGCCGATCGGATGCGCGCCGGGATGCGGAGCTCCGTGCTGCCGGGCATGTCGTGATCCGCGTGCGGGAGGGCGGAATGCGAGTGCGGGGGAGGGACCTGGCGTCGCATCTCGACCGCCGCCTCCGCCGTGACCGCGGCTAGCTGCGCCGGGGCAGCGCCTCTGCAATCATCCCGCGTCCATGTCCGCGACTCAGACAGCCGGCGGAGCGCTTCTGGCGCCCGAAGGCGCAACCCCCGTCGAGGGCTCGAACGGCCTTTTGCTCGAGCTCGACGGCAAGATCTTCCCGAACTACGACGCGACGATCACCCATTTCGAGGAGGGTGATGTCGTCAGCGGCACCGTCGTCCGCATCGACAAGGACGAGGTCCTGCTCGACATCGGCTGGAAGTCGGAGGGCGTCATCCCCTCCCACGAGCTCTCTATCCGCCGCTCGGTCGATCCCGCCGACGAGGTCTCGCTCGGCGAGCAGATCGACGCGCTGGTCCTGACCAAGGAGGACCAGGAGGGTCGCCTGATCCTCTCCAAGAAGCGCGCCCGCTTCGAGAAGGCGTGGCGGAAGATCGAGGCCGCGGCCGAATCCGGCGAGCCGGTCGAGGGCACGGTCATCGAGGTCGTCAAGGGCGGCCTGATCCTCGACCTCGGGGTCCGCGGCTTCCTGCCCGCCTCGCTCGTCGACATCCGCCGCGTTCACAACCTCGAAGAGTTCACCGGCCAGACGATCGAGTGCAAGGTCATCGAGCTCAACCGCAGCCGCAACAACGTCGTCCTCTCCCGCCGCGCGGTCCTCGAGGACGAGCGCAAGGAGGTCCGCGAGCAGATCCTCACCCGGTTGCAGCCGGGTCAGATCGTCGAGGGCAAGGTCTCCAACATCGTCGACTTCGGGGCGTTCGTCGACCTCGAGGGCATCGACGGCCTGATCCACATCTCCGAGATCAGCTGGAGCCACGTCAACCATCCTTCCGAGGTCCTCAGCATCGGCGAGACCGTCAAGGTCAAGGTGCTCGATATCGACCGTGACCGCCAGCGGATCTCGCTCGGCCTCAAGCAGACGCAGGAGGACCCGTGGCAGACGGTCCTCAACTCCTACGGTCCCGGTTCGTCGCTGTCCGGCAAGGTCACCAAGGTCGTCGCCTTCGGCGCGTTCGTCGAGATCGTCCCCGGCGTCGAGGGCCTCGTCCACATCTCCGAGCTCGCCGAGCATCACGTCGAGACCCCCGGCGAGGTCGTCCAGCCCGGCGAGGAGGTCCGCGTCAAGATCCTCGAGATCGACGAGGAGCGCCGCCGCATCTCGCTCTCGATCAAGCGCGTCGGCGAGGGCGGGCTGCCGCTCCGCGACGCCTTCCAGGCGGCCGCCACCCAGGCCGGCCAGGGCACCGAGGCTCCGGAGGGCGCCGACACCGAGCTCGGGCTCTCCGAGGAGGTCTTCGCCGACGAGGCGCCGAAGTCGGGCGGCCTCGAGATCACCGACGAGGACCTCGCCGCCGCCCACGCCGCGGTCGAAGCCGAGGCCGCGGCAGCAGCCGAGGCCGAACCGGCAGCCGAGGCCGAACCGACAGCCGAGGCCGAGGCCGAGCCGGCAGGCGAAGCTGAGTCGGCTGCCGAGGTTGAGCCGGCCGCCGACGCCGAGCCGGCCCCGGATTCCGCGGAGGACCCCGCCGGGGACGCCCCTGAGGCCGAAGCCGACAGCGACGCCGAGCCAGGGGCCGAAGACTCCTGATCGCGTGCCCGGTCCGTCGCTGATCGGGTTGACGGGGGGCATCGCCGCCGGGAAGTCGGAGGCACTTCGGATCCTCGCCGATCTCGGCGCCGAGACCGTCTCCACCGACGGCCTCGTCCACGAGCTGCTCGGGACCGCCGCGGTCCGCGACGCCCTCGTCGACCGCTGGGGACCGGAGGTCACGTCCGGCGGCGAGATCGACCGGGCCGCCGTCGCCGCAGTCGTCTTCGAGCGCCGCGACGAGCTCCGCTGGCTCGAGGAGCTGCTTCATCCGCTGGTCCGCGATCGGGTCCGGGAGTGGGCGGGGGGCCTGGCCGAGGGCACGGATGTCGCCGTCGTCGAGGTGCCGCTCCTGTTCGAGGGTGGCATGGCGTCGACGTTCGACGCGACGATCACGGTCGTCGCCGGCGACGAACAGCGGATGGCGCGCGCCGCCGCGCGCGGCCACGGTAGCCTCGAAGGACGAGACGGCCGGCAGCTCAGCCAGGAGGAGAAAGCGGCGAAGGCGACCCACGTAGTCGAGAACCACGGCTCGGTCGCCGACCTCGAGGCCGAGTTGACACGGCTCTACCCGGCGCTCGTCGCGGCGAGATGAGCGCGGCCCGGCGCAAGGACACGGCCGGGGTGACCCGGCTCGGACGGCTGTTCCTGATCGTCGCCGTCCTGCTCGTGATCGCGGTCGTGATCGGGGTCTCGAGGTTCGACATCGGCGGCACGATCGACGAGCTCACGCTGCCGCTCCGCCACGACGACATCATCCGCCAGCAGGCGCGCGAGAAGGGTGTTCCCGCCGACCTGATCGCCGCGGTGATCTACGAGGAGTCGAAGTTCCAGGACCAGACGTCGTCGGCCGGTGCGCGCGGCCTGATGCAGATCACGCCCGACACCGCCGACACGATCGAGACCCTCTCCGGGGGCGAGACGTTCGTTTACGAGGACCTCGCCGATCCGGAACTGAACATCCGCTACGGCACGTTCTACCTCGCCTACCTGCTCGACAAGTACGACGGCGACGTCGTCGCGGCCCTCGCCGCGTACAACGCCGGCGAAGGCAACGCCGACGCCTGGGGCGGCGCCGGGATGACGATCGACGACATCGAGTTCCCGGAGACCTACGACTACGTCAACGACGTGCTCGAGCGGCGCGAGCAGTACCGCGACAAGTACGCCGACGAGCTCGGCTTCTGAGCGAGGGCGGAGGAGGGCCGCCGGGGCCGTGACCCGGTGGCCCGGCGTAGTCGAGCAGCCCAGAGGGCTGCGAGTGGCGCGGTTATCCGGCTGTCGCTCGCCAGACCCACCAGGCGCAGAGGAACTGCAGGGGCAGCCGCGCCCAGAGCCCGATCGGCGGGACCCGCTCGTAGCGCTCCGGGTGGAGCGCCATGTGGATGTTCGCCGGGTAGACGGCCGCGAGGACGCCGAGCAGCCACCAGCGGGCGAATCGCCGCGTTCGCGACGGGATCACGGCGATCCCGCCGGCGATCTCGGCGACGCCGCTCCAGATCACCAGCTCGCGATGGGCGGGCAGGTAGTCGGGCACGATCGCGCGGTACGCCTTCGGGATCAGGAAGTGGTTGGCCCCGGCGAGGATCCAGAACGCGGCGAGGAGGCGCTGCGAGGTCGACATCGGCCTTGACCCTATCTGGAGTCCGGCATGGCAACGGGTCGGCGGCTAGATTGGGAGCGCTGTGGAAGCGGAGGGATATCCGCACGCGCTCCCGTCGGATTCGACGCTCGCCGAAGCCGCGCGGGCACTCGAGGACGCCCGCCTGACCGGCGAGGTGGTCGACGCCGAGTGGCGGCTCCGCTACGTGAGCTCCGAGCTCCGCAACCTCGTCGGCATCGACGACGACGAGCGCCTCGGCTACGGCCGGCCGGCACTCACCCGCGCGACTGATCTGCCGGACATCTGGCGCCTCGATGAAGACTCGCGCCTGCAGTGGTGGCAGCGGGAGGGACCGTTCATGCGACACGACGTCGGGGCGGACTCCGCCACCGCGGCCGAGCTGGGTCCGCTCCAGGAGTTCTTCGAGCAGTTCTCCCCGCATCGGCCACCGATCGCCTGGGCGGGAAGCTTCGTGACGACCTTCGCGGACGCCTCGCCGGCAACCGTCGGCCGGCTCGTGGTCCGGCTCGTCCGGCCCGACGGCGAATTCGCCGGGATCCTCGGCCTCTACGTCGGCGGCGGCCTGCGGGGCAGCGTCCAGGCGATGCTCTCGCGCGGCGACGACCGGATGTTCGAGCGGATGGCGGTTCTGACCGAGCCGGCGCGGCGGCCGGCGGCGATCCTCTTCTGCGATCTCGAGGACTCCGGCGTCCACAGCCGCAAGCTCTCGTCGACCGCCTACTTCGCGATGATTCGCGACCTGACGACGGCGATCGACGGAGCCGTCATCGACGGTGGCGGGATCGTCGGCAAGCACGCCGGGGACGGCGTCTCGGCGTTCTTCCTCGCCGAGCAGTCCGGCGGCGAGGCCGGGGCGGCACGGGGCGCGATCGAGGCGGCACGAAGGATCCAGGAATACGTGGCCCGCCTCAGCGCCGAGAGCGGCGATGTCCGGGTCAACGTCGGCGTCCACTGGGGAGCGACCCTCGTGATCGGCCAGATCGTCACCGGCGGGCGGCTCGAGGTCACCGCGCTCGGCGACGAGGTCAACCAGGCGGCGCGGATCCAGGAGGTCTGCCGCGGCGGCGGGACGCTCGTCAGCAAGGAGATCGTCGAGCGGCTCGACCCGGCCGCCGCGAGCGCGATCGGCATCGATCCGGCGGCGGTCGCCTACCGGATCCTCGGCGAGGTCCCGGGGGCGAGCGAGAAGGCGAAGCGCGATGCCGGGAGCCTGGCGATCACGGCCATCGATCCCCTCTAGCCGCGCAGGGCGGCAAGCCGGTCGGCGAAGAACGCCGCTGCGGCGCCGAGCTGGTCGTCGGCGCCGAGCAGCTCGGCATAGGTCAGCTCGGCGCCGTTGAAGCCGGTCGCGTTCCAGCCCGCGTCGGTCGCGGGCGCGGCCCAAGGCCCGACGTACAGGTAGGGCTCGGGATGGTGCTCGTCGCCGGGGGAGGCGCCGAAGGTCGCGCGGGTGCCGACGTCCTCGGGTCCGAGGTCGGTGGCGACGTCGAAATGCTCGGGCCAGAGCCGGATCGGCGCCGGCTCGAGGTCGCCATGGAGGTCGACCAGGTCGGCGAGGGCCACCGTCCCGAAGGCGAACCAGGCGGCGAGCGCCGCAGCTGAGTCTGCGTCGGGACTGGGATCGGCGAGGCGCTCGCGGTGCAGCTCGTCGCCGTCGGTGGCGACCAGCTCGAGCCCCTCGACCCGGAGCTGGCCGCTCCTGCCGCTGACGAGCCCGGTCTCCCAGGGCGGGGTCCCGAACCCGCCGCTGGTGAACCGCAGCGCGATCTCGTTGCCGGTCTCGGCCTCGCGCCGCGGCTTCAGGACCTCCTCGGCGACCCGGTGCATCGCCGCCCGCGTCGTCGCGAATCCGGCCGGGAGCGGGCCGAGCGGCTGACCGGACGAGCCGGCGAGCGCCGCCCGCGCGTCGGCGACCGCGGCGGCGTGCTCGGCGGTGGCGGGGGGATCGCCGCGGTGCTCGCCCATCGAAACGGAAGTGTCGCATGGGGCGCGCGTCTCCCGGTCGCGGGCCCCGGGAGCCGTTTCCGGCGCCCGTTAACCTCGGCCGGTGCCCGAGTTCCAGCTCAACTCCGCATACACGGCGACCGCCGACCAGCCGCAGGCGATCGACTCGCTCGCCGAGGGCGTCGCCGCCGATGAGCGCTTCCTGACCCTGCTCGGGGCGACCGGGACCGGCAAGACGTTCACGATGGCGGGAACGATCGAGCGGCTCGGCCGGCCGGCGCTCGTGATCGCCCACAACAAGACCCTGGCGGCGCAGCTCTGCAACGAGTTCCGCGAGTTCTTCCCGGGGGCGGCGGTCGAGTACTTCGTCTCCTACTACGACTACTACCAGCCCGAGGCCTATGTGCCCGCGCAGGACCTCTACATCGAGAAGGACGCGACGATCAACGACGAGATCGACCGTCTCCGTCACGCCGCCACGGCGGCGCTCTTCGCGCGCCGCGACGTGATCATCGTCGCCTCGGTCTCCTGCATCTACGGGATCGGCTCGCCGGAGCTCTACCGAGAGCAGATGGTCCTCTTCAAGGTCGGCGAGTGGATCGAGCGCGAAACGCTGTTCCGGCAGCTCATCGCGATGCAGTACCAGCGTAACGACACGATCCTGACCCGCGGCAGCTTCCGGGTGATGGGAGAGGTCCTCGAGGTCTTCCCCGCCTACGCCGAGTCCGCCTACCGGATCAACCTGTTCGGCGACGAGATCGAGTCGATCACCCACTTCGATCCGCTGACCGGCGAGATCCTCGACGAAGTCACTCACGTCTCGGTCTGGCCGGCGACCCACTACGTCACGAAGGAGGAGACGATCGACCGCGCCGTCGACGAGATCCGCTTCGAGCTCGAGGAGCGGGTCAAGGTCTTCGAGGCGGAGGGGAAGGACCTCGAGGCCCACCGGCTCCGCCAGCGCACGCAGTACGACCTCGAGATGCTCAAGGAGCTCGGGTTCTGCAACGGGATCGAGAACTACTCGCGGATCCTCGACGACCGCCCCGCCGGCTCGGCTCCGCACACGCTGATCGACTACTTCCCGAGCGACTTCGTCGTCTTCGTCGACGAGTCGCACCAGACCATGCCGCAGATCGGCGGCATGTACGAGGGCGACCGCTCCCGGAAGTTGACCCTGGTCGATCACGGCTTCCGGCTGCCGAGCGCGATCGACAACCGGCCGCTCAAGTTCGACGAGTTCCTCGACCGGGTCGGGCAGGTCGTGATGGTCTCGGCGACGCCGGGGGAGTTCGAGCGGGTCCGCTCGGAGCGGATCGTCGAGCAGATCGTCCGCCCGACCGGGATCGTCGACCCCGAGGTCGAGGTTCGCGAGACCAAGAACCAGATCGACGACCTGATGAACGAGGTCCGGGTCCGGGTCGAGCGCAAGGAGCGCTGCCTGGTCACGACCCTGACCAAGAAGATGTCCGAGGACCTGACCGAGTACCTGCTCGAGCACGGCTTCCGGGTCCGCTACCTGCACTCCGAGGTCGACACGATCGAGCGGATTCAGATCATCCGCGACCTCCGGCTCGGCGAGTACGACGTCCTCGTCGGCGTCAACCTGCTCCGCGAGGGCCTCGACATCCCCGAGGTCGGCCTCGTCGCGATCCTCGACGCCGACAAGGAGGGGTTCCTGCGCGGTTCGACGAGCCTGATCCAGACGATCGGCCGCGCCGCGCGGAACGTCGAGGGCAAGGTGCTGATGTACGCCGACCGCGAGAGCGATGCGATGCGGACCGCGATCGAGGAGACCGACCGCCGCCGCGAGATCCAGCTCGCCTACAACCGCGAGCACGGGATCACGCCGGAGACGGTCACGAAGGGGATCAGCGACATGTCCGACTTCCTCGCGATGGAGTCGAACGCGCCGGCCCGGCGGCGGCGGACGAGCGCGACGCTGGACGGCCGGCCGATCGAGGACCCTGCCGACCTCGAGAAGGTGATCGTCTCGGTCGAGGAGGAGATGCTCGCGGCCGCCGAGGAGCTCCGCTTCGAGGAGGCCGGCCGGCTCCGCGACGAGCTCAAGGAGTTGCGCCGCGACCTCGAGGGCATGCGCGCCTGACGGCCCGGGAGACCGCTGCTCGGCGTCCTCGTCGGCTCACGGCCCAAGGCCGCTTCGCCTCCTGCGTCCTTGATCAGCGACCTCCCGGCCTCGTCAGGAAGCCTGACGGCCCGGGAGACCGCTGCTCCGCGTCCGTCGGCGATAATGGCTGCCGATGGCGAGCTCTGACGATCAAGCGGGCAGCGCCGCGGCCGACGTCGCCGCCGAGCGCGTGCGCGAGATCGTCGCCGCGGCCGAGCAGGCGGCCATCGCGATCGTCGCCGACGCCGAGACCGAGGCGCGGCGGATCCGCGATGCGGCCGAGGCGGAGGCGGAGGAGATCCGGGCGGCGGCCCGGACCGAGTCGGAGCGGACCGTCGATGCCGCCAACCGCGAGGCGAGCGGCAGGATCGAGCAGGCGCGCGGGGCAGTCGAGGGCCTGATCTCGCAGGCCGACCGGCTGCGCTCGCAGGTCGGTGCGCTCGGCCGCGACCTCGCGTCGAACGTCCCCGGCGGGCCGCCGCGGGTCGGCGGGTCAGGGGCCGAAGATCCAGCCGTGGAAGAGCCAGCCGTGGAAGACCCGGCCGCGGACGAAGCGGGGGAGACCGATGCGGCGGAGGCGCCCGGCACGGTCGAGCCGGTGGCGGCGGAGAAGCCGGTCGCACCTGCCGAGCCCGCCGCGGGTGAGGAGCCGGCCGCGACGGCGGAGCCGGCGGCCTCGCCGCCGAGCGACGAGGAGCTGATCGCGCAGCTTCGCGGTAGCGGTCGCGAACCGCCGGCGACGGCCGAGGCCCTCGGCGCTTCCAGCTCCGACCACGGCGGCGCCAGGCTCGTGGCGATGAACATGGCTCTGGAGGGGGCCTCGCGCGACGAGATCGCGACGCAGATCGAGGCCGACTTCGGTCCCGTCGCCGGCGTCGAGGCGCTGCTCGACGACGTCCTCGAACGCGCCAACCGCTGACGGACCGGGAGGCGCCGGGCCCTGCGGCATCGGCCGGCTTCCGTGCGAAGCACGCGGCGCCGACCTCTTCCTTGGTCCGGCGGCTCCCGGCCACGTCAGAACTGACAGCGAACGTCCGTTCGTGCGCGTAAACTTCAGGTGACAGTGGGATCGAACTCGAAGAGCGGGCGGATCGTCGTTTCCGGTGCCCGCGAGCACAACCTCAAGAACGTCGATGTGGAGCTGCCGCGCGACTCCCTGGTCGTGATGACCGGACTGTCGGGGTCCGGCAAGTCGAGCCTTGCCTTCGACACGATCTACGCCGAAGGCCAGCGCCGTTACGTCGAGTCGCTGTCGGCCTACGCCCGCCAGTTCCTCGGCCAGATGGACAAGCCGGACGTCGACTCGATCGAGGGCCTCAGCCCGGCGATCTCGATCGACCAGAAGACGACGTCGCGGAACCCGCGATCGACGGTCGGCACCGTCACCGAGATCTACGACTACCTGAGGCTGCTCTGGTCACGGATCGGCAAGCCGCACTGCCCGACCTGCGGCGAGCCGATCGCCGGCCAGTCGCTCGAGCAGATCACCGACCGGGTGATGACCCTCGAGCCCGACACCCGCTTCATGGTCCTCGCTCCGGTCGTCCGCGAGCGCAAGGGCGAGTACGGGAAGCTGCTCGAGGAGATGCGCCAGCAGGGCTACGCCCGCGCCGTCATCGACGGCGATCTGCGCCGTCTCGACGAGGAGATCATCCTCGACAAGCGCTTCAAGCACGACATCGCGATCGTCGTCGACCGGCTCGTCATGAAGGAGGGGCTCCGCAAGCGCCTCTCCGAGTCGATCGAGGCGGCGGCGGGGCTGGCCGACGGACTGGTCGAGGTCGAGCTCGTCGACGCCGGCGCGGATGTCGAGGTCGCCGGCGCGCAGACGCTCTCGGGGCCGAGCGCCGGCAAGCGTGGCGAGGTGCTGGTCTTCAGCGAGAAGTTCGCCTGCCTCAGCTGCGGCACCTCGATGCCGGAGATCGAGCCGCGGATCTTCTCGTTCAACTCGCCGCACGGCGCCTGCGAGCGCTGCCACGGGCTCGGCTTCCAGCGGGTGATCGATCCGGAGCTCTGCATCCCGGACCCGACCCTCTCGATCTCCGAGGGGGCGCTCTCGACCTGGATGGGGGCGGCGTCGATGTACTACCGGCGCCTCGTCGAGGCGGTCTGCGTGGCCTACGGCATCGACCTCGACACGCCATGGCAGGACCTGCCCGACGCGGACCGCAAGGTGCTGCTCGAGGGGACGGGCAGCGAGCGCCACCAGATCACCTACAAGAACCGGTTCGGGCGGCGCCGCAGCTACAACGCCCGCTTCGAGGGGATCACGGTCGGCCTCGAGCGGCGCTACGCGAACACCGACTCGGACAAGACCCGTGAGCGGATCGAAGGCCTGATGGCGCTGCAGCCGTGCCCTGCCTGCGGCGGCGCCCGCCTCCGGCCGGAGAGCCTCGCAGTGACGGTCGGCGGCCTGTCGATCTACGACTACACGCGGCTGTCGGCGCGCGATGCGCTCGAGTGGATCGCTTCGGTCGAGCTGACGGAGACCGAGCGGGCGATCGCGAAGCTGGTCGTCCGCGAGGTCGAGGAGCGGTTGACCTTCCTGGTCTCGGTCGGGATCGGCTACCTGACCCTGGAGCGCGCGGCGACGACCCTCTCCGGCGGCGAGGCACAGCGGATCCGGCTCGCGACCCAGATCGGCTCGAGCCTCGTCGGCGTCCTCTACATCCTCGACGAGCCGTCGATCGGCCTCCACCAGCGCGACAACGCCAAGCTGATCGGGACGCTCGAGCGACTCCGCGACCTTGGCAACACCGTGATCGTCGTCGAGCACGACGAAGGCACTATGCGCGCCGCCGACTACCTCGTCGACCTCGGTCCCGGCGCCGGCGAGCACGGTGGCCGGATCGTCGCCGCGGGCACCCCCGCACAGGTGATCCGCAACCCGGCGTCACTGACCGGGCGGTACCTGTCGGGGAGGGTGTCGATCCCGGTGCCGGCGGAGCGGCGCAAGGGCCGCGGCGAGCTGGTCGTCCGCGGCGCCCGCGAGCACAACCTCAAGAACGTCGATGCGGCGATCCCGCTCGGCACCTTCACCTGCGTGACCGGCGTCTCCGGGTCCGGCAAGTCGACGCTCGTCAACGAGACGCTCTACCGCTCGGTCGCCAACCGGCTCCATCGCGCCCGCAGCCGGCCCGGCGCCCACGACCGGATCGAGGGGATCGCGGACATCGACAAGGTGATCAACATCGACCAGTCGCCGATCGGCCGGACGCCGCGCTCCAACCCGGCCACCTACACCGGCGTCTTCGACCACATCCGCCAGCTCTTCGCGCAGACGAAGGAGGCACGGGCCCGCGGCTACCAGCCGGGGCGGTTCAGCTTCAACGTCAAGGGCGGGCGTTGCGAGGTCTGCAAGGGCGACGGGCAGATCAAGATCGAGATGCACTTCCTGCCCGACGTCTACGTGCCCTGCGAGCAGTGCCACGGCCGCCGTTACAACCGTGAGACGCTCGAGGTCCGGTTCAAGGGGAAGTCGATCGCCGACGTCCTCGAGATGCCGGTCGAGGAGGCCGTCGGCTTCTTCGCGAAGATCCCGAAGATCCATCGCCGCCTGCAGACCCTGCACGACGTCGGTCTCGACTACATCCGCCTCGGCCAGCCGGCGACGACGCTGTCCGGCGGCGAGGCGCAGCGCGTCAAGCTGGCGACGGAGCTGTCGAAGATCGCGACCGGCGAGACGCTCTACATCCTCGACGAGCCGACGACGGGCCTCCACTTCGCCGACGTCGAACGGCTGCTCGACGTGCTCTCGAGGCTCGTCGACGCCGGCAACACGGTCGTCGTGATCGAGCACAACCTCGACGTCATCAAGTCGGCCGACTGGATCGTCGACCTCGGTCCCGAGGGCGGCGACGGCGGCGGCGAGATCATCGCCACGGGAACGCCCGAGCAGGTCGCGACCGAGCCCGGCTCCTACACCGGCCGCTTCCTCGAGGAGCTGGTCGAACCCAAGGTCGAGCGCTCGGCGGGCGAGCGCGAGCCCGTCGCCGCCTGAGCGGAGCACGACGAGCGCCGCGCCTGAACGATCCGTTGCGGATCGCGCACCGGACAGCCTTTTCCGCAGGAGTGTGAGCGCGGGCCGCTGAACGGGGTTCGCATGCAGGTGAGAATGACTCTGGCGGCCGCCGCCACCGCCGTCGCAGTCGCGATCGCGGCAGCGCCGGCCGGGGCGGCGATAACGCACACGATCCAGCCCGGGGAGACGCTTTCGGGGATCGCCGCGGCGAACGGCCTCAGCACCGACACCCTGGCCGCCTGGAACGGCGTCTCGACCGACTACCTGCTGATCGCAGGCAACACGCTCTCGGTG
>Ga0207691_10004939_pt1 | contig 12866 bp, 13 predicted proteins | sample KBSM13metaG_FD_184327 | JGI IMG/M metagenome (GOLD analysis project Ga0207691, IMG submission 184327) | Miscanthus rhizosphere microbial communities from Kellogg Biological Station, Michigan, USA - KBS M1-3 metaG (SPAdes) (version 2) | ecosystem: Host-associated > Plants > Roots > Rhizosphere >... | reverse complement strand
CGAAAGCTCGTTTTTCCGCTCGAGCGGAAGCTCCGCCGCGGTGAGGCCCGTCGCGGCATCGAGGAAGTACGGATCGTAGCCGAAGCCGCCGGAGCCTCTCGGCGTGTCAATGACCGTCCCGTGCCACGTCCCTTCGGCAACAATCGGTTCCGGATCGTACTCGTGCCGCAACAGCGTCAGCACGCACGCGTAGTGCGCGCTGCGGTCGGCGACCCCGTCGAGCGCTGCGATCAGCTTCTCATTGTTGCGCGCGTCGGATTTCGGCTCGCCCGCATAGCGCGCGCTCTGAACGCCGGGAGCGCCGGCGAGCGCGCGCACGCAGATGCCTGAATCGTCGGCCAACGCGGGCAGCTTCGCCCGCGCGCTGGCATTCCTCGCCTTGGCGAGCGCGTTCTCGACGAACGTCGGATGCGGCTCGTCGGCTTCCGGAATGCCGAGCTCCGATTGCGCAATGACCTCGATGCCGAGAGGAGCGAGCAGCCGGTGGAATTCCCGCAACTTGCCGGCATTGTTGGATGCGAGGACGACGCGGGGAAAGACGAGCGTCGCCACGCCGCCGGAATGCGCGTCACGCACCGAGCGCCGCCTTCTGCGCCAGCACGAGCTCCCGGATTCCCTGCTCGGCGAGCTTCACGAGCGCCTCCATTTCGGCGCGGGTGAACGGAGCGCCTTCAGCCGTGCCCTGCAGCTCGACGAAGCCGCCGCCCGCGGTCATCACGACGTTCATGTCAGTGTCGCAAGACGAGTCCTCGGCATAATCGAGATCGAGCACGGGCGCGCCGTCCACGACGCCCACGGACACGGCCGCCACGAATTCGCGCAGCGGCTCGCGCTCGACGAGACCTTTGGCGCGACACCAGGCGATCGCGTCGGCGAGCGCCACGCAGGCGCCGGTGATCGACGCGCAGCGCGTTCCGCCGTCGGCTTGCAGCACGTCGCAATCGACCTTGATCGTGCGCTCTCCGAGCGCCGACAGATCGGCAACGCTGCGCAGGCTGCGTCCGATCAGGCGCTGAATTTCCTGCGTGCGTCCCGATTGCTTGCCGTCGGCAGCTTCGCGCCGACCACGAGTGTTCGTCGCGCGCGGCAGCATTCCGTATTCCGCCGTGAGCCAGCCCCGCCCTTTGCCCTTGAGAAACGGCGGCACGCCGTCCTCGACGCTGGCAGTGCACAAGACCTTCGTGTCCCCGGCTTCGATCAGCACCGATCCTTCGGCGTGCTTGGTGTAATGGCGGGTGATGCGGAGCGGGCGCAGCTCGTCGGCGCGCCGGCCCGAAGCGCGAACAGTCATCGCAGGCTTTCGCTGGGGCGGGGCTCGATTATAAAGCGGTGCCGGGTCAAAGCCTGTTTATACCCCGTACCCGAGTGGACGTTGTGCGGACAGGCTTCAGATCGAGTGCCTGAGCCGCCACCAGGCGGCGGTCGCCGCGAGACCGCGGTCGAGCGTGAAGAACGGGGGTCCGATGCGCCGGGCGAGCGGCGACGCATCGACTTCCAGCGACTCCACCGTACGCGCGAGCAGCGCGCTGCGTCCCGTCACGCGCGCCGCCAGCACGACGAGCGGCTTCGGCACGTTGAGCACGCGAGGAGGGACTTCGAGGGCCGAAGCAATGCGGCGCACGAGCTCGGCGGTCGAGACAGCCTCGCCGTCGGCGGCAAGCCACGCGCCTCCGACGGTGCCGGGCGCGTCGACGAGCGCGACGATCGCCTGCACGAGATTGCCGACGTAGAGCAGATCGCGCCGGTTCGCGATCTTTCCGAACGGCAGCGGCGCACTGCGCGCCACGGCGTCGAGCAGCGTGAGGAAGTTGCCCTTGACGCGCGGCCCGTAGACGAGCGGCAGCCGCAGCACGACGGTGTCGAGCGAAGTTCCCGTGGCGATCGCTGCAAGCCGTTGCTCGGCGTCGACTTTGCTTCGCGCATACGCGTCGTTCGGCACCAGCGCGTCCTCCGCGCGAAACGGCCGGCCCGGTACCGTCGATTCGCCGTGAACCTTGATCGTGCTCGCGAGCACAAGACGCCGCACGCCTCCACGGACAGCGGCCGCCGCCATGCGCTCGAGCGCGACGACGTTGGCGGCGTGATAGAGCGCGGCGGGATCCGGGGCCGATTCGGCCATCACATGCGCTCGGCCGGCGAGATGCACGATCGCGACCGTGCCTGCGACGATGCCGTCGAGCGCGCTGTCGGACGCCGTCGCGAGATCCGCGATCTGGGTCGCATTCACGTGCGCGTTCGCGGTGCCTTCGGCGGGCGGCTTGCGAACGACCGCGACGAATGGACGCCCCGTTGCGACGCAGTGCGCGACGAGCGCGCTGCCGACGAAGCCGTCGGCGCCGGTGATGACGATCTTGCCTGGGCCGTTTTCCGCCATGCGGGAATGCTTCAGACGAACCGCCAGCCGTGCTTGCCGTAAAAGCGGATGCCGCTCTTCACGAACCACCGGACGTGCTTCCACCCTTTGCGGGACGCCCCGCCACCGTGATGCACCGCGCGAAAGGCCGGCAGGTATGCGGTCTGCCCGATCTTGTTCAGGCGCACGCTCCAGTCGTAATCCTCGAAGTAGAGGAAGAACTCCGGGTCGAAGCCGCCGGTGGCGTCGATCGCTTTTCGGCGCACAAGCATGCAGCAGCCCGACATCACCGGCATCCCCTGCACCGGCGCGTCGCTTGCCGGGTCGATGAGGTCGCGGAGGTCGTAGCATTCGAGCCGCTTGGCGAAGAGGCGGCGGACGAAGCCCGGGGCGAAACCGCGCAGCAGCAAATCGAGCACGGCCGGGTAGCGCTTGCAAAGAAAATCGGGCGTTCCATCGGGACGGGTCACGGCTGGGGCGGCCGCGACCACGTCCGGATTCGCGTCGAGCCAGCGTATGGCGTTCGCAATCGCGTCGGGGGCGAGCTCGACGTCGGGATTGAGCACGAGCTGGTAGTCGCCACCCGTGCCGTTCAGCATCAGGTTGTGCGCGACGCCGTAGCCGACGTTCACGTGGCCGTGCAGAAAGTGGAGCTGCATTCCGGAATCCGCGAAGCTCGCTTTGGCGAGGCGGATGCCTTCCTCCGCGAATCCGGGGTCCTCGCTGTTGTCGATCAGCGCGACAGCCACCTGCGTCAACACGCGCTCGTTCCGCGCGGCGCGGAGCGCGTGCGCGAGGCGGGTGAGACAGCTTTCGAGCAGCATGGCGTCGGACCGGTAGGTCACGATGCTGACGGTCAGGGACGAGGGAAGCACGGGGGAGGCGAAGGCGCGTTGGCCACGTAGAATGGCGAACACTATAAACCGGCCGAGAGCGCTTTCGCGGCCGCCGATGCTTCCACGGGAATTCGACACCATGTCCGAAACGCGCATCGCCGCAAGCTCGCTCGTCACTTTCGCGAGCGCGCTCGCCGAACGTTCCGGCGTGCGCGCCGACATCGCGCGCGATGTCGCCGACGTGCTCGTCACCGGAGATCTCCTCGGCCACACGACGCATGGGCTCGCGCTGCTCCCGCCCTACCTCGCGGAGATCGAGAAAGGCTCGATGGCGAAATCGGGCGAGCCCTCGATCGTCAATTCGCGGCCCGCGGCGCAAACGTGGGACGGTGGACGCCTCCCCGGGCCGTGGCTCACGCTCCGGGCGCTCGACACCGCGGCGACGATGGCGGCCGAGCACGGCACCGGCACGATCGTCATCCGCCGCTCGCATCACATCGCGTGCCTCGCGGTCTACCTGCTGCGCGCGACCGAGCGCGGCCTCGTCGCGATCGTCCAGAGCTCCGATCCGACTGTGTTCGCCGTCGTGCCGCACGGCGGCCTCACGCCGATCATCACGCCGAATCCGATCGCCGCGGGGCTGCCGACATCCGGGGACCCGATCCTGATCGACATCTCGAGCTCGATCACGAGCATGGGCTTCGCGCTGCAGCAGATGAAGGCCGGCAAGAAGCTTCCGGGCGCGTGGCTCATCGACAACCAGGGCAATGCGACCGACGATCCCGGAGCGCTCGTCTCCGAGCCCAAGGGCGCGCTGCTGCCGCTCGGCGGCCTCGACGCGGGCTACAAGGGTTTCGGCCTCGCGCTCCTCATCGAGGCACTGACCGCGGGACTCGCCGGTCACGGCCGCGCCGATCCTCCGGAGGGCTGGGGCGGCACGGTGTTCGTGCAGGTGCTCGATCCTGCGGCGTTCGGCGGACTTGCGGGGTTCAAGAAGCAAATGGACCATGTCGCCGCCGCCGCGCACGCTTCGAAGCCGCGCGAAGGCACGTCCCGCGTGAGGCTGCCGGGCGAGGCGGGGATGGCGCGTCTCAAGGAGCAGCGCGAAAAGGGCGTCCTGCTCTATCCGACGATCATGCCGGCGCTCCTGCCGTGGGCGCAGAAGCTCGGCGTGCCCATGCCTCGCTAGGCGGGCGCGACCTCGCGCGCATCGAACAGCCGGCGGAGTTCCCGCTCGCCGTCGGGAGTGACCAGCACGAGACGCGAATCCCGGGCGCGCTTCGCCCATCCGAGGTCGATGAAACGGGCAAGGAGCGCCGCGCCCAATGCACCCGCAAGATGGTGGCGGCGCTCGCTCCAGTCGAGACACGCGCGGCAAAAGGCACGCTTCTGGCCGGTGAGCGCTTGCGTGTCGATGGAGAGCTTCGCGAACCAGCGCTCGCCCGCGGGGGTTAGCCGGAGGCCGTCGGCGCCGTCGATCAGCGCGCGCGCCCGCAAGAGGCTCTCGTAGATGCCGACGCCGACTTCTCCTGCGAGATGGTCGTAGCACACCCTCGCCTTGCGCAAGGCGGGCTCGCGCGGACTCGCCACCGTCCGGACGGCGCCCGTGCGAAAGGCGACGCCCATCAGCGATTCGAGGAGATGCGCGACGTCGCGATCGGCGAGCCTGAAGTAGCGATGCCGTCCCTGGCTCTCGACGGCGACCAGTCCCGCATCGACGAGCTTCGAAAGATGCGCGCTGATGGTCTGCTTGGTGACGCCCGCCATGCCGGCAAGCTCGGTGGCGGTCAGCGCCCGGTCCGCCATCAGGGCCGTGAGCACTTCCGCCCGGGCATGATCGCCGATGAGCGCGGCGATGCCGACGATGTTCGGGCCGTCTTTCATGGTTCGATCGTAGACGAACCATCAATTCCGCGCAAGGTTTATCATCGCCGGCATCGAAACTCCGCAGACCCGCCCATGGCCGTCACCTGCTTCATCCGGTACCAGATCGATCCATTTCAGCGCGAGGCGTTCGCGCAGTACGCCGCGAACTGGGGGAGCATCATTCCGCGCTGCGGCGGCAGGCTGATCGGCTACTTCCTGCCGCACGAGGGCACGAACGACGTAGCCTGGGGCCTGATCGCGTTCGACGACCTCGCAGCCTACGAGGCCTATCGCGCGCGGCTCAAGTCCGATCCGGAAGGCCGCGAGAACTTTGCGATGGCGCAGACGAAGCGATTGATCCTGCGGGAGGAGCGGACGTTCCTGGTGCCGGTCGACGGGACGTTCAAGCTGCCGACAGCCACGTCGTGACGGCCCGCCCTGTCGACCTCGCGCTTCTCCTGCTGCTCGCGACGCTCTGGGGCGCGTCGTTCACGTTCATCAAGATCGGCGTCGAGACGATTCCACCGGTGACGTTCATCGCCGGACGCACGGGAATCGCGGCGCTCGTGCTGCTCGCCATCATGCGTTATCGCGGCATCGCGCTTCCCCGGGACCCTGCGCTCTGGCGTCGCTTCCTGTTCCAGGCGTGCCTCAACAGCGTGTTCCCGTTCACGCTGATTGCGTGGGCCGAGCAGACGGTCGACGCCGGCCTCGCGACGATCCTCAATTCGTCGTCGCCGATCTTCACGTTCATCCTGACGTGCTTCATCGTGGGCAGGCAGGCTGCCACCGGCCGCAAGCTCTTCGGTGTCGCGGCGGGAATGATCGGCATCGTGCTGATCGTGGGCACCGGAGCGCTCTCCGGAATCCGACAGCAGCTCTTGGCGGAGCTCGCGCTCGTCGCCGCCACCCTCTGCTACGCGGGCGCGGCAATGTTCAGCCGCAATTTCGAGCGGATCGACCCGATGCTGCCGGCCGCCGGCTCGCTCATCTGCGGCGCGCTGGTCCTCGTTCCGTTGAGCCTCGTCGTCGACCAGCCGTGGACGCTCGCGCCGTCGGCGCGGTCGTTCGCCGCGCTCGTCTGCCTTGCGGTCTTTTCGACGGCGCTCGCGTTCACGATCTACTTCCGGCTCATCCGGACGCTGGGGCCGGTCGGGACGACGTCGCAGGCCTACCTTCGGGTTCCGATCGGCGTCGCGATCGGCGTCGTCTTTCTGGGCGAGACGCTGTCCCCGACGACGTGGATCGGCTTCGTCTGCGTCATCGCGGGCGTAGCGGCGATGACGCTGCCTCGTCGGGAGACCGGCGCGTCGAGATGACGTTCGCCGAGTTGACGGCCGCGCCGGGGCGGCCGAAGGCCCGCGGGGTGGGTCCCGGTTAAACGAAGTGTTGGCCGTCACCCCTCGACGGGCGCCGAGGGCGTTTCGAGAATGAGCTGATAGAACGCCAGATCGAGCCAGCGGCCGAACTTGTACCCCGCCTGCTTGATCGTGCCCGCGTGCTCGAAACCGAGCTTGCGATGCAGTGCGATGCTGACCGCATTTTCAACGTCGATACCTCCGACCATGATGTGCCGCTCTTGGGCCCGTGCCGCTTCGATGAGTTTCTTCATCAACGCGCGACCGAGGCCGTTGCCCCGGAACTCGGTTTTCACATACACCGAATGCTCGACCGAATATTTATAGGCGGGCCAGGCACGAAACGTTCCGTAGCTGGCAAATCCCCTCAGTTCACCGTTATCGCCTTCGACTCCGATGACGGGGAAGACACCGGTCTCCTTAGCCTTGAACCATCCGGCCATGCTCTCGGGCTTGCGCGGCTCGTAATCGTAAAGCGCGGTCGAGTTCAAGATGGCGTCGTTGAAGATCGCGAGGATCGCCGGCGCGTGCCGCTCGAGGGTGCACGGAACAAAGTTCATCGCCACGTCCGATGGCTAACGAGTAAGGGGACCGGCGCGGCGCGGCGACGCCTGCCAAGTTGAAGACATCAACCCGCGCGCCCGATTGACCGCAGGGTCAGGACCCAACGTGGGCCCGTGCGCGCCTGACGAGACAAGAGAAGCACCCGCGCTTGGCGTTGTGAAGGTGGATGTATTGAACCCGTGCATCGCCGAGGAGCCGCTCGATCGCCGGTCCGACGCTTTGACCTGCGCATACATCGGCGTCGACGATCATGTGAGCCGAATCGTACGCCCGAAGCGACATGAGACGAAGACTGACGTACTCCGGCACCTCGTTGACGGTCAGAAAGCGTTGCTTCGCGCCCTTGCGCACAAATATGGGACCCGAGGCCCGGTACGGTGAGGCTGCCGGTTGGTGCGTATACGGCAGCAAGAGCAGGTCCTCTCCGACTTCTGCATCGACGAGGCTCACGCGACACGGGAAGCCCGGCTTTTCCGTAGCTACGATGCGCCTGATGTGCAGTCTGGCGAGGTCTGCGTCGGGAAGCGCGAACAAAGACTGGAATGGGTCCGGAGAAATGCCGACAAGCTGGAAGGGTTGCATGGTCGTGCGCATGGAGTGTGGAGATCGGCATGATCGTCCAAGTGAGGGCGATCGTCTGGCCGGATTCGGACACGTAAATCCGCGTCCGCGTTGACCGAAAGTTCAGCCGGCGTGGATGCGCTACCCCTCGCAAGAGTAGCTCAACCGTAGCCGGGTCGGGATTTCGCGAAGCGCCACAACGATGGGCTGCCGTCTGATCGGTGGGCGAAACATGAAACACGTCGAGGTTGTCCCGGCGATGGCTTCCACCCACGCGCCAAGCTGATAAACATGAAGAGGAGTCGGGTCGGGAACGTCTATGGCGCGAATGAGATACAGGGATTCGTCCGCAGGGGCATCTGGAACGCGCCCGATAAGCAGCGCAGCTTGCTCGGGCGAAATGAAAATAATTGCTTGAGCCTTGAGCATCTGCGCCGCGTATTCGATTTGAGACGCAGACACATACCAGAATGAGTGGACTTCACGCGCCAGGCGCGCGTCGAAGAAGTGATTGCCAGACGGATTCGACTCATCAAGCCAACCATCGCTGGCACAAGCGGTGATAGTACCTCCGGCGAAAAGGAGGGCCACGAAACCGAGGAGATTTGTCTGCCGCACGGTTGCTCGGCAAAGACCGGCTAACGGAAAGCTACGCGCCAACATTTCCCGCTACCACCCTCGGAATTCCCGCGAGGTCCCGCACCGCGACGATCTCTGCGAATCCCGCGGCCGCGAATAGGGCGCGCACCGCATCCGACTGATTGTATCCGTGCTCGACAGCGAGCGAGCCGCCTGGCGCTAGACGCTCGCGCGCGCCGGCGACGATCCTCATGATCGCGCCGAGGCCGTCGCCGCCGGGCGTGAGTGAGCGCTCCGGCTCGAAGCGAACGTCGCCTTCGGCGAGGTGCGGATCGGCCGCGGCGACGTAGGGAGGGTTGCTGACGATGAGGTCGAACGCGCCGCCGCGCCACGGTTGCGGAACGGCGTCGTACCAGTCGGAGCGCGCGAATTCGACGTTGGCGAGCCCGAGACTGCGCGCGTTGTCGCGGGCGACGTCGAGCGCATCCGCAGAAACGTCGGTGGCAAGGATGCTCGCGCGTGGCCGGTCGTGCGCAATGGCGAGCGCGATCGCGCCCGACCCCGTGCCCAGGTCCAGCACGCGAACGTTCTCGTTCTTGGGCAACCGCGCGAGCGCCAGCTCGACCAGTGTTTCCGTCTCCGGTCGCGGAATCAGCACCGACGGCGACACTCGCAGCGAGAGTCCCCAGAACTCGCGCCGGCCCGTGAGATAGGCAATCGGCTCGCCGCCGCGGCGCCGTCGCGCGAGCGCATGAAATGCTTCTGCGCGATCGCGAGCAATCGCATCGCCTGCATGACCGATCAGCCAGGCGCGGTCCTTTTCGAGCACGTGCGCGAGCAGCACCTGCGCGTCGAGCGGCACGAGCCCCGATTGCGCGAGCACGCCGGAAATGGTCGGGCCGGACGTCATCGCATTCAGGAAAGGCGCGCGCCTGTGGGCAGCACCGATGCGAGTCCCACGATCACCGAGGAGAACGTTCCGCCGCGAACAAGCGCAACCGCTGGTCGTAGTAATGGCCCCAGCCGACATCCTCGAGGCCCGCCTTTATCAGCACATGCTGAGAGGCCCGATTGCCGCGGTGCGTGACGCCGATGATTCGGTGCAATCCGAGATCGTCGAAGCCGTAGGCCGCGAGCGCCAGCGCGCCTTCGGTCGCGAAGCCCTTGCCCCACGCGTTCGGGAGCAGCCAGTAGCCGATTTCGATGTCCGGCGACTTTCCCGCGTACTTGAGCGAGAACCAGCCGATGAACGCGCCGGTATCGCGACGCGACGTATGCCAGTAGCCGAGATCCGGGTAGAGCGCCCGATAGCCGAGGATGCGGGCGAGCACGCGGGCAATGCCCTCCTCCGTAAGCGGCTTGCCGCTGCCGATGTAGCGCATCACCCGCGGGTCGCGTCCGAGGCGGGCGAGATCGTCGTAGTCCGCCGCCGTGAACTCGCGCATTTCGAGGCGCAGCGTCTCGAGCCACGGCGCCGGCCGCGTGCCGGCTTTGCTCTGCTTCCGTCGGGTCGTTTTCATGGATTGTCGGCGAGCGCCGCAAGCTGCTCCGCCTGATGCTCCTGCGCGAGCGCGGTCGTGAGCTCGGTGAGATCGCCGTCCATGATCGCATCGATCTTGTGCAGCGTCAGGTTGATCCGGTGATCGGTGACACGCCCCTGCGGAAAATTGTACGTGCGGATCCGCTCGCTGCGATCGCCGCTGCCGACGAGCGACTTGCGCATCGACGCTTCCTTCTGCTGCCGCTCCTGAAGCTCGCGATCGAGGAGGCGCGACGCGAGCACCGCCATCGCCTGTGCGCGATTGCGGTGCTGCGACCGGTCGTCCTGGCATTCGACGACGAGCCCCGTCGCAAGATGCGTGATCCGCACTGCCGAATCGGTCTTGTTGATGTGCTGGCCGCCCGCCCCCGACGCGCGGAAAGTATCGATGCGGATGTCGGTGGGGCTGATGTTGATGTCGGCCACGGGATCAGCTTCCGGCATCACGGCCACCGTGCACGCTGACGTGTGGATGCGGCCTTGCGCTTCCGTCTCCGGCACGCGCTGCACGCGATGGCCGCCCGACTCGAATTTGAGCCTGGAATAGGCGCCTCGGCCGATGATCCGCAGGATCACTTCCTTGTAGCCGCCGAGCTCGGCTTGCGACTCGGAAACGATCTCGACCTTCCATCCCGCGCGTTCGGCGTAACGGGTGTACATCCGGCAGAGACTTCCCGCAAAGAGCGCCGACTCGTCGCCGCCGGTACCGGCGCGTATTTCCAGGAAGACGTTGCGCTCGTCGTTGGGGTCCTGAGGCAGGAGCATCCGTTGCAGGTCGGCGGCGAGCGCCTCCATCCGCGCCGTGGCCGCTACGTGCTCCTCGTCGGCGTAGTCTTTCATTGCCGGATCGCGCGCAAGCTCGTCAGCCGCCGCAACGTCGGCCTCCGCACGACCGTACTCGCGATAGGCAGCGACTACGGGCTCGATGTCGGCGCGCTCCTTGTTGAGCGTCCGGTAGCGGTCCATGTCGCGCACCGCGTCCTCCGACGAGAGATTCGCGTCGACCTCGACGAGCCGGCGGGCGAGCGATTCGAGCTTGTTGCGAAGCGAAGATTTCATCGCGATTTTGGTGCAGAGCAGGGAGGCGGTGGCTGGACCGCCAGCGATGCCAGGCTTCGCTAGAGGTCAAAAATGTCGCGAGCAGCCCCGAGTACGAGGAGGCCCGCAGCGAGCCCCGAGATAGTACACAGAGGTACAGCGAGGGGCGAGCGAGGATACGACAAAGTAATCGGGGCGCGCAGCTATTTTTGAGGGCCGTCGTCGGGGATGCGGTAGATCTTTTCGAACATCGCGACGAGCTGCGCCCGCTCGGCATCGCCCGCCTGGTTCAGCGCCTGGGTCGGAGCGTGCAGGAACTTGTTGGTGAGCCCGCGAGCGAGGAGCTCGAGCGCCTGCTCCGGCGGCACTCCACTCGCCAGCAGCTTCTTCACGCGCTCGAACTCGGCAGCGCGAAGCTCCTCGTGGTACCCCTGCAACGCGGTGATCGTCGGCACCACCGTGCGCCCCTCGAGCCAGCGGACGAAACGTCCGGCCTGCGTCGCGATCATCGCTTCGGCCTGCGTCACCGCTTCCTTCCGGATCTGCAGGTTGTCCTTGACGATGTCCGACAGGTCGTCGACGCTGTAGAGAAAGATGTCCGGGAGCTCCGCGGCCTCGGGCTCGACGTCGCGCGGGACCGCCAGATCGACGATGAAAATCGGGGCGTGCCGGCGCGACTTCATGACGCGCTCGAGCAGTCCCTTGCCGAGAATCGGGAGCGTGCTCGCGGTGCACGTGACGACGATGTCGAACTCGTGCAGGCGCTCGGGCATCTCGTTCAGCGTGATCGCCTCGGCGTGGAACCGCGCGGCGAGCTCGCGGCCGCGCTCCAGCGTGCGATTGGCAATCGTAATCGATCGCGGATTGCGCGCGGCGAAGTGCGTCGCCGTGAGGTCGATCATGTCGCCCGCGCCGATCAGGAGCAGCCGCTCCTCGGACAGCGCCGGGAAGATGCGCTCGGCAAGCTTCACGGCGGCGGCCGCCATCGAGATCGACGCGCTGCCGATGTCGGTCTGCGTGCGCACGTCCTTCGCCACGGCGAATGTCCGCTGGAACAGGCGATTGAGGACGAGCCCCAGGCTGCCGGCCGCTTCCGCGTGGCGCACCGCCTGCTTCATCTGGCCGAGGATCTGCGGCTCGCCCAGCACCATCGAATCCAAGCCGCTCGCGACACGAAACGCATGCGTGACGGTTTCGACGCGCGGCAGCGTGTAGAGATGCGGTGAGAGCGACTCGGCCGGTACGCGGTGGAACTCTTCCAGCCAGCGTGCGACAGGCTGCGGCTCCGCCGTGTGCACGTAGACTTCGGTGCGGTTGCACGTCGACAGGATCGCGGCTTCCTTGACCTTCGGCTGGGCAAGAAGATCGCGCAGCGCATGGCCGAGCGCGTCCGGCGAGAACGCGATCTGCTCCCGCACGTCCAGGGGCGCGGTGCGGTGGTTGAGGCCGAGGGTATAGAGAGACATCGCGCGGGAGCGTCCTGACCGCGCATTTTAGCCTACGCCAACGCCCCATACGAGCAAGACATTGATTTGGGTCAGGAAAGGTGTTCGCGCCGAGCGTCGCACGGACGGTCGATTCGGCAGCCGTCAGCATAAATGGGGGCAGAGGCTGGTTACAGCTCGACACAAATCATTGACAACATAGGATCGGCTCACGTAAATCATCGGCGCGTGCGTTTGAGTGGAGGCAAACACCGATTTGCGAAACGCACGGTCTCAAAACATCCTGGAGCAAGCCAATTGATAAGAACACCAGCAACCAATGGCATCGTCGCGGCAGCCGCCGCCCTCCTGCTCGCAGGCGCACTCGTACCGGCCGCCGCTCAGCAGATCACCGGCGTGCCCGGTTCCCCGAGCGCCACCACGACGATTGACGGCAAGCAACTCCCACCTCCGCCCGAGAAATTTGGCGGAGTGATCAAGGAGAGCGCCAAGGATTCGAAACCCTTCTGGCCGCCCACGGTGGTGCCGCCCAAGCGGGCGCCGAATGTGCTGCTCATCATGACCGATGACCAGGGCTACGGCGTGTCCGGCACCTTCGGCGGTGTGATCCCCACTCCCGCGATGGACCGTATCGCGAAGGCAGGGCTGCGCTACACGCAGTTCCACTCGACGGCGCTTTGCTCGCCGACGCGGGCAGCCCTCATCACCGGCCGCAACCACCACTCG
>Ga0207691_10004938_pt1 | contig 12869 bp, 4 predicted proteins | sample KBSM13metaG_FD_184327 | JGI IMG/M metagenome (GOLD analysis project Ga0207691, IMG submission 184327) | Miscanthus rhizosphere microbial communities from Kellogg Biological Station, Michigan, USA - KBS M1-3 metaG (SPAdes) (version 2) | ecosystem: Host-associated > Plants > Roots > Rhizosphere >... | reverse complement strand
TGGTCCTCGTCCTGGCTCCGCGGCGACTGCACTTCGTCCCTGTCGCGCGGCGCCTGAACATCCTGACCGCGCGGTGACTGCACCTCGTCCCTGTCACGTGGCGCCTGGACATCCTGACCGCGCGGCGACTGGACCTCATCGCGCGAGGGGGCCGCGTGTGCGGCGGTTGCCGTCAACGCAACGCTCAGGGCAACTGCAACGACGTTCGCACGCTTCATGGTTTCTTCTCTCCTTCGGCTCCGAGTTCGCACTCGCCGGCGAGGCGCTTCGGCGATCCGAGTCTCCCTCGCCAACGATCGAGCCTTAGGAGCAGAAGGCGTGCCACACGCAAAGCTCACGAAATCATTGAGGACGTGCCGGGGGCCCTTGCGGTGACCGGTTTCAGGTCGACACTGCGAGTTCATCCTGGAACGGCAGCGCGCCGCGCTGGCTGTTCCGCATTGAAACAGCGTTCTGAACTGGAACGCCCGCGTGCAGCGCGAGCGCGCGATTCCAGAGGTCTCGCGCGTGGCACACGATTTGCCCCGCAGCGTAGACTCACTGTGTACAGCAGTGCACGAGGACCCCTGGCTCAGGGGCCTCTTCGAGAAGGTGAACCGCGTGATGTCCGTGCCGTTGATGCTGACGTTCGTCTCGACCGTCGTGTTCGCGATCCAGCTGCTCATCTTCGCGTACCTCTACTCCTCGCACCGCGTCCGCTTCTTCCGGTATCTGCTGCTGGCCTGGGGCGCGTACACGCTGTCCAAGGGCCTGAAGCTCGTGGACGTGTTCGTCCTGCACCTGTCCCAGCCGAGCCTCGCCACCGACGTCACGACCGTGGCGGCGGTCGGGTTCACGCTCGCCGCCGCCGTCGCGCACCGGTGGGACTATCGGTTGCGCGGGCGCGGTCTGCTCGTGGGCGCCGGCGCCGTGACGGCGTTGGCCCTGGTGAACAGCTTCGGCGAAGGCGACGAGGGGCAGCGCATCGTGGGTCTGGCGCTGGGCGTCGTCCAGATGGCGGCCGGAGTCCTGTTCTGGCCCGCGCGTGGACGCAGCATCGGCTTCCGGGGCGAGCGGCTCCTGGCCGGCATGCTGACCCTGTGGGGCGTGCACCGCATCGCCAGCCAGTTCGTGAGCATGGAGCCCGGGTCGCCGAGCTACATGGTCGTGCACGCCGTGTTCATCACGCTCTATTTCCTGTCCACCTTCGCGGTGATCATCATGGTGCTCGAGCGCGCTCGCAGCGAGAGCGACCGGCTCCACGCGCGCCTGCGCGAGGCCGAGCGGCTGGCCACGGCGGGCGAGCTGGCCGCCGGCATGGCCCACGAGATCCGCAACCCACTGGCGGCCATCGTCAACGCCACCGCCCTGCTCACCGACGAGGCGGGGCTCACGTCCGACGAGCGCGCGACCACCCTGGCCGCGATTCGCACCGAGGCGCGGCGGCTCAACCGGATCCTCTCCGACTTCCTGCACTTCGCGAAGCCGCAGGAAGCTCAGCGGGTGACGGGCGACATCCGCCAGGTGGTCGAGCACGTCAGCGGCCTGATCCGCGACGACCGTGCGCGCGCCTCTCGCGTGGACGTCAAGGTGGCGGTCGATCCCATGGTGCCCCGCTTCGCGTTCGATCGCGATCAGCTGACCCAGGTGCTCTGGAACGTCGCGCTCAACGGCGTGGAGGCGATGAACGGGCGCGGGCGCCTCTCCATGGAGGTGGGACGCCAGAACGGCGGCGTCGTCCTGGCCGTCAGCGACACCGGCTCGGGCATCTCCAGTGAGCGCCTGCCCCGGGTGTTCGAGCCGTTCTACTCCGGCAAGCCCAATGGCAGCGGCCTGGGCCTGACCATCGCCGAACGCATCGTGGCCGCGCACGGCGGTCGAATCGAGATCGACTCCGAGCTCGGCCGCGGGACCCGCGTGACCCTGCTGTTCCCCCTGGAGGCGGCCTGAGCATGGCGCACCTGCTGGTCGTGGACGACGAGCCGGCGGCGCGGAGCACCTTTGCTCTGCTGCTGCGCAAGCGGGGCCACCGCGTGGTCGAGGCCGACGGCGTCACCGCCGCCACCAAGCGGCTCGCCGAGGAAGTCTTCGACCTCGTGGTCACCGATCTGCGCATGCCGGACGGCGACGGCCTCGACGTGCTGCGCGCGGTCAAGGCCCACGCGCCCGCCACCGAGGTGATTCTCCTCACGGCCTACGCGGAGTGGAAGTCGGCGAAGGAAGCGATCCGCCTGGGCGCGCTCGACTACTTCGAGAAAGGCCAGGAGCCGGATGAGCTCAATCACCGCATCGACAAGGCCCTGGCCGGGCGCGAGCTGCGCCGCGAGAACGAGAACCTGCGCGCGCAGCTCCGTGAGCGCTACGGCCTGCCCGGCCTGATCGCGCGCTCGCCGGCCATGCTGAGCGTCCTGGACCTGGTGGCGCGCGTGGCGCCGACCGACGCCACGGTGATGATCCAGGGCGAGTCCGGCACCGGCAAGGAGGTCATCGCCAAGGCCATTCATCACGCCAGCGCGCGGGCCGCCCGTCCGTTCGTGGCCATCAACTGCGGCGCCCTGCCCGAGACGTTGCTGGAGTCCGAGCTGTTCGGCTACATGCGAGGGGCCTTCACCGGCGCCACCGTCAACAAGCTCGGCCTGTTCGAGGAGGCCGACGGTGGCACGCTATTCCTCGACGAGATCGCCGAGATGCCGGCCTCGCTCCAGGTGAAGCTCCTGCGGGCGCTGCAGAGCGGCGAGATCCGACGCCTCGGCGCCACGCAGACGGCGACCATCGACGTGCGGGTGATCGCGGCGACCCACGGCGATCTCGCGGCCCTCATCAGCCAGGGAAGCTTCCGCGAAGACCTCTTCTATCGCCTCAACGTCATCCAGGTGTCGCTGCCGCCCCTGCGCGACCGCCGCGAGGATCTGCCGGCGCTCGCCGAGCACTTTCTGGCGCGCGCGGCGGCCAAGCTCGGTCGCGAGCTCAGCCTCTCGCCGGCGGCCCTCGAGCGCCTGCTGCGCTATCCCTGGCCCGGCAACGTCCGCGAGCTGGAGAACGCCATCGAGCGCGCCGCCATCCTGGCCCGAGCGGCGGCCGTCGATCCCGATGACCTCCCGCCCCACGTCTCCGCCGGCCTGCAGCTCGGCCCCTCGCCAGCGCTGCCGCGGCAGATCACGCTCGCCGAGGCCGAGCGCGTCCATATCTTACAAACGCTCGAACGCTTCGGCCGCAACCACTCCGGCGCCGCCGAAGCCCTCGGCATCGGCCGGACAACACTCTGGCGGAAATTGAAGGAATACGAGATCGACCGCTAAGGAATCCGAGATCGACCGCTAACGCTCGCAGGCTCCGGTGACGCCGCGGCCGGGGCGCGTGGCCCGCGCGCGCGCCATCACGGCGAACCGTCGTCGCCGTTAGTCGGTTCGAGTCCGGCGAGCGAGCCACCGACGATTCAACTGGCCGCGCCCCAACCCCCTCCGGGGCCCTCCGGGGGATGGGGGGGCCCGAAGCGAATCGGGCTCGAAGCGACTTACGGCGACAGGCGAGCCGTGGAGGCGCGCGCGCGGGCCACGCGCCCCGGCCGCGGCGTCACCGGAGCCTGCGAGTTACGCGAGCCGACGAGCGCGAGACCTACCAGAGAGCCTCGGGCATCGGCAGACCTTTGAACGCATCGGTCGGTAGCGGGGCGGCGGGGCTGATGTTGAGGCGTTCGGCCAGGACGTAGAGCTGGCGGAGGTGTTGGCCGCAGTGCCAGGCGGTGCGCTCGAGCAGGTCGTGGGCGCCCTGGGGGCCGTAGTAGATGCTCAGCGTGCGGTCGAATTCGCTGTCGGCGGCGCCCTCGAACCAGCCGGTGATGCGGCCGCGGACCAGCGCGCCCCAGCGGGCGACGTCGCCGCCGTCGTCCATGCCTTGCGGCGCGCGCTCGTCGAACCACGTCTCGGGCAGATGCCCGCGGTCCATCGTGTCGACGAACGACAGGCCGACGCGGAAGATGTGATAGCCCAGGTCGCGGATCGAGCGCTTGCGCTCGGCCGGGATCGTGTCCAGCTGCTGGCGATCGAAGCGGGCGACCAGTGACTGTGCGGAATCCAGGATGCGATCGATCCGCCTGGCCAGCTCGCGGGGCGGCAGCTGATCGTTGCCGGTGTACGGCACGCCGAGCAGCGCGGCGTAGCCGGCGGGATTCCAGCCGTGCACGGCGCGATCGCCAATGGAGACGGCGGGGACGCGGGGCACCCCCAGACGCTTGAGCTCTTCGACGGTGGCCGGCTCGGCCTGGATGTCGACGGGATCGAACTCGATCCCCCAAGACGTGAGGAGCTCCTTCGTCTTGGCGCAGGACGATCAGCCCGGGCGGTAGTAGAGGCGTGGCTTCATGGCATCCTCCGCGTTCAGGATACCCGCTCGCGCGGGTCAGCGTCCCCGGAACGTCGGCGTCCCCTTCTGGGCGAAGGCGGTGACGCCGGCACGGAAGTCCTCGGTGTGGCCGGCGGCGGCGATGGCCTGGGCCTCCAGCTCCATCTGGGTCTCCAGACTTTCCCAGGTCGACTGGTGCAGCAGGCGCTTGGCCGCGCCATAGGCCTTCGTCGGTCCCTGGGCCAGCTCGGCGGCCAGCGCGGTCACCGCCGGCCGCAGCTCGGCGTCAGGCACCACGCGGGTCACCAGTCCCCACTCCAGCGCCTCGCGGGCGGTGAGGACGCGATTGGTGAAATAGAGCTCCATGGCCCGGCGCAGGCCGATCAGACGCGGCAGGAAGTAGGATGACGAGCCGTCCGGCGTGGCCGCGATCTTCGAGTAGGCCATCGTGAACTTGGCCGACTCGGCGGCCACCACGAGATCACCCGACAGCGCGAAGCTGAAGCCGCCGCCGGCCGCGATGCCGTTGATCGCCATGATCACCGGCTTGTCGCTGCGGCAGAAGCGCGAGACGGCGCCGTGCAGATAGGTGGTCAGCTCCTTGATGTGCGCCCCGATGCGCCCGAGATTGTCCACGAAGTCCTTCACGTCGCCGCCGGCACAGAAGGCCCGTCCGCTTCCGGTGATCACGACGCAGCGCACCTCGGGGTCCTCGTCCAGCTCGAGCGAGGCCGAGAACAGCTCGCGGCCGAGCGCCATGTTGAGCGAGTTGTAGGCGTCGGGGCGGTTCAGGGTGAGCGTAGCGACCCCAGTGGCCCGTTCCACGGTCAGGTGCTGATAGGGCATTGGATTCCTCCGGCGGGGGGTGGTGTGGCGGTCAGTTGCGCGTGCGGGCGGCGACCTCGGCCACGGCGTCGAGCACTTCCTGGATCTGCAGCGGCTTCACGAGGACGAGATCCACGCCGTGGGTGCGACGCTCTTCGGCCGTCAGCTCGACGCCGAACCCGGTGACGAGGAAGACGGGCGCCTGCGGCGCGATCTGCTTCACGGCGCGGGCCACCTGCCAGCCCGACACGCGCGGCATGGCCAGGTCGGTGACGACCAGGTCGAAGCGCTCGGCGGCGAAGCGCGCGATCGCCTCGGCGCCGTCGCCGAGCGAGACCACGACATGCCCGGCCGACTCCAGGATGTCGCCGATCACCTCGCGCACCGGAGGCTCGTCGTCCACGACCAGGCAGCGCAGCGAGCGCACCGCCGGGGTCTCGACCGCAACGACGGGGGCCGCCGCCGGCTTCGATTCCGCGCCCAGCGGGAAGGACAGACGGAAGATCGAGCCCCGGCCGACCTCACTGTCGATGACGATCGTGCCGCCGTGGCGGGAGACGATGCCGTAGGTCATCGACAACCCGAGTCCGGTTCCTTGCGGCCCCTTGGTGGTGAAGAACGGGTCGAAGACTTTCTCGCGCACCTCGGGTGGCATGCCGACGCCAGTATCGCTGATGGTCACCTCGACCCGATCGTCCACCAGCGCGGTGCCAAGGGTCAGCGTGCCGCCCTCGGGCATGGCGTCGACCGCGTTGAGGATCAGGTTCGTCATGGCCTCGCGCAACTCTGACGCGTCGCCAGGCACCGCGGGCACGTCGGTCAGTCGTGTCCGGACCTCGATCACGATGCCGCGAGTGGTCGACTCGTCCTTCCAGCGCGACTGCGTGATGTCGAGCGAGTCCCGGACCACCTGGTTGAGATCGAGCGGCACCAGGGGCTGGTCGCGGCGGATTCGAGTGAAGTCTTGCAGGCGCCGCACCGTGTGCGCGCCGTCCAGCGCCGAGCGCTCGATGACCTGCAGCCACTGGCGCTGCTGCGGCTCATGAACGCGGCGCAGCAGGAGCTGTGCGCGGCCCAGCACCGAGGCGAGCAGGTTGTTGAAGTCGTGGGCGACCCCGGAGGCCATCTCGCCCAGCGCCCGGAGCTTCTCGGTCCGCACCAGCTGGTCTTGAGCGGCCGCCAGCTCACCGAAGGCCCGGGTGCGCTCCTCGTAGAGCTGCACGCTGGCCAGGGCCAGTGCGATGAGATGCGCGGCGTTGACCAGCAGGCGCTCCTCCGCCTCGCTGAAGGGCCGGTCGGCGCTGCGCAGCGTCATCACGCCGAGCACGCGATCGCGCGCGCTCAGCGGCACGCCGACCCAGTAGCGTAGCCGTTCCGACCGGATGACCGGCTCGAGGCCGCGCCGCGTGCACTCCGCCAGGTAGTCGTCCACCCGGAGCGGCGCTCCCGTCTCCAGCACGGCCGTCATGAGGCCCACGCCGGTCGCCGGGTACCGTCGCGGCTCGGTCATGTCGATCTCGCCGTCGACGGTCCGCAGCACGACCTCCATCTCGTCGGAGCCCTCCGCCCGCAGCAGGACGCCCATGTTGCGGACGTCGAGCACGCGCGCGATCTGCTCGCGCAGTGCGTCGAGCAACGCGGCGCGGTCGAGCTGACCGGTGACGGCCCGTGACAGCTCGTGCAGGACCGACAGCTCTTCCACGCGCCGCCGGTTCTCCTCGAACAGCCGCGCGTTCTCGATGGCCACGCCGGCCTGGGTGGCGATGGCCTCGATCAGGGCCAGATCGCTGGCCGAGAACTCGCGCAGCCGCGTCCACCACACCACGGCGAAGCCGCCGATCATCCGGCCCTTGGCGACGACGGGCACCCACAGGTGGCTGCGGTGTGGCGCGTCCTCGCGCAGCTCGCGCGGCAGCCGCGGATCGTTGGAGGCGTCGTGCGAGACCACCGGCCGCAGCGTGGAGGCCGCCTGCGCGAAGATCGGGTGGTCGGGAATCGAGAGCCGGACGCCGCGCAGCATCTCCAGCTGGGCCGGCGGCACGTGGTAGCCGGCCAGCGGCGTGAGCCACCGCCCGGTCTCGTCCACCAGCCAGAGCCCGACGGTGTCGGCCTCGAAGGTGGTGGCGACCTGGCGCATGAAGTGCCGCACGAGGCTCTGCAGATCGAAGGTGGACGAGACCGCGCGGCTGACCGAGAGCAGCGTCTCGGTTTCCGCCAGCTTGCTCTGCGTCTGACGGGCCAGCTCGGCGTTCTCCATGGCCAGGCCGACCTGCGCGGCGACGCCCTCGACCAGCCGGACCTCGTTGGGCAGGAAGACCCGGCCGGTCCGCCACCACACCAGGAACAGCCCGCCGACCGGCTCGCCGTGCGCCATCGTGGGCGCGACCATCACCGAGTGGGGCGGCAGCGCCGCCACCCAGTCCGGATCGAACCGGTCGTCGGCCTTCACGTCGCTGCTCCACACCGCCCGCCCCTCGCGCCAGGACGGCAGCAGCGCCGGCGTCCGCTCCAGCTCGAGCGGTCGCTGGGTGAAGAACTCCACCAGCTCCTTGGGCACGTGGTACCCGGCGGCCGCCACCAGCTTCTGCTTGGACGGATCCACCAGGTACACGCCGACCATGTCGGCCTCGAAGGCGTGAGCCACCTCGCTGGCGGCGGCGCGCAGCAGGCGGTCGATCGGGCCGGGCTGCGAGACGACCTGGCCCACCGCCAGCAGCGTCTGGGTCTGCTTCAGCCGCTCCTGCGCCTCGTCGTACAGCCGCGTATTCTCCAGCGCCAGGGCCAGCTGGCCGGCGATGGCCTGGGCCAGATCCTGCTGCCAGTCCTGGAAGCGCGCGGGCCGGTCGCTGTAGTCGAGCGTCATCACGCCGATGACGCCCTCCTGACGGAGCATCGGCACGATCAGGCAGCTGCGCAGCCCGTAGGCCTCCACCCACTCGCGGGGCAGCAGGGGCGACGTTGCGCAGTCGTCGATGACGAGCGGCTGCCGGGTCTCGATGACCTGGGCGTTGGCCGGGATGGCCGCCGGCGCCAGCGCCGGCTGGTCGCGGAACTCCTCCCACATCCGCGACATGCGGCGCCCGTCGGCGAACTGCGACATGAGCGGAATCACCTGGTCGCCGTCCCACAGCTCGAGCGTGCAGCGGTCCACCCGGCACACCTGGGCCACCTTGAGCGTGACTCGCTTGAGCAGCGTGCGCGAGTCCAGCGTGGAGTTGAGGATCTCGGCCACCTCGAGCAGCGCGCGTGTCTCGGTGAGGCGCCGGCTCGTCTCGGAGTAGAGGCGTGCATTCTCGAGTCCGATGGCGGCCTGGGCGGCCAGCGAGCCCATGAGCGAGCTGGTCTCCGGCGTGATCGGCAGCGCCGCCGTCCGGTGCACGGCGAAGGCGCCGAGCATGCGGTCGCCGATGGCGATGGGATATACCGTCATCCAGCGCAGGCCGCGGGCGTTCAGCGGCGGCACGTCGACGAAGCGTGGATCGGTGTTCGTCTCCGTCCAGATGATCGGCTCGCGGTGCTGCACCACCCAGCCCACCGCCCCCTCCCCGAGCGCGAGGTCGTCGTGCAGCTCGGCGGCCAGCTCCTGATCGCCGAAGGTGAGCGCGCGGCGCAGCCGCTGCGCGCCGGCGTCGAACGCCCAGATGCTGACGAACGGCGCGTCGAAGAACTGGGCGATGGCCCGCGCGAGATTCTGCAGCACCTCCTCGACATTGAGCGAGGAGGACACCAGGCGGTTGACCTCCTCCAGGGCCCGCAGCCGCTCGGCGTAGCGCCGCGTCTCCTCGTAGAGCCGGGCGTTGCGGATGGCGGCCGCGGCCTGGGCCGAGAACGACTGCAGCAGGTCCTCGTCGTCGGGGCCGAAGTGGAAGGGCCGCTCGCCGATGAGCACCAGCACCCCGAGCAGGCGCGTCTGATCGAGCAGGGGTGCTGCGTAGAGGCTGTGGAAGCCGCGGGAGCGCGCCCAGTCGCGCGCCACGAAGCGACCGTCGGCGTGGATATCGGCGATGGCCAGCGGCCGGCGCTCGGCGGCTACCCAGCCCACCGCGCCCTCGCCGAAGCGCAGCTCGTCGATGTTCTCGCCGGTGCCCGACGACGTCTCGCGCAGGCCCTGCATGCGCAGCGTGCGGGTGTCCTCGTCGGCCAGCCAGAAGGCCACGAACGGCGCGTGGACGATCTCGGCCGCCGCCTCGGCGATCGAGGACAGGACGTGGTTGGGGTCGAGCGACGAGGTGACCAGGTGATTGAGCCGGCTCAGCGTGCGCAGGCGCGCGGCCCGCGTCTCCGCCGCGTGATACAGGCGCGCATTCTCCAGCGCGATGGCCGCCTGGGCGGCGAAGCTCTCCAGCAACGGGAGATCGTCGGGCTGGAACGGCCCGGCGTCGTCACCCGAGCGGCTCATGGTCACGACGCCTCGCACCCGATCGCCGATGATCAGCGGCTGGGCCATCGCGTGGCGGATCCCGTGAGCGATGAACTCCGGCCGCGCCAGCGGCGAGTTCGGGTAGTCGTTGGCCAGGACGCCGCGGCGCTCGGCGGCGGCCACCCCGGCCAGGCTGTCGCCGGGCATCACGCGGATGGCGCCCGGGCCCTCGGTGGTCCACGCCTCGCGCACCAGCATGCCGTCGTCGTCGAGCAGGTAGATGCCGCCGTCGGCGGCGAACAGGGCTCCGGAGCGCTCGGCCACGAGACGGAGCAGCCGGGCGGAGTCGAGCTCGGCGGCGAACTCGCGCTCGATGTCGGCCAGCACCGCGATCTGCCGGCGTCGCGACCGCTCGAGCGAGAACAGCCGCGCGTTCTCCAGGGCCAGCGCGGCCTGGTCGGCGAACGCCTGCAGCAGGTGGGCCTCCTCGGCGGAGAACTGGCGCCCGCCGCGATCGGCGATGCCCAGCGCGCCGATGATCGTGCCGCTCACGCGCAGGGGCACGGCCAGGATGGCGCCTTCGCCCGCGTCGCGCAGCCGCTCGCGCAGGTCATCGCCGAGGACCGGCGCGTTCGCGGCCAGGATGTCGGAGACCGCGACCGCGCGCCCCTCGGCCACCGCACGGCCGAGGACGCCCGTGCCCGACGGCGTCACGTGGCCGGGCTCGAAGTTCGCGCGACTCTGTCCCCCGATGGCCAGCGCGACCAGCGAGCCGTCGGGCTGCAGGAGCCGCAGGACCGAGGAGCGCGCGCGGAACAGCGGCAGCACGCTCTCCACGGTGCGTCCCACGACGTCGCTGACGTCGAGGCTCTCGGTCAGCGTCTGGGCCAGCCGGGCGAGCTCCTCGGCCTCCTGCCGCCGCCGCATCGTCTCGGCGTAGAGCCGCGCATTCTCGAGCGCCAGCGCCGCCTGGTCGGCGAAGGCCTGCAGCAGGCGCGTCTCCGCCTCGCTGAAGATCCGGCCGGCCCGGTCCGAGATCGACAGCGAGCCGATGGTCCGCCCCTCGGCGCGCATCGGCACGGCCAGCTGGGCGGCGTCGCCGACGCGAGCCATCTGCTCGCGCAGCTCGTCGGTGAGGTTCACGTCGGAGTCGTCGAAGATCTGCGTGGTGGTGACGGCGGCTCCGCGCTGCACGGCCCGGCCGGAGGTCCCGGTGCCGGGCGGCAGGACGTGACCCGGCTCGGCGATCTCGCGCGCCCGGCCGGCGGAGGCCAGCGCCACCAGCGCACCGTCGGGCCGCAGGCGACGGATCACCGAGGACTGCACGGAGAACAGGGTGACGACGCTCTCGGCGATCCGCGCGGCCATCGCGTCCGTCTCGAGGCTCTCGGTCAGCGAGCCAGCCAGTCGAGCCAGCTCTTCGGCCTCGCGCCGTCGCTGCTCCGTCTCGCGGTAGAGCCCGGCGTTCTCCAGCGCCAGGGCCGCCTGATCGGCGAAGGCCTGCGCCAGCCGCGTGTCCTCGGTGTCGAAGACACGCCCGGTGCGATCGGCCACGGCCAGCGCCCCCAGCAGCCGGTCGCGCACGATGAGCGGGGCGCCGAGCAGCGCACGGTCGGGATTGGTCGCCAGACTCTCGCGCACCGCGGGCTCGTAGTGAAGCCGCGTGTCGGTCAGGACGTCGGGCCCCGCCACCGGCTGGCGCTCGCGGACGGCCAGTCCGGCCATCCCGGTGCCCGGGGCCAGCACCGGCGCCCAGTCGAAGCTGCCGGAGCGCGACGTGGCCAGCGCGAGCAGCTCGCCGCCGGGACCCGTGCGATAGAGGGCGGAGGCGCGCGCGCCCAGCAGCGCGCAGATGCTGTCGGCCACGCGCTGGCCCACCACGTCGGGATCAAGCGTCTCGGACAGCACGCGCCCCAGATCGGCGAGCGCCCGCATGCGCGCCGCTTGCTGGCGCGCGTCCTGGTAGAGACGCGAGTGCTCGAGCGCGATGGCGGCCTGGCCGGCAAAGGCCTCGGCCAGCTCCTGGTCGCGCGGGCTGAACGGGCGGCGGGCGCGGAACGTCAGCACCCCGATGGTGCGCTCGCCGACCTTGAGCGGCACACCGAGGAACTTGGTGTAGCCGAGCCGGCGATCCGCCGCGATGTGCTCGGCCACGAGGTCCGAGCTCTCGTCGAGGTCGAACAGCAAGGAGTGGCCGGCCTCGACCACGCGGCCGCTCAGGCTCTCGCCAACCCGCAGGCGCGGCCGGACCATCGTCTGCACGGCCGTGCCCGCCATGCCGGCCAGGACGAGCTCGTCACCCTCCAGCAGGCGGAAGCCGGCGTTGTCCAGCGCCAGCAGGCGGGCCGCTTCCTCGGCGATCGACGACAGCAGCGTCGTGGTCGGCGCCAGCGTGCCGATCTTGGTATTGATCTCGAGCAGCGCGTTGAGGTACGCGCGGCGCGTCTGCTCCTCGAAGAAGAGCCGCGCGTTGTTGATGGCGATGGCGGCCTGGTTGGCCAGCGACTGCAGCAGCGAGAGCTCTTCCTCGGAATAGTCGTGCCGCTCGGTGGTGCCGACGGCCAGCGCGCCGAGGATGCGCGCGCCGACCGCCAGCGGTACACCGGCGGCCGAGACGATCCCCTCGGCGGACAGGCGCGAGGCGTTGCGCGCCCGTGTGTCGCTCTGGACGTCGGGCATCGTGATGGACGTCCCCCGGGCCACGACGAGCCCGACCAGCCCCTCGCCGACCGCCAGCGAGCGCAGCTCGGGCGCGGCCACCTGCCCGGCCAAGGCGCCCAGGGTCAGCCGCTGGCCATCGTCATCGAGCAGCCACAGCCGCGCCATGCTGGCGCCGAGCAGCTCGACGGCGGCGCCGACGACGCGCTCGAGCACCTGGTCGCCGGACAGCGTGGCGGTCAACCCCTGCGCCAGTCGCGCCAGCGCCTCGAGCCGTCGGCTCTTCTCCTGGGTCTCGGCCAGCAGGGCGGCGCGGGAGACCGCGAGGCCGACCTGGTGGGCGACGCCCTGCAGCAGTGTGAGCAGATCGGTGTCGAAGGTCCGCGGCCGCGTGGACACCACCGCCAGCACGCCCCACACGTCATCGTCGACGAAGATCGGCAGCGCCAGCTGGGTGTGAAATTCACCGGCCTCGACGGCGCGGCGGAGCAGAGGGTCGCTGACGCGCTCGGAGCGCGTGAGGTCGGTGATCACGAAGCGCCGGAGCTGCGCGGCCTCACCGGTGTGCGAGGCGTCTACGCGCCGTTCGCGCAACCGCTCGGCCTGCTCCGGGGACAGCCCACGGCTGGCGAGTTTTACGAGCTGACCGCTATAGCCGCCGTGATTCTGGGCGGCGCCGCGCTGCACGGTGGAGAAGGCACGCTCT
>Ga0207691_10004934_pt1 | contig 12875 bp, 10 predicted proteins | sample KBSM13metaG_FD_184327 | JGI IMG/M metagenome (GOLD analysis project Ga0207691, IMG submission 184327) | Miscanthus rhizosphere microbial communities from Kellogg Biological Station, Michigan, USA - KBS M1-3 metaG (SPAdes) (version 2) | ecosystem: Host-associated > Plants > Roots > Rhizosphere >... | reverse complement strand
GAGCTGCGCCGCGCCTTTTTCCCCGGCAACTCTCCATTCGGCGGCCTTGAGGGCAGCAATGATGTTACTACGCTCCAGCTCTTCGAGCTCTTTGGCGGTGCGAACGCGTTGGGCCGTCGGCTTGTCGGCCACCACGGGCCCCAGCGCAGCCGCCGCCGCGTTAACGCTCTCGGGCAAGGCGCGGTCGAGATTGAGATGTCCGTCACGCGACGTAATCACCGCCCGTTCGATGATATTCTGTAGTTCGCGCACGTTCCCCGGCCAGTTATATGCCTGCAGGCGTCTCACGCAGTCATCGGACAGTGGCACGAGCCGCCGCCCCATCCGGCGCGCGAAGTTTCGCGCGAAGGCCGTGGCAAGCATGCCGATATCGTCGGGGCGCTCGCGCAGCGCTGGGAGTTTGATCGGATAGACGTTTAACCGATAAAACAAATCCTCGCGAAATTGCCCATCCCGGAGCAATTTTTCCAAATCGCGGTTGGTCGCAGCGATCACACGCACATCGACTTTGCGCGTCTGCGAGCTGCCGACCGGCTCAAATTCGCCCTCCTGAATGATGCGCAGGAGCTTCGCTTGGAGATCGAGGGGCAGTTCGCCGATTTCATCGAGAAAAATCGTGCCGCCGTGCGCGAGAGCGAAACGGCCATCTCGTTTCTTGGTCGCGCCAGTAAATGCGCCTTGCTCATGGCCGAAAAATTCGCTTTCCATAAGCGTCGCGGGAATCGCCGCACAGTTTACCTTGATCAGCGGTTTGTCACGGCGCCCGCTCGCAAGATGGATCGCCCGGGCAACCAATTCCTTGCCGGTGCCAGTCTCTCCTAAGATCAGCACGGTGGCATCGGTTCCGGCGACCTCCTTAACGTCGTCGAGAACCCGCAGCAGTGCATCACTGCGGCCAATAATCTCGTCGGCGCCAATCAGCTCGTTCAATTCTTCGCGCAAGTATTCGGCTTCGATGGTCAACGACTCGATTTTGCGCTCAGCCTGCAGGCGGTCGTTGACGTTCCTCAATACCAATGTGTAAAAAGGCTCGCGCTTTACATCAAAGCGCGACAGCGTCGCCTCGGCTTGAAAGCTCTCGCCTCCGTGAACCGTTGCCGTCAGCCCGCCGCCAATCCAAAGCGAACGCTGTCCTTCCGGACGGGTATCGAGATCGATGATCAGCCGCGCGAGCTTCTCGCGGGAATCCGGCGCAAGAAAGTGAGTGAACGTTTGTCCGGTCAATGCCATAGCGGAAGCGCCGAGAACTTTTTCGGCCGCCGGATTGACCTGATTGATTTTGAGATGCTGATCGAGCTCGATGATCGCATCCATCGCGCTCCCTACCAACCGGCCAAGTTTCTGCTCCCGCTCGCGCACCTGCGCTTCGGCCCTCATACGGCGCAATTCGGCAGCGGCGCGCGCGGCAAAAATTTGGAAAAGAGCTTGCGCCCTTGGCTCGGGGGGCATGGGCCGCAGGTCGAGAACCGCCAGATGGCCTAAAATCTTGCCATCCAGATCCAGCAACGGCATGCCCATGTAACTTGCCGCGCCCACCGCTTGGACATCAGGATCTTCAGCGTAGATCTCAAGGAGGTTATCGGGAATATGGATCAAACAGCGCTCGTCGATGACTCGCTCGCATGGGGTTCCGTTCACCACCATTTCCCAATCTTTCAGCCATTGACCGCCCATCCAGAAAGCCAGCGCTTTCAGCCGCCGCGATTCGGGGAAATACTCCGTCACCCATGCGCCATGGGTGTTCAAAGCGGCCGCTAAATTCTCGACCAGTGCTTTGAAAAACTGTTCACCCGTTTCGGTGGCGGTGCCTTCGAGAATTTTTCTGAGCGCGACATCGAGGTCAATGTCCTGAAGGGGTAGGTGTTCCATGGTCACCGCCTAGGGCATCACCAATGATGATCAAGAGAATCGTCGAACAAAAACCGCGGTCGCCGGCTCCAAAACGCGGTTCGAAACTAGGAAAGGTCAAAAGGGAATATCGTCATCCATTGGCGGTTGGCCGCCCACACCGCTCTCGTCTCCTGGACTCGCATCCATCTGGGACGGCAGCCGAGTTCCTCCGCCGCCACCGAGGAATTGGATGCGCTGCGCGACAATTTCCGTCACGTAGCGCTTAGTGCCGGTCTTATCATCATAGCTGCGCGTTCGAATGCTTCCTTCAACATAAACTTGCCTTCCCTTGGCGAGGTACTGACCGCATGACTCGGCCTGTTTGCCCCAAACGACAATATTATGCCACTCGGTTCGTTCCTGCCGTTTTCCGTCTCGGTCGTTCCATTGCTCAGAGGTGGCGATCGAAAAATTGGCCACGGCACTGCCGGTTTGTGTGTAACGGACATCGGGGTCTTTGCCTAGATTACCCACCAAGATCACTTTGTTCACAGACATGTGAATCTCCACCTGCCAGCGCGATTAGCCGACGCGAAAGTTGAGCCAACTTAGCGCCCGCCTCCTACGGAGTCAACAACGAATTATGTGGTTGTGGCAGATTCGCGATCGCGCGCTCCGCTTCGGTTAATTCCAAACCGTGCATACCTCTGTGTGCGCGATCTACGCCGTAAATGTAACCCCCAATCGTCGACTTCGATGTTATTGGACGGTGACCGCCCGGATTACTCACGTTGATTTTTCGCGGTTCCTCTTCTAATATTACTTGTTCACTTTCCAAACATTTAGCAGAAGAAGCTGACTTCAATCTTGATTTTTTATTTCCTCCGGCTCACGCTTGTTCTATTCGTCACAACTATTTTGTCGACGTTCACGATTTTGCTGGGGGTTTTCGACCCCGATGGCAAGCGGGTCTATTTCATTAATCAGTTCTGGACTTGGTCAATCCTGCGGATCGCGCGGATTTCGCTAACGGTTCGCGGGCTCGAGAACCTGGATCCCAGCGAGCAGTATGTCTTTATGGTGAATCATCAGAGCAACATCGATATTCCGGTCCTGGTTCAAAGCTTGACTCAGTTTCAGCTCCGTTGGATCGCCAAGAAAGAGCTCTTGTGGGTGCCACTCTTTGGCTGGGCGATGTGGGCGACCAAGCATATCATCGTGAACCGCAGTGACCCGACCGATGCGGTGAAGAGTTTGGAGCGCGCCAAGCGGCGGATTGCCGCCGGAATATCAGTGGTCGTTTTTCCAGAAGGCACGCGCAGCCGTAACGGCAAGCTCTTACCTTTTAAAAAGGGTGGATTTTTACTCGCTCTCAAAACCGGTAAAAACATCGTGCCGGTCACAATCAATGGCAGCGGCCAACTCTTGCCTTCTGGCGACTGGCGATTACGTTCCGGCAACGTTGAAGTGATTGTCGAGAAGCCAATCACGACTGAGACGTACCGTGCGGGAAGTATTCGATTGCTGTCGGATCGAGTCCGTCAAGCGATTGTCGCTCATTTGCGCCCCGTAGGAACCGTAGCTGCTCGCGACGGCGAACCTATGGTCACTCCGAGTATCAGCCCCGCATTGGAGAAACACCAACTCTGAACCTCTAATGGAAAACCTGAAAATAATACCGCTCGGCGGCTTGGGCGAGTTCGGTCTCAATATGATGCTCGTCGAATATGGCGATGCCGCCATTGCAGTCGACTGCGGTGTTATGTTCCCGACCGCCGACCTGCTTGGAATCGATCTGGTGATTCCTGACGTGAGCTACTTATTGGAGCGGCGCGACAAATTAAAGGGCATTGTCCTCACCCATGCGCACGAGGATCACGTCGGCGCTTTGCCATATATTTTGGAGCATTTTGATGTGCCGATCTTTGGCACTCGGCTAACGCTCGGCCTATTAGCCAGTAAACTCGCCGAACACGAGCTGGACGATACTGCTGACGTTCGGGAAATCACCGCCGGCGCGCCATGGGAAATCGCGCCATTTCGGATCGAAGGCATCCGCGTGACCCACAGCCTGATGGATTGCCTCGCACTCGCCATCGAGACGCCGGTGGGCACGGTGATTCATACTGGCGATTTTAAGATCGACAACTCCCCGATGGAAGGCGAGATGTTCGATTTCCAAACACTCGCCGCCTACGGCGAGAAGGGTGTGTTGCTGCTGCTCTCCGATTCGACCAACGTCGAACGGCCGGGATACACGCCGTCAGAGCGCGAGGTCGCCACCAATCTCGAGCAGATCATGCAGCACAGTACGGGCAAAGTGCTGGTCTCGACATTTGCCTCGAGTATTCCACGCATTCAACAGGTCATCGATATTTCCGAGCGCTGCGGCCGCCACGTAGTCTTGAGCGGCCGCAGCATGATTCGAAATGGTCAGGTTGCCGCGGAGCTGGGCTATTTGCATTTGCCACGGAATTTTTTGACCGAAAGCGAACGCTGGCACGATTTGCCTGCCGACCAACTCACTTTTCTAACGACCGGCAGCCAAGGCGAGCCCCTCTCGGTGCTCCATCGGATCGCTCTCGACGATCATAAGACAATCAAGCTCGAAACGGGTGACACCGTTATTCTCTCCTCGAAGTTCATTCCGGGCAACGAGAAAACGATCTCGAACATGATCAATCACCTCTACCGGCGCGGCGCCGACGTGCACTACGAGAAAGTTTCAGAGATTCACGTCTCGGGTCACGCCAGTCAGGAAGAGCTAAAGACCATGCTGCAGCTCACCCGGCCGCGCTATTTCGTGCCCATCCACGGCGAATATCGGCACCTCGTGCGACACCGCCGGCTGGCTCAAGATGTTGGCATCCCGCCGTCCAATTGCTTCATTCTGGAAGACGGGGATGTCTTGGAGATCGGCGCCCATTCCGCGCAAAAAAGCTCCCCCGTTCAGGTGGGCAAAGTGTTTGTCGATGGCCGAAGCGTTGGAGATGTCGGCGATGTCGTCATCCGCGACCGCCGCCACTTGTCGGAAGATGGCATGGTGCTCGTCGTCATGGCGATTCATCAGCAGTCCGGCGAATTGGTCGCGGGTCCCGATTTGATCTCCCGGGGCTTCATGGGCGCGGAAGGAAGCGAAGAGGTTTTAGAGAATGCCAAGAAGGTGGTGCTCGAGACTTTGGCCGCTAGCAATAGGGAAACTCGCACGGATCCGGCGGAGTTAAAGGAAGAAGTGCGGAAGTCTCTGCGACGCTTTTTTAGGAAAAAACTCGAGCGCCATCCGGTGGTGCTCCCTTACATTATGGAAACCTGAGGGTTATTCGCCATGTCCAGTGCTCCGGAAAAAAACCGGCTCCAGCGCGAAATTTGGGGCGTGGTCATTTGCCTCGTTGCTTTGCTGATCACGCTCAGCTTGCTCTCCTACGACCCGAGCGACCGATCACTCAACACTCCATCCGGCGCCATCAATACTCATAACTGGGGCGGCTTCATCGGCGCATTTCTCGCCGATCTCCTGCTACAAAGCCTCGGCATGACGGCTTATCTAATTCCGATTTTGCTCTGTCTGGCAGCGATTCGAATGTTTCGCACGAACTATAATGGCGTTCAGCTCACAAAAGCGCTGGCTTACGCGGTCCTGCTTTTGAGCCTTGGGATCATTCTGAGCGTTGCGATCGACACCGAGAGCGCGCGCGACGCCGGCGGCATCATCGGCGGTTTCCTCAACGAACGAGTTTTGGTTCCTCTTTTTGGCAGGCTGAGTGCGATTTTGATCGCCTGTTTCACGATGCTCTTGTCCGTGATGGTGCTGACGCAACACTCATTGCTCGACCTTTTCGGACATACCAAGAAAAGTTTCGTCGAGTTCAGGAAAGCTTTTGTACCCGCGGTGAGCAACCGGTTGAAGGGACTCAAAGAAAAATCCGACAAGCGCAAAGGTGAAAACACCAAGAAGGAAAGAAAGGACTACGTTCCGCCGCCGATTGTTTTGAAAGAAGAAGTCAAAGACGATCCGGTCGCGAGAAAATTGCCAAAAAAACCAACGCCGCCCGAGCAATTCAAGCTGCCGGAGGTTGGCGAGGGATACAAGCTCCCGCCCCTCGAGCTCTTGGATCCGCCGGAGGGCCAGCAATTCAAGATCGACAAGGAAACCCTTCACGCCAATTCACTTATTTTGCAAAAGAAACTCGAAGATTTCGGCGTCGAGGGGGAAGTCGTCGCGGTTCGTCCGGGGCCGGTCATCACGATGTACGAATTCAAGCCGGCCCCGGGTGTCAAAGTTCGCCGTATCGTCATGCTTGCTGATGATCTGGCGATGGCGCTGCGCGCGGTGAGCGTGCGCATTTTAGCGCCGATTCCCGGCGAGTCGGTGGTCGGTATCGAAATTCCCAATCCACGCCGCGAAACCGTTTATCTTCGCGAGGTGATTGAGAGCGAAGCCTACCGTATCACCGATTCCAAAATTGCCCTCGCTCTCGGCAAGGACATTGGCGGAACTCCGTTCGCCACGGATCTTGGCAGGATGCCCCATCTTTTGGTCGCGGGCGCGACGGGAACAGGCAAATCGGTTTCGATCAATGCGATGATTCTGAGCATTCTTTTCAAATCGACTCCGCAGGACGTCAAATTCATCATGGTCGATCCGAAGATGCTCGAACTGACGGTTTATGAGGAAATTCCACACCTCTTGGTGCCGGTCGTCACCGATCCAAAAAAAGCCGCCGCTGCGCTGTTTTGGGCGATGGATGAAATGGACCGGCGCTACCGGCTCATGCGAGATAAGGGCGCGCGCAATATAGACAATTACAATCGGACCCTGGAAAGAGAAGCCGGAAGAAAGGCCGTCATTGACCTGACTGAGCCAGAGTCCGCCGCAGAAAACCTGAGCCCCGGCGGTAATCTGTCTCAGGACGCGCCTCTCGTCCACGAGAGGCTCCCGAGGATCGTCATTATTATTGACGAGCTTGCGGACCTCATGATGACGGTCGGGCGCGATATCGAGGAATACATCACCCGGTTGGCGCAAAAGGCGCGCGCCGCCGGAATTCACTTGATTCTCGCAACGCAAAGACCGTCGGTCGATGTCATTACCGGATTGATCAAGGCGAACTTTCCAGCCCGGATATCGTTTCAGGTCACCTCGCGGGTCGATTCACGAACGATTCTGGATTCCATGGGCGGCGAAAAACTCTTGGGCAACGGCGATTTGCTTTTTCTTCCCCCCGGGACCGCTCGTTTGATCCGCGTGCACGGTGCTTTCGTCTCCGATCAAGAAGTTCGCCGCGTGATGAAATTTATCAAGCAGCAGGGTCGGCCGAACTACCGGCCTGAAGTTCTCGAGGCCAAGCGCGAAACCGAGGCCGCTGCGGCCGCTGAAGATGAATACGACGAGATGTACGATCAGGCCGTGACTATTGTCACGGAGACTCAGCAGGCATCGATCTCTATGATTCAGCGCCGATTGCGGGTAGGGTACAACCGTGCGGCTCGAATGATCGAGCAAATGGAAAGGGATCGCGTCGTTGGCCCCGCCGATGGCGCAAAGCCTCGGGAAGTTTATGCGCGAAAGATTGAACCTTAGCCGTGCGATCGGGCTCATTGCCTCCGTTTTTGTCCTGGCTCTAGGCCTCGCCGCAAAAGCATCGGTTGCAGCGGATGGCAAGAACGCTGAAGCGATCGTCGATAGCCTGCAAAAAAACTATGATACGACGACGGATTTCACCGCCGATTTTCAGCAGGAAACTGAAGTTAAGAATATCAATCGCACCCTCAAGGCGTCGGGGAAGCTCTCCTTCAAACGCCCGGGAAAAATGCTCTGGAATTATGACGAGCCCAAAGGGCAGTTCGTGATCGCCGACGGAAAATTCCTTTATTTTTATCAACCGGATCAAAATCAAGTGATCAAAAGTCCACTGAAAAACGCCTTCCGCGGCGATATTCCACTATCTTTTCTTCTCGGGCTCGGCAACTTGAAAAAAGATTTCACTGCCACACTCCAATCGAGCGACGGTAATCTTTACGTTTTACGATTGGAACCCAAGGGCGAGGCCGGCGGCTTTAGCGAGATCTTACTCGCGGTCAACAAAGGGTCCTTTGATATCGTGTGGGTGAGCGTGCATGATGCCGCGAACAACGTCACCACCCTGCGTTTTGCCAACATGCGCAAAGGCGTCGGTGTCAAAGACTCGCTGTTTCAGGTACAAATTCCCAACGGCGCCGATGTTGTTGAACTGGGAACTTAAATGGGTCAAAGGCAGAAATTCAATATCATCAGCTTGGGCTGTGCCCGAAATCTCGTGGACTCGGAGGTCATGGCCGGAGTGCTGCACCAGAACGATTACGAGTTGGTGCCAGAGCCCGAAACAGCCGATATCGTTCTGATCAATACTTGCGGGTTTATCGCGGCAGCCAAAGAAGAATCGATCGACACGATTCTTGATGTCGCGCGCCTCAAAGAAGAGGGAAAAGTAAAGCAACTGATCGTCGCCGGCTGTCTGTCGCAGCGCTATCCGAACGAGCTGGCCAAGGAGTTGCCCGAAGTCGACTTTTTCATCGGCACCGGCGAAGTACCTCGAATCGCGGAAATCTTAAAAGAGCACGAGGCGCAGGCTCGCCGCCAATACGTCGGCCTCCCCAGCTATCTCTACGATCACAGCACGCCACGCATCCGATCGACTCCCTCTTACACGGCTTTCGTCAAGGTCTCCGAAGGATGCGATCACAAATGCGCCTTCTGCATCATTCCGCAAATGCGCGGTCCGCACCGCAGCCGATCGATCGACTCGATCTTCAACGAAGCATGCAAACTCACCGAGAAGGGCGTCAAGGAGATCAACCTGATCGCTCAGGATCTCACCGCCTACGGCCGAGACCGAAAAGACGGCACCACCCTCGAAGGCTTGCTTCGCGAGTTGGCAAATGTTCCGCAGCTTCATTGGCTTCGGCTTCTTTATGCTTATCCCAACTTTCTCGACGACGCCCTCCTGGAGGTAATCCGGGATAGCGAGAAAATTTGCAAATATATCGACATACCGTTTCAGCATATCAGTCAATCGATTTTGCAGCGCATGCGCCGTGGAAAGAGCGGCAGCTCGGTGCGGGAAGCCACGCAAAAGCTCAGGAAATTCATTCCAGGATTGACCCTTCGAACATCATTGATCGTCGGGTTTCCCGGCGAAACCGACACTGATTTCAGTGAACTCTTAGACTTTGTCGAAGAAGCCGAGTTCGAGCGGCTCGGGGTTTTCAAGTATTCTCCAGAAGAAGGCACGGCGGCAGCGCGGATGGGAGCTCAAGTTTCGGAGCAGGTGAAGGAGCGCCGCTGGCAAGAAGTCATGGATCTGCAGTCGGTGATCTCGCGAAAAAAGAACGAGGGCTTGATTGGTACTATACAGCGCGTTATGATTGACGACGTTGCTCTTAATTCCGAAAGAGTAACAGGCCGCACACAGGGCCACGCGCCGGAAGTAGACGGTGTGGTGTTTGTGGAGAGTGACGATTCACGACCGAAGCGCGTACCTGTTCGACCCGGCGATATGATCGATGTCAAGATCACCGGGGCTCTTGATTACGACCTGATAAGCGAGACCATCAATGCCTAAAACGGATCCTGACAAAGAGAAGAAGCAGCGAAAAGATTTTCTGAAGCAAGCTTCGGAAATGCTCGAAGAGATGAAGCGGCAACTGATGAGAGAAATGCAGAGCCGCGTCAAAGGCGAGACCGAAGGCATCAAGGATGATGGCCGTGACACGTACGATCTTGCCAGCGACGAGCGCGATCGAGAAATCAATTTCATTCTTAACGACCGAGAACGGGAAAAGCTCGTAGCCATCGATGACGCGCTACAGCGTATTGCGGATAAGACCTATGGAATCTGCGAAAGCTGTGAAGGCGAGATTCAGCTTGGCCGGCTAAAGATTCTTCCGTTCACTCGACTATGTGTCAAATGTCAGGAAGAAAACGAGAAGGAAGCCAAACGGCAAAAAACTCTTGAGAACGAACGAAGCTACCGTAAGCTCGACCTCGCCGATACCGAAGAGGAGGGTTTCTAGATCTCCATTCCGGTTTGAATCTCTTTCCTGCTCTTAAGCTTGAGACAAAAAAATGGGCAGCGGCTTTCGCCGTTGCCCATTTTCATTTTCGCAGTTTAAACTCTATTCGCCTTTGGCAGGCGTGAATTCCATCTTGCTGAGGTAATTTTTGTCGCCTTTGGTGGTGTACTCCACAACCGCCGAAGATCCCAATCCGACGTCGCCCATCTTTACCTTGGTTTCCTTGATTTCTTGCGCCTTGGTCTTTGAATTGAAATCGAGGGTGATCAATTTGCCTTCTTTAGTTACGACGATCATATAGTTTTTTTCGGTGTCGAGTAGGCCGATATCGCCGGAGACCTTCTCGGCCTTCGCCTTTGCCGGCTCTTCGGACTTTTTCTCAGCCTTCTCAGATTTCTCAGCCTTTTTTTCCTCCTGGGCAATAACCGGCAGTACCCAAGCTGACGCCAGCAGGATCGCCAGTCCGCCCACCGCCATAGTATTCGCTCTCATCTGTTTTCCTCCTAATCGTATGTTTAGACGCCAGCGGACTCCTTATTCGCCCTTGGCCGGCACGTATTCGATATTTGTCGCGACGTTCTTTTCGCCCTCTTTCGTATACTGCACAACTGCTGAAGAGCCGAGACCAATATCGGCGACTTTGCTCGGGACCGGTTCTTTCTGAATCGCTTGCAACTTTGGATCGAAATCGAGCGTCACGAGCTTGCCTTCCTTCGTGACAAGGATCATGTAATTCTTTTCGGTGTCCAGCAACCCCACATCGCCAGCAAGCTTAGTAGCTTTCGCCTTCTCGGCCGATTTTTCCGCTGGCGCTTTACCTTCGGCCTTCTCGGTCGGCGCCGTGGCCTCCGCTTTTGCTGCAGGGGCTGGAGCCGGGGCAGGTTTGGGCGCCATCTCCTCCTGGCTCGAGCATGCGGACAAAACCAGCATCAAGGATGCGGCTCCTACTCCAGTCATGGAAAACGGATTCTTCATTGTACCTCCGTAACTCAAAATCGATTTGAATTTGGAACGATACTTATCGTGACCTATGTGCCATCTCAATACGCATTAGGTAGGATTTTATTCGCTCTGGCGAGAGAGAAAATCAATTCGTACGACTTTAGTCCTATCGAAAATCAGAGCCAAAAACGACGGTTTGCAGTAGGTAAAATTTGATGTATTTTCACCTTGCACATCTTGCCGCAATAAGGGATGAAAGGTGCACGATGACCCCGATCAAAGTCGTAATTGCTGATGATCATGCGCTGTTTCGCGATGGGCTCAAAAAAATTCTTGCGCTGGAAAAAGACATTCTTGTAGTCGGCGAGGCGGCGAACGGTGACGAAATACCGAAGGTCGTCGACCGAGCAAAGCCGGACATTCTATTGTTAGATGTAAAAATGCCAAAAGGGGATGTCGTCCAAAGCCTGCTCGACGTGGCCGCCAGAAGTCCCGCCACCCGCGTCATCGTGCTCACGGCCTACTCTGAGGAAGAAAACATTTTAAATGCCGCCAAGGGCGGCGCCCGCGGTTATGTGCCGAAAGGCGTCCCGTCCGCGACTCTCCTGCAAGCCATCAAGGTAGTGCAAAACGGCGGATGTTGGATCGATAAAGAAATGCCGGCGTGGGAAACCTTTGAGGAAATTGTTCAAGATCAGTCGGGTTCGCTAGAAGCACCCCGTCAGTTCGACGAGAGCATCAAGGCACTCACCAAGCGGGAAATGGAGATCCTGAGACTCGTTGCCGAAGGACTGACCAATGAAGAAATCGGCAAAAAAATATTTATCAGCGAAAAAACGGTTAAAACCCATTTGACCAATATTTTTGACAAGCTCAAGGTGAATAACCGATTCAAGGCGGCGCTCATGTTGATGGGTCAGCCGAACTGATACTTTTAAAATTCCTCGCGATTTTTTAGTCGTAAATCATGCGCAAATGGCTGCGCGGGACTGACAAACCGGCCATGACCGCAGTTGAAAAATTCACCCTCGAAGATGACTGGCTCCTGCACCGCGAACGAGCGGTGGCCTGGCTACGGGTTGGCTTCGCCGTGGTTGGCGTCATCGTTATTCAATTGAATCCCGAACGCGTCGCGCGCTTTCCGTTACTCTCGTTCTTTTCTCTCAGCTCATTTTTGCTCTACAGCATTGCGGTTCTTTACTTGGCCAAAAAAAACAAGCTCACGGCTCCGCCCATCGATATTCTGACCAACTCCCTCGACGTGGTATGGATTGCCGTAATCGTGTTTTCGACCGGCGGAACCCGCACACCGTTTTTCTTTTATTATTCATTCCCGGTGATCACGGCGAGTATTCGTTGGGGGATCAAGGGCAGTCTGCCTGTTGCACTCGTGGGTGTGGTTCTTTACGGGATCGTCCGCCTGACGTTGGCCGCGGAGTCCATGGACTCGCCGCTCGGGATTGACACATTGCTCGTCCGCAGCCTTTACCTGATCGTTCTCGCGGGAATTTTTGGTTATGTGAGCGAGTTTGAGAGACGGCAGAATCATCAACTGCGTATGCTCTCTAAAACCGCGATTCAAGCCGCCACTCTGCAGGAGCGCCGGAGAATCATGTTTGAGTTGCATGACGGGATTTTGCAATCCCTGGCGACGCTGATTTTGCGCCTGGAAAGCTGTCGCGCCCGAATCCCTGATGCAGAAAAAAATTTAATCGATGAGATGCGCTCCCTTGAAGATCTCACCCGAGACTCGATGAAGGAAATTCGCCAGTTCCTCGCCGGCGGAACGACAAAACCGCTGATCACGGGAACACTGGTGGAGAAACTGCGCGAAGAGGCACGTTTTCTCCGGGACGGCATGGGGCTCGATGTGATTTTGGAGAGCGAACCCGAGGATCTCAAGTTATCTGCGGAAACCGAACGAGAAGTGTACTACGTTGTCCGTGAGGCTCTCACCAATGTCATCCGCCATTCTCATGCATCCAAGGTCGACATACACCTGACACAAAAAAATGGCCAACTTGCCGGCTCGTTCATCGACAATGGCGTTG
>Ga0207691_10004933_pt1 | contig 12878 bp, 11 predicted proteins | sample KBSM13metaG_FD_184327 | JGI IMG/M metagenome (GOLD analysis project Ga0207691, IMG submission 184327) | Miscanthus rhizosphere microbial communities from Kellogg Biological Station, Michigan, USA - KBS M1-3 metaG (SPAdes) (version 2) | ecosystem: Host-associated > Plants > Roots > Rhizosphere >... | reverse complement strand
TTGAAAAAAGGTGCCAGGTTGATTTTTCACCGCGTGAAAAATCAACCTGGCACCATTTATTGCCTCGTTCGCACTCAGTGGCAGACGAGCACCGGCGTGCTCGCGTGGGCGAGGACCGCGCGCGTCTCGCTGCCCAGCAGCGCCGCGGCGATGCCGGTGCGTCCGTGCGAGGCCATCACGATGAGGTCGCATTTCTTCGCGGCCTTCACGATGCCCTGCCACGGGTGGTCTTCGGTCACGGCAAGGGTGTCGCAGGCGACGTCTTCGGCATCGGCCGCGGCGCGGACCTTCTCCAGCGCCTCGTTGGCGGTGACCTCGACCGCCTTGGAGTAGGCGCGCTCGTCGAAGACTTCCGCGGGCAGGGCCACGCTCTCGAGGATCATCGGCGGGGTCCAGGGCGCCATCACGTAGATCGCGGTCAGCGTCGCGTCCAGGTCCTTCGCCAGCGCGGCGGCCTCGCGCGCCGCCTTCAGGGAAAGCGGAGTTCCATCGGTCGGGACAAGGATTCGTTTGTAGGCGTTCATGGCGGTCCTCCGCGGTCTTGCGCCCAATGGGCGCTCATGGCCCATTGTTGCCCCGCCCCGCGGCAACGGATTGACCCGGATCAACGCCCGCCGACGCGGCCGCCGTAAGGTGGTGACGTCACTTCACCGGAGCACGGCCATGTTCGAGATCGCAATCCTCGGCCCGATTTCCGCCGACCGGCTCGGCGTCGTGCGCCAGTGCATCGATTGCCGCCGCGCCATGGGCCCCGGCGCGCCACCCTGCACCGGGTTCGGCCCGGGTTGCCTCGTGCCGCCGAAGCCGCTGCAGAGCGCTCAGCGCGCCTTCTGCCCGGGATAGATCCCCGACTTCGGCTCCATCGTCGCGAGGTCCCACTCGGCCTCGACGAAGGGCGCGCGCGTTTCCTTCTGCCTTGGATACTCGCTCACGTCCTTCTCGTCGTTGACGATCTGCCCGCGGCCTTCGGGAATGAAGAAGAGGACGCGGTTGTCGTCGTCGTCGCGATCCCAGGGCCGAGCGCCCACGCGTGACATGACGTGGGTTTCCACCTCGCCGGAGGGAAGCACCGGCAATCCCGCGGGCCACGTCGGCGGCTGCGACACCTGGATCAGCTTCGCCTTCGTGTGGCCGTAGCGCCCGAACATCGGCAGCTCCTTGCCGTTCCTGTCCACGGCGACGTTGTCCTTGCCGTAGTACTCCACGTCGCCGTCGCCGCCCAGCATCATGAAGGGCAGCCCCTCGACCGTGGAAGGCCCGCCGCGCATCACGTTGCCGACGACGCTCATCTTGCCCACCTCGTAGGGCCGGTCCAGCCACTCCAGCGCCATGAGGTTGTAGTGCACCGCTTTCTGGCCGGGATTGAAGATGACGTTGTTCACGATCGCGCCGTGCACGCCGCCCTTGAAGAGCGGGCTGCGTTCCAGGTTGCTCGCCCACACGTTGCGATAGAAGAGGATGTTGGTGACGTTGTCGTGCACCAGCGAGCCCTTGGAGTGCTCGCCCTTCGGGTGCGACGATTCGGCGAGCCCTTCGTACGCGGCGTTATACGAGAAGGTCACGTCGTGTGACGTATTGGCGCGCCACTCGGCGATGTCCTTGCCCTTGAAGCGCGGACCCGAGGACGACATGTTCTCGTCGATGCCCCAGCTGAAGGTGCAGTGGTCCACGATCACGCGCGCGGCCGATACCGTTCCGAATGCGTCGGGATCCCAGCCGCTGCGCTTCGCCTGGCCGTCGGCGCCGGTGCGGATGCGGATGTGCCGCACCACGACGTCGTGCGTGCGCACGTTGAGCCCCGTCTTGATGAGCGTGATGCCGGGCGAGGGCGCCGTCTGCCCCGCGATGGTGATGAAAGGCTCGCGGATGTCGAGCACCTTCCTCTTCATGTCGATCACGCCGCCCACCTCGAAGACGACGATGCGCGGGCCCTTCGCCTCGATCGCCGCCTTGAACGAGCCCGGGCCGTCGGCCTCGAGGGTAGTCACCCGGATGATCTTCCCGCCGCGCCCGCCGGGCGTCGTCGCGCCCCAGCCCACGGCACCCGGGAAGGCGAGCTCCTGCCCAGGCGAGGGAAGGGACAGCGCAAGGAAAAGGGTAACGAGCAATGTTCGAATCACGGCGAAGCTCCCGGGGTTTCCCAGCGGTTTTCGAATTCGGTGAGGTATTCATATTGCACCGGCCGGTAGCGCGGCGTGCCGATGCTCCAGTCCGCCCACGGCCGCTCGGCGTCGATGTGCGCGCCGATGGTCGAATGCAGGATCGCGACCTTGCCCACGGCCGTGGGTCCGCGATTCCACTGGCGCGCGAGCTTGAAGAATCCGGCGCGCGCGTTGGCCGAGCCGTCGTGCGTGAAGCGGCAGCGCTCGAAGACGAAGCCGTGGCGGCTGCTGACGTGCGTGCTGGGCGCCAGCGTGTACGAGATGGCGCGGTCGCCGAGCGTGCGGATCTCGCTCGCGCGGAAGAAAGCGGTCGCCTCGCCGAAGATGAAGTCCATGTCGCCCTCGACGTATACGCGATCGAAGAAGGCGCGCGCAGGCTGCGTGGGCGACGTGGCGTTCAGGTGCAGCGTGTCCTGGAAGCCGATGAGCCGCACGTTCTCCAGGTGCGCGCGGTCGGCATCGTCCAGCATCAGCGCGACGGCCTGCGTCTGGTCCACGCGATCGCCGCGATCCTTGTTGTGGGCGTTCTCGATGGTGAGGCTGCGGGCGCGGAAGCCCTGGTTGCCCACGCGCACCACCGGGTTGCCGACGCCGAGGGGAGAACTACGGATGACGACCGCGCGGGCGTCGGGTCCTTCGCCGTAGAGCGAGATCGGCATCGCCGCACGCGGGATGGTGACGATCTCCTCGTAGATGCCCGGCTTCACGAGGATCGCGAGACGGCGCGCGCCGTCCGCGGCCACGGCCTTGTCGATCGCAGCCTGGATGCGAGTCCCCGGCTCCACGATGAGGTCGGGCTCGCCATCGCGAGGCTCGCCCGCGGGATCCCAGTCGCCGAGCACCGCCGCGTACGAATAGCCGCGCGCCTCTTCCGCCGTGAGCTGGGGCCGCGCGACGATGCCCGCGGGCTCCACGGCGCCCACCGCGAATGCTTCGGCGAGCGAGGGCAGGGCGCGGTCGATCTCGCGCGCCACCATGCGCGCGAACAGCGCGGCGCCGCGCGGGCCCACGTGCGTGTGGTCGAACTCCTTCGCGGGCGCCGGCGCCTGCGCGAGCGCATCGGCGGCGGCGGGCCCCATGCGCGAGACCGCCGCGGCGCTGTCCGCGTGCAAGTCCAGCACCGGCAGATTCCTTTCGGCGGCGACGCGCTTCACGGCTTCGGCCCAAGGTGCGAGCCCGTCGTCGAGCGTGCCGTCGGCGCGGAAGGACCGGCGCGTGAGCGGCGTCACCAGCACGGGCGTGGCCCCCGCCGCACGCACCTCATCGACGTAGCGCGCGAGGTTGGCAGGGAATTCCCGCTCGAGGCCGGTGGAGCGCTCGGGCTTCCCGGGCTGGTCGTTGTGGCCGAACTGGATGAGGACGAACGTGGGCCGCGAGCGATCTTCCAATGCCGACTTGACGCGCTCCCACGAGCCATCGGCGCGGAAGCTCTTCGTGCTGCGGCCGCCGCGCGCGAGGTTCAGGCACTCCACCTGCCACTTGAACAGGCCGCAGAGCGCGTCGCCGTAGCCGGTGCGCGTGGCCATGGTGGAGTCGCCCACCAGCACGACGCGCGGAAACTCCGGGGCGGAAAAGGCCGCCGGCGCAGCCGCGAGCGCGCCGGCAGCAACGACGAAGACCCAGGCCCTCAGAAGCTCACGCGCACGCCGAACAGGTACTCGCGCCCGGTGACGCTGTACACCACGGCGCTGTTGCGCGCCCGCGAGATGAACTGGTCGTTCACCTCGTTGGTGAGGTTCACGCCCTCCAGCACGATCTGCACGTTCTTGTTGATCCGGTAGGAGATCGACGCATCGACGTTCAACGTGCCGTTCTTTCCCTCCACGTCGTTGTTGTTCTGCCCCGGGACGCGCGTGAGGAACGTGGTGCGGTGCGCGGCCGAGGCGCGCGCGGTGAAGCGCCCGTCGTCGTAGTAGAGCGTCGCGTTCCACGATTTCGGCGAGAGGTTCAGCAGGTCGTCGGTGATGGTGGCCGCCGACGTGGGCGAGATGAGGTACTCGATGCGCGACTTCACGTACGTGTAGTTGAGCAGCGTGCCGAAGTTGCGCCAGATGCCCTCGGGCAGGAACGTGAACGCCTGCTGGTAGTTGATCTCGTAGCCCTTGAGCGGCCCGCCCTTGGTGTTCACGGGCGTGGTCACCTGGAACACCTCCGTGCCGGTGAAGTTGGCCGGCAGCAGCGAGAGCGGCAGCCCCGTCTCGTTGTACGGGACGTTGGTGCGCAGCGTCTGGATGTAGGTGTCGATGTCCTTGTAGAAGAAGCCCACGCCCAGGAAGGAGCTCCTGCCGATGTACCACTCGAAGCTGGTGTCGTAGGTGGCCGCGCGGAAGGGCTTGAGCAGCGGGTTGCCCACCGTGATCGAGAGGTTGCCCGTGGTGGTGATGGTGCCGCCGGGGCTGAGGTTGCCCAGCTGCGGACGCGCCATCACCTTGGCCGCGGCGAGGCGCCACACGACGTCGCGCGTGATGTTGAGCGCGAGGTTCATGGAGGGCAGCGTGTCCGAGTACTCCTGCGCCACGGTGACCGCGGTGCCGCCGCTGGTGGCCTGGTAGCCCGTGGCCTCCTGCTCGGTCTTCACGTAGCGCAAGCCGAGGTTGCCGACGAACGGCATGTCGAAGAGGCGCGTGTTGAAGTCGAGCTGCAGGAACCCGCCCGTGTCCTTCTCGGTCACGGCGCGGTTGTTGCCGCGCGCGTTGCCGTTGGTGATGGAGGAGAGCGTGAAGTCGCCGGGCCCGCCCGCGGGGCCCGACATGATGCAGTTGCAGTAGATGTTGTAGGCCTGCGCGATCGCGGAGAGGTTGGGAATGACCCACGTGGTGATCGTGCCGCCCGGCAACGAGAGGCCGCGGCCGAAGTCGCCGACGGTGGTGGTGAGCCCCGTGGAGCCCGCCGGCGGCGCGAAGATCGTGTCGTTCTGGTTGACGCGGCGGAACTCGAACGTGCTGAAGTCGTACTTCTTGTAGTCCGGGCCGCCCTTGAGGATGAGGTTGCGGTTCATCTCCCACGACAATTCCGCGTGCGCGATCTCGACCTTGTTGTCCGAGCCCTGCGGGCGGATGCGGATCTCGCTCGTGGTGGTGTTCGGGACGGTGACCGGTTGCGTGCCGGAGGTGACCTGCGGGACGCCCACGATGCCGAGCGCGCCGCCCTGCTGCGCCGGATCGAAGGGGTACGTGATGACCGGCAGGCGGTTGCTGCCGCGGAAATCGATCGCGTATCCGTTCACGTTCAGCGCATCCAGCGTCGTGGTGGTCTGCACCGGGTTGCGGAACTTCGACTCCGCGTAGCCCACCTTGCCGGTGAGCTTCAACGTGGGAGTGATGTCGTGCTCGAGCGTGATGCTGGGCTGGGTGAACGTGGTCTGCAGCTCGTCGTAGCGCGACTCCGAACGGATGTCCACGCCGTTGTAGACGCCATAGAGCAGCTCGCCGTTCGGGCCGTAGCCGGTGGAGACCACGCTCGTCTGCGGCTTGCCGCCCTGCGCGGCGGTGCGGCTGAAGGAGATGGCCTCGAGGAAATCCTCCTGGCGCGTGGCCTTCAGCTTCGAGTAGAGATAGTCGACCGTGAGCAGCGTCATGTTGGTCGGCCGCCACTGGAAGGCGCCGGTGAGGCCGACGCGGTCCTGGTCGTGCGTGAGCCGGCCGTAGCGCGGCAGGCGCGGGTGGAAGTTGTTCGCGTTGCTCGCGTCGTTGTAGGCCTGGATCGTCTGGGGCGTTCCCGCGATGCGGGCCACGCCCTGCGCGGCCGGGCCGCACGTCGTCGCCGTGGAGGTGGACGGGTTCGCGGTGACGCCGGTGGGCGCGCACCAGCCGCCCGAGGAGGCGCCGTTGTCCCAGCGCACGGTGCTGAAGCCTTCCTCGAAGAGGTAGCGCTTGGAGAAGGCGCCCGAGACCAGCACGCCCATGTGGCCGTCGTTGAAGGTGTTCGAGATGAGGAACGAGCCGCGCGGGTCGGTGGACTCCGAGAGGTCGTTGTAGCGTCCCTGGAGCGACGCCGCGGCCTTGAACCCCGGCAGGTCGAAGGGGCGCGTGGTGAACAGATCCACCGTCGCGCCGAGGGAACCCTCGTCCACGTCCGCCGAGGCGCTCTTCCTCACGACGATGGTGCTGAAGAGCTCGGACGCGAACACGTTGAAGTCGAAGCCGCGCGAGCGGTTGTTGCCGCCCGAGCTGTCGGTGCCGCCGGTGGTGGCGAGCGCCTCGATGCCGTTGATGCGCACGCGCGTGAATTCGGGGCCCAGGCCGCGCACGGTGATGGTCCGGCCTTCACCGGCGTCGCGGTCGATCACCACGCCCGAGACCCGCTGCAGCGCCTCCGCGAGGTTCGTGTCCGGGAACTTGGCGATGTCCTCCGCCTTGATGACATCGACGATGCCCTTGTCCTCGCGCTTCTCCTGCAGCGCGGCATCCACCGACGAGCGGAAGCCCGTCACCTCGATCTTCTCGCCCTTCTGCAGGGCCGGAGCGCCGGGGGGTGGGGCCTGCTGCGCAGAGGCCTGGGTGATCGCGATGAATGCCGCCGCGATGGGCGTGAGCCTGAAGACGTCGCGCCTTTTCATGTTCGCTCCTCCTTGTTATGTGTTGCTTTTGCGCGAAACCAGTAAAACGTTTTCCAAATCTAACCACCCGGATTTCGCGTGTCAACAAATTCGGGTGTGAAACGGCCGGGAAAGCCGAAGAAAAACGTTTACTGCGGAGGGAAACTGTTAACCCGGGCTAGCGCTCGCGGGTGGAGTCGCGCACCACGAGCCGCGGCTCGACCTTGGTGTGGCCCTTCACGGCGGAATCACCGGCGATGAGGGCGAGCAGCATGCGCATGCCTTCCTCGCCCAGGAACTCGCTCTGGATGTCCACCGTGGTGAGCGCGGGGCTGGTGAAGCGGCCGAAGGGAATGTTGTCGATGCCGGCCACCGAGACTTCATCGGGGATGCGCACACCCAGCGTCTTCGCCCCGCCCAGGAAGCCGATGGCGACGAGGTCGTTGTAGCAGACCACGGCGTCGGGCCGGTCCTTGCGCAGCAGGATCGAGGAGGCCATGCGCTCGCCTTCGGCGATGGTGGGCGAGCGGGCATCGAAGCGCATGAGCTTCAGCTTGTGCTGGTCGAGGCAGTCGGTGAGCCCGCGCATGCGCTCCGTATCCGGCCGCGCCGGCGCGAATCCCACGTAGGCGATCTTCCTATGGCGCTGCTTGACCAGCAGCTCGCCCAGCATGAACGCCGCCGTATAGGCATCCACCCCGATGCTGGGGCGCCCGTCGGGCGCGGGCCGCCCGGAGAACACCACGGGCTTGCCGTGCGCGAGCACGCGGTGCAGCTGGTCCTCCGGCATGCGCGTGCTCACGATGAGGCCGTCCACCCGCCGCGAGAGGGCCTGGAGCAGCTCGTCCTCGCGCGCCTGGCTCTCCTCGCTGTCCACGAAGAGGAGGTTGTAGCCTTCCTCGATCGCCACGCGGTTGGCGCCCTTCACGAAGTTGGTGAAGTGCGGGTTGCCGATGTCCAGGATCACCACGCCCACGGACCCGGTCTTGCCGGTGATCATGCTGCGCGCGAGCGGGTTGGACTGGTAGGCGAGCTCGTCCACGGCCGCGCGGATCTTGCGCTCGACGGCGGGCGTGAAGCGCTGCGTCGAGTTGATGTACTTGGAGACGGTCGCGATCGACACGCCGGCACGGGCGGCGACGTCGCGGATGGTCGGTTTCTTCTTCATCGGCGAAGCGATTCTACCCGGGATGTTGACAAAGGCGCTGGGCGGCACCGAGAATGGGGAAAACGTTTTCGTCGAAAGAGATGACCCCACCCCCACAGTTCCAGCGCGTGCTCCTCACCGGCGCCGCGGGCGGCCTCGGCAGGATGTTGCGCGAGCGCATGGCCGCGTGGACGCGGATCGCGCGGCTCTCCGATCGCGAGCCCATGGCGCCGGCGCGCGACGGCGAAGAAGTGGTGCAATGCGATCTCGCGGATCGCGCCGCGACGTTGAGCCTCGTCGAAGGCGTGGACGCCATCATCCATTTCGGCGGCATCTCGGTGGAGGCGCCGTTCGATGCGATCCTCCAGTCCAACATCGTCGGCACATATAACGTCTACGAGGCCGCCCGCCGCCATGGCGTGAAGCGCATCGTGTTCGCGAGCTCCAACCACGTGGTGGGCTTCTACAAGCAGAGCGAGCGCATCGATGCCGAGGACCCGATGCGCCCGGACGGCATCTACGGCCTTTCCAAGTGCTTCGGCGAGAACCTGTCGCGTTTCTACTTCGACCGCTACGGCATCGAGACGGCCTGCCTGCGCATCGGCTCGTCCTTTCCCGCGCCGCGGGACCGGCGCATGCTCTCCACTTTCCTCAGCTACGACGACCTCACCGACCTCGTGCGCCTGTCGCTCTTCACGCCCGGCGTGGGCCATACCGTCGTGTTCGGCGTCTCCGACAACTCGTCCGCGTGGTGGGACAACTCGAAGGCGGCGCACCTGAAATTCCGCCCCCGCGACAGTGCCGATGCGGACCGCGCGCGCATCGAGGCGCTGCCGCCGCTGGCGCCCAACGACCCGGCCGGCATCTACCAGGGAGGGTCCTTCGTCCATGCGGGTCCTTTCGAGGACTGAGCGCAGCGTGCGCGCCGAACGCGTCACCGACCCCATCGACCAGGTCGGCGAGTCGCCGGTATGGCGCGCGCGCGAGGAGGCGCTCTATTGGGTGGACATTCCCGCGCGGCGCATCCATCGCTGGAACGCCGTGGGCGGGCAGCGCCGCTCGTGGAAGACGCCCGAGCCCGTGGCGTGCATCGCGTTCGCGCAAAGCGGGCGCCTCATCGCCGGGATGGAGAGCGGCATCTTCTCGGTGCAGCTGCTCGAAGACGGCCGTGTCGCCGCCGAGCGCCTCGCCGCGCCGCGTTTCGCCATGCCCGGAATGCGCTTCAACGACGGGCGCTGCGACCGGCAGGGACGCTTCTGGGCCGGCACCATGCACACGGACATGGCCGCGGCGCACGCGGTCGGCGCGCTTTATCGCTTCACGGGCGACGCGGGCCTGAGCAAGCCCATGGCCGAGGGGCTCCTCACGCAGAACGGCCTCGCGTGGTCGCCCGAGGGCGATCGCATGTATCTCTCGGATTCGCATCCGAAGGCGCGCGTCGTCTGGGCCTACGACTACGATCGCGACTCGGGCACGCCGTCGAACCGGCGCGTCTTCGTGGACATGAACCGCTTCGCGGGGCGTCCCGACGGCGCGGCGGTGGACGTGGACGGCTGCTACTGGACCTGCGCGAACGATGGTTCCGCGCTGCTGCGCTTCACGCCCGAGGGCTCGCTCGACCGCAGCCTCGAGCTGCCGGTGAAGAAGCCCAGCATGTGCGCGTTCGGCGGCAAGCGCCTCGACACGCTCTACGTCACGACCATCCGCCCGGCGCGGCTCGAGGACCTCGCGTCGCAGCCGCATGCGGGCGCCGTCTTCGCGCTGCGCCCCGGCGTGCAGGGCATCGCCGAAACGCCTTTTGGAGGAGAGCCATGAAGAAAATCACCCGCTTGCTGGTCCAGGCCGGCTTCGCCGTCTCGCTCGTGTCGGCCGCCGCTGCCGAGGCGCGCGACTTCCGCTCCGCCGAGGTGCACCCGCCGGATTACCCGACGACGATGGCGGTCGCGCACATGGGCAAGGTCCTGTCCGAGCGCACCGGCGGCAGGATGGGCGTGAAGGTCTATCCCAACGGCGCGCTGGGCAGCGAGAAGGACAACATCGAGCAGCTGCGCCTGGGCGCGCTCGACATGATGCGCATCAACGTGGCGCCGCTGAACAGCGTCGTGCCCGAGACCATCGTGACCGGACTGCCGTTCGTGTTCCGCTCCACCGAGCACATGAGGAAGGTCCTCGACGGTCCGATCGGCGACGACATCCTCGCCTCCATGGAATCGCAGGGCCTGGTGGGCCTCGCCTTCTACGACAGCGGCGCGCGCTCCTTCTATTCGAAGAAGCCCATCCGCGCCGTGGCGGACCTGAAGGGCATGAAGATCCGCGTGATCCAGTCCGACCTCTTCGTGGCGATGGTCGAGGCATTGGGCGCGAACCCCACCCCGATGCCCTACGGCGAGGTGTACACGGCGCTGAAGACCGGCATCGTGGATGCCGCGGAGAACAACTGGCCGTCGTACGAATCATCGCGGCACTTCGAGGCGGCGAAGTACTACACGCTGGACGAGCATTCGCTGGCACCCGAGGTGCTGGTGTTCTCGAAAGTCGTCTGGGACAAGCTGTCGAAGGAGGACCAGGCGGCGATCCGCAAGGCGGCGAAGGAATCCGTGCCGTACATGCGCCAGCTGTGGGACGAGCGCGAGGTGAAGTCGCGCAAGGCGGTCGAGGCCGCGGGCTCGCAGGTGATCACGGTCGCGAACAAGAAGGAGTTCGTGGACGCGATGAAGCCGGTGTACGCGAAGTTCGCCAACACGCCGCGCCTCTCCGGGCTGGTGAAGCGCATCCAGGACACGCAGTAGGCGCATGCTCCAGGCGCTGAGGGCCGCCCGCTGGCCGCGGGCGCTCACGTGGATGAACGCGCGTCTCGCGCGCTTCGGCATGTTCGCCGCCGTGGGCGGGCTCATGGCGATCGTGGCCGTCGTGGCGTGGCAGGTCTTCGGGCGCTACGTGCTGAACTCGAGCCCCACGTGGGCCGAGAACCTGGCTCTCGTGCTGATCCTCTACGTGACGCTGATCGGCGCGGCGGTGGGCGTGCGCGACGCCGGCCACATCGGCATGGATTCGATCCTGGTGCTGGTGCCGGATTGGATCCGCAACCGCGTGGAGCTCCTGATCCACGTGCTGGTGGGCATCTTCGGCGTGGCCATGGCGTACAACGGCTGGGTGCTGGGCGCCTCGGTCGCGCCGTACAAGCTCGCCAACATCAACCTGTCCGAGGGCGTGCGCTACGTGCCGCTCGTGATCTCGGGCGTGCTCATCGTGCTCTTCTCCATCGAGCATTTCGTGGCGCTCCTGCGCGGCGAGGAAGTGGTCCCGTCGTGGCACTGACGATCCTCGGGCTTTCGTTCCTCGCGTTCCTCGTCCTCGGGGTCCCCGTCGCCTTCGCCATCGGGCTCTCGGCGTTGTGCACGATCCTCTACGAGGGCCTGCCGGTCGCGGTGCTCTTCCAGCAGATGATGTCCGGGATGAACGTGTTCTCGTTCCTCGCGATCCCGTTCTTCGTCTTCAGCGGCGAGCTCATGCTGCACGGGGGCATCGCCGACAAGATCGTGGCGCTGGCGCGCAACCTCGTCGGCCACATCCGCGGAGGTCTCGGCATGTCGAACGTGGTGGCCTGCACGCTCTTCGGCGGCGTGTCGGGCTCTCCCGTGGCCGACGTCTCGGCGATGGGCTCGGTGATGATCCCGATGATGAAGAAGGAGGGCTACCACACCGACTACGCCGTGAACGTCACCACGCACGCGGCGCTCGTGGGCGCGCTGATGCCCACCAGCCACAACATGATCATCTATTCGCTCGCCGCGGGCGGGAAGGTTTCCATCGGCGCGCTCATCGCGGCGGGCATCGTCCCGGCGCTGGTGCTGACGGTCTCGATGCTGGTCGCCGCGTACTGGGTGGCCGTGAAGCGCGGCTATCCGGCCGGCACGTTTCCGGGATGGAACGCGGTCGCGCGCTCGGCGGTGGCGGCGGCTCCGGGATTGCTCGTCGTCGTCATCATCCTCGCCGGCATCCTTTCGGGCGTGTTCACGGCGACCGAATCCGCGGCGGTCGCGGTCGTGTACTCGATCGTGCTCACCTTCGCCATCTACCGGACGATGACGCTCGCCAATTTCCTCAAGGCGGCGGCGCGCGCCGTGAAGACGACCGGCGTGGTGCTGCTCCTCATCGGCGTGTCCACGATGTTCCAGTACCTGTGCGCGCTCTACGGCGTCGCGGAGCTCACCGGCGAGGCGCTCTCGCAGGTGTCGAGCAATCCGTGGGTCATCTTCCTGCTCATCAACATCGCGCTGCTCATCCTCGGCACGTTCATGGACATGGCGAGCACGATCCTCATCTGCACGCCGATCCTGCTGCCCATCGTGGTGAAGTACGGCATGGACCCGGTGCAGTTCGGCATGGTGATGCTGGTGAACTGCGCGCTCGGCCTCAACACGCCGCCGGTCGGCACCACGCAGTTCGTGGGCTGCGCCATCGGCGGCATCTCGGTGGGGGAGGTGATGCGCACCATCCTGCCGTTCTACGCGGCGCTGCTCGCGACGCTCTTCTTCGTCACCTACGTGCCGGGCTTCTCGCTCTGGCTCCCGCGGCTGCTGCTGGGTTGAGCCAGGGGAACCGCAGATAAACGCGGATAAACGCAGATGAAAGCCTTGTCTGTATCCGTGGCTACGTCGAACGCAGGCACGAAACCCATATAGCCGTTATCCGCGTTTATCTGCGTTCATCTGCGGTTGCATGGCCTTAGTTCTTGAACCCCTCGGGCTCCCAGTTGCCCGAGAGCTCCTCCCAGGCGCGGGTGACCGCCAGGTCGCCCAGCATGTAGTCGAAGTTCGCCGCGATCATCGCGTTGTCGCCCGCCATCCTGGCGCGCTCGAACTTGAGGTCGACGAGCTTCTTCAGCTCCGCCGCGGTCATGCCGGGCTTGTACGCGGCTCTCGATTGCGCCATCACCGATTCCAGCACCTCGCGAACCTCGGCGATGTAGCGCCGGTCGCGCATGAGCGGGCCGTCACCCGGCACCATCACCTCGAAGGGCGTCGCCTCG
>Ga0207691_10004931_pt1 | contig 12881 bp, 9 predicted proteins | sample KBSM13metaG_FD_184327 | JGI IMG/M metagenome (GOLD analysis project Ga0207691, IMG submission 184327) | Miscanthus rhizosphere microbial communities from Kellogg Biological Station, Michigan, USA - KBS M1-3 metaG (SPAdes) (version 2) | ecosystem: Host-associated > Plants > Roots > Rhizosphere >... | reverse complement strand
CGCCTTCCTGCTGCTGCGTCCGCTCCTCAAGGAGTTCGGCGACCGCATCCTCAACTCGCCCCTGGCGGAGGGTGGTGTGCTCGGGGTGTGCATCGGGGCCGCCCTCGCGGGCCAGCGGCCCATCGGCGAGATGCAGTTCAACGACTTCGTGGCTACCGGCTTCAACCAGCTCGTCAACAGCGCGGCCAAGATCCGCTACCGCTGGGGCGCGTCCGTGCCCATGGTCGTCCGCATGCCGTGGGGCGGCCTCCGTCACGCCGGGCCCTATCACAGCCAGAACACCGAGCCCTGGTTCTACCGTACCCCCGGCCTCAAGATCGTGACGCCCTCGACTCCGCACGACGCGCGCGCGCTGATGGCGGCGGCGGTGGCGGATCCCGATCCCGTCCTCTACTACGAGCACATCGCGCTGTACCGCGATCCGCGGATCAAGCAGGCCCTGGACGCAGCGGCGCCGGCCGTGCCCATCGGCCGCGCCGCCCTCCGGCGGGCGGGGGGTAGCCTCGGGATCATCTCGTACGGGGCGTACGTCCACGTCGCCCTGCGCGTCGCGGAGCGACTCGCCCAGGACGGCATCGAGGCGGCCGTCCTCGACCTGCGCAGCCTCGCGCCGCTCGACCGCGAAGCCGTCCTCGCGGTGGCTCGCCACACCGGGAAGGTGCTGGTCGTGCACGAGGACTCGCGCACGGGCGGCATCGGCGAGAGCCTGGCCGCCATCATCCAGGAGGAGGCGTTCGAATATCTCGACGCCCCGGTGCGCGTGATGGGCGCGCTCGACACGCCCGTCCCGTACTCGCCGCCGCTGGAAGAGGCGTTCCTGCCCTCCGAGGCCCAGGTCGAGAGGGCGGCGCGCCTGCTGGCCGCGTTCTGAGCGCGTCCTAGAAGCGGACGGTCCAGGACAGCCGGAAGGCGGGCCCGATGTCCGAGGTCCGCGGCTGCGGCTTGAGCGTCACGAGGTCCACGGGCTGCCACGTCTCCTTGCGGGCCAGGCGCGCGATGCCCGCGCCCGCGCCCGCACCGGCCACGGTCAGCCCGGACATCCAGGCGACGCGCTCCCACGCCCCGACGTCATGGCCTACGACTTCGCGCGTGATCAGGAAGGACCCGGCGATGAGCCCGAGCGCGGCTCCGATGACGGCACCGCGCCGCACGTGCTGGTGGACGTGACGCACCTGCAGGCGCGTCGTCGTGGGCAGGTCCACGAGCACGGCTTCGTCGCGGCCGGTGACGGTCAGCGTCGTCGTGGAGACGGCGACCACGGGCCCCTCGATGGCCGGACCCTCCGCCGTCGTCCACACGCGGACGACGTCGCCGATGCGCAGGCGATGCGGCTCCATCGTGCGCACGGCCTCGGGGATGGGTCCCTGCGCCCAGGCGGAGGGCGCGGCGGCGAGGAGAGCGGCGGCGAGCGCGCTCGCGGCGGCGGCGCGGCTCACTGCCATCCGAGCGTCCGGCCCTTGTTCTGCTCGTCCAGCCACTTCTTCAGGGGCGCGAAGTAGTCGAGGATCGCGGTGGCGTCGATCTGCCGCTCGCCCGTCATGGCCTCGAGCGCGTCCGGCCAGGGGCGGCTCTTGCCCATCTCCAGCATCTGGTCGAGCTTCGTCCCCACGGCCTTGTTGGCGTAGATCGAGCACTGGTGCAGCGGGCCCGTGAATCCGGCCTGGCGGCAGGCCGCGCGATGGAACTGGAACTGGAGGATGTGGGCCAGGAAGTAGCGCATGTAGGGCACGTTGGCGGGCACATGGTACTTGGCTCCGGGGTCGAAGTCTGCTTCCGTGCGCGACACGGGCGCCTCCACGCCCTGGTATTTCCGGCGCAGCTCCCACCAGGCCGCGTTGTAGCGCGTGGGCGGCACCTCGCCCGAGAACACCTTCCAGCGCCATTGGTCGACGAGGAGGCCGAAGGGCAGGAAGGCGACCTTGTCCAGGGCCATCCGCATCAGGAACTCGAGGTCTCCCTCGTTGCCCGGCGGCGTGGCCAGCAGGCCGACCTTCTGCAGGTAGCCGGGGGTGACGGAGAGGGCGATGGTGTCGCCGATGGCCTCGTGGAACCCGTCGTTGGCGCCGTCCCGGAAGAGGAAGGGCTGCTTCCGGTACGCGCGCTGGTAGAAGTTGTGCCCGAGCTCGTGGTGGATGGTGACGAAGTCCTCACCGTTGATCTCGATGCACATCTTGATGCGCAGGTCCTGGTCGTTGTCCACGTCCCAGGCGCTGGCGTGACAGACCACCTCGCGGTCGCGGGGCTTGACGAAGAGCGAACGCTCCCAGAACGTCGGCGGCAGCGGCTCGAAACCGATCGACCTGAAGAAGCGCTCGCCGTAGCGCACCATCTCCTTCTCGTCGACCTTCTTCGCCGCGAGCAGCTCGGTCAGGTCGTAGCCGGGACCGGCGGCGGGCACGCCCACCAGCGGGTAGATGTTCCCCCATTGCTGAGCCCAGATGTTGCCGAGAAGATGCGCCGGGATCGGGCCGCGCTCCGGGACCTTGCCCGGGTAGGCCTTGGCCAGGGACGCGCGGACGTGGGCGTGGAGCGCTTCGTACAGCGGCCGCACCTGCGTCCACAGACGGTCCAGCTCCGCCGCGAACGCGTCGGGGGGCATGTCGTAGTTCGACCGCCAGTACGCGCCGAGGTCCGGGTATCCGAGGTCGGTCGCACCCTGGTTGGCGAGATGCACGAACCGCTCGTACTTCGGCTTCATGGGCGGCGCGATGGCGTGCCACCCGCGCCACACGTCGAGCAGCTCGTCGTAGCTGCGGCTCTCGGCCATGATCTTGGTGACCGCGTTCACGTCCAGGCAGTCGGTGCCGTTCGGGCCCCGGCAGTACTTGCCCTTGCCGTACGTCCCCTCCATCCATTTCGTGATCTGGGTGAGCTCCGCCTGGAGCCGGGGATCGGCGGGCGCGGGGAGGGGGATGGCGGCGAGCTTGAGGAGGTTCAGCTTCCGGCGCAGCTCCTCGGGCAGCTTCAGGCGGTCGTAGCGCGTGGCCGCCTTGGCCAGCTCCATCGTCGCCGCGATGAGGACCTGGTTGGCCTCGGCGGAGATCTTCTCCGTGTCGTCCGTGATGTGCGTCTGCGACACCCAGTCCGCCCGGCTCTGCCGGTTCGCGAGATCGAGCAGCCGTGCCTCGGCCTCGTCGACGAACGCGCGGGCCTGGGCTTCGGTGGGCGCGGCGGCCGGAGCCTTCGCGCTGCGCGAAGAGGGAGTCACCTGCGCCCGCACACCGGGCGCGAAGAGGAGGCCGGCTGCGGCCAGGAGAGCCGCGCCGGGGGCCGTTCGAAGCATGCTAGCCTCCACACTTGATGCCTGTCGGGTTGCACCATCCATCGTAAGTCAGAAGCGGACGGGCAAGGAGGATCACGTGGGAAAGGATCGGCCGGACCACCACGACGCGGAGCTGGTGCTCCGCGTCTACGAGATGCGGCGCGAGCCGGTGATGCGCCAGGCGCGCCACGAGATCATCTCCACCTTCTGGCCCAAGACGTACGACGACCTGGTAGCGGTCACGCGTCCCACGAACCCGCTCAACACGTCCTACCGCCAGGTCGGAAGCTACTGGGAGATGGTCTACGGCATGCCGCGCCACGGGATCGTGCACGCGGACTACTTCCTGGAGAGCAACGGGGAGGGGATCTTCGTCTTCGCGCGGGTGGCGCCGTACCTCGAGCGCTTCCGGGCCGAGATCTCGCCGATCGCCTTCCGCAACGCGGAGTGGGTCGCCCGGGAAACGGACACGGGGCGCCGCCTGTTCGAGCTCTTCACCGCGCGCGTCAAGAAGGCCTTGGAGACGCGCTGAGCCGCCGTTCGGGATCCGTTCTGCTTCCCACGATGAAGAGCGTTGGTCCCATTTCACCGGTCGTCCGGCGGTGAGACGCTGTGACATGATCCATCGTCCCGTTCGTCTCCGGAGGGCGTTGCCCGCCCTCGTGGCCCTCTGTTCCTGGGCCGGCGCCGGGGGCCTCGCCGCCGCCCAGGAGCCGCCCACGCCCGAGCCGCCGGTCGCGGCCCCCGCCCCCGCACCGGAGCCTCCCGCGCCCGCCGCTTCCCCCGAGCCCCCGAAAGCGGCCGGGCCCGACGCGCCGATTGTCGTGCGCGACCATCGCACGATCCGCAGCTTCCCGGCGAACCTCGGGCACAACATGATCGAGGTGTGGAAGCGCCCAAGCCTGACCCCGTTCCTGGTGGGGGGGAGCGCCACCTTCGCGTCGCTCGCCCTCGACGACAACGTCATCGAGTACTTCGACAGCCATCCCCACGAGACCTACGGGAACATCGGCAAGTACCTCGGCACCGGCGTCGTGGCCGTGGCCGTCTCCGCCGCCGTCCTCGGCTTCGGGCAGCGCGCGAACGGCGACCGATTCCGCGCCGCCTCCTACGACATGGGCCAGGCGGTGGTGGTCAACTTCCTCTACACGCTCGCGATCAAGGAGACCGTCCGCCGTCCCCGGCCGGACGGCAGCGACAATCTCGCCTTCCCGTCCGGCCACGCGTCCAACGCGTTCGCCTGTGCCACGGTGTGGGCCGAGCAATACGGATGGAAGGGCGCCGTGCCCGGCTATCTCGCGGCCAGCTTCGTGGCCGGGTCACGGCTCGCCCTCAAGAAGCACCGGCTGAGCGACGTGGTGGGCGGCGCCACCCTGGGCGTCATCGTGGGCAGGAGCGTCGTCCGCTGGGACCGGAAGCCCTCGAGCAAGCCGATTCCCGAAAAGCTGAAGGTGACGCTGGGTCCCGCGACCGCGCTCGACGGCTCCGGCCTCGGCCTCCGGGTCGACGTCGTCTTCTGAAGATCACGGAGCCGCTGTCGCATGCCTGACACCGCCCGCGTCCGCGTCGCCGTCGTCGAGGACGACCGCGAGATGCGCGAGCTGCTGCGCGACGCGCTCGGCAACGAGGGCTACGCCGTGACCGCCGTCGGCACCGGAGCCGCCGCCAGCGAGGCGGTGCGCGGCGGGGACGTGGACGCCGTCGTCCTGGACGTCTGGCTGCCCGACGCCGACGGCGTGGAGCTGTGCCGCGGCTGGCGTCGCACCGGCCTCCGCATCCCCATCCTCATGCTGACCGCGCGCACGGAGGTGGCGGCCCGCGTGGCCGGGCTGGAGGCGGGGGCCGACGACTATCTGGGCAAGCCGTTCGCGCTGGCCGAGCTGCGGGCCCGGCTCACCGCGCTCCTGCGGCGGGGCACGCGGCCCTTGCGGGGCGAGATCTTCCGCCGCGGCGCCGTCCGCGTCGACTTCGGCCGGCGCCAGGCCTGGGTGGGAGAGCAGGAGGTGGCCATCACCCGGCGCGAGCTCGAGGTGCTGGAAAGGCTGGCGGAGGCGGGCGGCCGCGCCGTCTCGCGCGACGACCTGCTCCAGGACGTGTGGGGCGAGGCCACGCGCGAGGCCGCGGCCAGCCTGGAGGTGATGGTCGCGCGCCTGCGGAGGAAGCTCGAGCGGCCGGGGGGAAGCCCGATCGTGCGCACGGTGCGCGGCTACGGCTACGCCGTGGCCAGCGCCGAGGAGGCGGAGTGAGCCGTCGTCCCATGGCCTCGCGGGTGACGCGAGGCATGGCCGTGGTCGCGGCCCTTTCCGCAATCGTGCTGGCGGGAGCGGCGGCCAGTACGGCGTGGCTCCTCTGGGAGGCGGACCAGCGCCAGCAGCTGCGCGACGAAGCGGAGTCGCTGGTGGCGGCCGTCGAGCGCGAAGCGCGCGACGAGAAACTCAGCTACGCGGACGCGGCGCCGGAAGCGCTGCGCGAGAGCACGGTGCCGGGGGTCCGGGTCGAGGTGTGGACGCCGGCCGGTCTCGTCGCCTCCACCGGAACGGGGCCCGAGATCGGGCGCGAGGGCAGCGCGGCCAGCGACGCCGCCGCGGACTGGGTCGTGCATCGACGCCAGATGCCGGACGGCCTCGTGCTCGTGATCGCGGCCCCTGCCACCTACGGCCGCCGCGCCTTGCGCGTCTTCACTTTCTCGCTCCTCGGCGCGGCCCCCGGCTGCGTCGCCGTCGCGTTCGTGGTCGGCCGCGCCGTGGCCCGCCGGGCCACGCGCCCGCTCATCGACCTGCAGGCGCGCATCGGCGGAGTCCGAGGTCTGGAGCCGCTGCCCCCGACGAAGGAACTCGACGCGCCCGTGGAGGTGAGCGACCTCGAGGACGCCTTCCGCTCGCTCTGGGCACGCCTCGAAGGGATGGTGCGGCGCGAGCGCGAGTTCGCGGCCAACGCGTCGCACGAGCTGCGCCTGCCCCTGGCGCGCATCCGTCTGCTCGCCGAGCGCGCGCGCGGCGGGGCGGACGCGGCCGGACGGGCGGCCCTCGACGCCCAGGTCGAGGAAGTGGATCGCCTCGTGCGCGTGGTGGAGTCCCTGCTCGTGCTGGCTCGCGACACCTCCGCGGGCATCCCGCGCGGCGAGGCCGTGAACCTCGCGGACGTGGCGCGGCGCGTGACCGCGCGCGTGCTGGACGGGGCGGGGGGCGAGTGCCGGTTCCCGGACGAGGCCCTCGTGCGCGGCGACGAGGACCTCATCGAGATCGCGGTGCAGAACCTCCTCGAGAACGCGCGGAAGTTCGCGGCGTCGCCCCAGCCCATCCGGGCCATCCTCTCCGACGAAGGAGGGCTCGTCCGGCTGGAGGTGACCACGCCGGGCGCGCGCATCGCGGCCGCGCAGTCCGAGCGGCTGTTCGACCGCTTCTACCGCGCGCCGGACGTCCGCCCGGACCGCGATGGCCACGGGCTGGGCCTGGCCCTGGCCCGCCACGTGGCCCGCCTTCACGGCGGCGACGTGCAATGCGTGTCGACGGAATCCGAAGACGCGCGCTTCGCCCTGCAGCTCCCGGCCTGGACCGCCGACCGTCCGCCCGCCGGTTGAACGGAAACCTAACAAGCTTCCGCCCACCCGCCCGCCGCGCAGACCTCACGTCTATTCTGGGAATGATGGCGGGGCGGCACACCCGATTACTCCTGGTTCTACTCCTCTGGCCCGGGCTGGCCGCCGGGCAGACGTCGGCCCCGTCCGTCGTCACCCTCGACGAGGCGCTGGCCCTCGCGCGCGCGAACCCCGCCATCACCGCCGCCCGCCTGCGGCGCGCGGTCGACCAGGCCGGCATCGAAATCGCACGCGAGCGGCCCAACCCGGAAGCGCGCTACGAGCACACCAACGAACTGCCGCGCGACGCGTTCAGCGTCGCCCAGCTCATCGAGCTCGGCGGCAAGCGCGGGCACCGCATCGCCCTCGCCGAGGCGACGGCGCGCACGGGCGAAGCGGAGCTGGCCCAGACGGAGGCGGAAGTCACGGCGGACGTCTACCTCGCGTTCTTCGGCCTGGCCGGAACCCAGCGGCGGCTGGAGGTCGCGCGCGAGCTGGCGCAGATCGCGGCGAGGGCGCGCGAAGCGGCGAGCGCGCGCTACGAAGTGGGGGACGTCTCGCGCCTGGATGTCCTGCAGGCGGACCTCGCCCTCTACCAGTCGGAGAACGACGCGGCCGCCGTGGAAGGCGAGCAGGCGGGAGCGCGGGCCGAGCTCAACGTGCTCATCGGCCGGGAGGTCAACGCGCCCACCGTGGCCGCCGAGCCGACCGACACCTCCGTTCCCGCCCCCTTGGACGCCACCGTGATCGCGCTGCAGTCGAACACGGCCCTGGCCGTCCTGGACCGGCAGGTGGCGGAGGCGCAGGCGCGCGCGGCATTGGCCCGCGCCCAGCGCACCGTCGATCCGACCATCGAGGGCACCGTGACCCACGGAGCGGAGCCGGAGTTCACGTGGGGCTATCGCGCCGCGGTCGCGGTGGTGGTGCCCCTCTTCACGCGCCACAACGGGGCCGTGCGCCAGGAGGAGGCCACGCTGGCCCTCCTCGCCGCCCAACGAGAGGCGACGGCCCAGCGCATCCGGGGCGCGGTCGCGTCCGCGGCCTTCCGCGCCGCCGCCGCCCGCGAGCAGTACCGGCGCTACCGCGACGACATCCTGCCCCGGAGCAGGGAGGTGGAGGCCATGGCCCAGGAGTCGTATCGCGCCGGGCAGACGAACCTGGTCGCCCTGCTTCAGTCACTGCAATCGGCGCGGGAGCTGCGGGCCAAGGCCCTGCAGGCCGCGGCCGATTTCGAGAACGCCCTGGCCTCGCTGCGCCAGGCCATGACGGCGCCTCCGAAATGAGCGCCCGTCGGCTCGCGGTGGCGATGTCCGCGTGCGCGCTCGCGGCCGCCTGTCACAAGGCGCCGCCGGAAGACGTGGCCACGACGGCGCCGGTGCCGGTCCAGGTCGCGGCCGCGCACCTGGGCACGATCACCGCGTACGTCCGCGTCACCGGTCTCATCGAGCCGGCGCCCGGAGCGGACTGGACGGTGACGGCGCCGGACAAGGCGCTCGTCACCGAGATCCGCTACGCCCCCGGCGACTACGTGCGGCAGGGGGCGGTCGTCGCGCGCTTCGATGCCCCGCCCCTGCGCGCGGACGTGGCCACGCGCTCGAGCGAGCAATCCCAGGCCCGCGCCCGCCTCGACAACGCGCGCCGGAACCACGAGCGGCTGTCCACGCTCCTCGAGAAAGGGATCGCCTCGCGCAAGGAAGTCGAAGACGCGCGCAAGGAGCTGCTCGACGCGGAGTCGGCGGTGCGCGAGTCGGGGCAGACCCACGCCGCCGCCGTCGACCTCGCGGCGCGGGCCACGCCGGTCGCGCCCTTCAGCGGGGTCGTCGCCGAGCGCTGGCACAACCCGGGCGACGTCATCGATGCAAACGAGCACGTCCTGCGCGTGGTCGACCTCCGCCGCCTGCAGGTCACGGCCGCGGTGCCGGTGGCGGACGCGCTGCGCGTCGTCGTCGGGCACGCCGCGCGGGTGACCGTGCCCGGGGGTGAAGGGCGGGAGATCGCGGGAAAGGTCGCGGGCACGGCCGCGACCGTCGATCCCGCGACCGGCACCGCCGCCATCCGCGTGTCGGTGTCGGGAGCGCTCCCCGTCGGCACGCCCGTCGAGATCGCGATCGTGGCCGAAGAGAGACCCAACGCGCTCATCGTGCCCGCCGCCGCCATCGTGCGCGAGGAGAACAAGACGACGGTGTTCGCGGTCGGCACCGACAACAAGGCGCACCGCCGCGCCGTGGTGGTCGGCATCGTCTCCGCCGAGGAGGCGCAGATCGTCTCCGGCCTGCGCGAGGGCGAGAAGGTGGTGGTCAAGGGACAGGACGAGCTGCCCGACGGGGCGACCGTCACCATCGAGGAGGCCGAGGAGGCCGAGCCCGCCGCGAAGGAGGAGACCGCCGGGGAGGCACCGACGGCCGGAGGCGCGGCCTCGCGGCCGGACAGCGGCGGTGACGGTGCTGCCCCGCCCGCGGGGACGTCGGGAGCGGCCACTCCTTCCGGAAAGGGCAGGGACACCACGCAGCCTTCCCCGCCCGCGACGGGACCGACGAAGGCGCCGGCCGGCTCCCCACCGCCGGCGGCGGCGACACGTCCGCCCGCGCATCCATGAACCCGGCTCGCCTCTCCTCGCGCCACGCGCGCGCCGTGCTCCTGGTGACCGCGCTGCTCGCGGCCGCCGGGTTCATCTCGCTGCGGTCCTTGCCCAGCGACATCTACCCGCCCCTCAACTTCCCGCGCGTGGTCATCATCGGGCATGCGGGCACGCTTCCCGCTCGTTCGATGGCGCTGAGCGTGACGCGGCCGATCGAGCAGGTCGTGATGGAGGTCCCCGGCATCCGGCGCGTCCGTTCGACGACGTTCCGGGGGTCCACCGAGATCTCGGCCCAGTTCGATCCTTCCTTCGACATCCTGCAGGCGCTCCAGCAGGTGCAGAACCGGGTGGCCGAGTTGCGGGGCGAGCTGCCGGCCGAGACCGAGCTGACGGTCGAGCGCCTGACCACGTCCGCGTTTCCAATCCTGAGCTACAACCTCACCGGCGGGCTGCCCGAAGCCGATCTTCGCGACTACGCCTTCTACGTCGTGCGGCCGACCATTGCCCGCGTGCCCGGCGTGGGGCGGGTAGAAGTCCTTTCCAGCGACACCCGCGAGATCGAGGTGGTGGCCCAGCCGCCGCGCTTGCTGGCCAGCGGTCTCACCGTGCACGATGTGGCCGATGCGCTGAGGGCGTCCAACCAAGTCACTCCGGTGGCCCGGTATCCGTCGGGCGGGCTGCAGTACCTCGTGTTGGCATCGGGCCTCTGGGCGTCGGTCCCCGAAATCGCGCAGGCTCCGGTGACCATCAAGGGAGGAGCCGTCCTCCGCGTGGCCGACCTCGGCGACGTGTTCCCCGGCGCGCCCGACCGCACCTCGCTCATCACCGGCAACGGGCGTCCGGCGGCGCTGGTGAACGTGGCGCAGCAGGTGGGGGCCAACATCCTCGACGTCCGTGACGGGGTGGAATCCACGCTCCGCGAGCTTACGGCCAGCCTGCCCTCGGGCCTGCGCATCTCGAAGGTGTACGACCTGGCCGGGTTCGTGTCCGACGCGATGGGAAGCGTCCGGGACGCGATCGTCATCGGCGGCCTGCTGGCGGTGGTCGTGCTTTTCGTATTCCTGCGTTCTTGGCGCATCACGCTGGTGGCGGCCCTGACTCTGCCCCTCACCATCGTTTCCACGTTCCTTTTCATGCGCTTCTTCGGCGAAACGGTGAACCTCATGTCGATGGGAGGGCTGGCCGTGGCCATCGGCCTCGTCATCGACGACGCGGTGGTCGTGGTGGAGAACATCCACCGGCACCTCGCCCGCGGCGAGGAGAACGCGATCGAGAAGGCGACGGCGGAGCTGGTGGCGCCGGTGGTGGGGTCGACCCTCACCACGGTCGTGGTGTTCGCGCCCCTGGGTCTCCTGTCCGGCGTGGTCGGCCAGTTCTTCCGCGCCCTCTCCATCACGCTCAGCGTGTCCGTGATCATCTCGCTGTTCCTGGCCCTGAGCCTCATCCCTCTCCTCTCCCACTGGGCCTATGGAGGCGGAGCCCACGCCGAAGAAACGTCGCGCAAGCTCGACGACCGCTACGCGGCCTATCTCGAGAAGACCATGGCGCGGCCGCGCCTCCTCCTCGTCGGGGTGGGTGTTCTCATCCTGTTCGCGGTGCTCGTTTACATGCGGGTGGGCAGCGGCTTCCTGCCTCACATGGACGAGGGCGGCTTCGTCATCGACTACCTGAGCCCGCCCGGGAGCGCGCTCGAAGAGACGGACCGGATGATCCGCAAGGTCGAGAAGATCGTGGCGGACACTCCGGAGGTCGCCTCGTTCTCCCGGCGCACGGGGTCCGAGCTCGGCCTGTTCGCGACACAGCCCAACAAGGGCGACCTCGTGGTGAGGCTCAAGGCTCGCGGCCAGCGGCACCGGTCGTCCGACGCCATCGTCGAGGAGATGCGTTCCAAGATCCAGGACGAGGCGCCCGGGCTGGAGATCGAGTTCGTCCAGCTCCTGCAGGACATGATCGGGGATCTGGAGGGAAACCCCAACCCGATCGAGGTGAAGATCTTCGGCGACGACATCGAGCGGCTCGCCACCATCGCCGAGGAGATCCAGCCCAAGGTCGAAAAGGTCAAGGGTGTCGTGGACGTGGTCGGCCTGGAGCGGGGAACGCCCGAGGTGACGTGGGCGATCGACCCCGTGGCCTCCGGTCGTCTGGGTCTGACCGTCGAGCAGGTCGCGCAGCAGCTCCAGGCGGCCTGGCTGGGCGAAATCGCGACCGAGTTGCGCCTTCTCGATCGCACCATCCCCGTGCGCGTGCGTTATCCGGATGACATTCGCCTGGATCCCCATCGCCTCGCCCAGACGACCGTGCGCGGCACCGACGGCAAAGTGGCGACGATCGGCAGCCTGGCTCGTGCCACCGAGAGCGGCGCCGAGCCGATCATGCAGCGCGAGAACCTGCGGCAGATGGCGACGGTCACCGCCCGCCTGGAAGGCCGGGACCTCGGCAGCGGGGTCAAGGAGATCAAGTCGATCCTGGCCGGGGTCAAGCTGCCCGTGGGGTACACGGTGGAGGTCGGAGGCCAATACGAATCGCAGCGGCAGGCGTTCCGGGAGCTGCTGCTCGTGCTGGGCATCGCCGCCTCGCTGGTGCTGGTGGTGCTCGTGATCGAGTTCCGGTCCTTCACCCCCGCCATCCTGATCCTGGCCGCGGCCCCCCTGTCCTTCGGGGGCGCGCTGCTGATGTTGCTGATCACGGGCACCGAGCTCAACGTGTCCTCCGCCATGGGGTTCATCCTGCTCATCGGGCTCGTGGTCAAGAACGGGATCGTGATGATCGACTACGCGCATCACCTGCACGAGGGCGGACTGCCCTTCCAGGAGGCGGTGGAGCGCGCGGCCCGCATCCGCCTGCGCCCGATCCTGATGACCACGCTGTGCACGCTCTTCGGCCTGCTGCCACTGGCCCTGGGGCTGGGGGCAGGGGCGGAGCTGCAGAAGCCGCTCGCCCTGGTGGTGATCGGCGGCCTCAGCCTGTCCACGCTGGTGACGCTGTTCGCGGTACCGACGTTCTACGTGGGGTTGCGTCGGCGGGCGGGGGATGACACCCCTCCGGGCGCGCTCGGCCCTTCGACGCCTCCCACGACGGCGCCCGCGGTCTGACCGGCGCCCGGGTATCGCGCAGAATGCGCGCATGACCGAGCAGCGTTGGGACCCGCAGACCTACGCTCAGCACGCCCGCTTCGTGTCCGACCTCGGCTCCCCGGTGGTCGACCTGATCGCGCCCCGGCCGGGGGAGCGGATCCTCGACCTCGGCTGCGGCGACGGGGCGCTCACGGAGAAGCTGGTCGCGGCGGGGGCTTCGGTCGTCGCCGTCGACGCCAGTGCGGAGCAGGTGGCGGGCGCACGGGCGCGCGGTCTCGATGCGCGCGTCGCCCGCGGCGAGGCGCTGCCGTTCGTGAGCGAGTTCGACGCCGTGTTCAGCAATGCCGCCTTGCACTGGATGCGTGAGGCGGCGGCCGTGATTTCGTCCGT
>Ga0207691_10004930_pt1 | contig 12882 bp, 12 predicted proteins | sample KBSM13metaG_FD_184327 | JGI IMG/M metagenome (GOLD analysis project Ga0207691, IMG submission 184327) | Miscanthus rhizosphere microbial communities from Kellogg Biological Station, Michigan, USA - KBS M1-3 metaG (SPAdes) (version 2) | ecosystem: Host-associated > Plants > Roots > Rhizosphere >... | reverse complement strand
TTCGTAGGTCGGCAGCGGCTCACGGCCCCACACCTTTTGATAAGGGTTCGCAAAGATGGCGTCGCGCACTTCGGCAAACCGGGATCCATTGTAGGCGCGATCCTGGTCGGTAATAGCTTCGGTTCCGTAGTCTGCGGTTTTCATTCAACCAGTTACGAAGTCCCAAAGAATTAAAGCGCTTACTGCTTCCCGTTGTGTTCGAAGGCGAGGCGAAGGTGGCTATATTCTAGTCCCAAGTTCCGGATCTTGCCAGAGGCAGCGAGCTAGTGTGCCTCCCTAAAAGAGTTATCCCCCGCAACGGCGCAGCGTCGCAACACGCGCAGGCTTTCGGCGGCGACCGCCGCGAGGTCGGCACCGACTTCACGCTCTTCCGGCTTGCCGGGCCGCCACACGTGCACTCGTCCCGAGACGCGATTCTCGACGAAGGTCATCGCTTCGCTGAGCGCACCGTAGTGCAATTCGAGCCAGCGGGTCACGTGGTCGACCGAGCGAAAGACGACACCCACGGGCGCCGGGAGGACGGGGCTGGTCAGCGCATAGCCTGACACGACGTCGGCGTAGCGCGCGACCTCAGCGTCGTCGGGAACAATGGCTTTGTACTCGACCTCAGCGCAGATGGCGGCGAGGTCGCGCACCGCCACGAGCTGGACGCCGGCTGCGTCAGCACGCGCCGAATGCGCGTCGTTTACCGTTACGCCGAACATGTTCAGGGCCACTCACTCACTCCGCATCGTCGGTGGTCCGCATTCCTTCGCGGCCGGAAGATACTCCGCGCCGCACTGGGCTGACAGGCAGCGCGCCTGGCGATCAGAGGAGCGCACGCATGTGCCTCACACAAGCGACGCCGAGCCGGTCGGGTGCGTAACCGCCTTCGAGCGCACTCACGAGCCGTCCGCCACACCACTGCGTCGCGCGCGACACCAGTTCGGCGGTAAGACGGTCGAAGTCGTCGTACTCCAGCGTGAAGTTGCCCAGAGGGTCGCCGGCGAGCGAATCGAAGCCCGCTGAGAGCAGGACGATGTCGGGGGTAAAGCCGGCGCTCGCGGCGTCCACGGCGCCGAGAAACGCGTCGACGTACCGTTCGCGCGGCAGACCACCCGGCAGCGGGACGTTCCATACGTTCTCATGCGGCCCACGATCGCTCGCGGCACCTGTGCCGGGATACCAGGGCCACTGGTGCATGGAGACGAAGTGGATGTCCTTCGTCTGCTCCACGAGCGCCTGCGTGCCGTTGCCGTGATGGACGTCCCAGTCGACGATCAGCACCCGCTCCGCGCCGTACGTTGTCCGGGCATAGTGCGCGGCCAGGGCCACGTTGCCGAAGAGACAGAAGCCCATACCGTGGTCGCGCAACGCGTGGTGACCTGGAGGACGCACCGCGCAGAAGCTGCGCACCGCGCCTGCACCGAACGCGAGGTCGACGGCATCGAGCACCGCGCCAGCGCCAGCCGTCGCCGCGAGCCAGCTACCGGGGCTCACCACGGTGTCGGCATCCAGTCGACCGCCGCCAGAGTCCGCGAGCCGCTCGACCTGCGCGATGTACCTTGGCTCGTGGACGATCGCGAGCTCCTCGGCCGTTGCGTGCCGTGCTTCGCGATGTTCGAGCTGGTGATACAGATCGAAGTCATCACGCAGAGCGCGAGGAATGGCGCGCAGTCGGCCGACATGCTCGGGATGTCCCCAGCCCGTGTCATGATTTCCGCAGTCGGCGTGCGAGATGTAGGCGACAGTGCTCATCGGGCTCCACGGAAGCGACGCGACGCAATCTCGGCAAGCAGACACGCCGACGCGATGATCAGGAGGATGATCGGCAACGAGTCGCGAGAGCGCTCGCTGCTCGATTTGACCGGCGACGACGGCGGCCCGAGGGACGAGATCAGCGATGCAAGAGGAGCTGCGTCGCCCGAGGATCTCGGAGCGGCCTCGCGCGCGGGCGCGACCGAGCCAGCTGCGTTCGACCACCACTGTCGATGCGCGGCGAGGCCACTCGTTCCGCCGAGCATGCGCCACCGCCAGCTTTCGTCGTAGCCGATGGCGAGAACGCGACCCAGGCCGGCACGTCGCGCGGCCAGCGTTATGCCTGGCTGCTCGCGCTGGAGCGATACAGCGTCGGATCGCGCGAGCGACAGGGGACGCAGCGGGAGGTCGCGCGTCGTGACGGAATCGTCGGCGAGGAGAATGCGTCCAGGGCGACGATCGCCCGCACGCGCTGGTGCGAGTCGGCCAAGCTGATCGATTTCGAGCGCGCCTCCCGCCGCGACCAATCCGCCGCCCTCCGCCACGAAGCGTGCAATCGCAGTCGCCATGTCAGCCGCTGACGAATCGAGCGCCACAACGACGTCGTATCGCGCGGTGTCGAGCGGAAGAATCAAGTCGTCGTGTACGTCGACGTTGGGCGCGGCGGGGATCCGCGCGCGCACGTTCCACCCCGCTTCGCTCAGCGCCTGCATGACGAACTTGGTCTCCCAATCGGCGCGGCCAAGGACGAGCACGGCGCGACGCGGCTCCTGCACCGGTGCGTAAGCGGATGCCGCGAACTTCCCCTGCTCCGCACGCACGGCACCGACGATACTTGCCGCTTCGACGGTGGCGCCCGGTCCCGCGCGAACGCTGTCGAGCAGTCCAGCCGAATCGACGAGAGCTGTTGGTTGTACGGCTCCGGTAACGTGAAGGCGCGCCCGCGCTTCAGGCTCGCGCGCACGCGTGGCCTCGACGGCAAGCGACGGCGGCGTCCCGTTCCATCGCACGGCGACTTCATTGCGACGCAACGCAGTCAGCGCATCACGTTCGGCGCGACTGGGTAGTGCGTCGGCGGAGAGGTCCACCGACTTCACCGCCGATGACGCAACCAGTTGTGCGAGATCACGCTCAAATGCCGACGCCGCGATCGCACGGCCCGCGCGCGAAGCGATTGGCGGTTGCATGCTCCGCCACAGCGCGACGCCGAGCGTGACGAGTAGCGCGGCGCGCAGTACCCACTCACCGATGCGGCGACGTTCAGCGCGTGAGGGCATACACCACGATGTTCACGGCAAACTTGGTATTGTCCACCGACAGGAAGCGCTTGTTCTCGGGATGGTAGTTCCACTCCGAGCTGTAGTCCTTGCTGCTGTAGAGGAGCACGAGACGACCGTCGCGCTCCACGCCGGACAGCGTCTGGTGCACCAGGTTGTCGCCCCAGCCATTCAACTCGTGGCTCGTTGTCGGCGGGCCGTCGTCGAACTTGAAGAACGACTTGTAGAGCGAATGTGACTTGCCGAGTGGCTTGATCGGGCCATACGTGCGCGTCAGCTCTTCCGTGGCCGTCTTGTGAAACACGCCGTCGATGTCGTGGTTGTGGTCGTCGACGAAGAGCAGCCCGCCACGTTCCGCATATCGCTGAAGATTCGCGCGCTCGCTCGGTCCGAAGCGCACCGGCAGGTGTCCGGTGAGGTATACGAGCGGATATCGAAACAGCTGCGGCGACGACAGCGGCACGATCACGCCACTCGGAGCGACATCGATACTCGTATATCGCGCGATGGTGTCGATGATGTTCGCTGGGACGAGCGGCGCGCTGTCCCAGTCGCCCGACTCGTACTGCGCCGTGGCAAAGACGAAATCGCTCACGGTGCGCCCTCCCACACCGACACGCCGGCGCGTTGCACTGGCTGGCCGCCGAGCGCGCGACGCACGCGCACCCAGGCGAGTGGGATTGCCGCGTTATCGCGCTTTCTGAGCGCACGCGCTGCGTCGTCGAGTGCAGCCGCGAGTGCAGGTGCGTCTCCGAGGGCGTCGACGCGCATGAGGAGCAGTGAATCGGCCGCAGCATCGGGATCGCGCGCGATGAGCGACGTCACGCGCTCGAACGTCGCGCTGCGGCGGCGCAGCACAGGATCGACGATCGGACGCGGCTCACGAACGGACGAGACGCCCTTGTCCTTCCCGGCGAGTCGCGCCTTCGCCACGTCGACGATCGCCGTACTCGGCTTGCCACGCAGGTAGATGCGCTCGGCCTGACGCGCCTTCTCGATTGCCGCGAGCGCAATGCGCATTGGAGGCAACGCCTTCGCCGGCTCACCGACTTCCAGCGCGCGGCCAGCGTCCCACATCGCGTTGAATGCTTCGAGCAGCGGCTTGTTGATGGCGAGAATGGGGGTCTCGTCGCCTTCGACGTCCATCACGGCGCCGCCGGTGTTCGTCACCGAGTCGGCCTTCGCGAGCACCTGCTCCGGCGTGAGCTTGCCGCTGTTCGCGATCTCGTCGCTCCCTTCCTCGCTGAGCGGCTCGCCGCCCATGCGCTGAAACACAATGTCCCCGACGCGCTTGCGCAGCTTCTTCTGGTCGCCCGCGATGCGCTGCGATTCGGACACCAGTACCGGACGCGTGAGCGTTCGCTGACGCTTGACGAGCGCCTCGGTGAGGTTGATCAGCATGCGCTGGCTCAGCACCGCGCCCTGCTCTTCCGGCGGCGGCAGCTGTTCGACGGAGAGCGAGTCATATTCGTCAGCGCGAGCGACGCGGAGGGCACGCGTCTCCGAGCTGCCGATGCCCGGTCCGTTGACGTTGTTTCCATCGCGCGCGACGGCGCGGAGTTGCAGGATGTCGCCGGGCTCCAGCTTCAGCGAGTCGAGCGAAACACGCGCGTCGAGTGTCGTCTCTGTGCGTCCGCCGAGCGTGGTGCGCGCGATGGCGGTGGTGCGGAAGGTGAAGTTCTCACCGGAGCCCGAGCTCACCACGAGTTCGAACGACGCATCGCGCAGTCCAATGTCGTCTCGCAGTTGGGCATGAAGTGGAAACATGCCGGTGGCGCGCCGCACGATGGTGTCGTGCGCGGGGATCAACAGCGTGACGACAGGCGCCGCATCGGCGATGGGTGCAAGCACGATGAGCCGATCGCGGCCGACCGCAGCGTGCAAGCGGACGATGCCCGGTCGCGCGGGCATCGGCAGCGTGAGACTCCAGCCGTTGGCGCGCTGTGCAACGCTGCGTGCCGAAGAGTCGGCCGTTGCGGTGACGAGCTTGGCGTCGCCGTTGCCGCTGACGGTGATCACACTGCCGACGAGTGCCTCGATGCTGGTCGGGTCGTCGACGGTGGTGGCTGCGCGGCCGGAGTAGCTCGGCGGTGCCACCGCAACGTGCACGACGGCAAGTACGTCGGTGACCTTCGCGTTCGCTGCGGCGCCGCCGACAAACGTGCCGTGCCCGAGTCGTGCCGCGGCGGGTATGAACAACGCGAGCGCCACGGCGACGAGCGCCGCGAGCCCCGGAATGAGCAGTGACTTGAGCAACGCCTTTTGCGCATCGCCCCACCACGGCACGCTCAACGCCTGAGCGTCGACGCTCGGCGACCGCACGCCGTCGGCGACGGTCACCAGTGAATAGCGCAGCGACGGCGTGCGCTCTTCCACCCACAACGCGACACGCGACAGCGATCGCACGCCGCGAACACGTAGCAGCATGGCGATCGCGACGCCAGCGCCGGCGAGCGTCGCCAGACCGACACTCCACGCTGGCAACAACAACGTACGAGCGATCACCAGCACGACGAACGCGATCGCAGCGCCAACGAGCAGCGCACGCGCCACGAGCGTGACGGCGAGCGAGCGCTGAAGACGAAGCAGACGGTCGTGCGCCGTCATGCGGCCTCCGTCTGGCTCTTTGCTCGTAGCGCCAACTCGGCGAGCGCGAGAACGATGGCCAAGCCGAGCAGCCATGGTGCGAGTGGCGACGGGCGCGTGTCGTCGCCACGAAGCACGTCGGCGCGGGCGGCGTTGGTCGCTGCGCCAGCAAGCCAGGCGATCGTCGTGGAGTCTGCGGGGTGTTCAGTGACGTTGAGGCCACATGGAGCGAGCAACGCGCGCACTATGCGTTGGAAGGGCGGATGCAGCGCGATGTCGCCAGCAGCGGGGATCGTGACGCCGACGTCGCGAAGGCAGCCCTTGCCCAACCGAGTCTCCGTCGCGGCAGCAGTCCCATCAGCCCAGCGCGCCACGACTCGCTCCGCATTCGGCACCGCCCGACGTCCCAGCGCCGCGACGATCACCTCATCACCAACGGCGAGACCCTCGGCAGCTGGACGCGACGCGGCCGTGCTGTCCCATCGAACGGCAGTTCCACCGTCGCGCACGAATGTGCTGTCGGCAGCCGTTGGCGCCCCGCGTAGCAGACGCGTGATGGTGCCGCTCCTCGGCGCTGACGCCATCGCCGGTCCGAGCGGATCGTCCGCGGTGAGTCGTCGTTCGAGTGTCCACGGAGCGCTCGAATCGGCGAGCAACGCGACGCGCTCGATGCGAATGGCGCCTGGCCACGCGGCGCGCAGACGTCGCGTCGCTGAGTCGATCTCGCTGACCGCGACTGGTGACACGAGCACGAGCTGAATCGAATCGGCACGCTCGGCGAGCGCCGCACTCGCACGACGAGCGGCGACGAGCGCCGCACTCAATGAGCCTGCTGCTTCAGTGCGCGACGTTTTCGCGAGCGAGTCCAACGACGTCGCTGCAACTACGACCGGCGTGCTGTCGAACGCGATCAGCGTCGCAGGCACACCATCGCTCGTCGCCGCCTTTGCCCTCGTGACGGCATCGAATACGCTGGCCACCGCGTGCGACCGGTCGATCAACACGACACGCGCCATCGCACCACGCCGAGGCGTGAGTACCGGCCGAGCGAATGCGGCGCCGACGCTCAGCAACAGGAGAACACGCAGTGCGAGCAGCAACAGGTCGCGAGGACGCGTCGCCGCGCGGCTCACCAGCGTGCGTTGATCGGGAATGAAGCGTGTCGTCGGCAGCCAGTAGGCCGCGGGCCGCTGTCGCGCGACGAGATGGAGTATCACCATCCCCGCGGCAGCGAGTCCCGCGATAGCGAACGCCCACGGCGCGAGAAAGCTCATGCGCCTCGGCGCGCCGTCTCGCCGGCGATCCGACGAACGAGATGCGGCGCAGGCTCGTTGGTGTTGGCGCGCACATAGCGCACCCCCGCTGCACGCAGTGCCGCAGCCGAATCATCCACCCAGCGCAGAAATGACTCGCGATACGCGATGCGCAGGTCGCCGTCGAGGATCCGCCGCATCGTCGGTGCTTCGGGATCGACGGCAAGCAGCGCATCGCCGGGCGGGTCGAGTTCATCGTCGGCGACGATGTGCACGACGATGACTTCACTGCGTGACGCCACGCGCAGCCGCGCAGCGGTGAGCATCTCGTCGAAGTCGCCGAGGAGGTCGGTGATCACGACGACTCGTGATGCACGCGCACTGGCGACGAGCGGCGCAAGCGCAGTCGATCCCGCGGGCGTCGTGGCATCGAGTGCGCGCATCATTTCGAGCAACACGCTGCGTCTCGCGCGTGGCGCGAGCACGGTCTGTCCTGCACCAGCGATGGCGAGTCCCACGGGGTCGGCCTCCGCGTGGGCAACGGACGCCAATCCGACGGCGACTTCGCGAGCGAGCCGCCACTTGTCGAACTGTGGCAGGGGAAACGCCATCGACGCGGATGCGTCGACGATCATGCTCGTGCGGAACGTCGCGCGGTCGGTGGTGAGACGGACGTAGGCGCGGTCGCTCCGCGCGAGGAGTCGCCAGTCGACGCGACGTGGATCGTCGCCCTGACGATACGGCCGGAACTCACTGAACTCGGACGAGTTGCCGCGAAGCTGCGAGGGATGCGCGCCGAGGGTCGCGCCCATCACGCGGCGCGCCGCGGGCCAGCGGACGCCGCGGACGGCGTCGAGCAGCGCGCCGTACGGGCCTGTCGGCATCTATCGCGAAGGGGTCGAGTTCATGGTGAATGCGTTTGAAGACAACTACAAGAACATTCTTACCGCAGAGGACGCAGAGGCGCAGAGGGTCGCAGAGAACTGCACTGACTTTCTTGTCGTCCCGACAGGAGCGCAGCGACCGAGGGACCTGCTCTTTCAATTTTTGTTTCCTCTGCGTTCCTCTGCTGCTCTGCGTCCTCTGCGGTAAAGCACGCAGTTGTGATCTAGATGCCGAGCCCACTCCGGGGCGGCAACACCTTCTCCAGCACATCCGCGATCACCAGCTCGGGCGTCAGCCCTTCCGCCTCGGCGGCGAAGCTCGCGAGCACACGATGACGCAACACAGGCAGCGCGACTCGTACGATGTCCTCCGGCGCAACAGCTGCACGCCCCGCGAGGAACGCATGCGCCTTGGCGCCAAGCACGAGAGCCTGACCCGCACGCGGACCTGCACCCCAACGAATCGCGCGCTTCACCAACGGTGTCGCCGTCGCGTCGTCCGGACGCGTCGCACGCGCGAGTGACGCCGCATAGCGCAGTGCCGGCTCCGATGCCGCCACATCGCGAACTGCACGCTGAAGTGCGACAGCCTCCTCAGCACTCAACACCGGCCGAAGCGCTTCCTGCGTCGCGCCAGTCGTCGCACGGAGAATGGAGACTTCGTCGTCCGCCGACGGATAGCCCACGCGTACGTCGAACAGGAACCGATCGAGCTGCGCTTCGGGCAGCGGATACGTGCCCTCCTGCTCGATGGGGTTCTGCGTGGCGAGTACGAAGAACGGCTCGGGCAGGCGGAGTGATTCGCCCGCCGCGGTGACGCGGTGCTCCTGCATCGCTTCGAGCAACGCCGCCTGCGTGCGCGGTGGTGCGCGATTGATCTCGTCCGCGAGGACGATGTTCGCGAAGATCGGCCCGCGCACGAAGCGGAAGCTGCGTTGACCCGTCGCGTGATCCTCCTCGAGGATCTCGCTGCCCGTGATGTCGCTCGGCACCAGGTCAGGCGTGAACTGGATGCGACGGAAGTCGAGGGCCAGCGCCTCCGCGATCGAGCGGATCATGAGCGTCTTCGCGAGCCCCGGGACGCCGACCAACAGCGCATGGCCGCCCGCGGCCAGCGCCATCAGGATTTCGTCGAGCGCGGCCTCCTGGCCGACGATGCGCTTCTGCACTTCTCCGCGCAGACGGCGCAGTGCATCGCGCAGCTCGTCCGGTGACGGAGTTGACGACGAGCGTGCGCCCGCCGGAGCGACGGAACTGGCGGCGGCGCTCAGCGGACGGCGCGCCGGCGGCGGTGTGTGAGGAGGAAGATCGAGCCGTCTTTCGCACCGACATCGGCGAGCGACGCGTCTTCGTTCAACACTTCCCAACCGCGCAGCTTGAGGACGAACTCCTCGCTCGGCTCGTCGACTGGGTACAACGCCTCGAGTGCTCGCAACTTGAGTTCACGCACAGGGGTCGTGGGCGACGCAACCGCCTTCACCGTATCCCAGATCTCCGGCATCTCGACGCGCACCGTGATCGACGTGGCGCTGTCGGCAGAGAGCTGAATCGCGTTTCCGCGCGCACGCAGCTGTGCGACAAATGGCTGGCTCATGCCGTCACCGCTTTGTGGTCGGCCGGCGGCGGCGGAAGCAGGATCTCCGTGACCTCGACGGCGGGCAGCGTGGTGAAGAACCGCGCGACCTGCATGTCGAAGATGTACGACGAGCCGGTGACGAGCGTCGAACCCTCGCTCACCGAAACGCCGAGGGCGATCTCCTCGCCGCCTTGGCCGCGGTAGGTCTGATGCGCCGCGCCTTCCTGCTCGATGAAGACGTTGTAGAGGCTGTTCCGCGTGGTGAAGAACTTCTTCGCGCGCGACAGCACTTCCCCGGGGGGAAGCGTGGTCCGGAACTCCTGCATGGTGCGCTGAGACTGGATCATGAAACTCAGGATTCGATGGAACTACGCCCGTTGGACAACGGGCGACTCGTATTGGTTGTTGAAGCTTAATCGGGAGACAGCGCGAATAGGCGCCGGAACGGCTAGGGGCGATCCGAGTCCGGATACTCCACCGGAAGCTCGACGCGGAAGGTCGACCCTTCGCCGAGCGCGGACTCCAGATAGATCTCCCCGCCCAGCAGATGAGCCAGGCGCTGCGCCAGCGAGAGACCGAGCCCCGACCCTCCGAACCGGCGCGTGCTCGAACCGTCCACCTGACGGAACTCTTCGAACACGAGCGCCTGCATCGCTTCCGGAATGCCGATCCCCGTGTCGACTACGCGGTACACCACGCGGTCGTTGCGCATGGAGACCGACACGCGCACCTCGCCCGTCGACGTGAACTTGTACGCGTTGCTCAGCAGCGCGGCGAGCAGCTTGGCGATCTTGCGGCGGTCGCTCACCATCATCACCGAGGACTCCGGCTCGCTCACCCGTAGCGCGACACCATCGGCGCGACCTCGCGTCGCCGTGATCGCATCGTGCAGCGGATCGCGGATGTCGAACGCCGTCGCCACCGCCTCGGTGCCGCCACGCTTGAGCGTCGTCAGCTCCAGCAGGTCGCCGATGAGGTCGAGCAGATGGTGGCTCGACGTCTTCACCTGAGCGAGGGTCTTTCGCTGCTCGAGGGTCACGGGGCCCGCGAGTCCTTCTTCCATCAGCGACAGATAGCCCATCACCGCCGTCAGGGGCGTGCGGAGCTCGTGCGAGATGTTGGCGAGGAATTCGTCCTTCACCCGCCGCGCCTCCAGCAGCGCGACGTACTGCGCCTCCAGCTCGGCGTTGGTCTCCATCAGCGCAGCGTTCGCGCGACGAAGGTCGTCGATGAGGCGGGCCTTCTGCGCCGTCGCCGCCATCTGGTCGGCGACCATACGAAGCAGGCTGCGCGTCTCGGCGCTGATCGCCCCGGCGCGCTCGAAGTAGAAAGCGACGGCGCCAAGAACGCCCTCGCCAGTCTGCAATGGCAGCGCGACGATGGCCCGAAAGCCCAACTCGGTGGCCACTTCCGCCCAGTCTTCCAATGACGGATCGGAGCTGACGTCGGGCACTTCGATGACCCGCCGCTCCGCCGCCGCTTCACCACTGGGCCCGAAGCCGAGCCGCACGCGCATCTCGCCGAGAAACGGTGTGAACCGTTCGGGCCAGTTGTGCACCGCGGCAAGCCGCATCAGTTCGGACGCGCCGTCGATGAGATAGACGCAGGCGAATGACGCGCCGACGAGCGGACTCACGCGATCGAGTGCGAACTGGAATACCTCCTCCGGCCGGTCGGCCGTGAGGAAGGCGTGCACGATCTCGCGAATGGCGATCAGTTCGCGCAAACCCGAATCAGACGTTTCGGCGTGCGCGCGAAAGCGATCGCTTGAGAGCGGCGTGATTCTGGTCACGCCGCCAATATGGGGCGTAACCCGTTGCTATGCCAGATGTTTAGAAGACAGGATGACAGAAGGACAGGATGACAGGGGACAGGACCGCACTCGGATTTTCCTGTCTTCCTGTCCTCCTGTCATGCTGTCCTCCTCAACGCGCCGGAGGCGCGTTGAGCGTCCGCACCTCCAACCGATGCACCAGCACCGAGTCGGGCGTCCCCACGACATAGCTCACCGCATCCGCCACGTCCTCGGCGGCCAGCTTCCATGCGTCGGCAGACGTCGGCGTCTTTCCGCCAAATTCCGTGGCCACACCGCCCGGCATGATCACCGACACCTTCACGCCGCGGTCGCGCACCTCGAGCAGCAGCGACTCCGCGAACGACGTCACGAACGCCTTCGTCGCCGCGTAGCACGATCCGCCGACGAACGCCGAGCGGCCCGCGATCGAACCGATCGTGCAGACGTGGCCGCGACCATGCTCGATCATGTGCGGCAACACGGCGCGCGTCACGTGATACAGCGCGTTGATGTTGACGTCGACCATCCGATTCCATTCGTCCGGCGCGAGCTGCATGAACGGTTTCGTGACGCCGACGCCGGCGTTGTTCACCAGCACGTCGACGTTCACACCACTCAGCACCGTCTCGATTCCCAGCGGATACGCGAGATCCACCACGATGATCCGGCACTTGCGGCCGATCTCCTCGATCTCCTTGCCGAGCGACTCGAGCTCTGGCTCATGACGAGCGAGTGCGACGATGTCGTAGCCGTCGCGTGCGAGGCGCAGACACGTCGCGCGACCGATGCCGCGCGACGCTCCGGTCACGAGCGCCGACGGCCGCGCCCCATTGGGGCTCGCATTCGGTGCGGCTCTGGGCGCCGGCTCGGCTTTCGGTGCCCCGCGCCTCTCCGTCGTCGCCTTCGGCTTCGCCGCGGTCTTCGGCATCGTCAGCGCGCGACGCGCGCGATGGCTCCGTAGATCATCTTCGTGCCGAACTCGAGACTCTTCTGCGGCACGCGCTCGTCATTCCCGTGCATGCGGTCCTCGTCGTCCTGATTCATCGGAAAGGGCAGCAAGCCAAACGCCTGCATCCCCCAGATGCGCAAACGCGCGCTGTCCGTGGCGCCGGTGCTCAGGTATGGCACCACCGCGAGCGACGGCTCGAGCGCCTGCGCACTTTCCTTGATCGCCGTGAACATCGGCGAATGAAAGTCCGACGCCGGGGAATCGTCGCCCCGCTCGGCGATCGTGATGTCCACGAGCGGATCGCCAACGACCTTCTTCAACCGCGCGACCACCGTGTCGATCGACTGGCCGGGCAACGTGCGGACATTCAGCTTCGCCGTCGCATCCGTCGGAATGACGTTCGTGCGAATGCCGCCCTCGAGCATCGTCGGCGAAATACCCGTGCGCATCACGGCGTTGAACACCGGAATCTTCTCGAGCACGCGCGCGCCGCGCTGTTGACGACGCGTGTCCGTCGACGCGACGTCGGCCATCGCGGACTTCTCTTCCTTGTTCTGCCAGACCTTGCTCAGCTGCGAGAAGAATTCGCGCGTCGTCGGCGTCAGGAACAACGGTTCCTTGTGTTCGCCGATCTTCGTGAGCGCTCGGCCCAATCGCGTGATGACGTTGCCTTCGAGCGGAATGGACGCGTGGCCGCCAGGACCATGCGCCGTCACCGCGACGACATGCGACACCTTCTCCGTGTTCTGCACGGCGACATAGAGCAGCTTTCCGCCGACGATGCGCGTGCGTCCGCCTTCGTTCAGCGCGAACTCCGCCTTGATC
>Ga0207691_10004928_pt1 | contig 12883 bp, 11 predicted proteins | sample KBSM13metaG_FD_184327 | JGI IMG/M metagenome (GOLD analysis project Ga0207691, IMG submission 184327) | Miscanthus rhizosphere microbial communities from Kellogg Biological Station, Michigan, USA - KBS M1-3 metaG (SPAdes) (version 2) | ecosystem: Host-associated > Plants > Roots > Rhizosphere >... | reverse complement strand
GCTTCCCTTGCGGAAAGCCTCTGGCTTTCCGTGTGCCCACCAACCTGACATGAGCTACGCCTCAAAGCGGCTTAGCCGCAGTTATCGATCGAGCGTTTAGGGAAAGCCAGAGGCTTTCCGCAAGGAGCGCGGCAGAGCCGCAATCTAGTCTCGGGTTTGCGCAGTTCGATACGCGTTTGCACAGGTCATTTTCTGGACAGATCAATCGAAATCAGTATAATGCGCGCATTTTTTAGGAACTGATGAAGGCACTCTTACATCACGCTGTCGAGTTGAATCCTGGACTTCTGCCCTTTCGTCAAAGCAATTTGCGTAAGTAAGGCCTGAAAGCTATTATTCAGCGCGATTACTAAGCCGACACAAACTAAGGTTCATTAAGAAACTGGAGACAAGTCAAAAGAGTTTTCAGTTTACTTAACGCAATACGCTCGGCAAAAAACTGCTCAACCTGTGAGGACACTTATGAAACGCATCCTTCTTTCGTTCTTCCTGATTGCTTGTCTACTCTCCGCTCTCGCTTGCGAACGAAAGGGTGGTGTCGGGACAACAAGTAACACGGGGCCAATCGTGGTTGGATACTATGGCGATCTTTCTGGCCGCACATCCAATTTTGGCCAATCGACAAAGGAAGGCGCGTTGATGGCTGCTGACGAAATCAACAAAGCTGGTGGAATCAACGGTCGCCAGCTGCAGGTGCTTGCTGAAGACGACGAGGGCCGCCCCGAAAAGGCCGCCACTGTCGTAACCAAGCTAATCGACCAGGACAAGGTCGTCGCGCTCATCGGTGAAGTTGCTTCGGGCAATACCCTGGCAGCAGCGCCCAAAGCGCAAGCCGCGAAGGTGCCAATGATCTCGCCTTCGTCGACAAATCCAGCAGTCACCCAGGTCGGCGACTACATCTTCCGTGTTTGCTTTATTGATCCTTTCCAAGGCGAAGTGATGGCGAAGTTCGCCGCCAATACCTTGAAGGCAAAGAAGGCCGCGATCATGCTCGACTTCAATTCACCGTATAGTCGCGGCTTGACGGAATTCTTTGAAGCGAGCTTCACCAAACTTGGCGGCCAAATAGTTAATAAGCAGTCGTACACACAAGGTGACCGCGACTACAAAGGTCAATTGACCGCCATTCGCTCGGGGAGCCCAGACGTAATTTACGTCCCCGGCTACTACGGCGAAGTAGGCGTGATTGCAAAACAAGCTCAGCAACTTGGAATCAAGGCCCCACTCCTCGGTGGTGATGGATGGGACGCAACGCAGCTCTGGGAACTGGGCGGCGATGCACTTAACGGCGACTTTATTTCAAACCACTATTCAATCGACGATCCCGCACCCGCGATTCAGAAGTTTGTGGCGGAGTACCAGGCTCGTTACTCAAAGAAACCTGACGCCCTTGCCGCGCTCGGTTACGACGCCATGCAGGTGTTGGCTGAGGGTCTTAAAAAAGCAGGTACAACCGAGGGTCCAAAGCTGCGCGATGCTATCGCCCAAACCAAAGGTTTCCCGGGAGTAACAGGAGCCATCACGCTTGATGCGCAACGAAACGCTGTGAAACCTGCAGTTGTACTCAAACTTCAGGACAGGAAGTACATCTACCAGGAAACGATCTACCCCGAGGGAATGGGACCACAGTCCTCGGCCCCTGCGACTGCTCCAGCTCCAGCAAAGTCCGGCAACTAGGGATTCATTAAACTTCTCGACAACTAACATGGATACCTTTGTTCAGCAGCTAATCAATGGCTTAACTATAGGCGCGATCTATGCCTTGATTGCACTCGGCTACACCATGGTCTACGGCATTCTCCGGCTGATCAACTTCGCCCATGGCGACATCTACATGGTCGGTGCGTTCGTCGGATATTTTCTTGCCTTTCAACTCGGCTTCACGGGTCCGTCTTTGATGGGCCTGGTGGTAGTCCTGATCGGTTCGATGGTTATCGCCGCCCTGGTCGGAATGGCAATTGAGCGATTTGCATATCGGCCGATCCGCAAATACGCGCGCATGACAACACTGATCACTGCGATCGGTGTATCGCTCTTGATCGAGAATCTTTTCGTTGCTCGTCTCGGTGCAGCGCCGCGAGCTTTCCCGCAATTATTACAGGAACAGAGCTACACGCTCTTCGGTAATGCAGCAATTTCCAAATCGCAGATTCTGATCTTTGCAGTTTCGGTGTTTCTAATGCTGTTGCTTCAATGGATCATCTTCAAGACCAGAGTCGGAACCGCGATGCGTGCCGTGTCTTTTAATCTCAACTCGGCAAAGTTGATGGGTATCAACACCGACGTCATCATCTCGGTAACCTTCGCGTTGGGTTCAGCTCTGGCTGCGGCGGGCGGCGTACTAACAGCTCAATATAACCCGCAGATCGATCCGCTCATGGGCATCATTACCGGGCTCAAGGCATTCGTAGCAGCTGTGTTGGGTGGTATTGGCAATATTCCAGGTGCCGTTCTCGGCGGTTTGCTAATCGGGTTAGCGGAAACATTTGTGGTTGGTTACGGACAGAATGTTGGCGTGCCTACAACGTTCCGTGATGCAGTCGCCTTTGCAATATTGATTCTTGTGCTTCTCTTTCGTCCGACCGGATTACTCGGGTCGAGCGTCCAGGAAAAAGTGTAGCAAACACGTCGGGTGGTGCGGCCTAAAAACCGTCTTCTGATATACACCCCGCAACAGATACCGATGCCTATCTTAGTCAAACGGCTGATCGCCGCCCTCGCAATTGTTCTCCTGCTCATCATCGTGAATCAATATATGAGCGAGGCAGGACTGTTTGGATTTGGCGTCCCACCCTATTACGGAAGAATAATCATGCTGGCCGGGATCAACGTGATTCTGGCTGTTTCGCTAAACCTGATTACTGGCTTTACCGGTCAGTTTTCAATTGGTCACGCCGGCTTCATGGCAGTAGGCGCTTATTCTTCTGCTTACTTGACGGTTTACTACGCCCAGGCATGGGAGCGTTCACTCGGCGGGCTAGTTGGCGGTACTGTAGCCCATGCGTTGATCTTCCTCCTCGCCATCCTCGTGGGCGCAATAGTCGCAGCTCTGGCCGGGCTCGTGGTGGGTATCCCTTCGTTGAGGTTGCGTGGTGACTACCTGGCGATCGTCACGCTGGGCTTTGCCGAAATCATTCGTATCGTAATCTTAAACATCGATAAGGTCGGCGGCGCTACAGGCTTCACGGTTCCGGGGTACACAAACTTTCTCTGGGTCGGAATATTTGCTGTGGCGACAATTGTCATCGTTTACAACATTGTCCATTCCGACATGGGCCGCGCCCTGGTATCGATTCGCGAGGACGAACTTGCGGCAGAGGCCATGGGTATCAACACGACGCGTTACAAGGTTCTGTCGTTTGTCATTAGTTCAGCCATGGCGGGTATGGCGGGTGTCTTGTTTGGACACTACACACAGTTTCTGAGCACCAACGATTTCCAGTTCATTCGCTCTTTCGAAATCATCATCATGATTGTGTTGGGCGGAATGGGATCACTAACCGGCGCAATCCTCGGAGCCCTGGTCATCACCGTTATGCCGGAGTTATTACGACAACTACCGGGTGACTTCTCCCAGTATCGATTGGTCGTGTACTCAGCGTTGCTAATCATCATCATGCTGACGCGGCCTCAAGGAATCCTGGGCACTCGCGAGTTTGGGCTCTCCTGGCTCAAGCGTTCGCAAAAGCGAACCGAAGGAACAAAGCCAGTTGGGGAAAAAGGTGTATCGATCGCCGAGAGCGACAAAGAATAAAGGTAGACACATAAACTGCAATGAGCACTGTCCCACAAAACAGTCTGGCAAACGATGCCGGTAAGAATGGTAGAGCAGGCAAAGAGACCGTTCTTCGCACCAAAGTCTGCACTATTCAGTTTGGCGGTTTGATAGCGGTCAACTGCTTGGAGATGGACGTTAAGGCTGGCGAGATCTACGGCTTGATCGGACCAAACGGTGCGGGAAAGACCACAATCTTTAATTTGCTCACTGGAGTTTACAAACCGACTTCAGGTGAAATCTACTTCCAGAGTCAGCGCATCGACGGCTTAAAGCCTTACGAGATTTCGCGACGCGGCGTCTCCCGAACCTTCCAGAACATTCGACTTTTTCCGAGCATGTCGGTTCTGGAAAACGTCATGACTGCATGTCATCGTCACGCGCGCCAAAATCTTCTGGACGCTGTGCTTAGATCGCCGCGCTTCGTACGTGACGAACGGGAACATCGAAACTTCGCCGTCGAGCTGCTCGAGATCTTCGATCTGGCCCGCTTTAAAGATGAAGGCGGCACGTCGTTGCCATACGGCAACCAACGTCGATTGGAAATTGTTCGGGCACTGGCGACTCGGCCACAACTACTCCTGCTTGACGAACCAGCTGCAGGAATGAATCCGTCAGAACAGGAAGACCTGATGCGTTTGATCAAACAGATCCGCGATCGATTTGGTCTTACTATTCTATTAGTCGAGCACAATATGAAAGTCGTGATGGGAGTTTGTGATCGGATTCAAGTAGTTGATTACGGTAAGTCGATTGCGCTCGGACTTCCGGATGAGATCAAGAATGACCCGAAGGTTATTGAAGCCTATCTGGGCGATTAGTTTGTTTTCACTAAATCAACATGCTTACGATTGATAACGTTTCAGTTAACTACGGTGCTATCGAGGCACTAACTGGCATCTCCATTCACGTGAACGAGGGTGAAGTGGTGACGCTTATTGGCGCAAATGGCGCAGGCAAAACCACAACGCTACGAACTATCACTGGTCTCCTGACACCGCGCGAGGGCAAAGTCAGTTTTGAGGGCGAAGACATCAGTGGGAAAGCCACGCACAAACTCGTAGCCCGCGGCATCTCCATGTCGCCCGAGGGACGCGGAGTTTTTGCGAACCTCACTGTCCGGGAAAATCTTCGGATGGGCGCTTACCTCAATAAGAACAACCGCCAAATCGCTGAAGACATGGAGCGCGCCTTCAAAATGTTCCCGCGTCTTAAGGAGCGAGAAGCGCAAAAAGCCGGCACCCTATCAGGTGGAGAACAGCAGATGCTCGCGATGAGCCGTGCTTTGATGTCGAACCCGCGATTGCTACTGCTCGACGAACCGTCGCTCGGATTAGCGCCACTCGTCGTACACACAATCTTTGAAGCAATAGATGAAATTAAGAGCAAGGGGACTACGATTCTTCTTGTCGAGCAGAATGCTCATGCTGCCCTGAAGCATTCAGACAGAGCATACGTGATGGAAACTGGAAGAATCGTCATGGAAGGTCCATCGAAGGATCTGGCCGCCGACCCAAGGATCAAAGAAGCTTACCTAGGTGAGTAGACCCATTCCTGCCCACGGTTACCCAACTGTTTTCCGACAGCTGACAAGTCTCCGATTGCCAAGGCTAGTCGCACCCGCGGCGCTCCTTCTGCTTACCCTCGCGTTCTCATGTACGCGTGCGCCCGATTCCACCAAGCCCGATCACACGGTAATCAAGATTGGATACTTCGGAGATCTCAGCGGTCCGACATTTAATTTCGGACAGTCGGCAATCAATGGAGTGTTGATGGCCGCTGAAGAGATCAACCAAGTCGGTGGCATCAACGGTCGCAGACTAGACGTTGTGATCGATGATGATGGAGGTAGTCCTGAAAAAGCAGCAACTCTCGCCGCTCGATTAATCGATCAGGATAAAGTGATCGCGATTATTGCGGGCGGCACATCGGGAAACAGTAGAGCCGCTGCACCGAAGGCCCAATCGGCAAAGATTCCTTTAATTTCTCCGTCAGGGACTGATCCGGCAGTCACTCAGGTTGGTGAATACATTTTTCGCGCGTGTTTTGTTGACGCGTTTCAGGGAGAGGTAATGGCGAAATTTGCGGCCAACACTCTGAAAGCAAAGAAGGCTGCAATACTGTTTGACTTCAACTCACCCTACGGTCGCGGACTCACTGACTATTTCGAACTGAGCTTTTCCAAGTTGGGCGGACAGATTGTCGGTAAGTTGTCGTACACACAGGGCGACGTCGATTTCAAAGGACAGCTCAGCACAATTCAGGCAGCGGCACCTGATGTCATCTACATTCCAGGCTACTACGGCGACGTGGCTGTGATCGCAAAACAGGCGCGGATGATGGGGTTGACGCAGCCCTTGCTGGGAGCTGATGGTTGGGATGCGCCAGAACTCTGGCAACTCGGCGGCGATGCGTTGAACGGTTCCTACATTACCACCCACTATTCAGTAGATGATCCCTCACCTGCCATCGAAAGGTTTGTACACGAGTATCGTCTGCGTTACGGAAATTTGCTTCCCGATGCTCATGCGGCCCTGGCTTACGACGCGATGAGGGTGCTGGCCGACGCTATCGCACGCGCGCGAACTACTGACTCGGGTCCACTTCGCGACGCGCTCGCCCAGACAAAAGACTTCGCTGGAGTAACCGGGGTGATCAGCATGGACGCTAATCGAAATGCAGTGAAACCCGCCGTGGTTCTGAAGCTAATGGATGTGAAATATATCTACCAGGAAACGATTCAACCCGAGACTCCGGCGCCAAGTCCGTCGCCAAGTGCGTCACCAAGCCCAACCAAGAAGAAGAACTAGGATCTTTGGTAATCGCCATCTTCCCTTGAGGCCTCTCCTTGGAGCGCCGTTCTCTGTGCCCAGTGGTTCACCAGCTTAGAAACACACCACAGAGAGCAATGCTTATTCAACATAAGCCGATACGTGAATGAAACTAGATACACGAAATGAGCGGCTTGGCCGCGACCCGTGCGGAAAGCCTCTGGCTTTCCGTCAAGTTCCTTGTTCCTTGGCGGCTACGCCACTTGAGGCCAAGCCTCAGCTGCTTTAAAGCTGCAGACCGGAAAGCCAAAGGCTTTCCGCACGGGAAAGCGGCCAAGCCGCAAGAGGCACAAATCAGCGCTTCACGTGCCATGAGTTTCTAAGAAGGCACAGAGAACACAGAGGTGGCACAGAGAAGAAATTGAAATCCGCCACAACCTAACGCTTCAATTACTTGCCTCTCCAGTCAGTCTATCTCTTGCTTCCGCCAACGCTGTCGCCACCGTCGTTCGCGATGTTCCTCCAACCACACGTTTCGCGTCTAACGTCGCATCGAGCGCCAACGCAGTGTAGACATCGCCCTCAATCAAATCTGAATGACTGCGAAAATCTTCCAAAGGGAGTTGATCAAGTTCAACGCCTTTGCCGATAGCGTCGACCACAACCTTTCCCACAGTCTCATGCGCATCCCTGAACGGCATGCCTTTGCGGACCAGGTAATCAGCGAGTTCCGTAGCGTTCATGTATCCGGCGACGGCGGCGCTGCTGGCGCGCTCCTTATTGATCTGAATGTTGCTCAAAACTGTTTGAGTGACTTGAAGCGACGTGGTTGTCGTATCCAGGGCGTCGAACACCGCTTCTTTGTCCTCTTGCATGTCTTTGTTGTAAGCCAATGGCAACCCCTTGAGTGTCGATAAAAGACCCATCAGATCGCCAAACACTCGCCCGGCTTTTCCGCGAACTAACTCCATCGAGTCGGGATTCTTTTTCTGCGGCATCAAACTCGATCCCGTAGCAATTGCGTCACCGAGTTCAATTAGACCAAACTCCGTGGTGGAGTAAATGATGATGTCCTCGGCCAGCCGCGAGAGATGCACCATGATGAGTGAACATGCGCTGAGGAAATCCACACAGAAGTCGCGATCACTAACGGCGTCAAGGCTGTTCTGCGAAATCGCATCAAAGCCAAGATCGGCAGCTAATGTCTCGCGATCGATTGCAAATGAGTTCCCAGCTAACGCCGCAGACCCGAGCGGCAGCACATTCACCCGACGTCGAACATCAGTAAGCCGGGCTTGATCCCGAGCAAGCATTTCAAAGTAGGCAAGACACCAATGAGCGAGTAATACTGGTTGAGCACGTTGAAGGTGGGTGTAGCCTGGGATAACGATCTCGAGATTAGCGTCTGCGAAGTCAACCAGAGCAGACTGGGTTTGCCGTAATTGAGTAGCGAGACTATCGATCGATTGTCGCAGCCACAAACGAAAGTCGGTGGCAACCTGATCGTTACGACTGCGACCCGTGTGCAGCTTTCGGCCGAGGTCACCCGTTAGCTCAACGAGTTTTGTTTCAACGAATGAATGAACATCTTCGGCCGCTGCATCTTTGAAGTAATCCGCATTCTGTCTTTGAGCAGCCAGGATCTGCTCAAGGGCGGCAACTGTGGTCTTCGACTCATCTTCGGTGAAGACGCCGGCACCAACCAGTGCGCGACAGTAAGCCATGCTTGCCACAACATCAGCTTCAAACAAACGCTGATCAAAGCGGAACGAATTGTTGAAAGCGGCAAATCCAGGATCGGCTTTGCCGCTGAATCTCCCGCCCCAAAGATTTTTTGCCTCAGCCATTCACGTCACTCCTCTACCAATCTGCCCGACACAAGCCAATTTTCAATCCCGTCAACTCCGAGACTTTGTAAAAACTAAGGTTACTGTCGGTTTTTGTTCGTGTTAGTTCGTGTGATTTCGTGGATCGAACTATTACGTCCCACAAAAGAACGATCCGCGAAATTACACGAACTAACACTAACGAAATCCCATCGCACACTCGAGTTTTTACAAAGTCTCTGCCGTTGAGTGGTATTCCGTTTCGCATTTGACGTGCGCCCAACCTCAATGCTAGTTTATGCATCTATGCACTGAATATGCAACTTGATTGGATATTCAGCTTGGAGATCTAGCAATGAACAAGCGCGACCGGCAGCAGAAGATCTTAAGTTTGATTCAGGCGAAACCAATTGGGACGCAGGAAGACTTGCGCTCGCTGCTCGAAAAAACCGGGGTTCCGGCAACACAGTCCAGCGTCTCCAGAGATCTCGAAGAGTTGGGCGTCGTCAAACATCATGGCCATTACACGCTGCCTCGCACAAATGGAGCTGCTGTTCGCGGGCTGTTGAGTTTAGAACACGCCGGCGAAGCTTTGGTAGTAGCTCGCACTGTGCCAGGCCTTGCTTCAGCTGTCGCGGTTGAGATTGATGCGGCCGCGCTACCCGAGATTGTCGGCACTATCGCGGGCGAAGACACGATATTCATCGCCGTAACAGACTCGAAAGCACAAAGGACGACGATTAAGAAGGTTTGGGAGTTGTTTGGGCACTGAAAAGAGGAGCTTGGCGCTTTGTGCTTTGTACTTTGTTTGCAAACTAGCATAGCCACCGAAGTGGCGCGGTGGATTTGCGAACAAAGTACAAAGTTCAAAGCACTAAATACGGATAACGAGGATTATGACTGCAAACAAGATTAACAAGATCGTATTGGCTTATTCAGGCGGACTGGACACCTCAGTAATGCTTCGCTGGTTGAAAGAAAACTACCACTGCGAAGTCGTTTGCTATTGCGCGGATGTCGGACAGGGCGCCGAACTTACCGGATTGGAAGAAAAGGCACACGCAACCGGGGCGTCAAAACTCTACGTCGAAGACCTGCGTGAAGAATTTGTGCGTGACTATGTGTGGACCGCTGTCAAAGCGAACGCGGTTTACGAAGGCGTCTACTTGATGGGCACATCGCTCGCCCGACCTGTGATCGCGAAGAAACAGATCGAGATCGCTCAAAAAGAAGGAGCCGACGCGGTTGCCCATGGCTCGACAGGTAAAGGAAATGATCAGGTTCGTTTTGAACTCACTTATTACGCTCTACAACCTGACATCAAAGTCATCGCTCCCTGGCGTGAGTGGGAATACAAAGGTCGGCTCGATCTGATCAATTACGCGAAAGAACACGACATTCCTGTAACGGCAACCGCCGAGAAGCCTTACTCGATGGACGCTAATCTAATGCACATTTCTTATGAAGGCGGCATCCTCGAAGATCCTTGGGCGGCGCCACCAGAAAGCATTTTTCAGCTGACGCGTTCGCCTGAGACGGCTAAATCGGAAGCTGAATATCTTGAATTGTCATTTGAAAAAGGCGAGCCGGTTGCGGTGAACGGGAAAAAACTCGACCCGGTTACATTGCTCGAAACACTAAACAAACTGGGCGGCGAACACGGGATTGGTCGAGTGGATCTTGTCGAGAACCGATTTGTAGGCATGAAGTCGCGTGGTGTGTATGAAACTCCTGGCGTCACGATCCTGCAGACCGCCCATCGAGCGCTCGAGTCGATCACGATGGACCGAGAGGTAATGCACCTGCGCGACTCAATGGGAGTGAAGTTTGCCGAAAACGTTTACTACGGTTTCTGGTTTGCACCTGAGTTCAAACTGATGCGCAAGTTCATCGACGAGACGCAGGTCAATGTAAGCGGCGATGTGCGTTTGAGGTTGTTCCGTGGCAACGCAATCGTTGAGGGTCGACGTTCTCCACATTCGCTTTACGACGAAAACATTGCGACGTTTGAAGCGGACACTGTTTATAACCAGCGCGACGCGGAAGGGTTTATCAAACTTAACGCGCTGCGATTGAGGCTTGGCGGCGGACGATAAGCTTTGGACTTTGGACTGTGGTCTTTGAGTTCTTTCTTCTAAGGCAAAAGACCAAAGGCCCAAGACCCGAATGCGACAAGGGAAAATAGACATGACTCCACAAACCGACATCACAGTAATCGACGTTGACAAGATTGGCTCAGCAACGTCTCCTCTCGGTCTGGCAAAGACTGTTGCCGTCGTTTCGTCATCGCCTTCGCCACGTGCAGGGGACGTCGTTGTAGTCCGAGCCCTGACTGACAGTGCAACTTACAACATGCTCGAGTTGCCGACAGGCCGGTTAGCTAAGATTAACCCTGGCGATTTACTCATCGGCGTATTGGGCCGCCGCCGTGCGCTCAAAGGTTTTGTCGGCGACGTACCGGCGACGGTTTCCACAGGGGATCAACTTCATCTCCTGAACATGGGTGGCGTGATTGGTTGTTGCACCGGTCACCACTCAAGTCTTGGTGACGCCATCAAGCTGGAAGTAATCGGTTGCGTCGCGAATGAAGACGGGCAAATCAGCAATATCATGGACGCGGCGATTCCGCCGCAGTCATCGTTGGGCGAGACTGCGCCACTTGTGTTGATTGCCGGCACAAGCATGAATAGCGGCAAGACGTACGCTGCCACTGAGTTGATTAAGCAAGCAACAAGGGCGGGCTTGAAGGTCGCTGCTGCAAAGCTATCGGGTGTTGCTTGTTTGCGCGACACAATGAATATGGCCGACCACGGAGCCGTGGCGACTGCCAGTTTCCTGGATTGCGGTTTACCTTCAACGGTGGACGTCGGTGATCTGGCTCCGACAGCGAAGGCGATAATCGCACGTTTGAATGAAATCAATCCCGACCTGATTGTGATTGAGTTGGGTGATGGAATTCTGGGTGGCTACTCGGTGGATACAATCTTCGACGATGCGGAGATTCGCGAAGCAACAGCTGCACTCGTATTCTGTGCTTCTGATTATGTCGGGGCGTGGGGAGGCATCGAGCTGCTGCGGAGACGTGGTGTGAACATCGATGTGATCTCCGGTTCCGTCACTGATTCACAAATGGGTGAGGACTACGTCAAGAACGAGTTTGGAGTACCGGCAGCAAATGCGCGTCGCGAAGGATCGATGTTGTTTGATTTGGTGAAAGAGAAGGTTTCGGAAAGAACCAAACAGTTGGTCTGACTCTCTGCGTTAACTCTGCGTCCGCTGCGTCTCTGCGGTGATCTGGATGCGAGAAATATATTAACCGCAGAGACGCAGAGGACGCAGAGTTAGCGCAGAGAACGAACAGATGAACAACCGCAAACTCAAAATCGGGATCTACGTCGGCTCTGGTTATGGTGGATCGGAGTTGCTTCGCATCCTACTGTTTCACCCAAACGCAGAAATCTCCTTTGTCACTGCTAACGAACAAGCCGGCAAAGCTGTCTCGGAGGTCCATCGCAATCTCGTGGGACTGACCGATCTTAAATTCATTCCGGCTCCGGAAAAGACCGAACAGCTGAGCGATCTCGACTGTGTCTTCCTCGCGTTGCCGCACGGCCAGGCGATGGACGTTGTTCCGTCTCTCCCAAACCACGTAAAAGCGATCGACCTCTCCGGCGATTTTCGTTTGCGCGATCAGGATGTTTTTGAAAAGCACTACAAACAGCAACACACCGCAATGCAATTGCAGTCAGACTTTGTTTACGGTTTGACGGAAACAAATCGCGAAGGCGTACGACACGCTCGATTGATTGCCAATCCCGGATGTTTTGCGACCGCGACATTGCTCGGCCTTGCGCCACTCGTCGCTCACGGTAGTTTGGCCGGCAGAGTGATTGTGGATGCTAAAACAGGTTCGTCAGGTTCAGGGGCAAAGGCAGCGGCGAACACACATCATCCGCAGCGGATGAATTCGTTCTACGCGTACAAGCCGTTCACTCATCAGCACGTGCCTGAAATCGAGCAGGAACTTGATCGGGTCGGTGACTGGACGAACGAACTTGTCTTCATGACCCATTCGTTACCTGTCGCGCGGGGTATCTTTGCTTCGATTTATGCCGAGCTGAAAAACGAGACAACGGAGTCGAAGTTGAATGATCTCTTTACGGATTTCTATCGTGATTCATTCTTCGTAAGACTGGTGAAAGGTTCACCAGATATTAACTGGGTAAAGACTACTAACTTCTGCGACATCGGTTTTGCCGCGCGTGGTAACCAAGTGGTCGTGTTCTCTGCACTCGACAATCTGGTGAAAGGTGCTGCAGGACAGGCCATACAGAACATGAACTTGATGTTTGGGCTGGATGAGAAGACTGGGTTGATGCTGGTGGGTACTAATCCATAAGTGGAGATGTCCGATCAACTTTAGTTTGTCGTTGTGCTGGAGTTGGAGACCTACACAAACATCAGCGCCTATTTCGGAGACGACGACAAACTAAAGTTTATCGGACATTCAT
>Ga0207691_10004926_pt1 | contig 12887 bp, 16 predicted proteins | sample KBSM13metaG_FD_184327 | JGI IMG/M metagenome (GOLD analysis project Ga0207691, IMG submission 184327) | Miscanthus rhizosphere microbial communities from Kellogg Biological Station, Michigan, USA - KBS M1-3 metaG (SPAdes) (version 2) | ecosystem: Host-associated > Plants > Roots > Rhizosphere >... | reverse complement strand
GATCAGGGTAAAAACCACGACGAGATCATCCAGGCGTTCATCACGAAGTACGGCAGCGAGGAAATGCTCGGCGCGCCGATCGACAAGGGCTTCAACCGCCTGGCGTGGCTGGTGCCGTACCTGCTGGGCGCATCGGGGGCCGCGGCGATTGGCTTCGCCGCCGTGAAGTGGACGCGCAAGCCGGCCGCGCAAGAGGAGAACGTCGCCATCGACTCGGCCCTCGAGGAGCGCATCGACGATGAGCTCCGAGACCTCGACTGACAAGGTCCGGCTGAAGCCGGACACAGCGGAAGCTGGTGGAAGCGTCCGGCTGCAGCCGGACCATGGGCTTCAGCCCTGGCAGTTCTTCGTGCTCGCCGCCCTGGGCTGCGCGACCGCCGTCACCTTCATCGCACGCGGACAAGGCGTCACCTCCATCGTGTTTCTTTCGATCCTGATGGCCACGGCCGCGCTCGTCGGCCTGGCCGCACTCCGCACCCTGCGCCCACTCGTCACCCCCGACGAGGATCGGACCGTGATGATCGGTCACCGCACGCGCGTGGCGCTCGAGCGCGAGAAGATGCTGGCGCTGCGCTCGATCAAAGAGCTGGAGTTCGATCGCGCGATGGGGAAACTGTCGGATGCCGACTGGAAGGAGATGTCGGGCCGGCTGCGCGCGCGCGTCGGCCGCCTGATGCGGCAATTGGATGCCGGCGCCGGGTATCGCGATCGGATCGAGCGGGAGCTCGAAAAGAGACTCGGTGAAAAGGCGGCGGCGGTGTCATCCGAACGCGCCTGCGCGTCGTGTGCCACGGTGAACGACGTGGATGCGCGCTTCTGTAAGAACTGCGGCCAAAAGATCTGACGCAGACAAGGACACAAAGGGCAACACAGGACACAGAGGGAACAGGCCGCAAGGCGGGGGGTTACGTCGACGGTGGAACTGCAGGCGAGGCTTACGCAAGGATATCTACGACGAACACGAGATTCGCACGGCCGCAGGCGTGTCGTCCTCTTCCTTTGTGTCCTTTGTTCCCTTTGTGTGCTCTGTGCATCGCGAGCGGGAGCACAGATTGCGATGCCAGACCCGCGTGCGATGTCTGGAATTCCGCGGCCGGTTACGGATCTGCCGGACCGGTCGATCTCGGTGCGGGTGATCCGCGGCGAACTGTCCAACAACATCCCCAACCAACCGGTTCAACTGCGCGTCGGCGACAAGGTGCTGACCGTGAAAACGGACGAGGGCGGGCGCGCACAATTCGACAACGTGACCCCAGGCGCGACAGTGAAGGCCAGCACCGAGGTCGCGGGCGAGCATCTCGAATCGCAGGAGTTCCCAGCGCCGCCGCGCGGCGGCATCCGCCTCATGCTGGTTGCGACCGATCCGTCGAAGCCGCCGGCGACTCAGCCGGCCGCGCCGGCGGTGAAGGGCGACGTCATCCTTGGCGCCGAATCGCGCATCGTCGTCGAGCCGATCGAAGAAGCGGCCCAGGTGTTCTATCTGCTCGATATTGCGAACAACGCGCGCGTGCCGGTCAACCCGCCGGCGCCATTTGAGTTCGATCTGCCGAAAGGCGCAGTTGGTGCGACGATCATGGAAGGCTCGTCGCCGAATGCCGCCGCCGCGGGGTCGCGCATCAGCGTGCAGGGTCCGTTTCCGCCGGGGCACACCTACGTGCAGGCGGCCTATCAGATGCCGGCAGCGACCGGATCGCTGACGATCGCGCAGCGTTTCCCCGCGATGCTTGAGCAGCTCGCGGTCGTGGTGAAGAAGTCGGGGAGCACGACGCTGTCGTCCGCGCAGATCAAAGAGCAGCGCGAGCTCCCCGCGCAGGGCGAGGTGTTCATTGCCGCGACTGGCGGCGCGATTGCGGCTGGACAGCCGCTGGAGCTCGAGGTCGGCGGGATCCCGCATCACAGCCGGGCGCCGCGCATCGTCGCGCTGGCGCTGGCTGGCCTCATCGTCGCGGTCGGCGTCTGGATGTCTGGACGTCCGAGCGGTGATCCATCCGGAAGCGCCGCCGAGCGGAAGCGGCTGATCGCGCGCCGCGATCGGTTGTTCAGCGATCTCGTACGCCTCGAGCGCGATCGCCGCGGCGGCCGCGCCGACGAGCGGCGCTATCTGGCGCGCCGCGAGGAGATCGTCGCCGCGCTCGAGCAGATTTACAGCGCGCTCGACGACGACACGGGCCCCGAGCCCGCAGACCGCACCGGTCTGGCCGCATAGCAGTGACCTGCCGACGGCTGTGACTGCCGACTTCGACGCTGTCAGCCTGATCGACGTCTCCAGACATTTCGGCCGCCGGCGGGCGGTTACGCGCCTCTCGCTGACCGCGCGCGGCGGCGACATCATCGGCCTGCTCGGGCCAAACGGGGCGGGCAAGTCGACGCTGATCGGCCTGTTCGCGACGCTGGTCGCGCCGACGAGCGGCGAAGTGCGGTTTGGCGATCAACCGGCGCGTGCGCTCGGCGCTGCACTGCGGCGCCGGCTTGGCCTGCTCGCACACGAGCTGCACCTCTACCCGGAGCTGTCGGCACGGCAGAACCTGAAATTCTTCGGAGAGCTGTACGGCGTAGGCGCGGGGCGAGTCGAAGCCGCGCTCGCGCGTGCCGGCCTCGAGGAGCGCGCGGACGACGATGTCTCCGGATTCTCGCGAGGGATGCGGCAGCGTCTCGCGCTCGAACGGGCGTTGCTCCACGATCCGCGGCTCGTCCTGCTCGACGAGCCGTTTACCGGCCTCGACGATCGCGCGGTCGGCGTGGTGTCGGATCGCGTCCGCGAACTGGCTGCAGGCGGCGCGATCGTCGTGCTCGCCACGCACGACCTCGATCTGGCCGAAGGACTCATCACGCGCGTCGTGCTGCTGCGCGACGGCCGCCTCGTCGCCGACGAAGCCGCTGCGCCCGGCCTGCGCGCGCGCTACCGGCGAGTCGTCGGGGGCGCGTGATGTTTGTCAGGACCGCACTGCTCGTTCTGCGCAAGGATTTCGCGATCGAGGTCAAGAGCCGGGAGATTCTCTACACGACGCTGCTCTTCGCGCTCTCGTGCGTGCTCGTGTTCTCGATCGCGTTCGTCAAGGAAGGAGAGCCGCTCGAGGATGCCGCGGCGGGCATTCTGTGGATTGCCATCGAGTTTGCCGGAACGCTGGCACTCGGTCGCACGTTCGAGCGCGAACGCTACGGCGAGACGCTGAGGGCGCTGCTGCTGGCACCGGCTCCGCGCGCCGCCATCTACGTGGGGAAGATGCTGGGCATCGTGGTCCTGCTCGCGGTCTGCGAGCTGCTGCTGGTGCCGCTGGTCGCGTTGCTGTTCCGTTCCCGGCTGTTCGAGGAACCGGTGCTGCTGGTCGCGCTGCTGCTGACCGGCACGGTCGGCTTCGCCGTCGTCGGCTCGCTGTTCGCGGCGATGCTGGTGCGCGCGCGGACGCGCGACGTGATGCTGCCGATCCTGTTGTACCCGATGACGGTGCCGTTAATGATTGGCGGCGTGCGGGGGACTGTCGCGCTGACCCAGACCCCGGTGGATCAGCCCAGTGCAATCATGTGGATCGTCCTGCTCCTGTGCATGGACGCGGTCTTTCTGATCCTCGCGCTGTGGACCTTCGAGCCGCTCATGACGGAGTAGGATCGAACGGAAGGGCAGGAGGGCGGGATGGGCAAGATGGGCAGGAAGGGCGGGATATGAGAAAAGCGTTCTTTCCGCTGTTGCTGGTGACCTCCGCGATGTTCGCCTACGCGCCGGTCGTGATTGCGCACGCCGACTACGAGTCGACGATGGGGCTCGTGCAGAAGGTGATGTATTTTCATGCCCCGAGCGGCATGGTGATGCTCATATCGGCGGTGGTGTGCGGCGTGGCCAGCGCGCTGTATCTATGGAAGAGAGATCCTGCCGCCGATCGAGTGGCGATTGCCGCGGCTGAGCTGACGGCGCTCTTCGGTCTCATCGTCCTCGTCACCGGACCGTTGTGGGCGAGAAAAGCCTGGGGCGTCTGGTGGGTCTGGGAAGCTCGTCTGACGATGTCGTTCGTCGGCTGGCTGATTGCGGTCGGCTACCTCTTCGTCCGGAAATACGGCGGGCCCGGGTCGGACAAGCTGGCCGCCGGCCTCGCCGTGTTCGGTACCGCCAACGTGCCGTTCATTTACGTCTCGGTCAACATCTGGCGCACGATGCACCCGATGACGACCGTCGTGCCGACGTTGCAGCCGGGGATGCGCGGCGCGTTCTGGTTCAGCGCGCTCACGCTCTTCATGCTGTACGGCTTGCTGTTGGCGGCGCGCGTTCACCTCGAACGACAGCGTACGGCGCTCGACCAACTGTATCTTGCGGAAGAGGATTGAGATGATGCGTCGCCTGTTTCTGGTCGTGTGGCTGATGGCTGGCGCCGCCGTGCCGGCGTTGGCGTTCCAGCCGCCCGCCGCGCAAAGTGAATACGTGCCGGTGAAGGACCTGCCGCCGGTGGATCAACTGCCGGCCGCGCCGCTGCTCGTAGCGGCGTACTCCTTCATCTGGCTCGCCGCGATGTTCTATCTGTGGACGATCTGGCGGCGGCTCGGAAAGGTCGAGACCGAGATGCGCGCGCTCGAACAGCGCCGCAGCCACCGATGACCGCGGGTCACTTCATCTTCATCCCGTCGGTGCTGCTGATTGGCATCGTGATCGGGTGGGTGCTCGGGTCGCGCGCGGCCAGAGACGCCTTCGCAGCCGAGCTGAAACGCCGCGAAGAACGCGCCGCGGCTAAATTGAAAGTTAAAAGTTAGAAGTTAAAGTTAAAACCAGGAAGACAGTCTTGCTCGAGAGTTGTGCCGGAAATGCCGAGAGAGGCACTTTCAACTTTTAACTTTTAACTTTATCGACCCATTCCCAGCCGCTGCGCCAGGACGTCGGGTAGTCCCGCCTCGACGATCTTGTGCTGCGTCAGCTCCACGGGGTACGAGAGGCGGTACAGCTCGACGCAGCGCGCCTTGGTGTCGGCGATCGCGTACGCGGCGCGCGGATCGCCGTCGCGCGGCTGGCCGACGGCGCCCGGGTTCACGAGGTATTTCGAGCCGGGACGGAGCATCAGCCGCATTTCCGCCGCGACCGCCGGTCCAGGCGAATCGAAGTTGTCGGCCGAGAGTTCGAAGGTCACCGGATAGTGGGTGTGCCCGAAGAGGCACAGGGGCCGCGTCGAAACCTTCAGCGCGCGCACCGCGTCGAGCTCGTCGAAGATGTAAGCGTCTTCGTCGAACGGTGAGCCATGGCAGATCTCCACCACATCGTCGACGAGGATGGGACCGTGCGGAAGATCGCACAGCCAGTCGCGATACTCTGGCGTGAGCATCTCCAGCGTCCAGCGCGCCGCGCTCTTGGCGACCGAGTTGAACCCCTCGGCCTGTTCCAGGCCGCACGCGACTTTGTCGTGATTGCCGCGGACGATCGCGACCGGCTTCAGCGCCTGCACGCGTTCGACGACCGCGTTGGGGTCGGGGCCGTAGCCGACGAGATCGCCCAGCACGAGGGTTGCGTCGAACGCACGAGTGCGCGCGTCGGCAAGACAGGTGTCGAGCGCCTCGAGGTTCGCGTGGATGTCGGTCAGGACGAGGTAGCGCATCGTTAGTGTTGTAACCAGTCCAAGAGCTGTTCGACCAGCGCGTCAACCCCTGCCCGACCGGCATCGAGCCGCTTGTGCGCCTGCTCGTAGGCGGCGCGCCGCTGATGATACAGGTGTTCGAAGCCGGCGCGATCGGCGGCCAGCGGCCGCCGGCCATCGGCGGGGACCCGGTCGATCAGCCGCTCCAGGGGGACGTCGAGCCACACCGAGACCCCGTCCCGGTTGATTGCCGCCCGGTTCTGCGGGTCGGCGAACGTGCCCCCGCCGGTCGCGACCACGACGTGTCGCGGGGCGAGCTGGTCCACCAGTACCCGGCGTTCGACCGCGCGGAAATAGGCCTCGCCGCGTTTCGCGAAAATCTCGGCTACCGGCGCGTGCTCCTGTTGCTCGATGAGCTCGTCGATGTCGACCGCCTGCCAGTCGAGACGCTTCGCCAGCGCGCGCGCCAGCGTGGTCTTTCCGGCCGCCATGAAGCCGACGAGATACACCTTGTCCGCTTTCACAAGACGAGACGCTGGAGCGTTTCGAAGAAGCCCGGATAGGAGATGTCGACAGCCTCGGCGCCGTCGATGGTGGATGGCCCTTCGGCGGCGAGCGCCGCGATCGCGAACGCCATGGCCATCCGGTGATCCCCGCGCGCGTCGGCGACGCCGCCGATCGGGCGCCTGCCTGACGGTCCGCGAATGACGTACCCATCCTCGCGCTCGTCCGCGTCGATCCCGAGCGCGCGGATGCCGGCGACCAGCGCGCTGATGCGGTCACTCTCTTTCACCCGCAACTCGCCGGCGCCGCGGACCGTGACCTCGCCGCCGTGGGCGGCGAGCGCAGCGATGGCGGGCAGTTCGTCGATCAGGCCGGGCACTTCCTCCGGCGCGATCGCAATCGCCTCGGCGCGATCGCCTTCGACGACCACCGTCCCGCGAGGCTCGCCATTCTCGTCCGCGACCGTCTCGACGTGGACCCGTGCGCCGAAGCGGCGCAGCACGCCGAGGAGCGCGGTGCGCGTCGGGTTGAGGCCAACCCCTTCAATCTCGACGCGCGAACCCGGCATCGCCGCGGCGGCGACGAGCCAGAAGGCGGCGGACGAGAAGTCACCGGGCACGGTGAGCGTCTGCCCGCGCAGCTGCTGGCCACCAGCCACTGACACGGTGAGTCCCTCGACGGCGCACGCACCGCCAAACGCGGCCAACGCGCGTTCCGTGTGATCGCGAGTGGAGGCCGGCTCGGTCACGCTCGTGACCCCCTCGGCGTGGAGTCCGGCGAGCAGGACCGCGCTCTTCACCTGGGCGCTCGGAGTAAGCGACTGGAAGGCGATCGGGTGCAGGCAGGCGCCGTGAACGGTCAGGGGCGGGTGGCCGTCGACGGCCTCGAGACGTGCACCCATCCGCTCGAGCGGCTCGATGACGCGCCGCATCGGCCGGCGGGAGAGCGAGGCGTCGCCTACCAGCGTGCTCGAAAAGGCGTGTCCCGCCAGGACCCCCGACAAGAGCCTCATCGTCGTCCCCGAATTACCGGCGTCGAGCGGACCAGCCGGCGAACGGAGTTGCCCCAAACCTCGTCCCAGTAGAGAGACGGTACCGGCCGGACCCTCCTCGATCGACACGCCGAGCCGTCGCAGGCAATGCAGGGTCGACCGGCAGTCGGCGCCGGGGGCAAAATTGTGCAGCACGGACGGGCCGTGGGCGAGCGCCGCGAACAGGGCATACCGGTGTGCAATCGACTTGTCGCCGGGCACCGCGAGGCGGCCGTGGAGGCTCCGGGCCGGCCTGACGGTGGCGGCGGGTGACAGGGACATCTGGGGATGGATCTTACGCGACAGATGGTATTCTTGGGCCTCCTGACGCATCGATGACGCAAAACGGCCATCAGCTTATCCGCCTCGAATTCACCAGCGCATTCGAGATGCTGGACTTCGTCCAGGTCGTGAGCGACCATCTGGCCCGGCGGGTCGGTCTCGACGACGACGCGATGCACTGGGTCAGCGTCGCGATTCGCGAATCGGTCATCAACGCCATCAAGCACGGCAATCGCAACGACGCGAGCAAACGCGTGTTCGTCGAGTTCGGGACGTCGATGGGCGACGTGCCGGAGCTGTCGATTCGCGTCCGCGATCAGGGCGAGGGCTTCGATCCGGAGGCGGTGGCGAACCCGCTCGACCCCGAGAACCTGCTGAAATCAAGCGGCCGCGGCATCTTCCTCATCCGCAATTTCATGGATGATGTCCAGCTGCGGCGCGCGCCCGAGGGCGGGATGGAAATCAGCATGCTCAAGCGCGTGCAGCCTGGCGCCGCCGACGGATCCGCGCAGGCCTGAACCACCAGTTGCCGCCGCGTCCGATCTTTCTCACCACCGCGATTGAAGCGGTTGTCCGTGCCGGCGAGCTGCAGATGGCGCAGCTCGGCCAGGCGTTCCGCATCGACAAGAAAGGCGCCACCGATCTCGTCACCGAGGTGGACCTCGCCGTCGAGCGCATGTTTCGCGACCTCATTGCGCAACGGTTTCCCGATCATCAGATCCTCGCCGAGGAAATGGGCGGCGCGGCGGCGGTTCCAGCGGGACCGTGCTGGGTGTTCGATCCGATCGACGGCACCACCAACTACGCGCACGGCGTGCCGATCTTCTGCTCGTCGCTCGCGCTCGAAATCGACGGCGTGGCAGAGGTTGCGGCCGTCTACGATCCGAACCGCCGGGAGCTGTTCACCGCGGAGCGCGGCGGCGGCGCGTTTCTCAATGGCGCGCCGATCCATGTCACGGCAGCCGGCCATCTCGTCGACGCGCTGCTGGTCACGGGGTTCCCCTACGACGTCCGCACCCGAATCGACGAGATCGTCGGACTGTTTGCCGCCTTTGTCGCGGAGGCGCGTGCGGTGCGGCGCCTGGGGTCGGCCGCCATCGATCTGTGCTGGGTCGCGGCGGGGCGCATGGACGGTTTCTGGGAAGCCGACCTCAAGCCGTGGGACATCGCCGGCGGCGCGCTGATTGTGTCTGAGGCAGGTGGTCGCGTCACCGGTCTCGGCGGCGGTCCGTTCACGTCGCGCGGCGGCACCGTGCTCGCGACCAACGGCCATCTGCACGACGCGATGCTCGAGGTGATCCGCGCGTTCAAGAGTCCACAGACTCGGACGTTCTGATATCCGCGAGAGACAATCGTGGCCGAATTGTGACAATTTCGGCGCGTTTTCCGCAGCTTTTCTGGCACCCCTTCTGCTACCCCTGGTAAACGCAAAGGAGCGCGACCATGCGGCGATTCGTTTCGTTGGGAGCCGGGGCCCTGGTGCTTGGACTGTTGGCGACGCCCATCGCTTCCGCCCAGCAGTCGGTGAACTTCTATGTCGGCGCATTCACCCTGCGCGGCGAAGATGGGCGCGACAGGAATGACGTCCTGTTGAACAACCTGAACTTTCTCGCGTTCAACATCAAGGACTTCAACGGGCCGACGTTCGGCGGCGAATGGCTCATTGGATTCGGCAACAACTTTGAGGGCAGTTTGGGTGTCGGATTCAGCACGCGAACCGTGCCGACGGTGTACCTCAATTTCGTCAACACCAACGGTGCCGAAATCGAACAGGATCTGAAACTGCGCGTCGTGCCGTTCACGGCGACGGTGCGCTTCCTCCCGCTCGGCCGCGGCAACGGCGTCGAGCCGTACATTGGCGCCGGCGTCGGCGTCTTCAACTATCGGTATTCCGAAAGCGGTCAGTTTCTCGCGACGGATAAAACGATCTTCCGCGACACGTTCATCGGCAGCGGCACCGCGACGGGCCCGGTCATTTTGGGCGGAGTGCGCGTGCCGCTCGGGTCCTGGGCTATCGGCGGTGAGATCCGGTATCAGTCCGCGAAGGGAGATCTGCCGGTCGACCAGGACTTCTCGGGAACCAAGCTCGATCTGGGCGGGTTCAATTACCTGTTCACGGTGAACGTCCGCTTCTGAGCTGGTGCTGGGGACTAGGGGACTAAGGGACTCAGCTTCCCGAAGTTCGCTTAGTCCCCAGGTCCCCATGTCCCCTCGCGCCTTCTGTAGAGAGCGAGCCCGGCGCCCTCGCACACGCGACGGTACCCGTCGAGGAAATGCGGGTGTTCGCGAGCGGTGCGTGCGAGGACGTCGCCGCCCTGCGCTTTTTCCTCAATCAGGATCCACTGCGCGAACGGGTAAGGGCCATCGATCGCCGTGAGCCACAGATCGCCGTTGCCTTCATGGAGGAAGTCGCGGATCGCGAAGCCCGCGCGCGACATTTCCTGCATGTGGTGCGCGAGCGATCCCATGCTCGCCATGATCTTCATGCCGCGCTGCGGCGCACCGATACAGGCCGTCACCTGCGCGCGTAGCGGTACGTTGGGCCGATCCCACTGCGCTTCGACGACCATCGGCGCGTCGGCGGCGAGCGGACGCAACTCGTAAGCAACGACGGCGAGCACCGCGACTGCAACGGCGCCGCGCGCGCGTCTCGAGAGGCCGACCATCGCACCCGCCCCGATCGCTTCCACCGCGATCAGCGGCACCATGTAGCGGATCCTGTAGGGGTGGCCCTTCACGAACGCCGCCCAGGGAATCGCTGCCATCGCCACCACCGACACGGCCACGAGGGCGGACGCGCGCGCGCGGTTGAGGGCGCCGATCGCCAAAAGAGCCACGAGCCCCATCAGCCCGATCGCGAAGAGGAGCGGTCCGCTGAGCATCCGCACGCCCCACGCGATCTCCTTCACCGCCAGCCACGGATCGCCGAGCGCCTTGTTCTCGGGTACGAAGAAGTCGCCCGGCACGAACCAGCGGCCCACGACAATGCGGCTGAAGATCGCGAAGGCGATCAGGGCGAGGGCGGGGTAGAGCGCGATCCGTCCAATGCCGCGCACCGTCGTATCCAGCGCCTCGCCACGACGCCAGCCGGCCCAGACGGCGAACACCAGGGCGGCCACGGTCACGGTCCACGCTTCGTAACGCGTGAGGCAGGCGAGAGCGAATACGCAGCCGACGAGAGCATCTGGCACCGCCGCTCGGAGCCCGGGCCTTTCAGGCCCGCGATCGCGACCCTGCCCGCCTTCGCCCTCTTCGCGCTTCGGCGCGTCCGCCGTAGCTCGCGGAGATCGATCGCGAGCGGAGGCGGAAAAGGGTCGCGCTACGGTTACCGAGCCCTTCGGACTCGTAGCGCAGCCCTTCAGGGCTGCCCCTTCGATCAGCAACGCCACGCCGAGCAGCGTCAGCGCCAGCAGCAGCGGCTCGGTCATTGGCGTGGACTGCAAATACAGCACGTTCGGGTTAGCAGCGAAGACCACCGCGGCGACGACCGCGGCGACGCGCGATGCCGTGAGCGCGGACACGATCCACGCGATCGCGCCCGTGGCTACGGCAAACGAGAGAATCGAAAGGGCGACTGCCGACGCGCCGGTTCGGTAAAAGAGATCGATTTGAACCGGAAGAGCGTTCAGCAGGTGAGGCAACGGGAGCCACACGGCGCCGATCTGCTGCCAGCCTGGCGTGATGTTGTCGAAGATCCGGCGCGCGACGACGAGATGGCCGCGCGCATCGTAGTGACTGAGCGTGAGACCGAGCCGGTGATAATGCATTGCCGTCAGCACACCGGCGCCGGCGGCAGCGAGCGCGACGCCCGGGACAATCGCGCGTCGCGCTGGAGGCTTGTCTCGCCGGGGCTCCGAGCGATCGAGCGGAGCCGCGGCGGGTATAATCACCACCTCATTTTATGGGGAGAATCGTCGGCCGCATCCGCGCGCTTGCGATGGCGCTCGGAGCGCCGGGGCTGTTCCTCGTCGCGTTCCTCGATTCGACGTTCCTGCCGCTGCCCGGCGCCACCGATCTCCTGCTGATCATCATGACCACGCGGCACAAGGAATTGGTCGCGTGGTACATCCTGGCCGCAATCGCCGGCTCGATGGCCGGCTGCCTCGTGATGCACGCGATCGGCAAGAAGGGAGGAGAGGCGCTGGTCCGGAAGCGCTTCACCGGTGAGAAGATCGAACGCGCCATGGCCTCGCTGCAGCGCCACGGCATCATCGCCGTCCTCGTGCCGTCGCTGCTGCCGCCGCCCGCGCCGTTCAAGATCTTCGTGTTGCTCGCCGGAGTGGTCGGCATCAGCGCCATACGATTTGCGACCGCAATCGCGATCGGACGCGCCATCCGATACGTCGCGCTCGGGTATCTGGCGATCAGGTACGGCGGAAGGGCGAGCACCTACGTCGCCGAGCACGGGACCGAAGCCTCGCTCGCCCTCGTGGGACTCCTGGTTGCCGGCTTTGCCGGATATATGCTCTGGAGCAAAGCTCGAGGCCGCAAAACCCGATAAGATCATTCAGATGATCGACCTGTCCGTGGTCATTCCCGTGCGAAACGAAGCGCCGTCGCTCGACGAGCTGCATGCCGAGCTGTCGAACACGCTGCGAGCCTGGGGACGATCGTACGAGCTCATTGTCATCGACGACGGCAGCACGGACGAGAGCTTCGAGACGCTCGCCCGGTTGCAGGCGGTCGATCCGCACCTCACCGTCATCCGCTTCCGCCGGAACTTCGGGCAGACGGCGGCCTTCGCGGCAGGGTTCGACCATGCCCGCGGCCGGATCATCGTGACGTCGGACGGCGACCTGCAGAACGATCCGCGCGACATCCCGGCCATGGTCGAGGCGGTCGAGCGCGGCGCCGACATCGTGTGCGGATGGCGCAAGAACCGCCGCGACGCCTTTCTCTCGCGGCGCCTGCCGTCGATGGTCGCGAACAGCCTCATCTCGTTCGTCACCGGCGTTCATCTGCACGATTACGGTTGTTCCCTGAAGGCGTTCAGGGCCGAGATCGTCAAGAGCATGAAGCTGTACGGCGAGATGCACCGATTCCTGCCAGCGATCGCCAGCGAGCAGACCTCCAATATCGTCGAGCGGGTCGTCAATCATCATCCGCGCAAGCACGGGCGATCGAAGTACGGGATCGGCCGCACGATCCGGGTCGTGCTGGACCTGTTGACCGTCAAGTTTCTGCTGAGCTATTCGACGCGACCGCTCCACATCTTCGGCCTGATTGGCGGGACGATGGGGCTGGCCGGCCTCGTGCTGACCGGCTGGCTGGGCTTCTGGCGCCTGCTGGGCAGCCTGTCGCTCAACCAGCATCAACCGCTGCTGCTGCTCGGGATCGTGCTGATGTTCACCGGCGTTCAGCTGGTGACGGTGGGGCTGCTCGCCGAGATGCAGGCGCGCACCTATCACGAATCGCAGAACAAGCCGACCTACGTGATTCGCGACGTCCTTCGGTCCGGTCCACAGGAAACACGCGTCATGGCTAATGGCTGATGGCTAATGGCTGATGGTGGCCATCGACGA
>Ga0207691_10004925_pt1 | contig 12887 bp, 6 predicted proteins | sample KBSM13metaG_FD_184327 | JGI IMG/M metagenome (GOLD analysis project Ga0207691, IMG submission 184327) | Miscanthus rhizosphere microbial communities from Kellogg Biological Station, Michigan, USA - KBS M1-3 metaG (SPAdes) (version 2) | ecosystem: Host-associated > Plants > Roots > Rhizosphere >... | reverse complement strand
CGCCGGGACCATGAAACGACCGCCTTCGTCCAACGCCGCAGTCAGGAGCGTCAGCGCCTGAGCGCGTCGGCCTAACGACGCCGCAATCCGCGCACGGACGTGGCGAGCCAGCGATCGGCGCCCTCCACGTCCGTGCTGTCGTCGCACGTTGCCGCGACCAGGCCAGCGTAGCCGCGCAGGTCCACGTTTGCGCTGTCACTCACCGCGAGATCCGCGAAGGCAGCCTGCGCGTCACCGTGACGACCGAGCTCGTACAGAACCTGCGCGCGCTCTAACAGCAATGAGCGGTCTCCCGACCGCCCCGCCATCGCGTCGAGAGCTCCGAGCGCCCGCGTTAGGGTCCGACGACCAGCCGCTGTGTCGCCGCGAGCGATGAGCGCGGCGGACACACGACGGAGGCCACTCGCTACTGTGGACGAAGGCGCGAGCGGGCGCACGAGCATCGTGTCGACGAGATGCTCCGCCTGTTCTGGATGACCATCGCGCGCGAGGAGCGTCGCCTCGAGCACCCACGGGCGCGCGTAGCTCGGGGAGCGCGCTCGCGACCATCGCGCGACGTCGATGCCGTGCGATGCGTCGCCAGTCGCCGAGAGGACCTGCGCGTACACGAGCGCGAAGTTCGGCCCGACCTCCGCCACGCCCTGCTCCAGCCGATGGCGGCCGAGGAGATCCTTCGCCTCCATGAAGCGCCCGAGCTGCATGGCCTGAAGCGCGAGCGAGTACTCGAGAAACGCGGAACGCGGACGCAGGTCTGCGACGGCGCGGGCCTCGTCGTATGCGCGCTGCCAATCGCCGCGGCACTGCGCGACCTGACCGTCGAGCACGTGGTGTTCGTATGGCGCGAGTTCATTACGCACGGCATCGAGCTCGGCGGCGATGGCCTCCGTGCGTTGGCATTCTCCGACCAGACGATGCAGGATGGCCGCCTCGACGCGGGCGGCGTAGAACGTCGAATCAAGCGCGGTCGCGCGGAGAAAGTGCCGTAACGCCCCGCGTCGATCGCTGCCCCAGATGCTTTGCCCCGTCACGAACTCACGATACGCCTCGTAGCTCGGCGGCTTGGACGCGACGCGAACCCACGAGCTGAGTCGCGGGTCCACCAGCGATGCGAGACCACCTACGGTGCGCTGTCGCACCGCTTCCAGCGGCTGTGACGCGTCGCTCACGGTGCCTCCTTCGGCGTCGAAGGCATCGAGCACTTCACCGCGCGCGACGTCGCTGATCTTGACGTGAAATCGCAGGTGCTCGCCGACGTTGTAGTACGCACCCGTGACGAGTGTGCCAGCGCCAAGATTCGCGGCGCGACGAGCATCGGCGTTCACATCCGACGCCGCCTCTGGTGCACGAGGCGCGGGCTCCACGGCCTCGGCGCGACGTGCCGACGCGACCGCGACGACGCCAGTGCGCTCGAGCCCCTCGGCGACCCAGTCGCTCGCCATCCCACCGACCTGATCGAGCGCGGGATCACCGGTGCGGTTCTCGAACCACGCGACGTACACGCGCTTCGTGTCCAGTGGCTCGTCGTGTCGAAGAGAAATTTCCACGCCTGCGAGGATGACAGCCAGCGATGCGGCCGCCGCGGTCCCCCACGCGAATCTCCGTGCCCTCCGCCCGCGCGCATGGGGCGCTGCCACGTTAGGCGCCGTGATCGGCGTGGCGGTTGGCACCGTGATCGGCACGTCTAGCAGCGCCGGTGCCGGCGCGGGCACGGCTATCGTAGCCGAGCTGCGCGGCGCTTCATCGCGCGGGGCTGCAACGCGCAGCGCCTCGACGAACGCGATGAACGCCCGGTCGGGCTCTGCCTCGAGGTGCTCGCGAACGAGAGTCTCGTGAACGCGCGCCGCCTGTAGCGCACCAACGCTGTCTCCATCCGCGACAAGCGCCTGCACGAGCTCCAGCGCGACACGCGAGCTGAACGGGTCGCTCGACGCGAGCCGGCGCCACCACTGCACAGCCTCGTGTGCGCTCCCCTGACGCGCCGCATCACGGGCCAGCGACTCGACCGCGTCCGCATAGAGAATTCCAAGGCGCACGCGCTCGGCGTCGATAGTCTGCTGCAAGTCCGGCGAGCCGCGAAGGTGGATGCCGTCGAGATACGGGCCATCGTAGAGCGCGGCGACGGTCGAGAGCTCACCGCGACGATGCGCGGCCTCGAGCTCCCAGGCATCACACAGCACCACGTCCGCGTTCAGCCGCAGCACCGTCGTTCCCGTCACGACGCTGGCCGAATCCGCGTCGCGGCGCAGCGCGTAGAGCGACTGACCGAGCGAGTGGCGGGCCTTTTCTTCGGGACTGTCGGGCCAGAGCAACGCGGCGGCTCGGTCCCGCGAGACGCCGCGCGGCCCCGCCGTCACGAGCAGCGCCAGCAGCGCCACGCGCTGCGATGGGATCTCGCGCGGGACGCCGTCCGACCGAACGGCGCACCAGCCGCCTAACGTCTTGAGTCGCAACATGATGCCCGGATGGAACGCGCGCCGATGACGCGCCGATGATCGATCGATGACCCCCGGAGGCGACCGTCGCGTGGTCCGTTCGGTCCGTCGTGGGCCGCGAAGACTCACTCGACATTCTGGGGGACGCATGGTGCGCCCGACGATGATCGCGCTCCGGTCAGTATTGCTCCTTGCCGTTCGCGAGGGGAACGATCCAGGGACGAACCGCGCTGGGGAGGCGTCCGAACGGCAGGCGCCTCCCCTGCCGACGGTTTCGCTGGGGACGGAGCACGGGTGCGGGCTCGCCGCCGGCGGCCAGACGTATTGCTGGGGCTCCAACCGGCTCGGCCAGCTCGGCGATGATCACGTCACGTCCGTGGCCGCGACCGTGGCGAGCGCCGTCCCCGTGGCGACGTCGCAGTCATTCACGACGATCAGCGCCGGCGCGAACCACACGTGCGCGATCACTGCGGCGGGCGAGGCGTACTGCTGGGGACTGAACCTCACCGGCGAGCTCGCCCAGCGGCTGGTCGCGAACGAATGCGACGGATTTCCGTGCAGTCGGCGCCCGGTGCGAGTGGAGACGAGCGTGCGATTCGATACGGTCTCCGCGGGTTTTGGCCATACGTGCGCACTGAGCCTCCGTCGCGCGTTCTGCTGGGGGCGAAACGATCGTGGACAACTGGGAACGGCGCACGCGGACGACAGGTGCGACGGCATTGCCTGCAACGTGACACCAGCGCGGGTGTCTACCGCCGACGGGCTCGCGTCCATGACGTTCACGTCGATCTCCGCGGGTGGCGATCACACCTGCGGGATTGCCGGCGACGTCGCGTACTGCTGGGGATCCAACCAGTACGGCCAGCTCGGCCTGCCCTTGTCGGTGCAGCGCAGCAATCGTCCGATCGCCGTCCCATCAGTCGAGCGGCTGATCTCGATCCAGGCAAAGGGCATTCGAACATGCGGGCGGACAACTACCGGCAGGGAGACGTGCTGGGGAGCCGTGGGTGCGACAATGCCGTAGCCGTTAGGCAGCGGGGGCCGGTGGCCGAGCTGGCTGGCCACCGCTTTGCGGCGGCCGCGGCAGCACGTACAATGCAGTATGACCAAGCATCAGGTCCCGCAGGTGGATCGAACCGCCCGCGCGGCCGCGAGCACGCATCTCATCATCCCGACGGGAACGCAGGTCGTCTCACGCGTCGAGGTGCGTGCCGCTTCCGGCGCGGTGGTGTGCCCGCTCGGCGCCGCGGGTGTCGTGGTGCGTGCGCCCGACGACGCGACGCACGCGTACCGCGTTAGGCTTCCGGACGGCACCGAGGTCTCGCTCCGACGGCAGGAGATCTCCATCCGCAAGCACGTGCAGCAGGAAGATCTCGACGCCGTCGGCGAGGTGCTCGCCGATCACGATCTCTACGAGTTCGTCATCTACCGCTGCGTCCTCGGCTCGCACGCATACGGGCTCGCGCACGAGCAGTCCGATACCGACCGGCGCGGCATCTACCTCCCGCCGGCAGAGCTCCACTGGTCATTGTACGGCGTGCCCGAGCAGCTCGAAGACAAGAAGACGGACGAGGTGTACTGGGAGATCCGGAAATTCGTGTCGCTGGCGCTCAAGTCCAATCCGAACATCCTCGAGTGCCTGTTCACGCCGATCGTCGAGATCGCGACGCCGCTCGCGCAGGAGCTGCTCGAGATGCGCACGATGTTTCTCTCGAAGCTGATCTATCAGACGTACAACGGCTACGTGCTCAGCCAGTTCAAGCGGCTCGAGCAGGATCTGCGCACGACCGGGACGCTCAAGTGGAAGCACGCGATGCACCTCATCCGCCTGCTGATCGCGGGCGTGACGGCGTTGCGCGAAGGCTACGTGCCGGTGCGCGTCAACGCCCATCGCGATCGCCTACTGGCGATCAAGCGCGGCGAGGTCGAGTGGCCCGAGGTGGACGCATGGCGGCTCGCGTTGCACAAGGAGTTCGATCACGCGCTCGAGACCACTGCGCTCCCCGACAGGCCTGACTACGAGCGTGCAAATGCATTTCTCCTCAGAGCCCGTCGCGCGATGGTCAATCCATGAACGCTCGGATAGTGGACGGCGCACAGCGGATGGCGAACGATTCTCGGCTTCTCGCGGAGGTCTCGCAGCATCCGCACCGGCTGCTGTTCGCGACAGTGAGCGGTGCGCACCTGTACGGATTTCCGTCTCCGGATTCCGACTTCGACCTGCGCGGAACACACGTGACGCCGGTGGAGCTGCTCACGGGTCTCGACCGCGTGAATGAAACCGTCAAGCTGTCGCACGATCGCGACGGGGCGGAGATCGATCTCGTTACGCACGAGGTGCGGAAGTTCTTCTCGCTCCTGTTGCGCGACAACGGCTACGTGCTCGAGCAGTTGTACTCGCCGCTCATCGTGCACACGAGCCCTGCGCACGACGAGTTGAAGGACGTCGCACGCGGATGCATCACGCGCCGCTGCGTACGCCACTACCTCGGCTTCGCGGTCAATCAATGGGGGCTGTTCGAGAAAGAGGAGCCGAGGCGGGTGAAGCCGCTGCTGTACGTCGTGCGCGTGCTGCTGTCGGGGATACACATGATGCGCACAGGCACGGTGAACGCGAATCTCCAGGAGTGCAACGATGCGCTCGGTGTGCATCGACTGGACTGGGTCGACGAACTGATCGCGCGGAAGATGGCTGGCCCGGAGCGCGAGACGATCGGCGCGGAGGACTTCGCGTTCCACCATCGTGAGTATCTCCGGCTGCGAGAGTGGCTGGCACGTGAGGCAGAACAGAGCACGCTACCTGATCGTGCGACCACGGAGCCGGCGTTGCGGGATTTGTTACGCCGTATCCGCTTCGGGGAATCCGAGCAGGCTGCGTGAACCGCAGATGACACGATTGGCACGATTGACAGGATTCGCAGGAAGACGACCCACACTCCACGCGTCGATTCGGCGTCCGAACACCGTTGTACTTTTCGTTCTACACGTGCCCCGTTCGCGATCACCGTTCACGTCGCTCGCCAACGCAGATGCCCACGCTGACCGTCGCCGGCGGAGCCGGACCGATTCACGTTGTCGATCTTCACGAAGAGAGCCCGACGCCTTCGGGCGAGTTGCCGATTGTGTTCGTCCACGGCATGGTGGGCCACACCGGCTTCTGGAAAGCAGCACTCGCGGCCTGTGCTGACCGGCGCCGCGCCATAGCGATCGACCTGCGAGGCCACGGGAATTCGAAGCCACCGAGTGACGGCGACTACTCCGTGGAAGGGTGTGCGACGGACGTCCTCGCCGTCTTCGACGCGCTCGGCCTCGAGTCGGTGGTGCTCGTCGGTCACAGCTACGGCGCGCACGTGGTGATCGAAGCAGCCGGGCGGCAGCCATCCCGCGTTAGGCGTCTGATCCTCGTGGACCCGCCCGGCGACTTCACCACGTGGTCCGCTCAGATGCGCGAAGAGCAGATCGTTCCCTACCTCGCCTCCCTGGACGGGGACAATTGGCGCGCCGTGGTCGAATCGGACTTCGACGACGCGCTCGTGGGCGGCACAAGCGCAACGGCCGCTGCGATACACGCGAGACTGGCCACGATGCCACACGACGCGATGCGATCGATGGCGCGCGGCATGATGAACTTCGGCGCGAAGGGGGCGCTGGAGCGCTACCTGGCCCACCCGGGCACCTCGGTGCACGCGATCCTCGCGCCGCCTAACGCCTGGCCGTTCAGCCTCCACGTCCTCGTGCCGGCGATCACGACAACGGTCGTCCCCGACGTCGGCCACTGGATCATGCTCGACGCGCCCGAGCGATTCATACGGGCGTTGGAGGAGGCTATTCAGGTCGGAGGAAGGAGGCCGTAGGAAGGAGGCGGTGTCATCCCGAGCGAAGCGAGGGACCTTCCGTGAAGTACTCGTGGCCGGCTGGCGTTCTGCGACTCGGAACGGCGGAACGCAGAGCGCTCTGAACGCGCAGACCTCGCAGAAAACTGCACCAGCAACGCGGGTTCTTTTCTGCGTCTTCTGGGCGGTCAGAGCGCTCTGCGTTGCGTAGTGTGGGCCAGCCTCGAGGCACTACCGGCTACGATGACCCTCGAGAAAGTCCCTCGCTGGCGCTCGGGATGACAACGAACAGCAGACAGGATTGCAGGATTGGGAGGATTCCGGGCGGGCGGATCGCGAGCGTCCCTCGAGACGTCTCTCCAATCTTGGCAATCCTGTCTCCGTTGTTGTTTGCTTTTTCTTCTTGCCGCAGCGGCTCGGGGTGGGTCAGGGGACCTTCTGTGATGTCATGGTAGCCGGTCCGGCCGCGAGTACTTCACGGAAGGTCCCTCGCTGCCGCTCGGGATGACAGCCTCCTTCCTATGGCCTCCCTCCTCCTTCCTCCGGTGGCGCCATATACACGAGCGACGGATCAAACGCCCACAACGCCACGCCCACCGTCGGCAGCATCGACTCGAACGTCATGTCGACCGCGCGATGCTTTCCCATCCCGCTGTGACTCTCGCGCAGATCCGTCACGAGATCACTCAACGAGCGGCCGCGCGCGAACGACTCGGCGATCATTCGCGTGATGCGCGCATGCTGGTCCGGCTCACCGAGACCTACGCCTACCACCGCCACCGCCGTTCCCTGACGGAACAGATCGGCCGCGAAGCCGTTGCGCAGCAGCATCTGCAGCATCGCCTGCGTACGGCCGTGGCCGCGCGACGGGTCGAGCACCACGATCGGGCGATCCGGCCAGCGTGTCTGGCCCAGCGCCCGTGTCACGCCGCTTGGCGTCAGTGCGTCGCCGCGCACAGACGCATTGTCACTCGAACCGGCAGCACGCGCGTCCAGCACGATTCCGCCGAGCGACGCCGACTCGCGCAGCGGGGCGCGCACGTGAATGACCTCGGGGTGAAAGCTCCCGCACAGCTCGCGCAGCTCCGCCACCGCTACGCCCTCGCGCACCACCGTGTCGAACCCTGCCTCCTCGTAGGCGCGCGCGACGCGGTCCGCGGCTGCTTCATCCTCGCCGCCAATCGAGCGCGCGAGCTCCGGCGCCGGCGCGATCACGAGCGCGCGAAGCCGCTGGTCGCCGCGGTGCAACCGTCGCAGCCGATCGACCAGAAGGGCCGACGTCGGACCATCCGCGATCCCGCTTGGCGTTAGGCCCACGGACTTCTGGAATGCCGACACCGCCCCGCGGGTCTGCGGCCCCTCGATCCCGTCGGCAAAGATGCGCGTGCCGCCGATCGTCGAGAGCGCCCGCTGCACCCACGTCACGTGCGTACGGCGCGCGTCGGTCACGCGGACGCTCCGATAGAGCGTGCCGACACGCGGATCCAACGCCAGGAACCCGGGCTCCTCACCACGATCCGGAAAGCATTCCAAAGGCAGCGTATCGAGCAGCGGCGAGTCGACCTCGAGGCGCACGTCCACCGGTGGCGCTGACGCATTGCCGCCCAGCCTCGTCTCCCATAACTCCCGCGTGCCCAGCAACGTGCCGAGGTCGCGGATCGCTCCGAACCACTCATCGGCGAGCAAGCGCGACACCTGGTACGGCACCGCCTGCGACCTCGCCGCTTCGAGATCGCTGCGCAGGTGATCGAGCGCCGGGTTGTGCGCGGTACTCGTATCGAATGCGACCGTGCCGTGTTCGTCGTCGCCAGCCGGAACCTCGCAGCGCACGTTCGTGCCGTCCGCCATGATCCGTACCGAGATCGGCGGCCGTTCATCGCGAACGGTCAACTCGACCGTCGACGGGCCACGCTGTTCACGCAGGCGTTCGGCGGCATGCTGCTGGCCTAACGCGTCGTACCGGGAGATCGCCTCGGCGAGGAAGTGCTGGCGATCGTCAGCGGTGGCGGCGAACTGCGCGCGAAGATCATCGCACTGCGCCGACCAGAAGCTCGGCAGCTCGCCACGCGGAGACAGAAGGGGCGCCGCCGCCTCGGCCATCATGCGGGATTCCTCGCGCTTCCCTTCGCGAGCCAGATGTGCCGCCTCGCGAGACGCGACGATTCCGGCAAGCGTGCGGTACTCGCCGGGATTCGCGATGAGCGCACTCACCGCCGCGCGTGATTGTCGCTGCGTCTCCGGCACGCCCAATTCACACTCGAGCGAGTGCGCCAACGCGACAAGGGGTGCCGACGCACTCATCAGCGCGGCCGCCGACACGCTCGCCAGCCACTGCAGCGCGTCCCCTTCGAGGCCGAGCGCGAACGCGACGCGCGTCCGATCGAGCCGGGACCACGGTGACAGCGACCTGGCTGGCCCCAATACGGCATCGAACGTCACGCCGATGCGTTCCGCGACACTGCGGCCGACCTCGCCGATGGACGAGAGCGGAGCGAAGTCCGGAATCGCGCGCGAGATGCACAGCCGCGCCGCACCCGGCGGGGAGATACGCTCGACCGCGTTCGTCAGCAGCGTCGCGTAGCCCGCGGCATCCCTGGCCGCAGTGCCAGCCGAGGCAGCGTTAGGCTCGCTGCCGCTTCGGTCCTCCGATAGCGCCGCGATCGCGACGCCCACGTCGACGCGGGGAGTCCGCGCGGCGCCGGGCGGACAGGACGTTCGCAGCCGGTTCGCGGCATCGACCGGTCGGCCGCGGGCGTCGTCGAGCCGCACCGCGGCCACTCGCAGCGCCGTCCAGGCATCGCCGCGCGGAGGAAGCGTTATGCGCTCAGCCTCGTTCAGGTGCTGTTCGGCCATCTTGAGATCGCCAACGCGATAGATCAACAGCAACACTTTGCGGTGAAGGTCGGCCGCGCTCTGCTCGACGCGTTTGATGCGTTGCGCCCAGATCTGGCGCGACGTTTCCAGCTCGTCGAGCGCTGCGCCGTGGCGTCCCATCGTCGCCAGCACAGCTCCCCGCGCGCTCCGCGCTGTGCCCTCGGCCACGATCGCCAGCATCTCGAATCCGGGGCGCGCCAGCTGCAGTGTGCCCAGCTGAGTCGCCGTCGCGAGCGCCGCGTCCACCATTCCGAGCGCCTCGGCCACTTCCCCGCGCGCCAGCATCGCGCGCGCTTCCAGCACCTCGATCTCGGCACGCGCGCCGAGCCATCCAGCGCGTTCCTCGGCGGGCGCAGTGGCGGGTAGCGCTGCCAGCGCCGCCTGACATTCGCCGCGCGCATTCCTCACGGCGCCAAGTGCCTGACGCGGCTCGTCGCTGCCGAGCCAGGCTTCCGCGAGCCGCGCCGTCGCGTAACAGCGTTCCATGGAGCCGCGCGGCAGGCGCCCACGCACGAGCAGCAGCTGTTCGGCAGCCAGGTCGTACCGGTCGTGCAGCATGCAATGCGCGGCCAGCAACTGCCGCAGCTCCAGGAGCTGTCGAGGCGCAACATCCGTGTCCACCTCGGCGAGCTTCACCGCTTCGGTGAGGTGGTCGATCGCCGCTGGCTCCTCGCGCGTCGCGAAGACGCCCCCGAGCGCGATCGCCAGCTGCAGGCGGTCCGCCGGTGACGTCATCGAGGGACGGAGGCGCTCGAGTCGCCGGAGCGCGTCGTCGGCCCTGCCGTATCGCGCGTCGATCTGCGCGCGCAGTACGTCGAGCGTGCCGCGATTCACGTGCGCGCCCTCACCGCGGCGGACGAGTGCATCGAGGTCCTCGAGCGCGCGCTCGCCCTCCGCCCACCAGTCGACGTCGCCGCTGCCGCCACTCGACGCGCCGAGCTGGATCGCGGCGCGCGCCTTCGCGATCAGCGCGTCGCACAGCAGCGCCGGCGCAATGATCGGCGTGCCATCGTCCCGGAGAATTGGACGGCGATCGTCATCGAGGTACTCGGGCTGCGTGGGCTCGGTAGCCACCTCGAACGCGAGGCGTACATCGGTCTTCGTCATGGCGCGACGGAGCGAGCGGCGCCACGCACGCTCCGCTTCCGGACCGCCGAGCTGGAAGCGGTGGAACAGCATCGCGCGCGTGGCGCGTACCCAGCGCTCGTTGTCGACTCGTTCGGCGGCCCGTGCGACATTCGCGTAGTATGTCGCCGCGCGCTGTTGCAGGCGGCGGAACACCGGCTGGCGCTGCAGCTCGCGACGCATCGGGCGCACCGCGTCTTCGTGGAAGACGACGGTATCGCGGTCAGCGTCCGCGCGCACGAACGACAGGGTGCTCGCGTAGCCCTCGAGGCGAGACCAGAGGTCATCCACTTCCACCGCGACGGCGCCCGCACTCGCCTCGCCAGGCGCGACGTAGTAGGGATGCAATCCAGTGGCGTCGAGACGTGGATCGTCTCGCTGCGACGTGCCACCTAACGCCGCGTGGAGCTCCGGCAGCAGCACATCGCGCAGGAAGCTCTTCGTCAGCTGACGCGGCACCACGCCGTAGCGCAGGAGCCAGCATAACGCCTGGTCCGATGCTTCGATCCGGCGCAGTACGCGATTGACGAGATACTCGAGCTCCGGATTCGGCGACGCCCGCACCTGCTCGGCGGTCATCTCGCCCCCGATCTGCCATTCGTCGGCATACAGGGAGAGCGCGAACGGCAGCCCGCGCGAGCACTCCGCCATGGCACGCACCGCGTCGCCGTCGGGGAGGCCACGAATGTCCACGAGATAGCGCACGCTCTCGTCGGGCTCGAAGCGCTGGATCCGGACGGACCGCGTGACATCGCCGAACTCGGTGCCGAATCCCTTCAGCTTCGTATCGTCCCGCAGATCGAATCGGCCGGCGAGGACCAACCGCAGATTCGGGTACGCGTCGTGGACGCTCGACAGACACGCGATGACCGACATCAGGTTCGTGGTGCGCCGGCGGATGACATCCTCGAGCGTGTCGAGCACGACGACGACTGCACCGCCGACCGTATCCCGCAGCGTATCCGCGAAGTCTTCGGTGACCTGTCGCGCCAGGCGCTGCTCGCCGTTGACGTCGAGAATCTCTCCCGTATGCTGCGCGCGTCCCTCGACGACCAGGTCTCGCGCGATGGACACGTACTCATCGTACCGCTCGATGAACCCGGAGAGCGGACGGCCGGCGATCTGCGCGTTGAGCTGCTCGGCAAGGCGGACCAACAGCAGCCATGGCGCTTCGGGGAGTACCGTCGGATCCGTGAAGTCGAAGTCGATGCGCGCGTACGGCACGCGATTCGGTACGCACTTCCGCGCGGCAAGCCACTGCAGGAAGATCGTCTTCCCCATCCCGCCCTGCGCCGTGAGGTCGATGATCCACTCGCGGTCCACGGTGTTCACCGACGCGGCCGACGTCGTGTTGATCCCTTGAATGCGAGCCCATTCGTCGCGCATGAACTGCCGTTCGAGCGCATGCGCGCTCTTCGCCAGATCGCTCGCGAACGCACAGCGCGCCTCATAGTACTGCTGCAACGAGTCGTGCATCTCGACCAGCCGCGTGATGGCCAGGCGACGGTCCGCCGCCTGGCCGCGCTGATCGCGATGGCGCAACAGCAGCGCGCGCTGCCCGCCGATGATCTGCAGCACGCGGTAGCAGCGCGCCACGTTGAACTCGGCGTCCGCCTCGCGATACAGCTCGTTCAGCCGCTCGGCGGCTGCCGCCGGATCAGCCAGGGCGAGCTGGTAGAGGTGCTCGATGCGCCAACCGACGCGAACCGCCTTCCCCGGCGGCGCGAGGTAGTCTACGATCGCGCGACTCAGGGCGACGCCGTCGAGGACGTCCGAATACGCAGGTGCTTTGTCGTTAGGCGCGAACCATCGCTCCAACCGGGCCGCGCGCGCATCGGCGCGCATGCGGTACACGGGCTCGCTGCCACCAACGCGCTCGATATCGTTGTGCGCAGTGAGCCACGCGATGTCGGCGTCCGCATCGGGTGTCGCGTCGCCAGCGGACGGCAGCTGGGCCAGCAGGACCGCGCGGGCCATCCCCTCATCGAAGATCACCGGAATCGCCGCGCGTCGCAGCAGCATGTGGCGCCGCTCCGGCACGAGCGTCTCGGCCACCTCGCGCAAGCTGCCGAGATGATCGGCTTTCGCGAGGAGCGCGCGGAGCGCGGTGAGCGATTCCTGGCTGGTCGCCACGACCTATTTCACCTGCCCCATGAACGTGACCATGGCGTCCAGCTCGTCGCGACCCCAGCGCGCGTCGGGCGACGCGTTGCGCAGCTTCTGGCTCTTCCACTCGATGAGCGGCTCGGCCAGCGCGCGGTCGAGTCCGCGGTCCACCGTGAACTCGCGGGCCAGGAGCTCCCAGTCGGCCGGCACGAACCACTGCAGCTCGCAGTCGGTGCCTAACGCCGCAAGGTCCGACAGGCCAAGCGCCTTGAGCTGCGACGCGCCAGCAGTGAGAATGAGCCGCACGTTCTTGATGTCACCGTTCGCGATCGGGTCGATCAGCTCGCGACGCAGATCGCCGCCCGGCCGCAACTCTTCCGGCACGATGCCCACGCCCGACAGGTCGGCGATGTGATCGAGTACGATGACGACGAGCCGATTGGCCGCGAGCTTTCGGAGGCATTGGCGAAAAAGCTCGCCGGCCTGCTTGAGCGTATCCTGATGCGCGACGCCGAGC
>Ga0207691_10004922_pt1 | contig 12889 bp, 14 predicted proteins | sample KBSM13metaG_FD_184327 | JGI IMG/M metagenome (GOLD analysis project Ga0207691, IMG submission 184327) | Miscanthus rhizosphere microbial communities from Kellogg Biological Station, Michigan, USA - KBS M1-3 metaG (SPAdes) (version 2) | ecosystem: Host-associated > Plants > Roots > Rhizosphere >... | reverse complement strand
GGAATCGCTTGTCGCGCCGCTGCCGACAGGCGGAATGATCTGGATGCCCGTCAGAGGGTTGAAGAATGACAGCTCGCGGCCGGCTTTGCCCCAGCTATAGCCGCCGTTGATACCGATGTAGAAGCCGGTCCAGTTCACGACCGGGATCATGACGGGCGCGGGAGGTGGCGCCTTGTAGGGAAGATCCGCCGCAAGCGCCGGAACGGTGGCGCTGGCGAACAGTGCTGCGATCAGAAGAGTACGTTTCATGGCCGACCCCTATTTCCACTTGGTTGCCTGAATTTGTATGACGCGGCGTCGGCCGATCGATCAACCTAAAAGCGCGCCGCCGCCGCACGTTCGATGACGTTGATGCTCTGCTGCAACAGTTTCTCAGGGAAAACCCGCAGTTCAGCGGTAGTGTGGTACGCAACTCTAAGGAACTGTTAAGAACTGAACCGTGCCGCGCGTATCACGATGCAAAATCGGACACGCGCCAAGGCGTTGCGCGAACGAACGCCGGGAGCGTGTTCCATTTGAAATCGCTTGGCCCCGCGTGCGCGTGCACCAATGCCGACGCTCGCCGGGATGAAAAATGCGCCGCCGATCGCGCCCCGGCAATCCACCCTGGCGTTGGGCCTGAAAGGCATGATCGGCGGCTTGGCTGACGATCCGTGCTGGGGGGCTGAAAGAATCGACAGCAGGCGCAGCGTATCAGCGCAAGCGGACGACGCTGATCGGGCGAACACCCGAAATTGCGACGATTCAAACCCCGAAGTGATCCTGTTCGTCTGAGCTGTGCAAGGGTCGCGGGCCGGAGCGCGTCACCCGGGCGGGCGTGGCCGCTTCCGCATCAAACCATCACCGTCTAACCTTCTCCGCCAGGAGCCCCCATGCCGGAAATCTTCGTCGCCAAAGCCTCCGACCTGCCCGACGGCGAGCGCCGCATCGTCGCGCATGGGGCCGAGGAGATCGGCGTGTTTCATTGGCAGGGCGCATTCTACGCCTACCAGAATCTGTGCGTGCATCAGGGCGGGCCCGCCTGCGAAGGCATCATCATGCACAAGGTCGAGGACGTGCTCGGTCCCGATCGCACTTGGCACGGACAGAAATTCGGCGACGAAGTGCATTTCGTCTGCCCGTGGCACGGCTACGAATACGATCTGAAGACCGGCGAGTGCGCCGCCGATCGGCGGCTGCGGCTGAAGAGCTATCCGGTGGTGCGGCGCGGAGAGGACATCTATGTCGTCGCCTGAAGCCCTGAACGACAGTGAGATCCAGGCGCTGCTCGCGCGCGCGGTGAAGCTTTATGCCGAGCGCGCCGCCGCAAACGACACGCCGCTGCCGGCGTTTCCCGAGGGCGCGCAGGTGACCGCCACCGATGCGGTGGTGACGATCACCGCGATGCTCAAGGCGGTGAACGTGCAGCTGTTCGAGCTGGGCATGTGGCAGGCCTGGTCGGGACGGTGATGTATTTTCCGCTCGTCCCCGCAAAAGCGGGGACCCAGTTCTTGACCGAGGTCATGGCCCTGGATGCCCGCTGCAGTTTATCCCCGAAGGGGGCGGGCATGAGCGGAATATGCTTCAATGGCGGTGACATCAGTCGCCAGCCCCGCGTTGATGACGGAGACTTTGACTCATGGTCGACATCCCGCTCTCCGACTTCCGCAAGATGGCGATCGAGGAATTCGACACCACCAAGCTGCTCGCGCACGCGGCGAACCAGGCACGCGAGCGCGGCTACGACAAATTCCCGATCGTCGACGTCGACTCGCATCACTACGAACTGGAATCGCTCGACCAGATCCTCGACTACATGGACGATCCGGTGCTGCAGCAGCTTGCGCGCAGCGCCTCGCAGAGCGGCGGCTCGAAGGGCGTCGGCGTGCTGCCGGGCGGCGTCGGCTATCAGGACATCGGCGGACGCGTGCTGCGCTATTCGGTGCGCAAGCTGGAAAAGGTGCCGGGCGACGAGCATCGCGACGTCACGCTGACGCGGCGCTGGATGGATGCGATGGGCACCGACGTCGCGGTGATCTTTCCCTCGCCGATGCTGCAGCTCGGGCTCCATCCGCAGGTCGAGATGGAGGTCGCGTTCGCGCGCGCCTATAACCGCTGGCTGGTCGAACGTGTGTTAAGCGGCGAGCCGCGCATCCGCTCGATGCTCTATCTGCCGTTCAACGATCCGGCCGCGTCATATCGCATGGTGCAGGAATTCGCCGGCCAACCCGGCGTGGTCGGCTTCATGGTGACGTCGGCGCGCTATCGCCCGGTGCATCACAACGACTACATGCGCACCTATGCGCTATTGGAAGAGCACGGCCTGCCGCTCGCGTTCCACGCCGCCTACAACTGGAACGACCAGGCGATGGCGATGATGAACCGCTTCATCTCGGTGCACGCGCTCGGCTTCGTGTTCTACAACATGGTCCACATGACCAACTGGATCATCAACGGATTGCCGGAGCGCTTCCCGAAGCTGAAGGTGATCTGGATCGAGAGCGGACTCGCGTGGCTGCCGTTCATGATCCAGCGGCTCGACAACGAATACATGATGCGCTCGTCGGAGGCGCCGGCACTGAAGAAGCTGCCGGGCGACTACATCCGCGACATGTACTTCACCTCGCAGCCGATGGAGGTGACCGACATGGGCGCACTGGAGACCACGTTCCGCATGATCAAGGCGGAGACGCAGCTGTTGTATTCGTCGGACTATCCGCACTGGGACTTCGACCTGCCGAGCACGATCTACGATCTGCCGTTTCTGAGCGAGACGGCGAAGCGCAACATTCTCGGCGGCAACGCGGCGCGGGTGTTCGGACTGGAGCTTGGCGCGAAGCTCGCGAAGGTGGCGTGAGTGTGAGGGACGCACGCTCTCTCGCTCCCTCCCCCTGAAAGGGGGAGGGTTGGGGAGGGGGTCGATACGACACCGGCAGTACAGATAGAGAGTTGAGACTGAAACGAAGCTGACCCCCTCCCGCCGCGCTTCGCGCCATAGCCGATGCTTCGCATCGGCGTAAGATGGCGGCATGGCCGCCTTTTGCTCCCCCTTTCAGGGAGAGGTGAGCAAGAGCCGCAACAGCGTCGAGGGGGATGGAGAGGGAGGGAGCAAATGATCAAAGCGCTCGCTGCGCTCGGCGCAGCAATTTTCGTGTCACTCACATCATTCGCTTCCGCCGAACCTTTGAAGGTCGCGATCTCGCAGCGCGGCTTCTGGGATTCCTCGTTCGTGGAATTCGCCGAAGCCGCGGGCTTCTTCAAGGAAGCAAACCTCGAGGTCGAGCCGTTCTACACCGACGGCGGCGCCGCGACATTGACCACCGTGCTGTCGGGCAGCGCCGATATCGGGCTGTCCAACGGGCTGCTCGGCGTGATCGGCGCCTACGTGAAGGGCGCGCCGGTCAAGGTGATCTCGGCGCAGATGACCGGGGCGGGCGAGCTTTACTGGTACGCGCGCACGGAGAGCGGCATCAAGAGCCTGAAAGACGCGGCCGGAAAGACCGTTTCGTTTTCCTCGCCCGGCTCGTCGTCGAACCTGATTTTGCTGGCGCTGCTGCGCCAGGGCGGCGTCAGCGCGAAAACCATCGCGACCGGCGGCGCGCCCGCGACCCTGACGCAGGTGATGACCGGGCAGATCGACGTCGGCTGGGCGGCGGCGCCGTTCGGCCTGCAGAACGTCATCGACGGGCAGATCACCGTGATCGCGCGCACCGGCGATGTGCCGCAGCTCGCCAACCAGACCATCCGCGTCAACATCGCGAACCCTGAATCGCTGAAGACCAAGCGCGCCGCGATCGAGCGCTTCATGCGCACCTACGCGCGCGCGATCGACTGGGCCTACCAGAACCCGCGCGCGGTGGAGATTTTCGCGGCGAACATGAAACTCGCGCTGCCGATCGCGCGGAAAGCGGTGGACGAGTTCTATCCCAAGGCCGGACTGCAGATCGGCGAGATCAAGGGGCTCGATCTGACGCTCAAGGACGCGCTCGACTACAAGTACATTCCGGCGGCCAGGAGCGAGCAGGATATCGCCGGGCTGTTCGACATTTTGTACAAGCCGGAGGCGAAGTAGACAGAGTCCGGTTTTCTGGAAAAGATCGTTTTTCGCCAATAGCTTGCGGGACGAGACCCGTGTTTTCGACTCTGCGCGAACAGAGTCCGGTCCGGGGCCCTACCGCGTCTCGGTTTTGAATCCCTTGGCAACGATGCGCCAGCCTTCCTTCGTCTTCAGCAAGGTCAGATAGTCGACGAAGAACCGCGGCGGCAGCGCGCATTCGACTTTTGCAAAGGCGGAGCCCGGGCCGGACTGATCGATGGTCACGATGCGGTCGTGCCGCGCGAGCCCCTGCGACTTCGCCGAGGGACGGCTGCGCACCATGTCGAGCCATTTTTCGCGTGGGACATCAACGACTTCGCCGTTCGCTTCGGAATACAGATGCGACACCGGGTGGAACGCCTGCGCGATCTTGTCGGCATCGCCCTCGTGCAGTCCGTCGAGATAAGTCCACAGCACCTTCTCGATCGCGGCGGTTTCGCTGGTCATCATGTTCTCCCTCTCTCTCCGGTCCTCATGGTTCTTTGCATGGGGTTGTTTTTGCAGATTTTGTTCCTTGCATGGGGTTGTTTTGCAGATTTTTTTCGGCAGCCCGGTGGGGCTATGCGACTTTCGCCGCCGTGGCCTTGCGGACCAGCGGCTGCACGTGCAGCGCCGTGATGCGGTTGCGCTCCTTGCGCAGCACGCGGAAGCGGAATCCGTGGAACGTGAAGCTCTGCCCGGCCTCGGGGATCGCACGCGCCTCGTGAATGACCAGCCCCGCTATGGTGGTCGCCTCCTCGTCCGGGAGGCTCCAGTCCATCAGGCGGTTCAGGTCGCGGATCGGCACCGTGCCGTCGACCATCACAGAGCCGTCGGCCTGCGGCTTTGCGCCGGTCACCACCACGTCGTGCTCGTCGGTGATGTCGCCGACGATCTCTTCCAGCAGGTCTTCGAGCGTGACCAGGCCCATCACCTCGCCGTACTCGTCGACCACGAGCGCGAAGTGGGTCTTGCGGCGGCGGAACGCCTTGAGCTGCTCGGAGAGCGGGCGGATGTCGGGCACGAACCACGGCGGACGCACGATGGTGGCGAGGTCGATCTTCGACAGGTCGCCGTCGACCGCCCGGACGGCGCGCAGCAGATCCTTGGCGTGCAGGATGCCGACGATGTTCTCCGGCGAGCCGCGCCACAGCGGGATACGCGTGTAGGCGGCCCTGAGCACCGCGGTCACGATGTCTTCCGGCGGATCGTCGGCGTTGACGGTGACCATTTCGGTGCGGTGGACCATCACGTCGGAGACTTCGAGCTCGCCGAAGCGGAAGACGTTCTGGATGTACTCGGCCTGGCCGATCGCCATCTTGCCGTGCTCGGCCGACTCCTCGACCAGCCCCTCGATCTCGACGTCGGTCAAAATCTCGTGCTGCGAGGATTCGCGGATGCCGAGCCATTGCAGGATCGAGCGCGACGACGTGTTGAGCAGCCAGTTCAGCGGATAGAGGACCACGTAAGTCACGTGCAGCGGATACGCGATCCATTGCGACACGGGCTCCGGCTCGCGGATCGCCAGCGTTTTCGGCACCTGCTCGCCGACGACGATATGCAGCGACGAGAACACCAGGAACCCGATCAGGAACGAGGTGAAGTGCAGCGCATGCTCGGACATGCCGAGCGGCAGAAGAACCGGCGTGAGCAAGGCCGAGACGGTCGGCTCGCCGACCCAGCCGAGGCCGAGCGACGCCATGGTGATGCCGAGCTGGCAGCAGGCGAGATAGGCCTCGACGTTCTGCAGCATCCTCTGCAGCAGCTGCGCGCCGAAGCGCTTCTCTTCCGCCATCGTGTCGACACGGAAGCCGCGGCTTTTGACCAGCGCGAATTCCGCGGCCACGAAAAACGCGTTGGCGGCGAGCAGAAAGAGCGCGAGCAGCAGGCTGGTGATCGTGGCAGTCATCGTGGTTTGCGCGGCGCGGCCGTCATGCTTGCGACAGTTTCTGCGCGAGGAAGTCGCGCACCTGCGCGGGATCGACATCCGGCGCGACGAACGCGTTGCCGATGCCGCGCACCAGAATGAAGGTCAGCTTGCCGCGCTTCACCTTCTTGTCCTGCGCGATCAGCTCCATCAGGGCGTCCGCATTCGTCGACAAGGCCGGTACGTCCCGTAGGTGGGTTGGCAGGCCGACGGCGGCAAGGTGATGCGCGACGCGACCTGCGTCGTTGGTCGACAGCAGGCCAAGGCGGGTCGAGAACTCGAACGCGCAGACGATGCCGAGCGAGATGGCTTCGCCATGCAGCAGTTTGTCGGAAAAGCCCGCCGCCGCCTCGAATGCGTGCCCGAAGGTGTGGCCGAGATTCAACAGCGCGCGCTCGCCGGTCTCGCGCTCGTCGCGCGCCACGATCGCGGCCTTGCCGCGGCATGCGATCGCGATGGCGTGCTCGCGCGCCGGGCCGCCCGCGAAGGCGTCCTGCCAGTTCGCCTCCAGCCAGGCGAAGAAGCCCGCATCGCCAAGCAGGCCGAATTTCGCGAGCTCGGCGTAGCCGGCGCGGAAGTCGCGCTGCGGCAAGGTGTCGAGCAGCGCGGTGTCGGCGAGCACGAGAATCGGCTGATGGAACGCGCCGACGAGATTCTTGCCGTGGCGCGAATTGATTCCGGTCTTGCCGCCCACGGACGAATCGACCTGCGCCAGCAACGTGGTCGGCACCTGCACGAAATCGAGACCGCGCCGCACGCTCGCGGCAGCGTATCCGGCGAGGTCGCCCACGACGCCGCCGCCGAAGGCGACGATGAGGTCGTTGCGCTCGATCTTCGCGGCGATCAGCGCATCGCAGACGCGCTCGAACGAGGCGAAGCTCTTCGACCCCTCGCCCGGCGGAACGACGATGCGCGCGACGGTCATTCCGGCGGCGGAAAGCTGCGCCTCGAGTGAGTCGAGATGCGCGCGCGCGACGTTCTCGTCGGTGACGATCGCGAGCCGCGCGCCGGGCTTGAGCGCGGCGATGCGGAGCCCAAGCGATGCCGCGACGCCGCGCCCGATGACGATGTCGTAGGCGCGGTTGCCGAGCGCGACGTTGACGGTCGTCGGTTCGGAGGGGCGCAGCGCGGCGGTCATCATTCTGCAGCCTCATCGGATGGTCGCGCGATCCCAAGGCGTGCGGCAAGTTCCGCGATGATCTCGTTCACGATCGTCTCGTGCGCGACCTCGCGCGACATCACCGTCATGTCGGCCTGCGCGTAGAGGGGATAGCGCTCGTCCATGAGGTGGCGGATGCGCTGCGCCGGGTCGCCCTGCAGCATCGGGCGATCGGCGGTGGAGCGGCGCTTCACCCGCTTCATCAGCACCTCGAAGTCGGCCTTGAGCCAGACCGAGATACCTTTCTGCGCGACGGCGGCGCGCGTCTCGGCGTTCATGTAGGCGCCGCCGCCGGTCGCCAGCACCTGCGGGCCTGAGTCGAGCAGGCGCGCGATCACCCGCTGCTCGCCGGAGCGGAAATAGGGCTCGCCATAGGAGGCGAAAATCTCCGCGATGGTGACCCCGGCATGGGCCGCCTCGATCTCGGTGTCGGCATCGACGAAGGGCAGGCCGAGGCGCTGCGCCAGCCGCCGTCCGATCGACGACTTGCCCGCGCCCATCATGCCGATGAGCACGATCGAGCGCCGCCCGAGCGCCGCCAGAAGCGCGCCCTGCTGCGGGACCGGATCCTCGGCCATCTCCATCGGCGTTCCAGTTTCGGACGGCTGCGGCGAGATCGCCGCCGTTCACGGTGGCCGATATACCGCGCCCACGCGCCCCTTGCCAGTTCCGGTGGAAAGTGATGGTTAGTGGTTCGCCGCTGTCATCCAACCCGGCGGAATCACGGTATATATTTGGCTGCGGAAGGCGACAGACCGCTCCCGCCGTTAGAGTTGCGCCGATGCCGAGTTTGATCCGTCTCATCATGGTCCTCGGACTTCTGGGCGGCTTGGCCTACGGCGCGATGTTCGCGCTCGCCAATTTCGTGCAGCCGAAACAGCGCGAGATGACCATCACGATTCCGCCGCAGAAGCTGAAGCAGAACTGACTCACTCTCTCTCTTACCTCCCCGCTTGCGGGGGAGGTCGCGATGCGAAGCATCGCGGGTGGGGGCGTTTACTTCTTCTCGTTACGATGGCCCCCACCCCAACCCTCCCCCGGGTCAGGGCGTTGACGCCCGTCTTCGACGGGCTATGCGGGGGAGGGAATACAGCGGAGCTTGCGGAAACGATTCGCATGGCGCCATCCGACGAGCGGCTGATCGATCTCTATCTCGACATGCTGGCGGCCGAGCGCGGCGCCGCCGCGAATACGCTCGATGCCTATCGGCGCGATCTTGGCGATTTCTCCGCCGATCTGGCCGACCACGGCGGCGCGATTGCGACCGCGGGCAACGAGGAAATCCGCTCGTATCTCGGACGGCTCTCCGGGCGCGGCTTTTCGGCGGCGTCGGTCGCGCGGCGGCTCTCGGCGATCCGGCAGCTCTATCGCTTTCTCTATGCGGAGGGCACGCGCAAGGACGATCCTGCTGCGGCGATCGAAGGGCCGAAGCGCGGGCGGCCGCTGCCGAAGGTTCTCTCCGTCAATCACGTCGACCAATTGCTCGCCACGGCGCGCGAGGGCATCGACGATGCGGAGCGCCCTGTGGCTGAGCGGCTGCGCGCCGCGCGCCTCAACTGCCTGCTCGAAGTTCTGTATGCGACCGGCCTGCGCGTGTCCGAACTGGTGACATTGCCGGCGTCGGCGGCGCGGCGCGACGAGCGCATGCTGATCGTGCGCGGCAAGGGCAACAAGGAGCGGCTGGTGCCGCTCAACGAATCGGCCAAGACGGCGATGCGCGCGTATCTGGCGCTGCGCGAGGAGGCGTCGCAGGAAACGAAAAAACAGACGAAGAAGGGATCGCTGAAAGCGTCGAAATGGCTGTTCCCGTCATTCGGCGAGAGCGGTCACCTGACGCGCCAGCATTTCGCGCGCGACCTCAAGGCGCTCGCCGCCGAGGCGGGACTGAAGCCCAGGCAGGTCAGCCCGCACGTGCTGCGCCATGCCTTCGCGAGCCATCTCTTGCAGAACGGCGCCGACCTGCGCTCGGTCCAGACGCTGCTCGGCCATGCCGATATCTCGACCACGCAGATCTATACGCATGTGCTGGAGGAGCGGCTGAAGAGCCTGGTGCGCGACCTGCATCCGCTGGGCGAATCGTGATTTCGCACATTCGCCATGACCGGGCTTGGCCCGGCCATCGGGGTGTTCACGCCCGTCTTCGACGGGCTATGGGGCGGGCATGACGGAGCGTCTGATATACCAGCAGTTTCCTTGACTTGGCCCACTCAAGCGGCCAGTTTCCGCCGCCCGCGCCCACGCGCGGTTTCATCCCTATATTGAGACGTGATGCGCTCCTATCTCGATTTCGAAAAGCCGGTCGGCGAGCTCGAGCAGAAGATCGAGGAACTGCGCGCCATGCAGGCGAGCGGCGACGTCTCGGTCGCCGACGAGATCGCGCGGCTCGAAGCCAAGGCCGCGCAAACGCTCGCCGAACTCTACGACAATCTCACGCCGTGGCAGAAGACGCAGGTCGCGCGCTGGCCGACGCGGCCGCATTGCCTCGACTACGTGGCGCAGCTCATGACCGAGTTCACGCCGTTTGCCGGCGACCGCAAGTTCGGCGACGACGATGCGATCGTCGGCGGCTTCGGCCGCTTCCAGGGCGAAAGCATCTGCGTCATCGGGCAGGAGAAAGGCTCGACCACAGAGAGCCGGCTGAAGCACAATTTCGGCATGGCCAAGCCGGAAGGTTATCGCAAGGCCGTGCGGCTGATGAACATGGCCGACCATTTCGGCATTCCGGTGATCGCGCTGGTCGATACCGCGGGCGCCTATCCGGGCATCGCGTCGGAAGAGCGCGGACAGGCCGAAGCGATCGCGCGTTCCACGCAAGCCTGCCTTTCGCTCGGTGTGCCGAACATCGCGGTCATCCTCGGCGAAGGTGGCTCGGGTGGTGCGATCGCGATCGCGACCGCGAACCGCGTGCTGATGCTGGAGCACGCGATCTACAGCGTGATCTCGCCGGAAGGCGCGGCCTCGATCCTGTGGCACGACACCGCCAAGGCGCAGGACGCCGCCACCAACATGAAGATCACAGCCGAGGACCTGATGCGATTCGGCGTGATCGACGAGATCGTGCCGGAACCGGTCGGCGGCGCGCACCGCGACCCGGCGGCGGCGATTGCGGCGACGGGCGCCGCGATCAGCAATGCGCTGCAGGATCTGTCCGGGCTGGACCGCGACGCCGTGCGGCGCCAGCGGCGGCAGAAATTCCTCAATATCGGCAGGAACCTGTAGAGAATCTCTAGCGATTTCAGCCGGGTTTGACCCGAGTTTACCTTTCGTTCACGATATTCGTGCTTGGGACCGATGCCGAAGGTTTCGCCTGCCTTGCGATTGCCGCATCTTTAAGGATAACGGGTGGAGTAATACGGGCGGGGTTTCCGCCGGGGAGCACGGGGTCTTGAAGTTCAGTCGCCACGTCCGGGGCCTGCTGACGTCCGCGGCGCTTTGCGCCGTGGTGGCGCTTGCCGGCTGCGACACCGACGGCCTGCAATACGGCAAGGCGATGAAGTCGCTGTCGCCCGAGATGGTGGCGGCGCTGCAGACCAAGAACATGCCGACCGAGTCGCCGATCCTGGTGCGGCTGTTCAAGGAAGAGGCCGAGCTCGAAGTCTGGAAGCAGGACGCGGCCGGCCGCTACGACCTGCTCAAGACCTACCCGATCTGCCGCTGGTCCGGCGAGCTCGGGCCCAAGGTCAAGGAAGGCGACCGGCAGGCGCCCGAGGGTTTCTACACGATCACCCCGGCGCAGATGAATCCGAACTCGCAGTTCTATCTGTCGTTCAACATGGGCTTCCCCAACACGTATGACAAAGCGTGGGGGCGCACCGGCGCGCACCTGATGGTGCACGGCGACTGCTCGTCGCGCGGCTGCTACGCGATGACCGACGACCAGATCGGCGAGATTTATGCGTTGGCGCGCGAATCCTTCTTCGGCGGCCAGCGCGCGTTCCAGGTGCAGGCCTTCCCGTTCCGCCTCACGCCGACCAATTTCGCGCGCCATCGCAACAATCCGAACATCCCGTTCTGGCGCATGCTCAAGGAAGGCAGCGACCACTTCGAGGTGACGCGGCAGGAGCCGAAGGTCGACGTGTGCGAGAAGCGTTACGTGTTCAACGCGGACGCGCCGCAGATGTCGACGGCGTCGAGCGGCATCAAGCTCGGCACGCCATGGGGCGGCTTCCAGGAGCAGAAGGTCCAGCAGGCGTCGCTCAAGTTCAATCCGGTCGGCAAATGCCCGGTCTATGAAGTGTCGTCCGACGTGATGGCCGAGGTGAAGGCGAAGCAGCGGACCGACGACCAGCAGATCGCGTCGCTCTCCTCGCGCGTGTCGCTCGCGCCGGTCCGCACCGGGCGTGACGGCGGCATGCACCCGACGTTCCTGGCCAAGCTCAAGCCGCAGGAAGTTCGCGAGTCCGACGGCACGATCCGTTACGTGGTCGACAAGAATGCCGCCAGCAAGCTCGGCTCCTACGTCAATCCGCCGCTCGAAACCTTCCCGGAAGAAACGAGCGGCACCGCGGTCGCCAGTGCTCCGGCCGCGAAGCAGAAGTCGGATACGAAAGGCGCCAGCTACGCGACGGCGTCGGCGGAATCGAAGCCCGCGCCGGCTCCCGCGCGCGCGTCGAACGCGACCGGGTCTGCGAGCCTGTTTGCGTCGACCGCCGACAGCCGCGACGACGGCATCTTCAGCCGCATGAAGAACTCGGTCGGGCGCTTCTTCGTCGGCGGCGACGACAAGCAGGTGCCGTCGGCGCCGGCTGCTGCCGCCGCCAAGACCACCGCTCCGGCACCGAAGCCGGCGCCGCGTCCGCAGACCGCCGCGAAGCAGACGCCACCGGCGCAGCAGCCCGCGCCGCAAGCGCAGGAGCCCGTGGTCGCTCAACCAGCGCCGAGCCCGACGCCCGCGCGCCAATCGGCAGCGAGCGGCGCGAGCCTGATGAACGGCGCGACCCCGACAGTTCCGACCGGCAGCTTCGACGCGCGCTGGGGCGCGGTGCGCTGAACTTAATCCTCTGTCGCTGAGGTGGCTGCCATAGCGCGTCGCAGACGCGCGTCAGGGTGACGGAAGTTATTTCACCCGCACCTTGGTGGCGATCGGTCCGGTGTCGCCGACCTCTTCGACATAATGCACTTCGCTTCCGATCCTCAGCCGGTCGAAGTCGCCCGACAGGATACTGTTGCGGTGGAAGTAGAGCAGGCCGCCTGACGCGGTGAGCAGAAAGCCGAAATCCTCCGCCGGTGTGATCTCCGCCACCTGTCCGCGCATTTCGTGCGCGGCTTCATGCGCGCCGGCTGCCGCGCGGTCGTTGAGCTGATCCTTGTATTGCGTGAGCTGGCGCTCCGCGATTCGGAACGCCTCGTTGATGGCGTTGCGCAGATCGGGCGCCTGGAACTTGCGCTGCAGGTGATCCGGCTCGTGCGCCACCACGATGTTGTTGTGGCCGGGCACGCTGATCTCGATCCGCACCACCGGCGGAATGGTGTGGCTTGCGTTGTCGGCGCGCTGGTCGACGCGCACGCGGCAGGTGGTCAGCCGGTCGTAGATCTCTTCGAGCCGCGACACGTGATCGCGAATCTCGTTCTCGGCCCAGTCGGATTTCGGGAGGTTGTGAAACGCAATTTCGATCGGGGTTTGCATGCTCGTCCTCGAAACGCTGCCGTCCCCAGCGGATCAACGCCGGGGTCAGGCAATTGGTTGCGAGAAGGAAACCGCGCGGCGCTTCGCCGCGCATTATTGGTGGAGCATGATCTTTTCCGAAAA
>Ga0207691_10004921_pt1 | contig 12890 bp, 12 predicted proteins | sample KBSM13metaG_FD_184327 | JGI IMG/M metagenome (GOLD analysis project Ga0207691, IMG submission 184327) | Miscanthus rhizosphere microbial communities from Kellogg Biological Station, Michigan, USA - KBS M1-3 metaG (SPAdes) (version 2) | ecosystem: Host-associated > Plants > Roots > Rhizosphere >... | reverse complement strand
CAGCGGGATCGGCCGGTAGCCCTCGCGCGTCGGTGGGCTGCACTGCAATGCCCGGCAGCCGCGAAGCCAGCCGGCTCATCAGGTGCGCATTGCGGGCGCCGCCGCCGCACACCAGCAGTTCCCTGGTACCGGCACCATGCTGCAAGGTTGCCTGGGCGCATACAGCGGCCGTCAGCTCGGCCAGCGTCGCCTGCACGTCGGCCGGCGATGCCCCCGCCAACGGCGGCAGGCGGGCGTCGAGCCAGGCGGCATTGAACAAGTCGCGGCCGGTGCTTTTCGGGGGCGGGTCCGCGAAGTACGGATCTGCCAAGCAGCGCGCCAGCAGCGCGGCATCGGACTGCCCGGACGCCGCCCAGGCCCCGCCCGCGTCGAACGGCTGGCCGGTATGCAGGCGACACCAATGGTCCATCAGCACGTTGCCCGGGCCGCAATCGAAGCCCAGCATCGTGCCATCGGCCGCCAATGCGGTCAGATTGCTGATACCGCCGATGTTGAGCACCGTGACCGACTCCTGCGCGCGAGCGAACACCGCGCGGTGGAAGGCCGGCACCAAGGGGGCGCCCTGCCCGCCGGCGGCGACGTCGCGGCTGCGAAAGTCGGCGATCACGTCGATGCCGGTGAGCTCGGCGAGCAGCGCCGGGCTGTTCAGCTGGACCGTGTAACCGGCGCCGTCGAACTCGCGGGGTCGATGGCGCACCGTCTGGCCGTGCGCGCCGATCGCGGTGATGTAAGCGGGCGGCGTGTCCGAGCCCTCGCACAAGGCTGCGACGACCTGTGCATACAGGCGTGCCAGCGCATTGCCCGCGAGCTGGGCTCGGTGCAGCTCGTTCGGGCCGGGGGTGTTGAGCGCCAGCAATTCATGCGTCAGCGACGGGTCGAACGCGCGATGCGCGTGCGCCAGCGTGCGCAGCGGGCTCGGACCCCGCTGCGTGAAGTCGACCAGCACGCCGTCGACACCGTCGAGTGAGGTGCCGGACATCAATCCGATAAAGAGCGAGCTCATCGGTCGATTGTGCAGTGCCTGCCGCGCCCCGGCTGCTGAGGCGCGCTCCGCGACGCCCAGTGGCGCCGGTTATTCGGCGTACCCGCCGGACCGCGCCATGCTGTCAGCGACGTCGAGCTGCCCTTTCAGGCTGCGCGCAAGCTGAGCGAATTCGAGCTTGGCCGATGCGCTCAAGGTGACCGCCTCGGATGTCTTGGCCATCAGCATCGGGTCTTGCTGCACGCCACCGACCTTGACCTCGAAGTGCAGGTGCGGCCCGGTGGCCCAGCCGGTCGCGCCGACCGCGCCGATGCGCTGGCCTTGCTCGACGTGAGCGCCGCGCTTGATGTCGATGCGGCTCATATGGGCGTAGACCGTCGAGCGCTGGCTGCTGTGGCGGATCTCGACCACGTTGCCGTAGCCGTTCTGCCAGCCGGCGTACTCGACCGTGCCGTCGCCGACCGCGCGGATCGGCGTGCCGCTGGGGGCGCCGTAGTCGACGCCCTTGTGTTGCTTCCACGTGTTCAGGATTGGATGCATGCGCATCGCAAAGCCCGAGGTCACGCGTGAAAACTCCAGCGGGCTCGCCAGGAACGCGCGCTTCTTGCTTTGACCGTCGAGGCCGTAGTACGCGCCCTTGCCTTGTGCATCCTGGAACCACACGGCCGAATAGCTGCGGCCGTTGTTGACGAATTCGGCCGCCAGCACGCGACCGGTGGCCGCCGGCCCCCAGGTGATGGGCTCGCCATCGGCCGTGAGGGCTTCGTAGATCACCGAGAAGGTGTCGCCCTTGCGCAACTGGCGATGGAAGTCAACGTCAGTCGAGAACACTTCGGTCAATTGCGTCGCGACCGCATCGGGAATGCGGGCATCGTCGGTCGCCGCGAACATCGACGAGTTGATCGTGCCGCTGCCCATCCGGATCTGCGCGGTCAGCGGTGCCGTCGTGACGCCGGCGCGAAACTCCGTTCCGACCCGCTCAATCCGCAGGCGGGTGAAGTGCGTCGCCGACTGCGCCGGGTCGGCAGCCGCATAGCGGGCCACCAGTTCGGTCAGTTCGCCGTTCTCGCCGGTCTGCACGCGCACCATCTTGCCGCCGCGGCCCTCGAGCAGCCGGCGGGCCGTCGGATCGCTGCGCAGGAACTGCGCCGCCGCGACATCGCTGACGTTGAGCCGTTTCAGCAGGCTGTCGGCGGTATCGCTGGCGCGCGTCAGGTCGGTGCGGTAGAGCTGCAGCTCGTGTTCGGCCAATGCGTCAAGTTGTGACTGGATGCCGTCGGGAGTGACGCTTTCGGTCACGAGGCGTTTCGGGAGCTCGGAGGCATCGGGTGCCATCGGGGCGATGCCGAACGCCGTCACGCCAAAGCCGGCGAGCGACAGCATCACCGCTGCGGACAGGCTCCGGGGGTGCGCGGCGACGAAGCGTCCCGTGAGCGCGGTGGCAGCCGCCACGGCACGATCAAGTGTTTCGAACAATTTCAATCCGGTTCAGGAGCCTCGTGGGCTCCCAGCATGAGTTCGGCAGCATGGGCCGAGACTTCAGAGTATTCCCTGCGGCCCCGCCAGGGGCCTCCACTAGAATTCGGGGCGCCTTGGAACCCCCGCGGATCGCGACCGCGCGTGCGAGCGGGTGCGATGCGGCGCGAAGTATACCCAGCCGCCCGGTGCCGATCCCCGTAAAACCCCCGTATGTCCAAGCCTTCTGATCCCGTCCTGCCCGCCCATCCGGTCACCGACCGTGTCCGTGAGGCGCTGGCCATCTCGCTGCGCGGCTGCCACGAACTGTTACCAGAAGCTGACTGGCTCGCCAAGCTCGCCCGGTGGGAAGCAACCGGCGTGCCACTGCGCGTCAAGCTCGGCCTGGACCCGACCGCGCCCGACCTCCATCTGGGCCATACCGTCGTGCTCAACAAGCTGCGGCAGCTGCAGGATCTCGGGCACACGGTGATCTTTCTGGTCGGTGACTTCACCTCGATGATCGGGGATCCGTCGGGCCGCAACACGACCCGACCGCCGTTGACGCGAGAACAGATCGAAACCAATGCGCAGACCTACTTCAAGCAGGCCAAGCTGGTGCTCGATGAATCCAAGACCGAGGTCCGCTACAACTCCGAATGGAGCGACCCGCTCGGCGCACGCGGCATGATCGAGCTCGCATCGCGCTACACGGTCGCGCGGATGATGGAGCGCAACGATTTCCACGCCCGCTTCAAGGCCGGCACGCCGATCAGCGTGCACGAGTTCCTTTACCCGCTGATGCAGGGCTACGATTCCGTCGCGCTGAAGAGCGACCTCGAACTCGGCGGCACCGACCAGAAATTCAACCTTCTGGTCGGTCGGGCCCTGCAGGCCGAGTACGGCCAGGAGCCGCAATGCATCCTCACGATGCCGCTGCTCGAAGGAACCGACGGCATCGAGAAGATGTCGAAGAGCAAGGGCAACTACATCGCCATCACCGAGGCGCCGAACGACATGTTCGCCAAGCTGCTGTCGATCAATGACACGCTGATGTGGAAGTACTTCGGCCTGCTGAGCTTCCGGCCCGAGGCCGAAATCGCCGCGCTCAAGCGCGAGACCGATGGCGGGCGCAACCCGAAAGATGCCAAGGTGCTGCTCGCGAAGGAGATCACGACGCGCTTTCACAGCGCTGCCGCGGCCGAGGCGGCCGAGATTGACTTCAACCGTCGCGCCCAGGGTGGCGTGCCCGACGTGATCGACGCGGTGACGCTGCGCGGCGCCCCGCTCGGGATCGGTGCGGTGCTGAAGCAGGCGAACCTCGCTGCCTCGACCGGCGAGGCGCTGCGGCTGATCGACGGCCGGGGCGTGCGGATCGATGGGGCGGTGGTCGGTGACCGTGGCCTGAAACTTGCGCCCGGCACCTATGTGGTTCAGGTGGGCAAGCGCAAGTTCGCGCGGGTGACCATGGAGTGATCCATCATGTTTCGACGCATCTTCCTGGTGGGCTTGATGGCGGTGTTCGCGCTCGCAGCGCAGGCCGACCCGCCGCCGCATGAGCAGACGCGCATCGAGCGCCTGATCAGCTTCGTCGAATCGCAGAAAGACATGAAGTTCATCCGCAACGGCACCGAATACAGCTGTGCCGAGGCCGGCAAGTTCCTGCGCGGCAAGCTGCATGCGATGGGCAGCGACGTGAGCACCGCGCGCGAGTTCATCGAGCGCATCGCCAGCAAGTCGAGCATGAGCGGCCGGCCCTACCACGTGAAGTTCGCCGACGGCAAGACGATGCTGGCCAGCCAGTTCCTGAGCGAAGAACTCAAGCGCATCGAAGGTCAGCCGGCCTGAGTCGCTCGATCTCGCCGGCGTGCAAGTCAAGACCCTTCTGAAGCTGTCGATCGCGGCGGCCGTCGCGACGATCGCGATGAAGTCGCTCGCCTGGTGGATCACCGATTCGGTCGGCTTGCTGTCGGACGCGATGGAGTCGTTCGTCAACCTGGCATCGGCGTTGTTCGCGATCGCGATGGTGACGATCGCGCAGCGCCCCGCGGATGACGACCACCCGTTCGGCCACACCAAGGCCGAGTACTTCTCGAGTGGCTTCGAAGGCCTGCTGATCGCCGGCGCCGCGGCCGGAATCATCTGGGCCGCAGCGCACCGGTTCTTCGAGCCGCAGCCGCTGCAATCGCTGGGCTGGGGCCTCGGCCTGGCGGTGCTCAGCTCAGGGCTGAACTGGCTGCTGGCGTCGCGCATGATGGCCGCGTCGGCGTTGCACCGGTCGATCGCGCTCGAGGCCGATGCGCGCCATCTCTATACCGACGTCTGGACTTCCGCCGGTGTCGTCGTCGGGCTGGTGCTGGTGCACGTCACCGGCTGGCTCTGGCTCGACCCGGTGCTGGCGATCGGCGTCGCGCTGAACATCCTGCGCGAAGGCGCACATCTCGCGTGGCGCTCGATCGAGGGCCTGATGGACAGCGCCGTCGAGCCCGAGGTGCGCGCCCAGATCGACCGCACCCTGGCGCAGTTCGCGCACCACACGATCCGCTTCGACCACCTGGTCACGCGGCGCGCCGGCCAGCGCCGCTTCGTCGACATGCACATGCACATGCCGGCGAACTGGTCGCTTGGCCGCGCGGCGGCGTTGCGGGCCGATGTCGAGCAGGCGCTGATGGCCGAGCTGCCGGGCCTGCGTGCGTCGATCCAGTTGCTGCCGTCGAACGTCGAAGCGCATTTCGACGACGTCGACGACCTCGTGCTCTGATGCTCGCGATCGTTCAGCGCGTCTCTCGGGCCGACGTGCGGATCGCCGGCGCGGTCGTGGGCGCCATCGAGCACGGCCTGCTGGTGCTGGCCTGCGCCGAGCCAGCCGACACCGAGGCGATCGCCGACAGGCTCATCGCGAAGTTACTGAAGCTGCGCATCTTTGCCGACGCACAGGGCAAGATGAACCGCAGCCTGGTCGATGTCGAAGGCGGCCTGCTGCTCGTCAGCCAGTTCACGCTCGCGGCCGATGTCTCGGCGGGCAACCGGCCCAGCTTCACCGGAGCGGCGCCGCCGCAGCTGGGCCGACGGCTGTTCGAGCGCCTGGTCGCGACGGCACGCGCCACGCACCCTCGAGTGGCCTGCGGCGAGTTCGGTGCCTTGATGCAGGTCGGCCTGGTCAACGACGGCCCGGTGACGATCCCGATCACGCTGCGCTGAACGGGCGCCAGTGCGCGTCAGTCGGCGTACTGGCCGGCCGCCTTGATGATGGGCCCCCATTTGTTGATCTCGGACTCGACGAACTTCTTGTGTTCGGCGCCGCCGAGTCGCGCATCGCTGATGACGACCGCGCCCAGCGCCTCTTCGCGCTTGACGAACTCAGGATCCTTCAGCGCGACGCGCAACGCCGAATTGACCTTGTCGATCACATCCTTCGGCGTGCCCTTGGGCGCATACAGCCCGTGCCAGATCGTGACGTTGAAGCCCTTCAGGCCCGACTCGTCGAGCGTCGGCAGATTCTTCAGCGCCGGCGTGCTCAGGCGCTTGGGCGTGGTCACGGCGAAGGCCTTCACCTTGCCCGATTCGATCTGCGTCGTCGTGTTGGTGGTCTGATCGCACATCAGGTCGACCTGGCCGCCGAGCAGGTCGGTCATCGCGGGACCGGTGCCCTTGTACGGCACGGTCTGCATATCGATCTTCACCGAGCTCTGGAACAGCAGCCCGCAAAGATGCGAGGCGGCGCCGAGGCCGGCGTTGGCCAAATTCGCCTTGCCCTTGTTCGCCTCGAGCCACTTCACCAGCTCGGCATAGGTGTTGGCCGGCAGCGTCGGCTTGCCGATCAATGTCATCGGCACTTCGTTGACCATGCCGAGGTACTCGAAGTCACCCAGCGTGTCGTAGGTCATCTTGCGGTACAGCGCCGGCGCGGTGCTGATGCCGATGTGGTGCAGCAGCAGCGTGTAGCCGTCGTTGGCCGCCTTCGCCACCTTGGCGGCGCCGAGCGTGCCGCCGGCGCCGCCGACGTTCTCGATGATGATGGACTGGCCGCCGAGCGGCTTGCGCATGGCCTCGGCAAGGTCGCGAGCGACCTTGTCGGTCGGGCCGCCGGCGGCGAACGGCACGACGATCGTGACCGGTTTCTCGGGGTACGCGGCCAGGGCCGGTGAGATCGCGAGGGTCGTCGCGGCTGCGAGCAGGAAGCGGTTCATGGGGAATCCTGAAGTCGGTGGTTGGCGCGGCTTCGCGCATGTCCTGATTTTGAACAACGCGCCGCGCGCAGTCATGGCGGAAACCACGTAGGCCCGGTCGCACAACGGCCACGACGCGCGCTGCAGGGGCCGCCTGCTCGAACCTTCCGCGGCCAGGGCGCCGCAGCGGTGCTGCCGCGCTCAGCCTCGTCAGGCGAAGCGGCGCGTGTCGTCGATCACCTTGCCGTCGTTGGGCAGCGTTCCCGGTGCGCACAGCACGACCTCGGCGCGCAACTTGGTCACATCGCGCACGCTGTCGCCGAGCTTTGCCGCGAGGCCTTCGGGGGCGCCATCGACCTCGACATGCAGCGCCATCCGGTCGCTGGCCATCTCGCCGCTGACGACCAGCCTTGCCTTGCGCAGTTCGGGATGGCGGCGCGCGATCTCGGCGACCTGCGCCGGGTGCACGAACATGCCGCGCACCTTCGCGGTCTGGTCGGCTCGGCCCATCCAGCCCCGGATGCGCATGTTGGTGCGGCCGGTCGGGCACGTACCCGGCAGCACCGCCGAGAGATCGCCGGTGCCGAAGCGGATCAGCGGATAACCGGCGTTCAAGGTCGTCACGACGATCTCGCCGACCTCGGGCGTCGCGCCCGGTGCCGGCGCCGGCACCGGGTCGCCGCTGCCGGGCCGCACGATCTCGACGATCACGCCTTCGTCGATCACCAGGCCCTCGCGGGCTTCGGTTTCGTAGGCGACGAGCCCGAGATCCGCCGTGCCGTAGCTCTGGGTCGCATCGATGCCGCGCGCACGCATCCACTCGCGCAAGCTCGGCGGAAACGCCTCGCCGCCGACCGAGGCGCGGGTCAACGATGGCAGCGCGACGCCGAGTTCGTCCGCCTTCTCGAGAATGATCTTCAGGAAGCTCGGCGTGCCGACATAGGCGTCGGGCTTCAGCGCCGCCATCGCCTGCACCTGCTGCTCGGTCTGGCCGGTGCCGCCGGGGAACACCGTGCAGCCGAGCGCGAACGCACCGCTTTCCATCATCGCGCCGGCCGGCGTGAAGTGGTAGCTGAAGCTGTTGTGGACCAGGTCGCCGGCGCGCAGCCCGGCCGCGAACAACGCACGCGCCATGCGCCAGTAATCGGTGTCGCCGCCTTCGGGCTCGTAGATCGGCCCCGGCGACGCGAACACGCGCAGCGCGCGCCGCGGCGCCGGCGCCGCGCCCCAGCCGAGCGCCGAGAAGCCGCCGAACACATCGCCGGCCGGGCTGGCGCGCTGGCGCTCGAGCAACTCGCTCTTGCGGACCACCGGCAGCCGTGCAAGCGCGGCCAGGCTCGTCACCTCGGCCGCGTCGACATCGGCCAGGCTGGCCGCGAAGGCCGGCGCATACGCCTTCGCATGCGCGATCTGCGCGCTCAGCGCGGCCATCTGCGCGCGCTCGCGTTGTTCGGGCGTGCGCGTCTCGAGCGCGTCGTAGTGCGGGTTCGTCCGTGGGTTCATTCGTCGTCGCCGCGATCGACGCGGCGCTTCGTGTCATCAAGCAACTTGCGCTGGCCGACCGGCGTGTCGACCGGGTAGCGATCGAAGCCACCGCGGTTGCGCTTCAGGTCGCCGAAAAGCGCGCCGGCCTCGTCATGGAAATGCAGGAAGGCGCTGCCCTTCTGATAGAAGATCCCGGGCTTCATCTCGCGCAAGCCCTTGATCTCGCGCAGCTGGCGCAGCAGCGGCAGCAGGCGCTTCAGCGCGGCTTCATCGGCATGGGCCATCGTGTGCTCCTCGACTCCTCGGGTGGGGGCAGAGCTTGAGAGTTCTTCGAGCGTGCCCGAGCAGCGCGCCAGGGCGCGCCTGAGCTAGGCGCAAAGCGCAGCCATAGCTCGGGCTATGGCGAGCATTTGCAACGACGAGCAGGCGTGTCATGGCGTGATGAGCGGGCATGAGCGAAAACCTCTCAAGCTCTCAGGCCAGCCAGCGCTTGCGCCGGCGGTAACTCTTGACGTCGCGAAAGCTCTTGCGGTCGGCACCGCCGCCCATGCCGAGGTAGAACTCCTTCACGTCGGCGTTCTCGCGCAGCGACGCGGCCGCGCCGTCCATCACGATGCGGCCGTTCTCCAGGATGTAGCCGTAGTCGGCATAGCGCAGCGCCATGTTGGTGTTCTGCTCGGCCAGCAGGAAGGTCACGCCTTCCTTGGTGTTGAGGTCGCGCACGATCTCGAACACCTCTTCGACGATCTGCGGCGCGAGCCCCATCGACGGCTCGTCGAGCAGCACCATCTTCGGGTTCGCCATCAGCGCGCGGCCGATCGCGCACATCTGCTGCTCGCCACCCGAGGTGTAGGCGGCCTGGGAACCGCGCCGCACTTTCAGGCGCGGGAAGTAGGCGTAGACCTTCTCGAGCGTCGTGGCCACCGCGGCCTTGCCATCGCGGCGCGTGTAGGCGCCGGTCATCAGGTTCTCCTCGATCGTCAGGTGCGCGAAGCAGTGGCGGCCTTCCATCACCTGGATCACGCCGCGCTCGACCATGTCGGAGGTGCTGACGCCTTCGATGCGCTCGCCGCGCAGCTCGATCGAGCCCTTGGTGACCGCCCCGCGCTCGCCGGCGAGCAGGTTGCTGACTGCGCGCAAGGTCGTGGTCTTGCCCGCGCCGTTGCCGCCCATCAGCGCGACGATGCGGCCCTCGGGCACCTGCAGCGAGACGCCCTTGAGCACGAGGATCACGTGGTTGTAGATGACCTCGATGCCGTTGACGTTCAGCAGGATGTTGGCCGCACTCATCGCAACACCTTAGCTCTGGCAGTCTTCGGGCGTGCGCGGTGGAATCTTCTTCTCGGCCGCGTACTTCGCCGCGAATTCCTTGATCAGCGGCTTGATGATCGCGCTGTCGGCTTCGATCCACGGCGTCACCGGTTCGAAGGCCTTGCCGTTCCAGGTGTGAATGCGCGCCGAGCGTGCGCCTTCGTGGTCGACGCAGCTGGTGCTGACCGGAATCATGATCCCGGTCATGCCCATCTGCTCGATGCGCTTCGCATCGATGTTCAGGTTCTCCAGGCCCCACCGGATCTGGTCACCGGTCATCACCTTGCCCTTGCCGAAGCGTTCCTGCGCGCGCCGCACGCCTTCGACCGTCAGCGCAGCCGAGACCATGCCGCGGTTGTAGAGCGCGGTGTGGAGCTCCTCGATGGGGCCGGTGCCTTGCGATTTGTCGTGCAGCAGCCGCTTGATGTCCTCGTGCACCTTGCCCTTGGTGCCGGTGGCGAGCAGGCCGCTGTAGCCCTTCGCAGCCTCGCCCAGGTCTTTCACGTCGGGCTCGCCGGCCGACCACCACACGCCGAACATCTTCTCGCGCGGGTAGCCGGTGGCCACCGCCTCCTTCAGCGCGGCCGAGTTCATCACGCCCCAGCCCCAGATCAGCACGTAATCGGGCCGGCTCTGGCGGATCTGCAGCCAGGTCGCCTTCTGCTCGACGCCCGGCGCCGCGACCGGGAGCAGCTGCAGCTCGAAGCCCTGCATCCCGGCGCGCTTCTGCAGCAGCGGGATCGGCTCCTTGCCGTACGGGCTGTCGTGGTAGACCAGCGCGATCTTCTTGCCCTTCAGGCTGCCGCCTTCCTTCTTCGTCAGGTGCTGCATCAGGATGTCGGCGCCATCCCAGTACGTGCCCATCAGCGGGAAGTTCCACTTGAACACCGTGCCGTCGACCGACTCGGAGCGACCGTAGCCCGCAGTGATCAGCGGATTCTTGTCGGCTGGCGCCTTCTCGGTCAGCGCGAACGTGATGCCGGTCGAGAACGGGTGGTACACCGCGCCGGCCGACTTGCCCTTCAGGCGCTCGTAGCATTCGACGCCCTTGTCGGTGGCGTACGCGGTATCGCACTCTTCATAGGCGATCTTCACGCCATTGATGCCGCCGTCGCGCGCGTTCACGAGCTTCAGGTAATCGACGAAGCCGTTGGCCCATGGCACGCCGTTCGGCGCATAGGCGCCGGTGCGGTAGATCAGCGCAGGGAAGTACTGCTCCTTGACCTGCGCGAGTGCGGCCGGCGCGGTGATCAAGCTGGCCAGCCCGGCCGTGCCGACGATTGCGGCGGTCAACAGGGATTTCAGTTTCATGTCTGTCTCCAGAGGTGAATGGGGCACTCGCCGGTGCCTTCGGGAACGTGAGAAGCGAGGGTTCAGTGCGGGAAAGGCCACAGCCGCAGCTTCTCCTTGGCCGTCGACCACAGGCGCGCCAGCCCATGCGGCTCGACGATCAGGAAGAACACGATCAGCGCGCCGAAGATCATGAAGGTCAGGTGCGAGGCCAGCGCGGTGTCTATCGGGATGCCTGCCCACTGCGGCAGGTTGTCGAGCAAGATCGGCAGGATCACGATGAAGGCCGCGCCGAAGAAGCTGCCGACGATCGAGCCGAGTCCGCCGATGATCACCATGAACAACAGCTGGAACGAGCGGTCGATCGAGAACGCGGCCGGCTCCCACGAGCCGAGGTGCACGAAGCCCCACAGGGCGCCGGCCACGCCGACGATGAAGGAGCTCACCGCGAACGCCGTCAGCTTGGCGTAGACCGGGCGGATGCCGATCACCGCGGCGGCCACGTCCATGTCGCGAATCGCCATCCACTCGCGGCCGATGTGCGAGCGCACCAGGTTCTTCGCGAGCAGCGCGAACACGACGACGAAGCCCAGGCAGAACAGGTATTTCCCGACCGGTCGCTCGATGCTCATGCCCAGCACCTGCATGCCGGCCACGCTGACCGAGCCCGAGGCCGAGTCGTTCGTGAACCACTTGATGCGCAGGAATGCCCAGTCGGTGAAGAACTGCGCCGCGAGTGTCGCAACCGCGAGGTACAGACCCTTGATGCGCAGCGACGGGATGCCGAACAGCACGCCGAACACGGTCGCGCAGACGCCGCCGAGCAGCAGCGATGCGATCAGCGGCATGCCCTCGATGCGCACCTGGAAGTTGTAGGCCGCATACGCGCCCACCGCCATGAACGCGCCGGTGCCGAGCGAGATCTGCCCGCAGTAGCCGACCAGGATGTTGAGCCCGATCGCCGCCAGCGACAGGATCAGGAATGGAATCAGGATCGCGCGGAACAGGTACTCGCTGGCCAGCAGCGGCACCGCGACGAAGGCCAGCGCGAGCAGCAGCAGCATCGCGACCCGGTCCTGGCGGATCGGGAAGATCTGCTGGTCAGCCGTGTAGCTGACCTTGAATTGACCGTTCTCGCGATACAGCATCGCTCAGGCCCGATCGATGATCTTTTGGATAAGCCCGTTGAGCGCGCACTTCATACGCGATCAATGATCTTCTCGCCGAACAGCCCTTGCGGCCGCACGAGCAGGAAAACGAGCGCCAGCACGTAGGCGAACCAGATCTCGATGCCGCCGCCGAACATCGGCCCGAGGTAGATCTCGGAGAGCTTTTCGCCCATGCCGATGATCAGCCCGCCGATGATCGCGCCCGGCACCGAGGTCAGGCCGCCGAGGATCACGACCGGCAAGGCCTTCAGTGCCACCAGCGACAACGAGAATTGCACCCCGAGCTTGCTGCCCCAGATCACACCGGCCACCAGCGCCGCGAACCCGGCCACGCTCCAGACGATGACCCAGATGCGGTTCAGCGGAATGCCGATCGACTGCGCGGCCTGGTGATCGTCGGCGACCGCACGCAGCGCGCGGCCGGTCGCCGTCTTCTGGAAGAACAGCGCGAGCGCCGCGACCAGGGCGGCCGCGATCGCGGCCGCCACCAGATCTTCCTGGCTGATCAGTACACCGCCCTGGAACACCGACTCGAGCAGAAACACCGGGTCCTTCGGCATGCCGACATCGATCTTGTAGATGCTGCTGCCGAACACCGTCTGGCCGAAGCCGTCGAGGAAGTAGGCGATGCCCAGCGTGGCCATCAGCAGCGTGATGCCTTCCTGGTTGACGAGTTTGCTCAGCACCAGGCGTTCGATGATCCAGGCCAGCGCGACCATCACCAGCATCGCGGCCACGAAGCCCAGCATGTTGCTCAGCAGCTTGTTCTCGATGCCCAGCGCTTTCGGGATCCAGTCCGAGAAGCGCGCCATCGCGAGCGCAGCGAACAGCACCATCGCGCCCTGCGCGAAATTGAACACGCCGCTGGCCTTGTAGATCAGCACGAAGCCGAGCGCGATCAGCGAATACAGCATGCCAGCCATCAGGCCGCCGATCAGGACTTCGATGAAGAACGCCATGGTGGTGACTCTGCCGAGCTCGTCAATGCGAGGTGCCGAGATAGGCACCGATCACGTCAGGGTTGCTGCG
>Ga0207691_10004918_pt1 | contig 12892 bp, 16 predicted proteins | sample KBSM13metaG_FD_184327 | JGI IMG/M metagenome (GOLD analysis project Ga0207691, IMG submission 184327) | Miscanthus rhizosphere microbial communities from Kellogg Biological Station, Michigan, USA - KBS M1-3 metaG (SPAdes) (version 2) | ecosystem: Host-associated > Plants > Roots > Rhizosphere >... | reverse complement strand
CCACATCGAAGATCGTGTCGCGGTTCTCGTGGCTCGCCGTGATGTCGAGGAAGGTCAGTTCGTCCGCGCCGGCGGCGTCATAGGCGATCGCGGCTTCCACCGGATCGCCGGCGTCGCGCAGATTGACGAAGTTGACGCCCTTGACGACGCGGCCGTCCTTCACGTCGAGGCAGGGAATGACGCGGACCTTGAACATCAGGCGGCTCTGGCGGATCTCAGGAGCGTGATCGCCTGCGCCGGATCGAGCCGCCCGTCGTACAGCGCCCTTCCGGCGATCGCGCCTTCCAGCTTGCGCGCATCGGGCTGCGTCATCCGCTCGATATCCTTGATCGATGCGAGACCGCCGGAGGCGACCACAGGGATAGAGATCGCTTCGGCGAGCGCAATCGTCGCGTCCCAGTTGATGCCCTGCAGCATGCCGTCGCGCGCGACATCGGTGTAGATGATCGCCGCCACGCCCGCGTCCTCGAAGCGGCGCGCGATGTCGAGCACAGTCAGCTCCGACTGCTCGGCCCAGCCTTCGACCGCCACCTTGCCGTCACGCGCGTCCAGCCCGACCGCGACGCGCTTGGGATGCTTCTTCGCAGCGTCCTTCACCAGCGCGGGATCGCGCACCGCGGCGGTGCCGATGATCACGCGGTTGACGCCCTTCTCGAGCCAGCCGTCGATCGTTGCCATGTCGCGGATGCCGCCGCCGAGCTGCACGCACAGGCCGACGGTCTCGAGGATGCGCTCGACCGCCGTGACGTTCATCGGCTTGCCGGCGAACGCGCCGTCGAGATCGACGACATGCAGATGACGGAAGCCCTGCGTCTCGAAGGCGTGCGCCTGCTGCGCCGGATCGCGGTTGAACACGGTGGCGCGCGCCATGTTGCCCTGTTCGAGCCGGACGCAGACGCCGTCCTTCAGGTCGATGGCGGGGAACAGGATCACGGCTTCCACTTCAGAAAGTTGGCGATCAGCGCCAGCCCCAGCCGCTGGCTCTTCTCGGGATGAAATTGCGTGCCGACGTAATTGTCGCGCGCGACCACGGCGGTGACGGAGCCGCCATAGTCGGCGTCCGCGACCAGGCAGGACTGGTCCGACGTCTTGAGATGATACGAGTGCACGAAATAGCCGTGCAGGCCGCCGCTTCCGAGCGCGATGCCGTCGAACAGCGGGTGCTTGCGCTTTTCGTTCAGCGTGTTCCAGCCCATGTGCGGAATCTTGAGGTCGGGATCGCCCGGCGTGATGCGGTCGACTTCGCCGGGGATCCATCCCAGCCCGTCCACCACCTCGTATTCGCGGCCGCGCTCGGCCATCAGCTGCATGCCGACGCAGATGCCGAGAAACGGCCGGCCCTTTTTGCGCACGGTGTCGTTCAGTGCATCGACCATGCCGGTCACCGCATCGAGGCCGCGGCGGCAGTCCGCGAAGGCTCCGACGCCGGGCAGCACGACGCGGTCCGCGCCGCGCACTTTCTCCGGATCGTTCGTCACCAGGATCGGCTGATCGGCGCCGGACTCGCGCGCCGCGCGCTCGAACGCCTTGGCGGCCGAGTGCAGATTGCCCGAGCCGTAATCGACGATCGCGACCGTCATGGCCGCGCCTGGGGCTGCGGGAACAGTCCGATAATTTCAGTCGCAGCGGGTGGAGCGAATGGCGACGGAGGCGGAGCCGACGGCGGAAACGCGGGCGTCGGACGCTCGCCGTGTGCCATCCAGCCGTCGAAGAAGCGCCGCTCGGCCATTTCGAGATCGTCGGCGACGACCACGCCCACCTGCTCGAACTTGCGCCGCGCGAGCTTCCAGCGCCGCAGGCTCGATGCCTCGATGCCGACGAGGATGGCGATCAGCAGGCCGACCCAGCCACCGGCCATGACGTCGATGCCGAGACGGCGCAGCGCGAACGTGACGCCGGCGACGATCAGGAGCCAGGCGATGAACTCGAGCCACAGCCGGTGCCGCAGCAGCCAGAGCGGCGTCAGCAGGAACGCCCAGAAATGGAAGCCGTCGCGCACGAACACGAAGCGCGACGTGTGCGCGATCGTGTCGTCGTCGCTGTCGTGGCGCGAGGGCTCGTGGACGGTGTAGACGGGCATGAGCAGTCTCTTGCTTGTCCCTCCCCCGCAGGGGGAGGGTGGCCGAGCCAACGGGTCCGCGCGACGCGCGGCCCGATGATAAACTACGCGAGGTCGGGTGGGGGCAATATCAATATCCCACCCGGCGGTCCTGCGGACCGCCACCCTCCCCGCGAAGCGGGGAGGGATTAAGGCTCAACCCCCGAGCGTCCCCTTGGTGGACGGAACCTCGCCCGCCGCACGCGGATCGATTGCGACTGCGGCGCGCAGCGCGCGGGCCAGCCCCTTGAAGCACGACTCCGAGATATGGTGGTCGTTGGTGCCGTACAATGTCTCGACATGCAGCGTCACGCCGGCGTTCATCGCAAAGGCCTGGAACCACTCCTGCACCAGCTCGGTGTCGAAGCTGCCCACCTTGTCGCGGCCGAACTCTGCCTTGAACACCAAAAACGGCCGGCCCGAAATGTCGATCGCCACCCGGGTCAGCGCCTCGTCCATCGGCATGTGCACGCTGGCGTAGCGGGTGATGCCCTTCATGTCGCCGAGCGCCTGCTTCACCGCCTGCCCGAGCGCGATCCCGACGTCTTCGGTCGTATGGTGGTGGTCGATATGCAGGTCGCCCTTCGCCTTCACGGTGATGTCGATGCGCGAATGCCGCGCCAGCAGGTCGAGCATATGGTCGAAGAATCCGATGCCGGTCGCGACGTTGGACGCGCCGGTGCCGTCGAGATCCACCTCGACCTCGACGTCGGTCTCCTTGGTCTTCCGCTTCACCGCGCCCGTGCGCATGCAAATCCCTCAAATTCGCGCGCCTTTTAGCAGGGGATCGGGGTGTCCGCTACTGTGGGGCTGGCGCCCGGCATGCCTCTGGTGTTTGCTTGACCTTTACTCACCCCCGAGGCCGCCATGTCGCAGCTGTCCAATGAGCGCGTCGCCTGGTTCAACGGCGAATTCATGCCCGAGCGCGAGGTGCGCATCCCGTTCCGCGATACGAGCTGGGTCTACGGCGACGGCTGCTTCGACATGACCCGCACCTTCGGCCACCGGCTGTTCAAGGTGAAGGAGCATGTCGACCGGCTCTATCGCTCGCTGAAATACCTGCGCATCGATCCGGGCTTCGGACCGCCGAAGATGTGCGCGCTGACCGAGGAGCTGTTCGAGCGCAACCGCCACCTGCTCGGGCCGGACGACGACTATTGGGTCGGCCAGCGCATCAGCCGCGGCGTCAAGGAGGTGCCGGGCGACAATATCGAGCATCACGGGCCGAACATCGTGCTCGAATGCGCGCCGCTGCCGTTTACGCAGCGCGCCAAGTTGTTCAAGGAGGGTATCCGCGTGGTGGTGCCGTCGCAGCGCCGCGTGCCGCCGGATTCGCTCACCCCGCGCGCCAAGACGCACAACTATCTCAATCTCATCGTCGCCGACCAGGAGGTGCAGAGCATCGATCCGGAAGCCTGGGCGGTGCTGCTCGACGTCAACGGCAACCTGGCCGAGGGGCTCGGCTCGAACATCTTCGTGGTGCGCGGAAACGAAATTCTCACGCCACGCGACAAATTCGTGCTGCCGGGGGTGAGCCGGCAGACCGCGATCGATCTTGCGCGCGAGCAGGGCCTGACGGTGAGCGAGGCCGACCTCGACCTTTACGATGCCTACAATGCCGACGAGATGTTCCTCACCTCGACCTCGCTGTGCATCTGTCCCGTCACAAAGATGAACGGCGTCGCGATCGGGCCCGCGGGCCAGATCTGGGGGCCGGTGACGCGGCGCATCGCCGACGCCTACCAGCGCTTCGTCGATCACGATTTCGTCGGGCAGTACCTGAAGCGGTACACCGAGGGGATGGAAGCGCGGGCGTTCTGATCCCTCCCCCCATAGCCCGTCGAAGACGGGCGTAAACGCCCTGATGGTGGGAGGGAATTTGCATCTGTCGAACCTCGCCCCTACATCTCGGGTCCATGCAAACCAATTCTCCCGATCTCTGGCACGGCACCACCATCCTCACCGTCCGCAAGGGCGGGTCGGTCGTCATCGGCGGCGACGGACAGGTCTCGATCGGCCAGACCATCGTGAAGGCGAACGCCCGCAAGGTGCGCCGTCTCGCCAAGAGCGACGTGATCGGCGGCTTCGCGGGTGCGACCGCGGACGCATTCACGCTGTTCGAGCGGCTGGAAGCAAAACTCGAGCAATATCCCGGCCAGCTGATGCGCGCGGCGGTCGAACTCGCCAAGGACTGGCGCACCGACCGCTACCTGCGGCGGCTCGAAGCCATGATGATCGTCGCCGACAAGGACGTCTCGCTGGTGCTGACCGGAACCGGCGACGTGCTCGAGCCGGAAGCCGGCGTGATGGGCATCGGGTCGGGCGGCAACTACGCGCTCGCCGCGGCACGGGCGCTCGCGACCACCGAGCTCGATGCCGAGACGATCGTGCGCCGCTCGCTCGACATCGCGGCGGACATCTGCGTCTACACCAACCGCAACGTCACGATCGAGACGTTGAAGGCTTGAGCGCGATGGCGTCGTACCAGTTCCGCCCGATGTCGGCCGGCGATCTTCCGTTGGTGAAGGACTGGCTCGCGCGGCCGCACGTCACGGAGTGGTGGGGCGACATTGACGAGCAGTTCGAGCTGGTCAGCGGCGACCTCGGGATCGAGGCGATGGATCAGTTCATCGTCGCGGCCGGCGAGCGTCCGTTCGCCTACCTGCAATGCTACGATCCGCAAGTGTGGCCCGAGAACGGACTCGGCGATCATCCAGCCGGGACACGCGGCATCGATCAGTTCATCGGCGAGGCCCACATGGTCAATCGCGGCCACGGATCGGCCTTCATCAGGGCTTTCATCGATGACCTGATCGCGGCGGGCGCACCGCGCGTCATCACCGATCCCGACCCCGCCAATGCGCGCGCGATCCGCGCCTATGAAAAAGCAGGCTTTGTCCGCGACCACGAGGTGGACACACCCGACGGCCGCGCCCTCCTGATGGTACGTGACGCATGACCGACTTCTCCCCGCGCGAGATCGTTTCCGAGCTCGACCGTTTCATCATCGGACAGAGCGACGCCAAGCGTGCGGTCGCGATCGCGCTGCGCAACCGCTGGCGCCGCATGCAGCTCGACGAGAAGCTGCGAGAGGAAGTGCTGCCGAAGAACATCCTGATGATCGGCCCGACCGGCGTCGGCAAGACCGAGATTTCGCGCCGGCTGGCGCGGCTTGCGGGCGCGCCGTTCCTCAAGGTCGAGGCGACCAAGTTCACCGAGGTCGGTTACGTCGGCCGCGACGTCGAGCAGATCGTGCGCGACCTGGTCGAGATCGCGATCGCGCAGACGCGCGAGCGAAAGCGCAAGGACGTGGAGGCGAAAGCGCATCTCGCGGCGGAAGACCGCGTGGTCGACGCGCTCACCGGTCCTGGCGCAAGTCCCGCCACCAAGGACGCGTTCCGCAAGAAGCTGCGCGCCGGCGAAATGAACGACAAGGAGATCGAGATCGAGGTTCAGCAGTCGGGTGGCGGACTGCCGATGTTCGAGATCCCCGGCATGCCGGGCGCACAGATGGGCGCGATCTCGATCGGCGACATCTTCGGCAAAATGGGAGGCGGCAAACCCAAGACGCGCCGGCTCAACGTGAAGGATGCCTACGAGCCGCTGATCAGCGAGGAGTCCGACAAGCTGCTCGACCAGGACCAGTTGATTCAGGAATCGCTCAAGACGGTCGAACAGAACGGCATCGTGTTCCTCGACGAGATCGATAAAATTACCGTGCGCGACGGGCGCGTCGGCGGCGACGTGTCGCGCGAGGGCGTGCAGCGCGACCTGCTGCCGCTGATCGAAGGCACCACCGTTTCGACCAAGCACGGCGCGGTGAAGACCGACCACATCCTGTTCATCGCGTCGGGCGCGTTCCACGTGTCGAAGCCCTCGGACCTGTTGCCCGAGCTGCAGGGCCGCCTGCCGATCCGCGTCGAGCTGCGGCCGCTCACGCGCGACGATCTCCGCCGCATCCTGACCGAGCCCGAGGCCTCGCTGATCAAGCAGACCGTCGCGCTGATGGCGACCGAAGGCGTCACGCTGCAGTTTACCGACGATGCGATCGACGCGATCGCCGACATTGCGGTGGAGGTGAACTCGAATGTCGAGAACATCGGCGCGCGACGGTTGCAGACCGTGATGGAGCGCGTGCTCGACGAGATTTCATTCGCCGCGCCCGACCGTTCGGGCGAGACGGTGAAGATCGACGCGGTTTACGTGCGCGAGCACATCGGCGATCTGGCGAAGAACGCGGACCTGAGCCGGTTTATTCTGTAAGCGCGCAAGACGCGTACAGCTCCCATGTCATCCCGACCGAGGGCGAAGCCCGAGAGCCGGGACCCATCTCACGACTATACCCCGGCATCCCGATGGATCCCGGCTCTCGCCATAGCGCGTCGCAGACGCGCGTAACCGCGCTTGTGGCGAGGCCGGGATGACAATGAGAGCTACCGCCCGCGCCGCACCCGCACATACAGCGCCCCTGCCCCGCCGTGTCCGATGCCGGCATTGTCGTAGCCGATCACGAGCGATCGCAGCTCCGCCCCTTCGAGCCACATCGGCACCTGGCGCTTGAGCACGCCGCGCCCCTCGCCGTCCGATCCGCCCTTGCCGGTGATGACGAGCACGACCTTCACGTCGCGCGCCTGCGCACCGTGGAGAAAACGAGCGAGTGCCGCATGCGCCTCGGCCTGGGTGAGGCCATGCAGATCGAGCCGGCCACCGATCTCGGTCGCGCCGCGCGCGAGCCGCTGTTTGGTGCGCCGGTCGATCGGTGCAAGCGGTGGCGGGGTTGTGCGCCGCGGCGGCGTTGCCGCCGGAGACGCCGCGGGCCTGGCCGTCGATCTCGTCTCGGCCGGTGCGATTTCGGCTGCATCCTCGGCGCGCTTGCGCCCTTTCAGCGGCGCAATGCTGCGGGTGATCGTGCTCCAGAGCACGCGCTCATCCTCGCTCAGGCCGCGCGGTCGGCGGCTCACGATTTCGGCCGCGGGCGCGGCAGCGGCACGGCCTGTTTGTCCGCCGGCGCGGCTTCGGCCTGCGGCGCCTCGGAGCCCGGCTGCGCCTTCGGCGCCGACGCAGGCCGTGGCGCAGGCAGCGGCATCTTCCTTCCCGCTTCGACCGGATCGAGCGCGTTCGGCATCAGCATCACGAACTGCGCCGGGTTCTTGATCCGGCCTGCGATCTTGCCTGCCTCTTCGCCGGCGCCGAAATAAATGTCGGCGCGCGCCGGCCCGACGATCGCCGAGCCGGTATCCTGCGCAATCATCAGCCGGCGGAATTTCGTGTTGGATGTTTCGGTCGCGATCGGCAGATCGCCCGCGATGAAGAACGGCGTGCCGTAAACGTGCAGCGCGCGGTCGACCGCGATCGAGCGCCCGCTGCTGAGCGGCACGCCCTGCGCACCCCTCGCCTCCTCGTTCTCCGGCTGGCCGGTGATGCGGAAGAACACATACGACTTGTTCTGCCGCCGCAACTCGCGGCCGCCGTCCGGGTTCTCCGCCATCCATTTGCGGATGCGGTCCATCGACATGTCTTCGCGCGCGATGATGTTGCGCTCGATCAGGATGCGGCCGACCGGCGTATAGGGCTGGCCGTTGTGCGCGTCGTAATTGACGCGCAACAGGCTGCCGTCAGCAAGGCGTACGCGCGCCGAGCCCTGGATCTGGACGAACAGCAGATCGTTCGCGTCCTTGAGATAGCAGATTTCCAGATTGCGGGTCGCGAGCGCGCCGTCCTCGATCTGCGCGCGATCGAAATACGGCACGTATTTGCCGCGCGCGATGCGCCGCACCACGCGGCCGCTGTTGGGGAAGCTCTCGGCCTTGCGCTTGCGGCCCATGTGCACGAGATCGCGCGGCCGTCCGTAGACCGGCACCTTGAAATCGTCGGTCAAGGTGCGCGAGCCGTCGACGATCGGCTCGTAGTAGCCGGTGAGAAATCCGTTCGGATCCTCGATCTTGCCGACGCGGACGGCGCGGAAATTATCCTCGAAGAATTTTCGCGCAGGCTCCGCCGCGAGTGTCCCCAGGGCGCGCGCCTTGCGGCAGATCTCGAGGAGCGCAGGATAGACCGGACGCGTATCGCGCGATGTCTTCGCGCTGCCGACGAGCGCGCGGCAGCTGGTCAGGAACGTCGCGTAAGCCGCCGCGTGATCGTCGGCCGCCCAGCCGTCGACCGCGCTGAACGCGACCGGCTCGAAGCGCGTGTCGGGAAAGCGGATCGGACCGGGCGGATTCGGCTTGTCGAGGAATTCGCTGACCTGAGCCGGGGCAGGCGCGGGCTTTGCCTTCGACCGATGCGCGCGGCGCGCGACCGCGTCGTCATCCGCCGCGAGCAGGCAACACAGGGCGAGAGCGGCGGCGCGTCCGAGTCCCCGGGCGCGCACCATGCCGGCTCATTGCCCGGCTTCGGTTGCGACCAGCTTCCAGTTCGGGTCGCGCGAGGACAGATCGCGCGCAAAGGTCCACACGTCGGTGACGTCGGTGACCTTGTCGGGGCTGCCGTCGATCACATTGCCGTCGCGGTCGCGCGTCGCCGAGACGAGCTGCGAGACAAAACGCATGGTGACATGCGCGGTCTTGCCCTTCACCTCGGCGCCGATGATGTCGGATTTGTCGATCGACACGAAGCGCGTCTCGGCTTTCTCACCGCGGGTTTCACGATCCTTGATGGCGGACTCGAAGCCTTCATAGACCTCGCGCCCGAGCAGGTTCTTCAGGTTGCGGCGGTCACCCTGCGCATACGCGGTCACGATCATCTCGTAGGCGGCGCGTGCGCCGGTAACGAAATGCCTGGCGTCGAAGCTCGGGTCCTGCACCACGAGGGCATCGAGGCCGGCCGCGGTGGGCGAGCCCGCTTCGGCGACACCCTTCCAGCGCTCGACCGGCTCGGCATCGACCGGCTTTGCCGCCGCATCGCCGCTGCGCGGCGGCAGCGTCACGACGTTGTCGTTGTTCGATGGGCGCGCCGCCTCGCGCGCCGAATAAGGATCGTAGGGCGGCCGCTCGCGCCCGGTGCGCTGGCCGAGCACGCTGCGCAACCGCAGGAAAATGAACACTGCGATCACGAGCAGGACGATGGTGTAGATGTTCTCAAACAAGACGCGCATGCTTTCGGCTGCAGATCGGCGTCGATCGGGACTTGCGGCGCCGCGACGCGGCACTGGAAGCCACCTTCGCCGCCATTACTTAGCTAACGGATGAGGCCGTACCAAGGTTGCCGTACCGGATTCTTTGGCGCGTGCCGACGTCGCGGCCTCGCGATTGTTCCGTATGTTAGACGATATGGGGCGCGGCGCCAACAAGTCCCGCGCCGTTAGGGTATCCGGATGTCTTTGTTGAAATGGGCGATTTTCGGGCTGCTGATGCTGCCGCTGGCGGAAATTGCCGTCTTCGTGGCGGTCGCCGTGAAGCTCGGGTTTCTCGCCGCGCTTGCGCTCACCATCCTGACCTCGATGGCCGGGATCGCGATCATCCGCAGCGCCGGAAAAGGCGAAGTCCAGCGCCTGCGCACGGCCGTCGGCGACCGCGTGATCAGCCGGGTCGAGCTTGACGGGCCGGGCTTTCTGACCGTGCTGGCCGGTTTCCTGCTCGTGCTGCCCGGCTTCCTGACCGACATTATCGGCGCGCTCCTGCTGCTCCCGATCACCCGGCGCTCGATCCATGCGGCGTTGCGTCGCGCCGTCGCGCGGGCCGAGCGCGCCAGCGGCCGGCCGGAGGTGGTCGACCTTTCCCCCGACCAATGGCGCCGGATGCCGGAGGAACGCGTCGAGCGCAAGCCATCTCACGGGCGCGATTGAGGAATTTGCCCTGCTTGTGAGGCCCAGGCGCGTGTGTTAGCCACGCCGCCGAAAGCGCGGCCCTCCCGCGCCAAGCCGGAGTGAGCCACGATGACAACCACGAATGGCGGCGGGCCCGACGGCAGCGCGCCGGCGAACCAGGCCGCGCCGCAGCTCAACGTGCTCGCGCAATACGTGAAGGACCTCTCGTTCGAGAACCCGAACGCGCCGCGTTCGCTGCAGCAACAACAGGCGCAGCCGCAGATCAACATCCAGATCAACGTCAACGCCAAGCCACTGGCCGATAGCGACTACGAGGTCGAGCTCAAGATCGAGGGCCGCGCCGAGGTGCCGAGCCTGCTGCTGTTCGGCTTCGAGCTGCTTTACGCCGGCGTGTTCCGGATCGTGAACGTGCCGCAGGAAAACCTGCACGCGATCATCATGATCGAATGCCCGCGGCTGCTGTTCCCGTTCGCGCGCGAACTGATCGCGACCGCGGTACGCAACGGCGGCTTCCCGCCGCTGATGATCGATCCGGTGGATTTCGTCTCGCTCTATCGCCAGAAGATGGAAAGCCAGCAGCCGGCGGCTCCGCCGACGGCTTAGGCGGCTTTTGGTGCATGATCTTATTCCGAAAACCGGTACCCACTTTTCGGGATCATGCACCGGCCGACAAATAGTCCTTCCATATGGCCTTGTCGCCGAGCGTCGCCACGAAGGCGAGGTGCGCGTCGCGTTCGGCATCGGTGACGCGCGGCGCAAGCGGCGCGGGACGAACGCGCACTGCGACGACGATGTGTTGCGTCGTACTCACCGACGCATCGACCAGGCCGAGCCGCGCCTGGCGCTTGCCGGTCAGCTCGACATAGACCTCGGCGAGTAGTTCGGCATCGAGCAGTGCGCCGTGTTTGGTGCGGCGCGAGAGGTCGATCGAGAACCGCCCGCACAGATCGTCGAGACGGTTCGGCCCGGCCGGATAGCGCCGCCGCGCCAGCATCAGCGTGTCGACCAGGCGCTCGCGCTGCAGCGCCGCCTTCTTGCAGCGCTCGAGTTCGGCATTGATGAAGCCGAGATCGAACATCGCATTGTGCGCGATCAGCGGCGCATCGCCGACGAAGGCGAGGAATTCGTCGCAGACGTCGGCGAAGAAAGGCTTGTCCTTGAGGAACTCAGCTGACAGGCCGTGCACCTTGAAGGCGCCCTCGGGCATGTCGCGCTGGGGATTGAGATAGCGGTGGAAGCTGTTGCCGGTCGGAAAGCCGTTGACCAGCTCGACGCAGCCGATCTCCACCAGCCGGTCGCCCTGATAGGGATCGAGGCCGGTGGTTTCGGTGTCGAACACGATCTCGCGCATGGGCGTGTCTTATCCGATTCGCCGCCCCGGAAGCGACGCGACGGCGCGCAAGATGCCATGAACTTGTGCACGGGCGGAATCGAAGGAGCGCGAACTGTCCACCACGAAGTGCGCCCGCGCGCGCTTTTCGGCGTCGGACATCTGCCGCGCCAGCAGGGCATCGAGCTTTTCCGCCGTCATGCCGGGACGTTTCAGCACGCGGGCGCGCTGCACATCCGCCGGCGCCGAGACGACCACGACGGCATCGACTTTGTTGTCTCTGCCGGTCTCGAACAGCAGCGGAATGTCGAGCACGATGACGCGGGCACCGCGCGCTTCGTTCTCGCCGATGAAACGATCCGAGACCGTGCGCACCAGCGGATGCACGATCGCTTCGAGCTGCTTGATCGCCTCCGGCCTGCCGACGAGCCTTTCGGCCAGCTTTCCGCGGTCGATTTTCCCCGCGACCGTGACGCCGGGAAACGCCGCCTCGACCGGCCCCACCGCCTCGCCTTCATAGAGGCGATGCACCACCGCGTCGGAATCATGCACCGGCACCCCGGCCTCGCGAAAGAAACTCGCGGTGACCGATTTGCCCATGCCGATCGAACCGGTCAGGCCGAGGATGAACATCTATCCTCCGCTCTTCGCGCGAATGTCCGCCTCCAGGATCGACCGCTGTTCCGCGGTCACCGTCGGCGTGACGCCGAACCAGTGGGCGAAACCCGGCACCGCCTGATAAAGCAGCATGCTCAGGCCATCGACGGTACGGTGGCCGGCGCGCCTGGCGGCTTTCAATAATCCGGTTTCGAGCGGCACGTAGATCACGTCATAGACGATCGCGCTGCGCTTGAGGTTTGTCAGATCGATCTCGAGCGGCGGATTGCCGGCCTGGCCGAGCGACGTCGTGTTGATCAACACATCGGCGTCGGCCATGAGACGCGGCAACGCGTCATAGCCGTGCACGGTCACGCCGGGGACGTTCGCGGCGAGCTGCTCGGCGCGTGCGCGCGTGCGGTTGACCAGCGAGACGGACAGGCCGCGTTGGCGGAATCCGTAGGTTGCGGCGCGCGCGGCGCCGCCGGCGCCGAGCACGAGGGCGCGTCCCTTGTCCCAGCCTGGCGCGATCGCATCGAGGCTGAGCACGATGCCGAGCCAGTCGGTGTTGCCGCCGATCAGCGCGCCGTTCTCGTACCAGACGGTGTTCACCGCGCCGATCGCGTCGGCCGCGTCTTCGCGCCGGTCGACCAGACGAAACGCCTGCTCCTTGTGCGGCTTGGTGATGTTGCCGCCGGCGAATCCGTTTGCGCCGAGCCCGCGAAAAAACGCTGCGAAATCATCCGGTGCGACGTCGGCCAGCTCGTAGGCGCCTTCGATTCCCAACGTGCGCAGCCAGTAGCCGTGCAGCATCGGCGAGCGCGAATGCGCGACCGGATGGCCCATGACGCAAGCGCGTACAATCCTGGTCATGCGGCGAGGGCTCCGATGGCGCGGAGATGGGCGAGCAGCGGCAGCAGCGGCAGCCCAAGGATGGTGAAGTGATCGCCCTCGATCGTCTCGAAGAGATGAATTCCAATTCGTTCTAACTGGTAGGCCCCGACACTCGCGGTCACCGCAGGCCCCGCGGCGTCGAGATAGGTATCCAGGAAGCTGTCGGAAAAGTCTCGCATTTTCAACCGCGCAACGGCGACATGAGCGA
>Ga0207691_10004915_pt1 | contig 12904 bp, 10 predicted proteins | sample KBSM13metaG_FD_184327 | JGI IMG/M metagenome (GOLD analysis project Ga0207691, IMG submission 184327) | Miscanthus rhizosphere microbial communities from Kellogg Biological Station, Michigan, USA - KBS M1-3 metaG (SPAdes) (version 2) | ecosystem: Host-associated > Plants > Roots > Rhizosphere >... | reverse complement strand
CGTTCGTCCCGCGCGCTGCCATTCCCGTGGTCGGCCCCCACGCCGCCGCCGTTCTCGACTCCGCCGGCTCCTACGACGGGTGGCTGTTCGACCTTCACGCCAAGACCTGGTCGGCGATCCCCGCCTCCCCCTTCAAGCGCAAGGGTGGAATCATGGACCCCGTGACTGCCGCTTTCGTGGCCGGCGATCTGGTCGTATGGGGCCTGATCTCCGGCGACCTTCAAGGGGCAGTGCTCGACACGCACGCAATGAAGTGGAGGTCGATGGCAAAGGCGCCGGTGGTGCCAAGGTATCGGGCCGCTGCGGCCGTGGCCGGGTCGAAGCTGATGGTGTGGGGCGGCTACGGCCCGCTGGGGCCGGGCCGCATCGGCCCGCTCGAAGACGGCGCCGTATACGACGCCTCGACCGACACTTGGGCGAAGATGCAGCCGCCCCCGATGCCGGGGCACCGCTACGGGTGCTCGGCAATGACGTCCAAGGGTCGCTTCATCTTGTTCGGCGTGGCGAAAGGGGGCGGCCCGGCGGCGGAGGGTATGGTGTTCGACCCTGCAACGGGGAAGTGGGACACCATCGCCGCCCCGCCGGTGGAGGTCGGCGTTCAATCCGCCTGCGCGGCGGACGACGAGCGGCTGTTCGTGTGGTCCGGGAGGGGCGCGGCGGGCGGGCCCGAGGCCAGCGCGGCAGGCGCGGTGTACGACTTCCGGACGAGGAAGTGGACGAGGCTGCCCGAAGCGCCCATCGTGCCGCGAGTACTGGCGTCGGCCCGCATCCACGGCAGGGCGGTGACGGTATGGGGCGGATGGGAGGAAGGCCCCACCGTATTCTTAATGGACGGCGCCACGTACGATTTGGGCGCAGGCGCCTGGACGGAAATCGCGCCGCCGCCGGGCGACGTGCCCCCCGAGATGCACCCGGGATGGTGAGGGAAGCCCGGCTATGCGCGGCCCGGCCCCTTCGGCCGCCACGAACGCCACCTTCATCAAATTCTACCGCTGAGGCGCGTCACCGCCCGCCCGCGGTGTAGCTCAACTCGTCGAGGTAGATCACGCAGTCCTTGCCGTTGTTGTCCTGCATGTTGAGCAGGCCGAACCGGTCGAACTCCGCACCCTCGGCCCGGGCCCCCGCGGCCAGGTTCAAGACGGTCTTCTCCTCACCGAGCCACAGCGTGACCGCGCCGCCGCCACCGTTTGCGGCCGGGTCGTATTCGAAGCGCCAGCGGTAGGCGGTGCCGTCGGGATTGAACAGCGGCCGCGCGGGGCCGTGGGCGGCGCCGACGAGCGACACTTTTCCGCCCTCGCCCGTTGCCAGCCGCGCGCCGCGCGTCCCGTACATCGGCGTGATGAACCGGCCGTCGCTGCTCAGACTGTCGAGGTACACCCCGACGAAATTCTTCGGCGGCCAGCCCTGTTCCTTGGAGTGGAACCAGCCGAAGTGCATCCCAGAATCGACGCAGAAGCGCGGCACGCGCATCCGGCCCGAGGCCACCAGGCGGTCGTCCAGCGTCAGCCGGCCGACGCGGTCGCCGGAGTAACCTTTGAAGGCGTCGTCGGATGTCCCCACGCGCCACAGGCGGCCGCCGATGGCGCGCTCGGCGGGGGCGAAGCCGAAGTCGTTGGCGCCGTAGGCGAGTGAGTCATTGATCTCCCGCCGGTTCCCCCTGCCGTCCCACCGCGGGTCGGCCGCCAGGTTTTCCCGCAGGCCGTTGACGGTCAGATCGCCCAGGTACAACTCCATCTCGTTTCCGGGGATCTGCGCGTTGAACAGGCCGAAACGGTCGAACGTCGCGCCGTGTCTGCGGTGCTGCGGCGAGATCGTGACGGATGACTCGACGCCGTCGAATGTCAGCGTGACCTTGCCGCCGGCGCCCGCATCGGCGTCACGTGCGCTAGCGCCTCCGCTGTCGCCGGCCGGCTCGGGCTCATACCGCAGCGCCCACGTGTGCGGCTTGCCGTCGGGGGCGACGCGCAACAGTTTCGACCCCTCCAGTTCCGTCACCTGCCGCTGCTGCACGCCGCCGGCGGCGTTGACGAACGCGCCGCCCGCGGTCCAGCGCGACGTGCCGTAGCCCACTTCGATCGTGGCCCCGTCCGGCTCGTTGTAGCCCTCCAGCCGAAACCCGACGAAGTTGACCGGCCGCCACCCCTGTGCGCGGTGGTCGAAGAACCCGACAAAGACGCTGCTCCCGTTCTGCCACCCGACGGTCGCCGCCGCGCGGCTCAGCGACAGCGTGCCGGAGCAGGAAAGCCGGTCGTCAAAACTAAAAGGACCGACGACCTTCCCGTAATACGCCGGCTCGATCGCCCGCCAGACGGTCCCGCCGACGCGGCCCGATCTGCCGGCGGCCGGTGGGACATACCCAATATCCTGTCGCTTTCTCCGTACTTCCGCCGGCACGCGGTTGCGGACGCCATCCCAGCCGGGGTCGCGGTCGAGCGCGGGCCACCGAATGCCTGGTGCGGCGACCGCCACGCACAGCAGCAGCGACAGGGCGGTCAGGATGTTGCGCAGTTGGCGAAGCATTTTTGTGTCGCGGCCGTGCTTCCGGACATAGACATCAGCGCTGCGTGACTCCTTTATCCGCGCCCCGGGGCTATACGTTGCGGAGCAACGGCTTCTTTACGTACTGCGGCGGGACCATCGTCCGCAGCGGGTCGGGCCAGCAGACTTCGTCCAGTGCCGTTTCGCCCCGGCGGCGGGCGACGACGCGGACGTAGCCGAGAAAGCGGCCGGCGTCGTCCTCGACGGCTTTGATTTCCGTGGCGTTGTCGGGCGCGAGCGCCCGGTGCCAGTCGAGCCAGAGTCGCCAGCCGTCGGGCATCGTCTCGGCCAGTTCGACGCGCGCGATGCCCGTGCGCTCCCAGTGACGCCGCCACCATGTTGCCGAATGGAAGGCCCAGAAGCCCTGCGCCCACCACGCGCGGAGGTGCTGCGGCAGTTCGCCTTCGATCTCGCGAACGAGCCCGGCGCCGGCGATGCCGATGGGGCAGTCGGGTTTCACGAACTGGGCGAGGTAATTGAGGTACAGGTCGTCCGACCCGAAGTAGGGGAAGGCGTCGATGCAGACGATGGCGTCGAAGAAGTTCGGGGCGAACGGCAGCGACCGGGCGTCGGCGCGGAGCGGGAACACGCCGTCCTCGACCCCGGCATCCCGGATGCGTTCGACGTTCTCGGCGGCACTGAACCACAGGTCGGTGGCCCACACCTGCACGCCGAACTCCCGCCGCAGGAAGATCGACGACGACGCCCGCCCGCAGCCGAGGTCTAACACCCTCATCCCGGGGCGAAGGTCCATCGCCGGGGCGAGCCATTCCGCCAGCCACAGCGAGTTGGCGCCGCCGCTGGCGCTGGCCAGGACCCAGCCGGGGTGATAGCGCGAGGCGCGTGGGAACCGTTCGGAGAGGAGCCGTTGGTCAGTGGGCATGGAAGCGCCTCGGGGTGCCAGGAACTGGATCCAACGCCGCCCCGGGTCGATCTTGCAGAGCACGAGGAGTGGCGGGTCTGCTATGCGAGGATAACAGTCGGTTAAAGGGAGGCTCGCAGCAAGCGGCGATCGGGCGACGAAGGAGTGGAGCCCCGGATTCTCTTTGGCGCTTAAGAGATCCGGGGCTCCGCCACGCTCGTTACACTCGCGTGGCTGCGCCCGCGGCTTGCCGGGGGAGTCCGCCTTGTGACAGTCGGTGGGCCGGTCCGGTTACGGGAAGATCACGTCGTGGGCGTGTTGGAAGATCACCGGCGGCGGCGCCTGGTCCGGGTTGTGGTAAATCAGTTGGCTCTCCAGGGCGACAATGGGGCCGCGCTGGAAGACGTCGCCGGTGGGGCTTTGGACGAACCCGGACACCGCCTGACCGAACGTCGAGTCCATCAGGTACCGGCCCTCGAGCGGCTCGCACCCGTGCGGACGATCAGTTCCACAGACCATGTGACACCTGCCTTGCTGTCGTGCGCCGACGGCCCCGCGCGAGCGGCACGCGCCGAACGGCCCGGGGCACACTCTGGCGCGACACGAAGCGTACCTTCCATGCAACGCTGAGTCATCCCAATTTATCCAGACTGTGCATCTTTACAGACGAGCGGGCTCGAGAGCCGTTGCTTTGCGAGGAGGTTCAACAGCGGTGGTTCATTGCGGCAGGAGCAGCGGCGAGCCCGCGCGGGGGCCGGAGGCGGTGATGTCGTCGGGCGTGCCCGGCTTGCCGTCGGGGCCGGGGGACGTGACGCGGTAGGCGCCGCCGGTCTCCGTGTAGGAGTAGCGGTTGCCCCACGGGTCGGTCGCGATGGCGGCGCTGCGGAGGTAGGGCCCGTTCCACTTGCGGATGTCGGGCGGTTGGTGGATCAGTGCGTCCAATCCCTCGGCGTTGGTCGGGTAGCGCCCGCCGTCGGTCGCGAAGGCATCCAGCGCCGCGCCGAGCGACGCGGCAGCCGCGGCTGCGTTGGCCGCCTGGGCTTGGCGGAGCTCTGTCCGCACGGCCCACCACACGTAGAGGCGCCATCCCGCCAATGCGAATGCAATAGCGAGAGCCAATGCCACCCACCACGCGGCCAGGCGCCGGGGGCCGTGTCGCTGGGGCGCATAATCAAGTGACTGGGTCGTCATGAATCACGCTCCCTGCCCAATTGCACGACCGTGAAACGCTCCGACCGCCGCTTCATTCAGAGCAGTTTGTACAGTTTTGCCGCCGCCGGGCCGATTGGATGACTGGCAGTCTTTCCCCGCCAGGTCCTTCGCCCGGGGCGTGCATCCATGGCCATCCTCGCGTGCGGCCCGTTTTTCTCGACGGCGGGCCTTGGGGTCTCGCTGCTGGTTCTGCTCGTCGTCAAGCCGGCGACGTACTTCGCGTTCATCCAGGCGTTCCGGTTCCGCGTGAGCCGGGACGTGCCGATGTCGTTCAAGCGCGCCGTCGGGCTCGCCGTGACGCGCACGCTGGTCGGCGCGGCGCTGCTCGGCGGTGTGGCGGCGTCGGCGTCGCTGGTGGCGGGGGCGTCGACGGTCCCTCAAACGTTCCAGCCGGTGATCCTCTGGGGCACGCTCGTCGCCGAGCGGCTGGGGCTCTGGTTTTGCCTCGGCAAGTACGCCGGCCTGCGCTCGCGCCGCCTTGTCGGGTGGACGCTGTCGGGCGTGTGCATTGACCTGGCGTACGACGTCGCCGTGGGCGTCGCGCTGGCCGACCAGTGGCCGATCCACCTGGCGATCCTGGCTGCGGTTGCCGTATTCATCTACGCGCTGCACCGCGTCGGCCGGCGACGCTCGCTCGTCGAGCGCTTTGAGTCGGGGCCGCGTTGCGCCCGGTGTGCGTACGACCTGACGGCGAACGTGTCGGGCGTTTGCCCGGAATGCGGGACCGCGGTGGTACGCGCGGGGGCGACACCGGCGCGCGCCGCGTGAAGCGCCGCTTCAGCGGCTGATACAGATTTCCCGCACCTTCACCTCCCCCTTCCGCCGGGCCTCGACGTGGCCGTCGAAGAACGCGACGGGGGTGGTGGTGTTTTTCAGGTGGCGGAAGCGCATCGAGCAGACCCACCAGCCGTCGTCGCGATTCAGGCCCGTGTCCACCGGCTGGTCCCAGCGGGACATGTCACCGTCGGCAGGGGGGTCCGCGTACATGTGGCCCCAGTTCCAGCGCCAGCCGTCGAGGAAGATCGACTCCGGCTCCGAGGTCATGTTCCAGATCGGGAGCTGCGGGCCTTCGTAAAACATGATCTTGTCGGCGGCGTTGCGGATGGTGCTGATCTTGCGCTGCGGGAATTCCCGGTTCATCGCCGGGTCCTTCTGCTGGTCGTAGCCGGGGAAGGCGCGGGGGTGGAATTGCACGGTGCGGACCAGGTTGGGCGCCCAGACGAGCTTGCCGGTGGTGTCGGCATAGACGCAGGCGAAGACGGGGTTGAGCGAATCGACGTTCGCGTCGTTCACCTTCGTCCCGATGATCTCGCTCAGCCGGATGAGCGTCTGCTCGAACGTGCCCCAGGCGCCGGGGTCGAGGCTGCTGGAGCGGGGCAGGACGCCTTTGTTCTCGTTGGCGTAGATCGTGACCGCGTTATAGATCTGCTTGAAGTTGGCCTGGCACTTCACCAGGTCGGCGCTCATCCGCGCCCGCGTGAGGGCGGGCATGAGGATGGCGATGAGCACGGAGATGATGCCGATGACGACGAGCAACTCGACGAGCGTGAACGCTCGGTGAATGCAGAATGCAGAATGATGAATGCAGAATGAGGAATGCGAATTCGCATCGGGTGCCCGTCTTTCATTCTGCATTCTGCATTCCTCATTTTGCATTCGCATTTTCACGGGTCCACCTCGGTCGGTGTGCTGCCGTCGGGGCAGCGGAAGACGCGGATCATCGTGGCGGCGCGCGGGTCGGACTGATTGGACCAGGCGGGGGCGCCGGGGCGCTTGATCTCCAGACCGTAGGTACCCACCGCCGCCAGCCCGGCGGGGTTGCGCGGCGGCTTGCCGGTACCACGCGCGGCGACGGCTTCCTCCAGCGCGGCGATGGCCTCGGGGCGGTAGCGCGACAGGTAGCCCACCACGCGCTTCCCGCCGCACTCGAACACGTGCGCGCGGTAGGCGGGCTTCCCATTCCTATCGAACGGCGGCAGCTTCGTGGCCGAGTCGGTGAAGAAGGTCTGGCCGTCGTCCGTCGAGAAATAGGCGTTGCCCGGTCCCGAAGCGCCGGCGTCCCGCGCCTGCACGTAGATGGCGACGGCGGCGCCGACGATCATGACCGCCGCCACGCCGATGGCGACCGACTGCCGCCCCTTGATGAGTTCGCGGACTCGCACGCCGCCGCTCCTCCGCCCGCGCATGCACGCTATGGGCCGGGTGGTCCGTCAGACCGCGGTTGGGTACGAGTGTAAGTGGGACTACGCCGCGGCCGCTCCCCTCGCCCTTACCATATCAAAATAGTAACTCGCGGCAACGCGGAAATGGGAAGAGCGGATGGTTTGAGAGTGCGGCGACGATCCGGCAGCGGCCAGTCGGACGGGTGGGCGGAAGGGCTACGGCGCGGGGATTCTGATTGACAATCTGCCGGTTTTTGCGGATGATTTGCCCATTCGCACAAGTACCCGTGAGGGTTCAAGTCAGTAGGAGTAGGGGTCTGCCGTCGGCATACAAGCCGGGTGTCCGCGATCGCTGCGCGTGCGGGGGTCGGGCTCGGCTGCCGGGGATGGCGGAGTCACACGTTTTGGAGGAGGCCCATGCAATTCCGTAGCCAGTCGGCCCGATCGTCCTCGCGCTCGCGCGCGGTCCGCCGCGCGTGCCTCGCCACGCTCGAGGGCCTGGAAACCCGCCGCCTGATGGCCGACACGGGAGTCCTGTACGGCATCACCGGCAACCAGACGAACCCGGACAACCCCATCCCCGACGAGACGCTCTACACGATCGACTACGCGCTGCCCGGCACCACGACCGGCCCGATGCTCGACGGGTTCGCCGACGTCCCCAACGCGCCCGACGAAGTGCTGAGCCTCACCAACGCCTTCGGCGTGACCACGCCCGGCGGGGCGCTGCGCGTCGACGTGCCGCAAGGTCAGAACGCGTTCTGGGGGATCCAGACCCCGAACATCGTCGACCAGCTCAAGGCCGGTGCCACGACCTTCAGCTACGACATGACCCTGCTCAACCAGGAGCTCAACGGCGGCTCCTACGACCCTACGTCCGGCGACGACTCGTTCAACGGGTACGCGCAGTCGAACGAGATCGCGGTCGTGCTGGCGATCCCCAGCGGCGGGTTCATTCAGCGCAACTTCGCCGCCGGTGGGGCGACTGATTCGATGGACCTCGGCGCCCAGTGGTCCGGCCAGGACGGCACGCGCACGATTACGTGGGACCTGACCAAGTTCACCGACGCCGCCGGCACCAGCCTCGCCGACCTAATCACCGCCAACAACGCCACCGAAGCGCACATCTGGCTCCCGCTTCAGGGCGGCGACGCCAACGGCAACCAGGGGCCGATGCGGTTCTACTTCGACAATTTCGTCGTGGGCGGCGCGCCGGCGGGCGACGCCGTGATCGGCGACTTTAATATGGTGACGATCCACCAGAGCATCACGCTCCCGCACGTCCCCGACACCGACGCCATCGGGTTCAACCCGGAGGACGGCATGCTGTACCGCGTGTCCGGCTCCAGCAGCTACCGCAACGACCCGCTGCGTATCGGCTACCACGACAACCAGTTCATGGAGAAGATCAACGTCCAGTCCCCCGACCTCACGCAGACCGGCATCTTCAACGCCAACTACGAGGGCGAAAATGACCGCGGAACGCCGACCGGGCCGTACGGCCTGCCGGCGCCGTTCCCCACCTGGCTCGACCCCGACCACCGCCGCACCGACGAGGAGATCGACCCGATCCTCTATAACGTGCAGGGGCCCGACGAGTACCACGCGATGCGCGACCTCACCTGGGACGCGACACGCCACCTGTTCATCGGGACCGAGGAGCGCGGCCTGTACACGATGACCGCCGACGGTACGTCCAAGTTCCTGAACGACCCGGGCATCCGGACCGGCGGCCCGAAGGGGATCACGTTCTTCACGGTCGACGGCGTGCGCAAGCTGCTGGTCACCGAGCGCGACGGCAGCACACTGTGGTTCGTCGATCCCGAGACGGGCATCCCCACCGACGACACGCCCGTCTCGCTGGTCGACCCCAGCGGCAACCCCATCCCCGGCGTCCTGAGCCTCGTCGAGAGCCCCGACGGAAAGACGCTGCTCGGCATCGGCCGAACTGCCCCCGAGGACCCCAACGACGACCCCGACCCGTACGCCCGCCAGCTTCTCATCATCGACCCGGTCACGGGCCAGACGAGCTCCCTCGGGTTCTTCGGCGTCCACATGGCGGACCTGGCGTTCGTCATCCAGACCGAGCAGCCTGTCGTGCCCGCGGCGATCTCCCAGGTGTTCGTCAACGGCCCCGGCCTCACGGGGCAGACGTCAGCCAACGGCGTCGCATTCCGGAATCTCGCCGGGGTCGACAATACCTTCGGATACCCGGTGCCGGCCGGCGCCAACCAGACCAAGACCATCCCGTGGAACGGCGGCATCGACCGGATCGCGCTGCGCTTCACGCAAAACGTGGCCGACCAACTGCAGCAGGCCGACCTGGTCGTGCGCGGATCCGCCAACGCCACCTACGCGGTCTCCGGCTTCACCTACGACGCCGCGACCAAGACCGGCGTCTGGACGCTGTCGACGCCAATTACTAATGACAAGGTCCGCCTGTTCCTCGACGACACACTTGTCGGCGGCCTGGACGGCGAATGGCAGAACGCCAACGCCTCCGAGGCCTACCCCAGCGGCGACGGCACGGCCGGAGGCGACTTCGACTTCCGCTTCAACGTGCTCCGCGGCGACGCCAACCAGGACGGGGCGGTCAACGCGCTCGACCTGGGCCAGCTCAAGGCGAAGCTGAACCGGACCGCCACCAACCCCGGCACCGGGACCACCGGCTACAGCGTGTTCGCGGATCTGAACGCCGACGGTCAGATCAACGCGCTGGACCTGGGCATCGCCAAGGCACGGCTCAACACCCGCCTGCCGTCGACCGACCCGGCGACCGCGCTGCTGTTCAGCGCAACCGCCATCTCGCGGTAAGACGGCTCTCAGAGCCGCGACAGTGTCGCAGTAAATGAGACGGGCGGGCGCGATCACTCGCGCCCGCCCGTTTGTTTACAAATCCCTGATCTCTCGATCCCCGGCCTACTTCGCCGGCTGGTCCATCACGGCCATCAGGATGTGCTGGCCGACCTGCGCGTAAGCTTGGTTCACGTCCGACGGCCACTGGTCCGGCTGGTCGGCGGCGGTGAGGTGGTCGAGCACGTTCTGCCGCAGCTTGTCCGCAGTCAGGGTGTCGGGAACGTCGATCTTCCAGCGGTCCGGCGCCTCGTGGATCATCGGCACGGTCAGCGACTGCCCGGCCTGGCCGGCGACGCGCACGGTGGCGACGTTGCGGCCAGGGTCGTTGCGGTTCGTATCCGCGGCGGGGGAGGCGGGGCTGTCGGCGCCCGTGTTGCCCGTCGCGGCGTTACGGCCGATCTCGCCCTGCACGATCGAGAAGGTCGAGTTGGGGAAGGCGGCCTCCTCGTTCTTGATGTCGAAGTCCTGGTTGTATTTCGCCTTCCAGTCCTTGCGGAACTGGTCGATCCGGCCGTCGAGTTCGGCGTGATTGGCCTTCAGCTCCGGGCCCTGGCCGAGGCGGTTGCGGTCGGCGTCGACGAACCGTTCGACCATGTCCTTCAGGGCGCCCTTGGTCAGCGCGGCTTCGCTCACCTGCGCCAGCACGTCGCGGATGCCTTCGGCGTCGGGGGCGGCGGCGGTGCCGTTGGGGGCGGCGGTGCCGCGCGACGCGGCCTCCTGGGCGTTATCGGTCGCGCGGTCGGTGCGGTCGGCCGCGCGGTCTACGGCGCGGCCCGCGGCGTCGCCGGTGCGATGGGCGGCGCCGTTGATGTCGCGGCCCACTTCCTTGGCGACTTCCTTGGTCTTGTCGGCGGCGTTGGCGACGGCGTCGCCGGTCTTCTCGGCGCCGCGGTGGATCGCGTCGCCCGTGCGGTCGGCCATGTCACGCATCTTGCTCTTGTCCACGTTCACGTCGACGTCCACGGCGGGCGACGTGGTCGTCGTGCTGTGGCTCGTCGAGCGTGTATCCGAGGCGGTGCTGTTGTCCTTGTCGCACCCCAAGCCGGCAAAGCCGGCAAGGGCGAGGGCGGCGGCAGCGGCGGCGGTGTAAGTGGCTCGTTTCATACGGCACTCCTTTCGAATCAAACTATGGGTCTACGTCAGGCGTAGGACGGCTCCTACGGTCGGAAAGGATGAGTTGCAAAGGTCGCGCCGCCGGCTGCTGCTTTGCCACTCCGGCGTAAATTAACTCACAAATCTTCGCGGAACTGCTGAGCACGCTAGCCCTCCGGTTTTGATGGCGTGCCTCGGCGCCAAGGTTATCGGCCTGACTTCGTCCGAGAACACCGTTAGCCCATTCCTGCCAGAGCGCGAAGACTGCTCAACCTGCCCCTTTGCCCGGTGAAGCCCATGCGCCAGTTGACCGACTAAAGGATTATCCCGCCCGGGAGGGGAAACCCGGCGAGTGACAAGCCAGAACGGCACCTGGCCGCGCGACGAGCGCCGCCTCGCACGTCCGCGAATAGCGGCCCGCGCGGGGGAGGCACGAAAGAGAGCGCGCGGCGGCGCCGGCGGTATGGAATTTCCCGGACGTCGGCAGTTTGTGGGGAAGGGACGGATGGGATCCGCAGCAGGTCGAGCGCTCGTCCTTTCATCCTACCGCCCGCGGAGCGAGCCCCTGCCCCTCGGCGGGCCCGGCGCGACCGGCCGCCCGCAGGACGGCAACTACGGCGCGCTCCGCCGCTCGCTCGAGCTGATCACCCTCGGCTGGTTCTTCGGGTCGGTCTGGCAGACCGCGGCGCTCAGCGGCTCGCCGCTCACCGTCTTCGTCAAGGGCCTCGGCGGCACCCCGTTCCAGTTCGGCGTCCTCGCGGCGCTGCCCTACGTCGCCTCGTTGCTCTCGCTCCCGGCCAGCCTCCTGATCGAGCGCACCGGCCAGCGCAAGAAGATCTTCCTCGGCGGGCTCTACTTCCAGCGGCTGCTGTGGTTTCCGATCGCGCTGGTGCCGCTCTGGATGCTGACGCACTACGGCGCCGGCGCCGCCGACGAGGCGGTGAAGATCTTTCTGATGCTCATCTTCGTGATGCACGCCGGCGGCGCCATCGGCGGGCCGGCGTGGGTGAGCTGGATGGCGGACGTCGTCCCCGACCGCCTGCGCGGTAAGTACTTCTCCCGCCGCCGCCAGTGGGGCGTCATCTCCGCGATCCCCACGGCGCTGTTCGCCGGCTGGCTGCTCGACCAGCGCGGCGCCGCGGGCGACACGACCGCCGCGCTGCGGTGGTGCGCGATCCTGTTCATGTGCGCCGCGGTGTTCGGCGTGACCGACATCCACCTGTTCCGCTACCTCGCCGACGTGCCCAAGGCGCCGCAGCGCGGCTTCGGCCTGCTCAAGGCGCTGGGCGAGCCGCTGCGCAACCGCCAGTTCCTCTGGTTCGCCTCGTTCGTCGGCACGCTCACCTTCGCCGTCGCCTTCATGCAGCAGTTCACCACGCTCTACCTGCTCGACCGTACCAAGGTCGGCGTCGGCAACGCCATGACGCAGATGATCGTGCTGGTCGTCCCCATGGCGGCGCAGTTCCTGATGCTGCCCGTGTGGGGAACCGCCGTTGACCGCATGGGCAAGAAGCCGGTGCTGGCGCTCGCCGGGCTCGGGCTGGTGCCGGTGGCGCTGGGGTGGTGCCTGCTCGGCCCGCACAACCTGTGGCTCGCGTTCGTCCTGTCGGCGGCGCAGATGGTGCTGTGGACCGGCGTCGACATCGCCAACTTCAACGCCGTCCTTGAACTGGCCGGCTCCGGCGACCCGCAGCCCGGCTCGCCCGCCGGCAACTCACGCGCCTGCGGCGGCAGCGCCTACGTCGCCATCAACAGCGTCATCATCAACCTCGCCGGCTGCCTCGGCGGCCTCGCCGCGGGGCTAATCGCACAGTCGCTCAGCACGTGGGAGTGGGCGCCGGCGGCGGGGCTGAAACATTTCAGCTTCTACGACGTGCTGTTCGCGCTCAGCGCCTTCCTGCGCCTGGCCGCGGTCGCGGTTTTCCTCCCGTTCATCATCGAGCCGTCCGCGCGCCCGACGGTCGAGACGCTGCGCTTCATGACGATCAACCTCCGACGCCACCTTTCCACGGCCGCCTCGCAGCCCCTGCGACTGGTCGGCCTCCGAAAGCCCGTCGAGACCTACGCCCGCGCCGCCTGACCGACGCGTCGCGTCCCGCAAACCACCGCCCCGCCACCCGCCGCCACCCCCAATCCACCCCCAAACGACCGCCAAAGCGGGCCGTCGCGGGCCAACCCGTGC
>Ga0207691_10004913_pt1 | contig 12908 bp, 9 predicted proteins | sample KBSM13metaG_FD_184327 | JGI IMG/M metagenome (GOLD analysis project Ga0207691, IMG submission 184327) | Miscanthus rhizosphere microbial communities from Kellogg Biological Station, Michigan, USA - KBS M1-3 metaG (SPAdes) (version 2) | ecosystem: Host-associated > Plants > Roots > Rhizosphere >... | reverse complement strand
GGCTTGAATGGGAAATGAAACGTGAACCCCGGGCTAACGCCCGCGGCTAATCTCTGTCGCGCCTCCAGCGCTTCGAAACGGCTGCAGTTCTTACGTACTTTTGGAGACCGTTACCCATATATGAGACCGTCCCAGGCCGCACGCTCCCAGCGACCAACTTCGATGTGAGAATCGATTGACAGATGGTAAGCTGCGGTATGAACGCGACAGGCCAAACAAAGCCAGCTCCGCCCAAAGACGCAAAGCGTCTCGAGGTCGGCGAAGTCATCCAAGACGGCGACCTACACTGGAATGCGACGGTAAAGCGCTGGGTTGCGGTCACCCCGCAAGGCGAAGAGCGAGTCGAGGCTGGCCAGGACGGCTTCTACTACCGCAAGAACGCCGATCTTTAGCCGCAGATCGTTTAGCAGCCGCGAAGCTGTAGCTGACGCAAGGAACTGAAGTTTCGTTAGGCCCCCTCTAGGCGCGGCTGTTTCAAGGACGCCGGACAATAACCAAGTTGCTTGCATTCGGCGACGCTGCCAGTTTGTCAGGTAGCCATGAAAGATGACGGGCTAATAACCTCACCCGGTGGCGCCGATGCCGGCAACGCGTCGCAGAACGCCGATGAGCTGATGAAGTCGCTGGCGATGATGCACGCCACATTCGAGTCCACGACCGATGCTATTCTTGTCACCGACGAATCGAACCAAGTCAGGGCCTTCAATGAAAAATACATCAATCTCTGGGCAATTCCGCCTGAACTAAGGACAGCACGCGACGCGGATGATCTTTGGAACCATCTTTCCCGCCAACTAAGAGATCCCGCGGCATACCTGAAGCGAATTCGCGAGATTGTCGCCTCGCCAGCGAGCGAAAGCTTCGACGTTTTACATTTGGCCGATGGTCGCGTTTTCGAGCGGAATTCGGCCATTCAGTTAGTTAACCGGCGGAACGTTGGCCGCGTCTGGAGCACACGGGACATCACTCAGCGCAAACGAGACGAAGGCGCACTCGAGCACGAGAAAAGAGTCCTGGAGAAAATTGCTTCCGGGGCGCCACTAAAAACCGTTCTGAATGTTCTCGTGCGCGGAGTGGAAGCGCAATCGTGTGACGGCATGATTTGCTCGGTGCTGATTTTTGACGAAGAGGCCCATTGTTTGCGAGAAGGCGCAGCGCCGGGTTTACCCGAGGCCTACAACCAAATCGTCGATGGCATCGGCATTGGCCCGAACATCGGCTCCTGCGGAAGCGCCGCTTACGAACGCCAACCCGTTTTTGCCACGGACATCTCGAGCGACCCTCACTGGGCCAGCTTTGCCGAACTCGCCTCAACTTTCGGCATAGGGGCGTGCTGCTCGACTCCCATTTTTTCGAGTGACGGGAGCTTGCTCGGAACCGTCGCGATGTACTATCGCGAACCACACAAACCCAGTGCACACGATCGCGATTTGATTCGCATGGCCACTCATCTGGCCGGCATCGTGATTGAACGGGCGCGCGCCATCGAGCAACTGCGCCTTGCGAAGATGGTGGCCGAAAAAAGCGCCGAGGAAATTAAACGAGCCTACGACGAACTTCGCGCGACCCAGGAGACACTGAATTCCGAGCTAGCCGATGCGGTGAATTATGTGCTCTCGCTTTTGCCGCAGCCCATCACGGAAAAGCATATTTCGGCTGATTGGTCCATGACTCCTTCGGCGCAGCTTGGCGGAGATGGACTTGGCTATCATTGGATGGATTCGGACCGATTCGCTTTTTATCTGCTCGACGTCTCTGGTCATGGCGTGAAGTCGGCCTTGCTCGCGGTTTCGATCCTCGACATTCTCCGCACCTGCGCGCTGACGGACACCGACTGGAACAATCCCGGTGCGGTCCTCGGCGCGCTCAATCGCGTTTACTTCTCCCAATCACGCGAACACCTGAATTTCACTATCTGGTACGGCATCGCGAACTTCAGCAGCCGAACCTTGTCTTATGCTGCCGGCGGCCATCCTCCGGCAGTCCTTCGCCGGGCTCGAAATGACAATCGGATTCTGCCCGCGAGTGGCCCACCCGTAGCTTGCTTGCCCGACGCGACCTACCTAACGGAAGAGTTACCTATAGCTTTGCCGAGCGACTTATATCTTTTTTCCGACGGTGTCTTTGAAACACGACGTCATCAGGATGCCAAGCCGCTCGATCGGCTGGTGGATTTCCTTGTTGCGCCAAACAACGGTCATGGCCGAACTGTCGCGGAAATCCACGGTCGCACAGTCGAGCCTTTGAACGGCGCGCCACCGCCAGACGATTGTTCGATCTTGAAGGTGTCACTCTCCTGAAGAGGAAGGCCCATTCAGTTGTTTCGCAGTCCTCGTCGTGGCTACTCAGGTGACTGGGATTTCTTAGCGATCTCCAGTCTTGCTTCTTCCCAGTCGCGCGCTTCGGGTGTGGCGCGGAGCGCTTTCCAACGCGGATCGGCGTAGAGTTTGGTCAGTTGCGGATTGGCGTAAGAGACGCGCATAAATAGTGGGTCACGCAGCTCGAATGCGCGGCGATACCATTTGATCGCAGAATCCACGTCGTCGGTCATGGCGTAAGCCGTGCCGAGATCGGTGGCGGGAATGCCGCTCGCCGGGAAGGATGCAGCGACGGCATTCACCGTCTTGCGAGCCTGCGCGAAATTCTTCTTCGCCACATCGATGTAGAAGCGTGCGCCAACCGTGTTCGGTGAGTTCTCGCCGTCCTGTGCCACCAGGCTGGCCAGGGTGCGTTCCGCTGATGCCATGTCGTTTCGACCAAGCGCGATTTGGACGTTGAGCATCTGTAACTCCGGTTGAGCCGGTTGCAGCGCCCAGGCCTCGGCCGAAATCCGCGCGGCTTCGTCATAGCGTTTTTCGAGCATCCGATAGAGCGCGAGATTGTAGCGATCGATGTAAGAGAGTGGATCGAGCTGCACTGCCTTCTCTTCCGCAGGCCCGGTGAATTGTGGCAGGGCCATATAGTCGAAAAAGATAGCTCGCAGGTGCCAGACTTGGGCCGCGTTCGCGTGTAGCTGTTCCAGTTGACGCAGGTCGTCGGCGGTGGCGCGCCATTGCCATTGAATCAACTCGGCAATCGCGCGAGCTGTGAGCGCGGTCGGATTGTTCGGATCGAGCGCGAGCGCCTTCTTCACGTTGTCGAGCGCGGGAGGAATGCCATTTGTCGCCTGAAAATTCAGGGCCGCGGTTGCATGCGCATTGGCCAGCGCGGCAAACCCATCGGCGAATTGCGGCGCAAGGGTCGTTGTTTGGGTGAAGAGCGCGATCGCGCGGTCGATGCCCTCGCGGGTTCGTTGTGCGAAATAATGCTGCCCCTGGAGATATGCTTTGTAAGCTTCGGGATCGATCGACTGCGGGGTTGGACGGGCCGGGGTCGCCGATACGCCATGACCCAAAAAGTGTTGGGCCACCGCGCCGGTGATCGAGTGCGCGATCTCGTCCTGCAGCGACAAAATGTCGGTCAACTCGCGGTCGTACGATTGTGACCAGATCTGAAAGCCTTTGCTGGCATCGACCAGCTCCGCCGAAATGCGAATGCGTTTGCCGTCCTGGCGCACGCTTCCTTCGACGATCCCGCGGACGTTGAGCGCCTGCGCGATATCCTTGATGTCGGTGTTGCGGCCTTTGAACGCGAATGACGATGTGCGCGCGGCGACGCGCAGCTCAGGCGTGTTCGAGAGATCATTCAAAATCTCTTCCGAAATGCCATCGGAGAAATAATCCTGTTTCGAATCGCCGCTCATGTTCACGAATGGGAGCACAGCGATGGAGTTCGCGTCGGCGGACGCACTGGTCTTCGCAGGCACTGCCACCGAGTCACCGGAATGAACATAAGCGAATACGCCGAGTGCGATGGCGACCACCACACCTCCAATTAAGGCCGCACCGAAGAATCGCCTCGTGCGCACACTCGTCGTCGGTTGCGCTGGCATTAGCATCCACGCGCCGGAAACGGTGAGGAAGAATCCGACGATCGAAGCGATGATGAGAAATCGCATCACCCAGGGCGCAGCGTCGAACGCGGGCAGCGCGATGGACGCAGCCTGGATCAAGATCCACGCCACCACTGCGTAGCCGGCGGCGATCTGGTCCAGTTTATGGGCGCGAATTTCCTCGAGGAGCCGACGCATCGGATTCCATGGTATCACGACTCTGAGCGGCTGCTATTGGCCGGAGATCGAAGTGCAGAGGTCAGAGCTCAGAGGTCGGATTCGCAGCGGTGCCGAGAATTCGACCGGTCGTCAAACTTCTGGTATTAATATAAAAGCGAAGGGCGCTATTAATGCTGCAGAGTTCAAACAAATGAAGCGATTCGTTAGGGCCATTGTCTTTTGCATTAGTCTTGCCGGAGCTTCCCTTTTCGCCGGTACGCCGGGCGGAGTGGAACCCAAATCAGCACCGGGGGTGCAACAACAGACCGGCACCACTCCTGACGATGTTGAATTCCAAATCGGCATTCCCGGTTGGATGAGCGGTTTGTCGGGCGATTTTGGAGTGCGCGGCGTCGTTGCTGATACGGATGTCAGTTTCGGCGACCTGCTTAGCGATCTCGATATGATGGCGGCCGGTTCGATTTATGCCCGTTATCATCGTTGGGAGTTTTCGGCCAATGGTCTCTACCTCAAGGTGTCGGACAGCGCTCCGTTGCGCGGTCTGCTTTTTGGCAACGCGCGCGTTTCCCTCAAGGATGCTTTTTCGGAACAATTCCTTGGCTATCGGCTGATCAATTGTAACGACGCGGTGCTTTCAGTCTTTGCCGGCGCACGCTACAACTATGAGAGCGGCGACTTTCGGCTGCAAGGCGCCCGTTTGGCTGGTCGCAGCGTGTCGGGCTCAGTCGACTGGGTTGATCCTGTCATTGGAACGAGCGGTCGGGTTCATCTCTGGAAACCTGTTTCATTTTGGACCAAGGCCGATATTGGCGGTTTCGGAGCCGCATCAGATCTTACCTGGCAGGTGCAGGGGGGTTTAGACCTTCAGATTACCCGATCGCTAAATTCAAAAATTGGCTGGCGCTACCTGAAGAACGATTACGAGTCGGGCGGATTCACGAACAAGACGGAGCTGAACGGGCCCTACATTGAAACTGGCTTTTCCTTCTAAGCACGAAGCTGAAGATGCTCTTACGATGAAATTTCCGAAACTTAGCAGCCGTTGAGGCAATGGAAACGGTGAAGCCCGGAGGCTGGCTGGATGCCCTGTCGCCTCTAGACTGTTACATTCCCGGCCTGCGCTTCAGCGAGACACGCTTCTTCCAAGGTTGCTCGGAGTAGTTCTGGATCGATCGGCTTGACCAGGTGATGACTAAAACCCGCGCGATGACTACGTTCCAAGTCTTCAGGTTGCCCGAATCCACTTATGGCTATGCCGCGCCCGCCGTAACATTCTTTGAAGCGTTTCATCAGGTCACAGCCGTTTCCATCAGGCAAGCCGATATCAGTTACCAAAATCTCGGCCCTATCGAGAAAGCCGTTTGCTTGTGACACACTCTCAGCGGTGTCCACCTCATAGCCGGCTTTACGCAGGATAGCGCTGAGAATTCGAAGCGTATCCCTATGATCATCTACGACCAGAAGCCTGCATTTTCGAAAACTGGTGTAAGGCGAATAGTAGGGAACCTCAGTTGTAGGAGGCTGCTTCGCTCGCGGGAGGTCGACGACAAAGGTTGCTCCTTGACCAACCCCTTCGCTGAACGCTCTTAACTCTCCTTTATGCAGCTCTACGAGCAGTTTTGCGATTGATAGTCCCAGACCCATTCCGCCGGCACCGGCTATCTCGCGTTCACCCTGAACAAAGGGCTCGAAAATTTTCCCAATTAACCAGGGTTCGATTCCGCAACCGTTATCCTTCACCGCCAGTCTGACAAAATCGCCCGCCGATTCGAGGCGGATCGTGATCAGTCCATTAGCGGCTGTGAATTTCAGGGCGTTGCTGACCAGATTGGTCACGATCTGATGAAGTCGGACGCGCGCGCCCATGACCCAGCAGTCATCGAGTTCCAGGTCAACCTTCAACTGAATGTTCTTCTCGCGTAGATGGGCGGTGAAGGCTTCGATCGATTGTTTCACGACAACGCGGAAATCGGTCGGTTTGATTTCCAGATGCAGTTTGCCGCGCGCAGATGAAGATAAATCAAGAAGATCGTCAATCAGCGCCCTTTCGATCTCGAGGTTGTTCCGAATCATCGCCAGGGTCTCCTTGACTTCTTCCCTTGCCTCCGGATCACCGAGGCCATCCTCAATCAACTCCAGCCCGGCCCGCACTGGCATTAAGGGCGTTCGGAGTTCGTGGCTAAGGACGGCAATAAACCGGTCTTTCGCTTCGTTCGCAGCCTCAGCCTTCGTCCGGAGCGTCTGTTCGCGCGCTACTTGATCAACCGTTGGGAGCCCAACGATCTTAGGGGCGATGCGGAAGAGAATGATGGCCGTCGGAACGGAGGCCGCAGCAGTTACCGCCTTGATGATGGCGCTTATTGGGTAATACGGCTTCCAAACCGTGATGATTTCCATCAAGTGGGTAAGTCCGCAAGCAACGATGAATGCGCCGAAGCAAACAAACATCCAGTTAAAAGGTAGATCCTTTCGCTTCCGCATGATCTGGAAGACGAGAGTAAAAGGAATCGCGGTGTAAGCCGCCGCGATCAGCGAATCGGAGATAACGCTTGTCCAAAGAATTCCCGGGTCCCACTGATAACAGTGGCCGTGGGGCATGAACCGCTCGGCGTCAAAGAAATCGAACATAGCAATACCGAGTGGGTGCCGCGTGATAGCATTCATTACCAAATAGTTGCGCGTGGGTAAAAAGCCGAATCATCGTTGGTAGGCAGCTGATTAGCAGGCCTTAGGCCAACGGAGCTAATTCTAAGCTCCCCCAATACCCCCTTTTTAGGCGCGAGAAACGGTGCCAAGCCCGCCGGGCTTTGCTGTAACTGGAAGACTAGTGCCCAATCATGACAGGCTCGGCGCTGCCTGCGGCGGAGGGGTTTCCCGGTCGACGAGAAGGCGCTGGATGATCGCTTTTAGCCGACGCCAATCCACCCGCTTGGTCACGTGACCATCGAATCCGCCTTCGAGGCACGTGCGGACGTCTTCGTCGATCCCGTAACCGCTCAAGGCTATGGCGCGCAGACCTTTCATTTTGGCGTCACGAACAAGTTCGAGGCCACTGCCATCAGGCAGGCCAAGATCGCTGATCAGGAGATCAAAATCACCTTTCGCGAGCCAGCGTCGAGCTTCCGCCAGGCTATCGGCGGTTTGAACTTGATGGCCAGCGCGCAAGAGCAGCCGTTTGAGAACCTCGGCGGTCGAGCTGTGATCCTCCACCAGGAGTCGACCTGGCATTATGTCGGATTATTTACCGCAAGTGCGCTCTGGCTCTACTACGCTGCTTACATGTATCGGGCGCGGAAGCGACAGCAGCGGCGGGTCGAGGTGTTCGATTCCTCCCTCCGCGGTGACCTGGATCGCGCGTTGTCGCAAAATGAGTTTCAGATGGCGATGACCCGAGATAACGCCTGGCGCGGGCTAGCTCCGGTGTGGGTCGCCGCCACGCTCTGGATCGTGGTGATCTTTCACCTTAAGGGCGCGGTGTTTTGGGGCTATCTCCTTATGGTAGCGATCTCGATAGGTTCGCTGGCGGCCGTGCTCTGGAGAAAACACCGAGTTATCCGGAAGCGATTAGTGCCGCGCCAGCAAGAGCTTGAGTCACTCCGTGCCAAGCTGGCTGGTACAGGACGGTGGCGTACTGCTTCCTGTCGAATCACCCTGCCATAACTTCGAACAGTCGCCATTCGTCCGGCACGCCTTTCAACGCATGCGAACCGCGATCCGCGAATGCTATTCCCGAGCCGGCGCTAAGGTCTTTCACCGTACTCGATACCAAAACTTCGCCCGGCCGCGCCGCCGCGATCACGCGCGCCGCAATGTGCACGGCAATGCCCGCAATATCGTGCCCGTGCAGCTCGATTTCTCCGGTATGAATGCCGGCGCGAATCTGAATTCCAAGCTGCGCGACTCCGTCGCGAATTGCGCAGGCACAACGCATCGCGCGGGCCGGTCCGTCAAATGTTGCAATGAAGGCGTCGCCGACAGTCTTGACTTCGCGACCGCGAAATCGCTCCAACGCCTTCCGCGCGATTGCGTGATGCGCGTCGAGCATTTCACGCCAGCCTCGATCTCCCAGCCGAGCCGCATGTTCGGTGGAACCGACAATGTCGGTAAAAAGAACGGTAGCCAGGACGCGATTCGATTCCTCGCTCGAGCGCGTGCCCGTCAAGAACTCCTGCACTTCATCCACCACCGCGTCGGAATCTCCGATCCATGGCAAATGATCCTCGCCTGCGAGCTCAACAAATCGAGCATTTGGAATTTGCGATGCGATCCAGCGACCCTCTTCAACGTTTGCATCGCGATCGTCTTTCCGATGAAGGATCAACGTCGGCACGTGAATGGATGGCAACAAATGGCGAATGTCGATTTGCGTGTTCATGCGCAAAAGCGCCACCGCCGCGCCGGGACTGGCGGATCTCCGAAAATAAGTCGCTAAGCGGCGGAGAAAAAGTTCGTCGCGCGCTTTGCTCGGTACGTAATCGGTAACATCAATCAGTTCTCCCCATTCCCGCTCCACCCTCTGGTATTGCTCTTCGCGATCGGCTGCTTTCGGCGCCCACGGATATTCCGGAGACCAGATGCGCTTCGCAAAAGTGCCGAACATGATCAAAGCCGTTGTGCGGTGTGGATAAGTTGCGGCGAATGTGGCGCTGAGATTTCCCCCTTCGGAAAAGCCGAACACGGCCGCCCGCTCCGATCCGACCGCGTCCATTACTGCCCGTAAATCGTCGATCCGTTCCTCTAACGACGGTAGCTTATCGTTAGGCACACGGTCCGACAGGCCGGTCCCTCGCTTATCGAACATGATCAGCCGGGAAAAGGACGCGAGCCGGCGGAGAAATCTGGCCAGCGTCGGTTCTTCCCAAGCCAGCTCCACATGCGAGATCCAGCCCGGCACGTAGACAAGATCGAGAGGTCCGTCGCCGAGCACCTGGTAGGCGATGTGCAGGTCGCCGCTGCGAGTGAATTGTGTTTTTGGTGTCGTTTCCAGCGAGCTCACTCGGCTCATTTTCCGCTACAATCGAACTTCGACAACTGCGCCTCAGCTAGCAGATCGTCGAGCGACTCGTGAAGTAAGTTTGGGCGAACTTCGGAAGGTGAATGATCAGGCTTCTAGCTCGCTGGCTTCGCAAGATTCCCGCACAGGTACAGTTCCATCCGGCAGTCGCCACTCGCGTTGTCTCCGAAAAGGCAACGCCCATAACTTGACGAACGTGAGTTCGCCCTCGTCGCGATAAGCTGCAACCCCGATTGTGATATCATCTTGCGCGACGTCTCGCCGAAGAGTGCGATGTAGTTTGTCCCACCAGCAGAAAATGGTGCCCCAGTTTGAGTTCGTCTCGCGTTGGACAATCGAATGGTGAATGCCATGCATGCGCGGGGTGACAATGATCAGATTCAAGACGCGTTCCAACTTGATAGGCAGCCGCCAGTTCGAGTGATGGAAAGCGACCGCGCCTTCGAGCACCACAAAGAAGACGATAAAGTTTAGCGGCGCGATCCCGAACACAAGTAACACGAGCGTGAGGAAACCGATCGAGAAAAACACTTCGCCGAAGTGGAAGCGAGCCGCGGTCGTCACATCCATGTCGAGATCGGTATGATGAACATTGTGAAAGCGCCAGAAGAGCGGAATCATGTGGTTAGCCCAATGCCACCACCAGTAGGCGTAATCCAGGACTAGAAAGCCGGCGATAGCAGCTGGCCATCGCGGAACGTCCAGCCAATTCAATAGTCCTACATGCTGAGATTGTGCCCAGGCCGCGATGGCGAACGGAATGGGCAACATCGCAAGCCGCACAATGACGAAGCCCGGAACCGAAACGACGTAATTGCGAATCAATCGCCGTAAGACAGCAAAATGCTGACGACGCAATGGAAACCGCCATTGAAGGAAAAGGAGCACAATCACGATGACCGCGAGCGCCGGATTAGCTACGTAATCGAGAAATGAAGGGAGCTTCATTTATGCGGGCCTTTGTTTCCGCAACATAGCACCGCGACCGTCGACGCTCCCATAAGCCCGAAGCATTGGATTTATGAATTGCGCCAACCATCGCGGCCGCGTTGTTCCTACTCGCTGCTTCCCGATGACTAACGAGTTTGCAACGCGGCTATTGGTCAATCTTCGCTGCTCGAATGCGCTGGGACGGAGGCACAACAGCCACACTTTGCGTAACATGACGAAGGACTCCGCGGGAAACCGAACCAAGCCAGAGGCGTTCGATTGCCTTGCGTTGATGAGTCCCAATGACGATCAGGTCTATCTTTTGACGCGCAGCCTCCTCGAAAAGGGCACCCTGAGCATTTCCCCAAGAGGACACCAGCCGCACGCTAGCGTATTGCATTCCCGCAATTTTCGACGTGCGATCAAGGAGCTCCTGTTCGCTACGCTGTTCGTCGTTAGGCGCGTGCACGTGGACCACATCAAATGTGACTTTGCCGAACGCCAGGAACTGACTAGCCCAACGCAATGCCACATCGGCCGTCGGCGAGAAATCGTGGGCGACCAATATTTTCAATTTCCGTTCGCCACGAAACCAGCCGCCGATTTTCGATCCCGGTCGAATTACCAACGTCGGTGTTGGTGATGTCTCCGCGACACGTTCCGCGACGCTCCCGAGCAACAACCGCTGACTTATTCCATGTCCGACCGCACCTATGACGATCAGCTGCGCTTTGTGCTTCACAGCGACGTTGACGATCCGATCGAAGGCTGATCCTCCGGAGACGAAGCATTCCTCGACGATTGTTTTCGACGCTCGAAGCCGATCGGCAAGACGCTTGAGTTCCGCGCGTGGAAGTTCGGTGTCTGCCAGCAGCGGCGCGACCACGCCGAGGTTCCGCAGGTCATTGACATGCACAAGCATGAGCTTGGTATGCAGTTTTCTCGCGATCGCCGCTGCGATCTCTGCCGCTTCCTTGGCGGTGGTCGAGAAATCAGTGGCGCTGACGACTGGCGAGACCTCCGTTCTGAGTCGTGTCGTTTTCACCTCTATGTTTCGCTCAAGCGCGCCCCGTCTTCGCTCCATCGATTGGCAATTGCTATGCGTTTTTTGTCAACGCAATTTCAGCGTCAACCCAACTCCTATTTCCCTTTTTTGTCTCGTATTGCGCATTGAAGGACGGATGATGGCGTTCGATGAGTGAGCCACCAAGGGAAGTGGTGCTGTTCAATGCCGCGTTGCAGTTGCCGGCAAACGAGCGCGCTAACTACTTGAGCGAAACGTGCCGGTCTGATGCTGAATTGCATCACCGCATCACAACGTTGCTCAGGGCGCACGAACAAGCTGGCGCTTTTCTGGACGAGACACTCGATAGGCTGAGCGCGAGCTCGGGCGCCGTCGGGCCGAGACAATTCAACGGCGACAAAGACGAGCCCGGACTCGCGGTAAGGGGGGGAGAAAGGTGCGGTGATCAGGTCGGGCGCTACAAACTGCTTCAACAAATCGGCGAAGGCGGCTGCGGCACGGTTTACATGGCCGAACAGGAAGAACCGGTCCGGCGTCGAGTCGCGCTCAAGGTGATTAAGCTCGGCATGGACACGCGGCAAGTGATCGCCCGCTTCGAAGCTGAGCGGCAGGCACTCGCGATGATGGATCATCCAAACATCGCCAAGGTCTTCGACGCCGGCGCCACCGAGAGCGGGCGTCCTTATTTCGTCATGGAATTGGTGCGCGGTGTGAAACTCACCGATTTCTGCGACGAGAACAAAATTTCCACGGAAGAACGGCTCCGATTATTCGTTGACGTTTGTCACGCCGTTCAACACGCGCACCAAAAAGGCATCATTCACCGTGATATTAAACCGAGTAACATTCTTGTGCCGGTGAATGACGGCGTGCCCGTGCCGAAGGTGATCGATTTCGGGATTGCAAAGGCCACGCAAGGTAAGCTGACCGACCAAACACTTTTTACCGCGTTTGAACAATTCATCGGCACGCCCGCTTACATGAGTCCAGAGCAGGCGGTGATGACCAGCGTCGAAGTCGATACTCGGACTGACATCTACAGCCTCGGCGTCCTCCTTTACGAACTGCTCACCGGTCAGACACCCTTCGCGCAAAAGGAACTGCTCTCGTCCGGCCTCGACGAAATGCGTCGCACGATTCGCGAGAAAGATCCGGTGCGCCCATCGACGCGGCTCAAATCTATGGTCGCGAGTGATCTGACAACTGTCGCGAAGAACCGCGGATCACAGCCGCCGGAATTGATTCATCTCATCCGCGACGATCTGGATTGGATTGTGATGAAGTGCCTGCAAAAAGATCGCGCGCGCCGTTACGAGACGGCGAACGGTTTGGCGCTGGATATCGGGAGGCATTTGCTGCACCAGCCCGTCCTCGCTCGCCCAGATACGAAGTCTTATCGCGTGGCGAAGTTCGTTCGGCGTAATCGCGCCGCCGTCATCTTCGCAATCCTCATTTTCACAGCGCTAATCGCCGGGATAACCGGCACGATCACGCAAGCCCGTCGAGCCACCGAGCACGCGCGACTCGAGGAAACGCAGCGCCGTCGAGCAGATCAACAAGCGAACGCGGCAAACCAGCAACGCGATTTCGCGCTTCGCCAGCTTTCCCGCGCCGAAGCGATCAATGATCTCAACTCTTTCCTGCTCTCCGATGCCGCACCGACCGGCAAGTCGTTCACAGTCGGCGATCTTCTTGCGCGAGCCGAACGCCTGATTGACCAGCAATCCGGAGAACCCGACGACAATCGCGTGGAACTCCTGATCGCGATCGGCCAGCAATATCAGCAAACAGAGGAGCACGCGAAAGCGCGTGACCTTCTCGGTAAGGCC
>Ga0207691_10004911_pt1 | contig 12910 bp, 14 predicted proteins | sample KBSM13metaG_FD_184327 | JGI IMG/M metagenome (GOLD analysis project Ga0207691, IMG submission 184327) | Miscanthus rhizosphere microbial communities from Kellogg Biological Station, Michigan, USA - KBS M1-3 metaG (SPAdes) (version 2) | ecosystem: Host-associated > Plants > Roots > Rhizosphere >... | reverse complement strand
TAATGCGCTGAGTGCAGCGCGATAAATCCCATCCCTTCCCAGATACGGCTGAGCACGCGTTCCACGATGGCGTCCTCGACCTCAACGTGCGCAGCGTGCCCCCACCAAAGGAGGACGTCGGTCTCGGCGAGCACTCTTTTCGTCAGGCCGTGCTCCGCTTCCTGCAGCGTGGCGGTGCGAACCAAAATCGCCACGTCTTCGCGCAGGCCATCGGCGATGCAGTTGTGCATGCCGTCGGGATAAATTTTCGCCACGATCGCGTTCTTGCTCTCATGCAAATTCTCGTTCCAAACGGTGACGCGGATTTGATCGGACATGAAGAAAGATGAATTTGAAAACCAGAAAGCCAGAAAAAAATTCAAGCCCGGCCGTTTTTGTTTTCTGGTTTCCTGGCTCCCAAATTTTTCCTGATGCCCTGGAAGGCCGCATGTCTGACAATCAGTTGGAGCGCTTTACTCAGGAGATCGCACCCCGGTGGAATGCGATGCCAGGGCGATGCACCCGATGGATGCGGCAGCGGAATGAGATCGAACTTTTCTCCGGCCCGCTCGACGCGAAAACGGCGACCAATAATCTGATCAAGTTTTCCGACCGGGATGAATTGCGCGATCGCCAGTTTCCCGACCGGAACGACGAGTCGCGGTTGCAGGATTTCGAGTTCGCGATTCAACCACGACGAGCAGTTCTCTATCTCCTGCGGGTTGGGAACCCGGTCGCTCCCGCCCGGTGCTTTGCCCGGGAAACAACGACAGACCGCCGCGAAATAGATCTTCTTACGCACCGCTTCTTCCGTTAGACCGGCGGCTTCCTCAAACCAGCGGAAGAGCGTTTTGCCCGCAGTCCAGGCAAAAGGTTTGCCGGCGGCCGGCTCCCTGACTCCGGGCGCTTGGCCGACCAGCAGCACGCGGCTCAGCACCGCGCCCCCGGAAACGGGCGGCGGATGCATCAGCGGGCAACGCCGGCAGTTGCGCAGGCGCGCGACATGCCGCTCGAGCCGTGCTTGTTGTTCCGTCCTGACGGCCATCTCGCCTAACGACGGAAAAGTGACAGAATCAGGCTCACCACGATGCTAATGATAATGCAGGTGATAATCGGAAAATAGAACGTGGAATGTTCGCGCTCCATCCGGATATCGCCCGGCAAACGCCCGAGCCATCCCGCGCCGAACCCGCTCCAAAGCGCGAGTCCGAGGAGTAAGATCAGGCCGCCAAAGATCGCCAGCAATTTCCCGATTTCTTGCATGTCGCCTCCTAACATCGTGTCCGAAGAAGTCAGCGGCAACCGAACCTTGCCCGCAACGGCAGTCGCACCCATTCTCGTGCGATGAGGCTTGGTCAACTCAGCGAGGCTGCGCTCTACACCAGCGATCTCGATGGGGCGAAACGGTTTTATCACGATGTGCTCGGTCTCGAGATCATCTCCCGGATGGAGAGTCGCGGAATTTCCTTTCGCTGTGGCGAGACAGTTCTGCTCATTTTTGATCCCGGACGGACGCGCCTGCCGGATGCCGGGGTGCCGACGCATGGCGCGAGCGGAGAAGGTCACATCGCATTCGTGGTCGAGGAATCAGAGCTGAATCTTTGGCGGGAACGGCTAACAGGCTTCGGCATTGCGATTGAGGTCGAAATTGCTTGGCCCAGCGGCGGACGCTCACTCTACTTCCGCGATCCGGCGGGGAATGTCGTGGAGTTCGCCCCGCCTACTTTGTGGCGCGCGAAAGACGGCTGATCAATCCTTAAATTCTGTCACAACGAGCGTTGCGTTGTGGCCGCCGAAACCGAAGGAGTTGTTGACCGCAACGCGCACCTTCTTTTCGCGGGTGACGTTCGGGGTATAATCAAGATCGCACTCCGGATCGGGATTCTCGAGGTTGATCGTGGGCGGGATCTTGCCGTCGCGAATCGCCATGGCGCAGACCGCCATCTCGACCGCGCCCGCTCCGCCTAACAAATGGCCGGTCATCGATTTGGTTGAGCTGATTGCGAGACCGTTTTTCGCATGTTCGCCGAAGACGGTTTTGATTGCGCGCGTTTCACAGACGTCGCCCAGCCCAGTGGACGTGGCGTGCGCGTTGACGTAGTCAACAGAACTCGGTGCAAGTCCGGCGTGGTCGAGCGCCATTTTCATCGCTCGCGCCGCGCCTTCGCCGTCGGGCGGCGGCGCGGTCATGTGATAGGCGTCGCCGGAAAGTCCGTAGCCGGAAAGTTCGCACCAGATTTTCGCGCCGCGTGCTTTGGCGTGCTCGAGTTCCTCGACCACCATCACGCCGGCGCCTTCACCCATCACGAATCCGTCGCGATCACGATCGAACGGCCGCGAAGCGCGCTGCGGGTCGTCATTGCGCGTGCTCAGCGCTTTCATTGCGGAAAACCCCGCGAGGCCGACCGGAATGACAGAGGCTTCCGCGCCGCCCGCGAGGAAAATGTCGGCGTCGCCAAACTTAATGATACGCCATGCTTCGCCGATCGCGTTGTTGGAGGTGGCGCAGGCGGTGACGATGCACATGTTTGGCCCGCGCAATCCAAATTCCATCGAGATCAGACCGCTCGCCATGTTGCTGATAAGCATCGGAATAGTAAAGGCGGAGACGCGGCCCGGGCCTTTGTCGACCAGCGCGCTGTGTTGGTCTTCGAGCGTTTTCAATCCGCCGATGCCGCTGCTCACGAGCACGCCGAAGCGGTCGCGATTCACTTTGTCGAGGTCGATACCGGAATCGCGCATTGCGCTTTTCGTCGCGCCCATCGCAAGGTGCGAGAAACGATCAGTCCGCTTGTGTTCTTTGGGATTGTTGAAGGCCGTTTTCGCATCGAAGTCGCGCACCTCTCCCGCGATCCGGCAATCGTAGCCGGTAGTATCAAAGCGCGAGATTTCGACGATGCCACTACGGCCTTCCAGCAGGTTCTTCCAAAAAACCTCAAGGTCGTTGCCTAATGGCGTAACGACACCCATTCCGGTGATAACGACTCTGCGGTTCATTTAGAAAGTGATGGGCGACGAGTGACGAGTGACATGATACCGGCGACTACCAGTCACTCATGACTCGTCACTTGTCACTTCCCCCATCATTGCGTCCCCATCCCGACACTTTGGACCGTTTGGAACAGCTTTCCTTCGGTCTTGATCGACGGCGCGATGATGATTTCGGTTTGCTGAAACTCCGGGAGAGAGCTGGCGCCAACGTTGCCCATACAAGTAGTAATGGCGCCGACCAGGTTTTGGCTGCCGTCGTCCACTTCCGCCGGTCCAAATAAGATCTGTTTGAGTGAACCGGTCGCACCGACTTTGATCCGCGTGCCGCGTGGCAGGTTGGCGTGCGGCGTGGCCATCCCCCAATGATAGCCGCTGCCCGGCGCCTCGTGCGCCTTGGCAAACGCGCTTCCGACCATCACAGCGTCCGCGCCACAGGCGAGCGCTTTGCAGACGTCGCCGCCCTTGCTCATTCCGCCGTCGGTGATGATGGAAACGTAACGCGCAGTCTTCTTGAAATAGGCGTCGCGCGCCGCGGCGCAATCGACCGTCGCCGTGACCTGCGGGACGCCGAGCCCAAGGACGCCGCGCGACGTGCAGGCAGCACCCGGTCCCACGCCAATCAGAACCGCGGCCGGTCCACATTCCATGATCTCGAGGGTGGCATCGTAACCAACGGTGTTCCCGACGATGACCGGTATGCGCATGTCGCGACAAAATTTTGCAAGCTCGAGCGATTTGTACTCCGAAGAGATGTGCCGGACCGTCGAGACGGTGCTCTGCACCACAAAAATGTCCGCACCCGCTTCCTGCGCCATGTGGCCGAACATCTCTGCGCGTTGCGGAATCGAGCTAACCGCCGCCGGCACCCCCGCGTCTTTGATCTCGCGAATCCGCGCCGCGATTAGGTCTTCTTGCACCGGTTCCTGATAAATCTTTTGCAGAAGTGCGGTCACATCCGACTTGTCGGCTTCGACGATTTTTTGCAGAACTTCCAGCGGGTTCTTGTAGCGGGTTTGAACGCCTTCGAGATTGAGCACGGCAAGCCCGCCGAGCTTTCCCATCGCGATCGCAAATCGCACATCGACCACGCCATCCATTGCGCTGGCCAGGATTGGGATTTTGAATTCGAGCGGCGCGGCGTCACGGCGCGCCAGGCGCCAGGTGATGTCCACTTCGTTGGGGTTAATGGTGATGCGACCCGGAACGAGAGCGATCTCGTCGAAACCATAGGTCACGCGTGCTTTGCGATTCCGGCCAATCCACATTCCCATGATTAAATTCGATCCAGTTTAAAACGTTCGTTCAGGCTGCCGCAGCGCGGACAACGCGGCAGAAGCGTCGGCGTTCGGTCTTCGAACTCGAAAGCGCAAATCACACACCGCAGCCGGTGGCGCAGCGCCCGCTGCTCACGGCGTCGACGATTCCACTCGCCAAATATCCAGAGGAGAAAAACCGCCGCAAGAAAAAGCAGCAGATAAATCGTGACCAGCGCCGCCAGGCTGACGCGGATCACGGCACGAGCTCCGCCGCGTTCGGCGGCATCTTGAGATCCGTTCCAAATTCGAACGTGGCTGTCGCCCAGGTTAGCGCGTCTCCCAAATGAGGATGCTCCCCCCTTGCGAAGCGGCAGAGGACAAGGTGATGGCGAGCCTGCTCGTCCAAGGCGGCGTCGCCGGAGGATTGCTCTAAAAAGCTGTAGCGCACGATGCCTAGCGAATCGACGGCGACGCGAAAGCGCGCGCTTTCCGGGGCGTCGCGCCGCGAGGAGGCTTCGAATACCGACTTCGGGCGGGTGACGGGCAGCTCACCTAGCTCGTCCGAAAAAATCAGCACAGTCGATGCCAGTACTGGTGCAGCGGAATTCGCAGCCGGAGCAACCGGGACCGGCACCGGTGGCATGGCGGAAGGTGCGGCGTGCGAAATCCCCCGGGCCGGCAATTCTTTGAGCTTCGGCTGGACGACAACGTACGACGGAATGTGAGCAAGTTTCGGTAACTGAAAGGCGCGTGCATCCGCGGGCCGCTCCGTTCGCGTGGCGAGCGCGGGATCTTCGGCATCGAGCCAATTTAAAAAAGCCCGCGCGTCGTCGGAGGTCGGCGCAATCAGGCTCACCTGCGCGGGTGGTGGCAGAAGCGAAATTGCCGGCGGATAAACCACTTGGAAGAGATAAAAACAGAGAGCATGCAGCGCGACCGAGGCGAGCAAAAAACCGGCGATCGCGACTTTCCGCGGGCGCGGACGTTCCCAGCGAAAGAGCAATCCGCCGGACGCTGGCAGGTAACTCTCCGCGTTCAATGTTGTGGAGTAGTGGCCAGCGCAACCGAGGAAATCCCGCGCTCAAGGGCCGCATTCGTGACCGCCATCACGAGATCATAGGAAACGAGGCGGTCAGCTTTGATCACGATCGGGCGGCCTTCGCGTTTCGTCACGTCGAGCGCCGGCCCGAGCTGCGCGAGTGTGACTTTTTGATCGCGCAAATAAATCGCCGGATTCGGACCTCCAGTGATGCTGATGATTTGCTGGTTCGGCTGCGGGCCGAGGGTAAAACGTGAGAATGGAACTGTGACCGCGATGCCCGGCTGCAGGACGAAACTTGAGCTCAGGACGAAGAAAAAAATGAGGAGAAATACAACATCAAGCAACGGAAAGACGTAAAGCCAGCCGAAGCTGATAGTGCTGGTTCGCGATAGCTTCATTTCTCGTTAGGCCCAAGCAAGAGGCACATTCGCTGGTGCTCCGAATAGGCAAAACCGAGACCGAGGTCCGCAAGAGACTGGATGCGCAGAAGCGCCGCCCTTCAAAGCGACCGCTCGGCCGTAATTGTCCCGATGATACACTGCCCCTAACGCTCGACGCGACGCTCCGCGTTCTTTTCCTGCGCCTGTTGAAAGCTGATGATCGCGGCGGAGGGCGCGTGATCGGTTAACATATGCACAACCTCGATTCCAGCGCGTTCCATGTCGTGCAGCAGGGTGTTAATTCGTGAGGAGAGATAGCTGTAGCCAACAAAGGTCGGGGTCGCGACCACCAGACCCGCCGCGGTCGTGAGAAGGCTCTTGTAAATTCCCGTCGAGAGTTCCGTCACCGTCGCGTATCCCCCGTTGGACGAGACAATCCCGAACGCCTCGATCATCCCCGCGACCGTGCCTAACAAACCAATGAGCGGTGTAAGATAAGCCAGGGTCGCGAGCACGCCGAGAAAACGTTCCAGCTTCGGCACCTCTAGTTGACCGGCTTCCTGCACGATCTCCCGCAGTTCCGCGCGCGGGGCGTCATGCCGGATGATTGCAGCGTGGATCACCCGAGCCACCGGGCCAGGCGTACCCGCGCACTCATGCAGCGCTTCGGCAAAATTGCGCCGCTGGAGCAAGTTGGAAAGTCCCTGCAAAAACTCGCCCACATGAATCGTGGCGCGATGAAAGTAAAAAAGCCGTTCCGCGAAAACGGCGATCGCGATGATGCTGCAGACCAGGATGGGCCACATGAGCAGACCACCCTTCTGGATGTAATCGATCATGCGGAGACCTGATAACTCTCTTTGGCCCGGCTGGCAAGTAGGGAAAGCAGCCCGGCCTAACGAGTGAACAAACGTGCGCGGGTGAGAAGAGAGGCCGCCTCTCTTATCCCTGGGACGCGATGACGATGAAAGACTCGCCCCTGTCAATCCCAATTTTCCTTCTGCGTACGCGACAATTGACACCCGCAACTGTCCTGCACCGCACAACGCGGGTTCGGAACAACAAATGGCACTGGACCCCGCACTCTAGTCTGACCCGCCAAGGCGGTGGGTTTACCCTGGCGGGTTAATAGATTTTTTTCACTGGCCGGGTTTCCATCGTCTCGGTCACGCCGACGGTGCCACCGCCCGACTGAACAACGGCCAGCGCCCCTCCAGAAAGTCAGCACCGCGCCAAAAAACGAAGACTCTAAAAGCGAGCGCGGAGACGGGAATTTACGAGGCTAAAGAAAAACCCGCAAATCAGCATTTATTTTATTGACCCGTGAAATTCATAGTGGTTTAAAGTGGGTGGAAGTGGATTAATTTGGATTAATTCCCCTGCGCATGGATTCAACCTCTTCAAAGTCAGTTTTTTACGCGGGCGAATTTCGCCATCAACTCGATGACAAACATCGCGTTACGATCCCCTCGCGCTGGCGACGCAACGGCACGAGCGAGGAGTTCATCATGGTTCCCGAGCCGAACGCCCAATTTTTGCTTGTCATGTCGCCTAACGAGTTCGAGCGCATCAGCGCGGCCGCCGAAACTGCTCCGGGCGTTTCACCGCGCGACCTCCGCATTTATTTGCGGCAGCTGCATTCGCGGGCGCAACACGGCGCGTCTGACAAGCAAGGCCGCCTTCTCCTGCCAGACGATCTTTGTAAGCAACTGGATCTAAAGGGCGAGGTGGCACTGGTCGGGGGCCGCGGCCGCTTTGAAATCTGGAACCTGCAGCGGCGCAAACTGGCGCACGCCGAGGAACATCCCACCTACCAACATGTAGCCAACATGGTCGGACTCTAAGAACAGAAACGATCAATGAACGCATTGTCATCCGAACGGCCCATCCGCTTCGCGACGGGTCCGTTGCTCGTCAATGAGGAGGCGCAGGATATGGAAGACTTCACCTATCACCGCCCGGTGCTCGCGACAGAAACGATCGAACTGCTCGCGCCGCGCCCGGGTTCGCTCATTCTCGATGGTACCTGCGGCGGTGGCGGCCATACCGAAGCGATTCTGCTGACCGGGGCCGATGTCCTCGCGCTCGACCAAGACCCGGATGCGCTCGCGTTCGTAGCCGCTCGTCTGACCAACTTTGGCGACCGCGTTACCTTGCGGCGGGCCAACTTTCGCGAGGCCGGTCGCGTCCTCGACGAGCTTGGGATCGCGAAAATCGGTGGCGCGTTGCTCGATCTCGGCGTCTCCTCGCGGCAGCTGGAAAACGCCGACCGCGGTTTCAGCCTCGTGCGCAACGGTCCGCTCGACATGCGGATGGACCCACGCCGGGAACTCACGGCCGCCGAAATTGTCAACAGCTATGCTGAAGAAGAGCTGACGAACATTTTTCGCGCGTTCGGCGAAGAGCCGGCCGCGCGCCGCATTGCCAGCCAGATCGTCAAGCTGCGCAAAGAAACGCCCTTTCGCGAAACGCTGAGCCTGGCCAAGGCGATCGAAAAAATCGTCGGCCGGCACGGTCGCCGACACCCGGCCACCCAAGTCTTTCAGGCGTTGCGGATGGAGGTGAATGACGAATTGCGAGCGCTCGAAGAGGGATTGCTGGCCCTCACGAATCGTCTCGAATCCAACAGCCGGATCGCGGTCATTACCTTTCATTCCCTCGAGGATCGGATCGTGAAAAACTTCTTCCGCGACCGCAGCCGCGAGTGGCTCGACCGGCCCGAATGGCCCGAGCCGCGGCCTAATCCCGATTTTTCATTGCGCCTCATCACGCCGAAGCCGGTCGAGCCAGACGCGGCCGAGCAGCGGGCCAACCCGCGCTCCCGCAGCGCCAAGCTGCGGGTGGCAGAAAGGATCGGATGAACCGGCACCGGCGTAGGAATTTCAATCCGATCAATGCGCCTTCGCTGGCGCGCTGGATCGTCATCATCGCTTTCCTGGCCACGACTGGCCTCAGCTACGTCTACCTCAGCGTCCAGCTTCATCACCAGGGAGTACAGCGCCGCTTGCTCGAGCAGGAACTGATCGCCACCCGGATGCAAAACGAAGACGCCAAAGTGCAGTTCGCGGCGCTCACTTCCCGCACCGCACTCCAGCGGCGCCTGAAGGAAGGCTACCTCAAGATGATTCCGATCACGGAGCAGAATATCGTTAGGTTGAATTCTTCGGCCCGCCCCGCGGGCGAGGATGATCTCCAGCCAGTGGCCAACCAGCAAGGCAGACAATGAAGTGGAATGGTCGAACCCGCTGCGCCTTGGTTTGTGTCTTTTTCGCGCTGCTTTTCAGCGTCTTCTCCTATCGGCTGATCCATCTCCAGATGGTGATGCACAACTACTACAGCCAGCTGGCCGCGGAGAAAAATGTCGGACGCAATGTCATTCCAGCGGAGCGGGGCGCGATTTACGACGCCCGCCACGAGGTTCTCGCGCAGAATGTCCCCGTCGCGACGATCGTGGCCGACGGGACATTGATCAACAACAACGCCGCCCTCATCCCGCTTCTCGCCGCCAGCCTGCACGTTCCGCCTAATGAGATTGCGGAAAAAATCTCCAGCCGCCGGCCCTACGTCGTCCTGAAGCGCGAATTCCCGGACGCGGACGCCCGGGCTCTCGAGAAAACCCTGCAGGACAAGAACCTGCGAGGCATTCGGTGCGAACGCAGTACTGTTCGGGTCTATCCCAACGGGCCGATGCTGTGCCACGTCATCGGCTTCGCGGATTTTCAGCAGCGTGGGATCCAGGGTGTGGAAGCGTCGATGGATCAATATTTGCGGGGGGAGGACGGTTATCGCTACATCGAGCGCGACGCGCAGGGTCGCGAAATCGTCCTCTACCGCGGACTGGAGCGTGCGCCACGCAACGGGTGCCAGGTCTACCTGACGATCGACATGGGCTTGCAAACGATAGTCGAAAATGAGCTCGACGCCGCGATGCGCGATTACACCCCCATCAAGGCGACAATCATCCTGATGCGACCGCAGACCGGCGAGATCCTGGCGATGGCCAATCGGCCTAACTTCGATCTCAACCTCCGATCCGATGCGAAACCGGAGGAGATGAAAAACCGCGCCATCATCGACATGATGGAGCCCGGGTCGACCTTCAAAATCGTGACGGCAGCCGCCGCGTTGAACGAGCATCGGGTCACGCTCGACACGATGATCTTCTGCGAAAACGGTGTCTGGAATGTCGGCGGCCGGCCCCTACACGATCACGGTCATAAAGGCTATGGGGATTTGAGCGTGCAGGATATCCTCGTCCATTCGAGCAACATCGGCGCGGCCAAGATGGCGGTCATGCTGGGTGAACAAAAGTTTTACGAATACATCCGCCGCTTTGGTTTTGGCGACCGCACCGGCATAGAACTGCCGGGCGAAATTCGCGGAATGGTTCACGCACCGAGAAGCTGGAGCAAGATTTCCATCACCCGCATCCCGATGGGCCAGGAAGTCGGTGTCACCCCTCTCCAGATGGTGCTGGCGATGGCGACGGTGGCCAACGGCGGCAAACTGATTCAGCCCCGCGTTGTCAAGACAGTGATCGACGACAAAGGCAAGGCGCTTGGGGTCCTGAGACCGACTGTCGTTCGGCAAGTGATTTCACCGCAGACCGCTTCGCAGATCGCCCAGGCTTTGCGCGGCGTCGTGAGTAAGCGCGGCACGGCAGCCGAGGCGGCGGTGCCGGGTTTCACCATGTCCGGCAAAACTGGCACCGCTCAAAAAGCTGCTCCCGGCGGCGGCTACGAAAAAAACAAATACGTCGTCTCCTTTAGCGGCTTCCTTCCCTCCGAAAATCCGGCCTTTGTCGGTCTTGTCGTGCTTGACGATGCCCATACCAAGGATCCGGCACTCAACTACGGCGGCACCGTCGCCGGACCCATTTTTTCCCGCGTCGCGGAACAGGCGGCGCGGTATCTCGATCTTGAGCCGCATGAGGAAATTGGAACGCCAGCCACGGCCGGACGAGTCGCCTTGACTAATGCCCATCGTTAAGTTCCCGCGTCTCGCGTGTCCACGCCTCATGCAGCTCAAAATTCTCGCAGACTCCATTCCGGTGCGGGAGGTCCTCGGACCACTCGACCGCGAAGTCGACGGCATCTTCTACGATTCGCGCCGGGTGCAGAAGAACGGACTCTACGTAGCGGTACGCGGCGCGCATTTTGATGGCCACAAATTCACCGAACAGGCGATCGAGAGAGGCGCGTCGGCGATCGTGGTGGAACGCCCGGTATCCCATTCCCGTGCCACCTCGCTCGTGGTCGCGGACACCCGGATCGCGCTGGCCGATCTGGCGTTTACCTTTTTCAAAAAACCGGCCCTGCGCTTGAAGATGGCCGGCGTCACCGGGACAAACGGCAAGACAACGACTACCTTCCTCATCAAACACATTTGCGAAGCTGCCGGACTGCGCAGTGGGTTGATCGGCACCGTCCGCTACGAAATCGGCGAACGCGTTCTGCCGGCTGCGCGCACAACGCCCGAGTCGCTCGACCTTCAGGAATTGCTCGCCCAGATGGCCAGCGTCGGCTGCAAAGCGGCGGTAATGGAAGTCTCCTCGCACGCCCTCGCGCAGGAACGCACCCGCGGTCTCGAATGGGACGTCACGGTTTTCACCAATTTGACCCAGGACCATCTCGATTTTCATCAGACGATGGCGAACTACTTCGAGTCGAAAGCGCGTCTCTTCACTGGACTGAGGGACCAGCCTAACAAGAAGCAGGCAACTGCCGTGATCAACCTCGACGATCCCTATGGCGAGAGAATCGTCAGCCGCCTCGACCACGCCGTTCCGGTCGTTACCTACGGAATGAGCGCGCGGGCTGATTTTCGCGCCTCGAACTATCGCGTCGAGTTTAGCGGTACCTCCTTTCAGCTCGATGCCCGCGGGAAAATCTACCTCGTCCGCCTCCCGCTCATCGGCCGGTTCAATGTTTCGAACGCGATGGCCGCGCTGGCCGCCGCCACTTCGTTAGGAGTCAGTCTCCGAGAGGCGGTGCTCAGCCTGGCGAAATCTCCGCAGGTTCCCGGGAGGCTCGAGGCCGTCCCCGCGAAACGCCAGTTCCAGATCTTTGTCGATTACGCACACACCGACGACGCCCTTCTCAACGTCCTCAAAACGCTGCGTGAACTCGGACCGCGCCGCCTCCTTCTCGTCTTCGGCGCAGGCGGCGATCGCGACAAGGAGAAACGGCCGTTGATGGGACGCGTCGCCGATCAAAACGCCGACTACAGCATCATCACCTCCGATAATCCGCGGAAGGAAGATCCCCTCGCCATTATCGCGGACATAAGAGAAGGATTTCGCACCAAAAATTTCGAAACCGTCCCTGACCGCGCAGAAGCCATCGCCCGCGCTATCGCCCTTGCCCAGCCGCACGACATCATTCTCATCGCCGGGAAGGGCCACGAGACCTACCAGGAATTTGCCGATCACACGATACCGTTCGATGACCGCCAGATGGCGCGGCGGGCGATCGAAAACCGTCCGCTGGAGTTTTGAAAATGCCCACGATTCATCATGCGAGCGGTAGCAGAGCCCGTAGGACGCACTGACCATGGACCCGCTCTCGATTGAACAAATCACGCATTTCGCCGGTGCCGTCAGACAAGACATCCCTGCCGAACGCCTCGTCACCCACCTGAGTACCGACTCAAGGACCGTGCAGGCGGGCGACCTTTTCGTTGCGCTCCGCGGCGAAAATTTCGACGGTCACAAATTCGTTAATGATGCCTTCCTGCGCGGTGCCGTCGGCGCGATCGTGGAGCGAGAATGGAGCGGCAAAGCACGCCCAGATTTCGCCCTCCTCCGGGTCACAGATACGCTGGCTGCCTACCAGCAAGTCGCGGCGCACTACCGACGTTCGTTAGGCCTCAAAGTTGTCGCCATCACCGGCAGCAACGGCAAGACGAGCACGAAGGATTTCACCGCGTCGGTTCTGGCACACCGCTTTCACGTCGCAAAAACGGAGGGCAATCTCAACAATCACGTCGGACTTCCCCAGACCATACTCGAGGCGACGGCGCGTGACGAGATCGGCGTCTGGGAGATCGGCATGAATCATCCCGGCGAGATCGCGCCGCTCGCGCGCCTGGCGCAACCGGATGTCGCTATCATCACCAACGTCGGCATCGCTCATCTCGAATTCATGCGCACCCGTGATGCAATTGCACACGAAAAAGGCGACCTCGCCGCAGCGGTTCCGACCGGCGGGACTGTCATCCTGAACGGCGGCGATGAATTTGCTGATGCCATCGCGCAGCGGACG
>Ga0207691_10004910_pt1 | contig 12912 bp, 8 predicted proteins | sample KBSM13metaG_FD_184327 | JGI IMG/M metagenome (GOLD analysis project Ga0207691, IMG submission 184327) | Miscanthus rhizosphere microbial communities from Kellogg Biological Station, Michigan, USA - KBS M1-3 metaG (SPAdes) (version 2) | ecosystem: Host-associated > Plants > Roots > Rhizosphere >... | reverse complement strand
GCAGAACGGCATGAACGAATATATCAGCCGCCTGGTCGCGTTGCGCACCTTGTTCGAGTCGGCCAACGAGGAAGTCACGCGCAGCGAATTCGAGGCTTTCGCCGGACGGCTGTTCGAGCGATTACCGGTCAGGAAACCGGACCCCCTCTGCCTGCCGCTTTTCGAGTTCACGTTCCATACTGAAGTCACCGCCGCCTATCACGTCGAAAAGAATGCGTGGCGGCTCGTGCGAGGCGATCCGTACAACGCCGCTTACCTGCGCGACGGGGCGCGGGAGCGGTTCGCAGCAGCACCCCGCGCGCCGTTCGAGCGAACGGCGGAATTCCGGCGGACGTTCACGCGCGAGGCGTACGAGCGGGCGGTGGCACGTGCGGTCGAGTACGTACGCGCCGGCGACGTGTTCCAGGTGAACCTCAGCCAGCGGTTCAGCACGACGCTACCGGGTGCGGCAGACGACCTTGTCGCGTCCGCGATGACTTCCGGCGACGCCTGGTACGGGGCCGTGATCTCCCATCACGATTACGCGCTGATTTCCCTTTCCCCGGAGCTGTTTCTGCGCGTGACGCCCGACCCGGAGACCGGGAAGCGCGTCGTCCTCACCCGGCCGATCAAGGGCACCCGGCCCGATCGGCCCGGCATGCGCGACGCGCTGCTCGCCAGTGCAAAGGACGCGGCCGAGCTGAACATGATCGTCGACTTGGAGCGAAACGACCTCGGCCGCGTGTGCCACACGGGCAGCGTGAAGGTGATCGAGCCCCGCCACGTCGAGCAACACCCCACGGTCTACCATGGCGTGGCCGGAGTTGAGGGCGTGTTGCGAGAGGACGTCGGCTTCGTCGACTTGCTACGCGCCACGTTCCCCGGCGGCTCAGTCACGGGCGCGCCCAAGATTCGCGCGATGGAGATCATTGAGGAACTCGAGCCAGTCCGCCGGGGGCCGTACTGCGGCGCCATCGGCTATCTATCGGCGGACGGGCACGTCCAGCTCAGCGTGGCGATCCGCACAATGATCGTGAAGGATGGCGTCGTCCACCTGCCGATCGGCGGCGGAGTAGTGGCGGACTCGGACCCGGCGGGGGAGTACGAGGAGACGCTGGTGAAGGCGCGTGCGATGCTCGCGGCGCTGGGCGTGCCGGAACAGGAGTGGCCCCGCTGAGGCCGAGACGCAAGTCCGGTTGATCGCCCAACTCGGGCAAGAATCAGGCGAGGCGGGCTCATCCGGTTCGGCATACGACCCGGCGGAGATCACCGCAGTTGCACGGCAACGTGGCCCGCATCTTGCGGGAAAAAGCAATCGTTCGCCGCCGCGACATTAAACAGGCTGGCGCCGGCTCGCCGAATTCATTGACCCGAAGTCCTCAAGTAACTCACGGGAGCAGTCTGCATGGCCAAGGAGCCCTTCGCCACTGGGGCAGATAAGAGCGGGACCAGCGGCATCGAGGGTTATGCCGCCGGGACCGGGCCCGCCGCGTCATCAGTCGGCGGGCTCAACCCCGCGCTCGGTCGGTCCAGCCGGGACATTGCTTCCGACTCCGGCCCCGCCGCCGCGCCGCAGGAGATTTGGTCGACCGACACCGATGCGGACCACAGCGACCCTCCCGGCTCGCCCCTGCCGCGCCAGGACGGACGGAAGAATAATCCCGACGTCGACCCCGACACGCGCCTGGGCCTCCGCCCCGCGACCGCGGGAGTCGTCGCACCGAATCTCCCGTTTTACCCCGTGAGCGACGCCCCAACCCGCGCCGCTTCCGGCGCCATGGCGGGATTGATCGGCGCGGCGGTCGTGGTGGCGGTGGCGTATCTGGTTCACGCCGCGGGCCTGATCCCGGCGACGCCGGCGCTCGAGGCCGCTATCCGCATCCTCGCCGGGCGCGGGGGAACAATGCTTAGCCACGTCGGCGCTGCGCTGGGGTCCCTCATTGCCGGCGCGCTGTGGGGACTCGTGTTCGGCCTCCTCGTTCGCCGGCCGACGATTCTGAAGGGGATGACGTTCGGGCTCGTGCCGGCGCTGTTCCAATGGATGGTGATGTCGCCGTTGCTCGGTGACGGGTTGTTCCTCCGGCGGCTTGGTGCGGGAGCGGGGATCGGGTTGCCGGTGCTGTTCAACGTGCTGATCTTCGGCAGCATCGTCGGCTACTTCTGCGGCCGCTGGCTGCGCCCGCCTTATTCGGGTGCGGTCGATCCGGACGCCACCAGCGCGGTGCCCAACCCCTGATGACGGGTCGCCTCCCTGCACCACTTGCACGTGCATAGGGCCCCGCTTTGAACTGCGGGCTGATTGGCTCGGTCGAGCGGGCAGTGTTCGTCGGGACTCTTCGCTTTCGCGCGGGTGGGACAGCCGCAGCCGTCCTGGGCGGCGTCGCGACTGATTTGTTGGAGCAGCGGACGGCCGCAGTAGGAGACTCCGGCGCGAATCGTGCGGAGGTGACACGTCTCACACACCGCCGCCCGTCGGGCCCAGTCCACCGACTCGGGCAGGATACCGAGTTGGCGCAGCCGGCTGGCCGCAGACTTCGCCGCCGCGCGGCTCAACGCCGCGAACCCGCCGCCGCCACAGCACGATGCACCCATACCGTAAAGGTTATCGGTCGTTCGCGGCGGGCGGGTCGAATGATCTTATTGCGGTCGCGGCGGGGCCGTGCGATGGCCAACCATGACGTTGGCATAAGCCTGGCCGGTCGGGTTGTCGAGAAGCGCCGGATCGAGCCCCAGTTCGAGGAGTTCGCGCTTCGCCCTCGCGCGCTTGACGCGCCGCCGGAGCCGGCTGACGGGGAACAGTAGCTTCCACGTCATAAGATACGCCCCCTTCCACGTCGGCACGTACTTCCCAGCGGACTCGTTGAATGAGTAATACCCCGCCTCGCGAACGCGCTCCTTCTCTCGGGCGTCCTCCTCCACCTGCGACGCCCACTCGTGGCCCGGCGGCGGGAGCAGGGCGCGTTTCCACGCGGGGACGCGGGCGCGACGACGGCGGTGGATCTCCCAGAGCAGGTTTACGTCGTTCAGCTTCGGGATCGCCAGCCGGTCGACGCCCGGATTCGGCGGGAAGACGCCGGCGTCGGCGAAGTTGCTGGTGACGATCGACGTGTCGTCGTGGAACTGCGTCTCGAACGTGACCACGGGCGTGGTCAGCCTGCTCATTTCCGTCTGGCCGATGGTGAACGACGCCGTGCAGCGGTCGCCGGTGGACGGGTTGGGCATCAGGACGGCGTAGATCGACGTGTCCGGCGCGGCCCCCTCCTCGCGCAGCAGCACCGCCGGCACGAAGCCCATCGGCTGCACCGCCCAGACGACGTGGTCCATAAACCCCATCACGTCCGCCGGGAGCTGCTCGCGCGAGAGCGGCTGGTACTGCGACCCCGCGCGCAGGAACATCGTCGCCTTGATCACCAATGGGAAGATCACGTAGGCCACGGCCGCGAGCACCAACACGGCGCCGCCGAGCCACAGACCCCAGTGGGCCAGCTCGTGGAAGGGCGCGGGCGTTGGCCCGGGTGTCCGCTGGAACCGTGCGACGAACCCAAGCGCCATCACGGTGGGCATGAGTGCGTGTGACATTAATGACTCTCCCCGGGACGTGGCAGTGGAAGGGCGCCGGCCCCGGCGCTTGCGCCCACGCGGGCCGCCCGTTACATTACCGCGCAGGAGCCCGAGGTGACCATGAAATTGTCGCAGCTCGCCGCCGCCCTGAACGACATCGCCCCGACGCGCAACGCCGAGTCGTGGGACAACGTCGGCATGCTCGTCGGCGACGGCGCACAGCCGGTGTCGAAAGTGCTGCTGACGATCGACTACACCGAAGAAATCGCCGAGGAAGTCCGCCGCGAAAGCTGTGACGCGGTGGTGGCCTACCACCCGCTCATTTTCAATCCGATGAAGCGTGTCACCGGCGAGAGCCTCGTCTTCGACGCGGTCCGCCGGGGTATCGGAATCTACTCGCCGCACACTGCGCTCGACGTGGTCGAAGGCGGCACCAACGACATGCTCGCCGACGTGCTCGGCCTCCCGCCCGAGCGGGCTCCCTTGCGTCTGGCGCAGACGAAGGCGTCAATGCTCAAGCTGGTCGTGTTCGTCCCGGAGAAGGACGCCGACCGCGTCAGCCGGGCCCTGTTCGACGCCGGGGCCGGCCGGATCGGCGCATACACTCAGTGCAGCTTCCGTACCGCCGGCACCGGCACGTTCTACGGGGAGGAGGGCAAGACCAGCCCCACCGTAGGCGAAGCCGGCCGGCTGGAGCGGGCGGAGGAGCTGCGCGTGGAAACGGTGGTGCCGATTTCGAAAGTGGAGGCGGTCATCCGCGCGCTGCGCAAGGCGCACCCCTACGAAGAGCCGGCGTTCGACCTGAACCAGCTCGCGGCCCCGCCGGAAGGGTTGGGCCAGGGGCGCATCGGGTCGTTCGATCAGCCGGTGGAGCGGCGAGAACTGTTCGATCGCATCAAGCGCGGGCTGGAGGTGAACCACCTGCTCGTCGCCGGCCCAACTGAGGGGCCGGTCAAACGCGCCGCCGCCTGCGCCGGCGCCTGCGGCGACCTGCTCGACGACGCATTGGCGCAGAAGGCGGACCTCTACCTGACCGGCGAGATGCGCCACCACGACGCCATCAAGGCCGCCCGCGCCGGCATGACCGTCGTCTGCGTCCTCCACTCCAACAGCGAGCGCGCGGTCATGAAGCGGCTGAAGGCCCGTCTGGAGGAGAAGCTGCCGGGACTTCCGGTGCTTCTGAGTCGGACGGACCGGGATCCGTTTGAGATTCGGTAATCGATTCGGGCTCTGGACCTTGCTCGTCGTCCGGGTCGGGCTGTTGCTCCGGAGCCTGTGGCGCACTCGTCAGCGGGAACGCCGCCCGGATGGTTCCGGCCAGGGACTCGCCCTTGGCGTTCCAGACCGTGTCGAAACCGGCCAGGTATTTCGACGACCGGCGAAGCGTGAGGCGGGCCAGGTCGAGCACGCGTTCCTGCAACGCCGGGTCGCTGTGGGACAGCAGTGCCTCCAGCGACGCCCGCACCGCCGTATCGGTCAACACCACGAAGTCGTGCCATGCGCCCAGCAGTTCCTGCATCCGCTTGAACCTTTTCATCACTGACGCCGGCAGCTTGTGGCCCTGTGCGACGGCCATTTCCAGGGTGTAGCGCAGCGCCTTGCCGGCGATACGCAGCTCGTGCGGGTCATGGTGTCGTGCGCCCGCGCTGCTTTGGGTGACCCGTCCGGCCTGTTCGACGAAGGCGTCCAGTTGCAGGTGGAGTGATTCGACCAGCAGTCGCGGCAGTGCGTCGGCCGACCCGGCGATCTGCTCCCGCACCGGGTGCCAGCCGCCTAGGTCCTCCAGGACCTGTGCCGCGCTGCCGCCGCGGGCCGACGCCTGCCGCGACGTCTCGCGCGCGGCGCGGATCGTCCCGGTGAGCCACTCGATGGCTTTCGCGTATTTCTCCCCCGAGGCCGTGAGTTCCTGAAGATGGCCGATCATCACATCCGCGTCGCGCAGGGGCCCGAGCCGGCGGCGGAGCTTCCGCAGGACCTTTGCCAGCGCCTTGCGGCGTTTCTTCCCCACCACCGGCTTCACAAGCTCCAGCGCCGCCGACAGGCGCCGCGTCGCCACCCGGGCCCGGTGGATGCCCTCTTCGTCCCAGTCGTTGATCGCCTTGGGCGCCTGGGTGTGCAATTCCTCCATCAGCCGGTCGAGGTGGGCCAACAGAGGCGGCTCGTTCGCCGGCGGTGCGGGCGGACTGCCTACGTCCCGGGATTCGGAATGCCCATTCATGCGGGCGATTGTAACGCCGCCTTTATCGGCACCTAAGAAACGTCCGAACGTAACGTATACTTAACCCGTATTACCAGGTTCGGGTTTCGGGCCCGCCGCCCGCGCCGAATGCCAAAAACGGGAAGGACGGAGCTTTCTTTGTCAGAACTCAGACGCACAGAACTGTCGGTCCGCCAGGAGAAGGCAATCCTCGTGGGGGTGATCCTCCCCGAATCCACCGCCGACCCGCGCGACCCGCTGGGCGAATTGGCGTCGCTGGCGAAGACCGCCGGCGCCAAGGTCGTCGCCACGGTGCTGCAGCGGCGCAAGAAGCCCGATTCGGGCACCTACATCGGCAGCGGCAAGGCCGAGGAGATTGCGGAGCTGGCCGGGAAAAACAAGGCCGACGTCGTCGTCTTCGACAACGACCTCTCGCCGGCGCAGATCGGCAGCCTGGAAAAGATCATCAACGAGAAGCTGGGCACGCCGCGCGGCAAGGAGGGAGTCAAGGTCCTGGACCGCTCCGAGCTGATCCTGGACATCTTCGCCACCCGCGCCCAGACGCACGAGGCGAAGTTGCAGGTCGAGCTGGCGCAGATGCAGTACACCTACCCGCGCCTAATGAAGATGTGGGGCCACCTGGAGCGCATCCAGAGCGGCGCCGGCGGCGGCATCGGCATCGGCACGCGCGGCCCCGGTGAAACGCAGCTCGAAACCGACCGCCGGATCGTGCGGAAAAAGATCTCCAACCTCAAAGAGGAGATCGAGACCATCCAGGAGCGCAAGACCCGGCTGGTCGCGCAGCGCAACCTCGAGCACTTCACCGTCTGCATCGTCGGCTACACCAACGCCGGCAAGAGCACGCTGTTCAACACGCTCACCGCCGCCGGCACCTACGCCGACGACAAGCTCTTCGCCACGCTCGACACCAAGACGCGCGCGTGGAAGCTGGAGCGGGGCACGGAAGTGATGCTGAGCGACACGGTCGGCTTCGTCCGCGACCTGCCGCACAACCTCGTCGCCAGCTTCAAGGCGACACTCGAAGAGGCGGTCCACGCGGACCTGCTGCTGCACGTGCTCGACGTCGGCCACCCCCACGCGCAGCAGCAGTTCGACAGCGTGCACCAGGTGCTGGAAGAGATCGGCGTGAAAGGCGGGGAGGGCGGTAAGCCGGAGATCCTCCTGCTGAACAAGACCGACACCGACGAGGGTCAGGAAGCGATCCCCCTCTGGCGGCCGCTGTACCCCGACGCAATCGCCGTCAGCGCCAAGACCGGAGCCGGGTTGGCGCAGGTGCAGGAGGCCGTCTACCAGGCCGTCCGCGGGCACCAGGTCGATGTGACGCTGGAAGCCGACGTCGCCAACGGCAGGTTGATTTCGTTTGTCGAGTCCCACTCGCGGGTGTACGACCGGCAGTTCACTGACGGGCGCGTGCAGATGCGGGCGGTGATGGGGCGGAGAACGCTCGCGGACCTGAAACGCAACGAGCAGGTGGCGGTGAAGGCGGTGGATTCGGTGAAGTAGTATCAGACGGGACGCCGCACCATTCGCGGAGGGGAATTTAGCGGGTGTGCGCAGCACACCGGGTTTCTGCCGTTCCGGTCGTCTCAGTCTGACCAAAAAGCAAAATCCCCCACCCGTCGCCCCGACGAGTGGGGGATTACTATTCCACGATCAGTCCGCGGCGAACCCGGCGTGCTGCGCACGCCCGCTAAATTCCCGTGCGCGGACGACGCGGTACGTGTGCTTGAATCGTGACTACGTCACGCTGTTCGCCCCCGGCACCGCCACCGGCGCCACGGGGAACGGCCCAAAGTCGTAGCTCTTGGGCGTGTAGCTCTCCTGCGAGTCCCACGCGTCTTGCCACTTCACCGACTTGCCGGTGTACGCGCTCATGCGGGCCATGATCGCCATCATGGTCGACTTGCACATGTAGTCGCCGTTGTTCAGGGCCTTGCCGTCGCGGACGCTCTTAAACAGCTCGACGTGCTCGTAGTCATACATTGCCGGCGCGGGCTTGCGGCGCTTCCAGAGCATCTTGCCGCCGCCGGGCGCGTTGATTCGGTGCTGCATGATGTCGGCGGTGCCCTTGGTGCCGTAGACCCAGTCGGAGACGTCGGTGTCGCAGCCGACGAACTGCCGGCACGTCGACATGCAGCGGACGCCGCTCTCCCACTCGAACATGCTGGTGAAGTGGTCGTAGACGTTGCCGTACTGCGGCTGCACGCGCTGGATGCGCCCGCCGGTGGCGATCACCTTCGCCGGCGGTACGTCCTTCATGACCCAGAGCATCTTGTCGAGGCTGTGGATGTGCTGCTCGACGATGTGGTCGCCGCTGAGCCAGTAGAAGTAGAGCCAGTTGCGCAGCTGCCACTCCATGTCGCTCCAGGCGGGCTGGCGCGGGTTGGACCAGAGGCCGCCGGTGAGGTAGTTGGTCTGGAGGAACTGCAGCTCGCCCAGCTCGCCGTCGTGGATCTTCTTGACCAGCTCCTGCTTGGCCTGGTCGTAGCGGTAGCACAGGCCGGAGACGAGGGTGAGGTTTTTCTTCTTCGCCAGGTCCGCCGTCTCCATGACCGAGCGGACGCCGGGGGCGTCGACGCCTACGGGCTTCTCGCAGAACACGTGCTTGCCGGCCTCGATGGCGGCCTTGAGGTGCATCGGGCGGAAGTGCGGCGGCGTGGCCAGCAGGACCACGTCGGACGCCTCGATCACGTGCTTGTAGGCGTCGAGCCCGTCGAAGATCTGGCCCGGGCCGACGTCGACCTGCTTGGCGTTGGCCGCCTTCAGGTTCTTCAGCGAGGCCTCGGCCTTGTCGCGGAATGCGTCGCCCAGGGCGACGATCTTGGCATTGGGGTCGCCGTTCATCGCGTTGACCGCCGCGCCGCTCCCGCGCCCGCCGCAGCCCACCAACCCGACCTTGATCGTGCCGTCGCCGGCCGCGTAGACGCCGGAGGGGAAGCCGAAGTTCAGCGCCGACGCCGCGGCCGCGCCGATCGCCATGGCGGTAGAAGTCCGGAGCACGCTTCGACGGCTGACGCCGTCCGGGGAGGCGGACGGACGGGTTTCGGGGGCGTTCTCGCGAGGCTGTGACGGTTGCATCCGTTTCTCTCCGTTGAAAAGTCGTGTCAAAAAGACGGCGTCAGGCGGGAACCGCCGCGGCCCTCGCCGATCGCTCTGATTTAGTCCGCTATTGTAGGGAACTCGCCGCGCACCGTCACAGTGCAATACACCTGACGGGGCAATCAGTTGAACCGGGCTCGGCCGGGTAGTGCGCGTAGAGGAATCGTCCAAAGGACAGCGGAAACCTACACCCGCAGGAAGATCTGGCGCTTGTAGAGGAAGCGGGCGAGGAGGAGGACGAGCAGAACGGCGACGACGTAGACGACCAGTTCGCCGTACTGGTGCCAGACGTTGAGGCGTAGCGCGCTGTCGGCGCCGCCGACGAGGCGCTCGGCGAGGACGGGGAAGTCGACGACCTCCTTGACGAGATAGAGCGTGATCGCGTTGACGCCGATCCAAACGAACGGCGTCGCCCACCGACGGTAGCCCCACACGTCAATCACCAGGTAGAAGACCGACAGCAGGATCGCGCTGTAGCCGCCGGCGACGAGGACGAAGGTGCTCGTCCACAGCTTCTTGATGACCGGGAACTGCAGGCCCCACAGGAAGCCGACGACGACCGCGCCCACTCCGCCGGCGAAGAGGATCAGCGCCTTGCGGCGCGGGTCGACGGTCTTGTCGCGGATCAACAGCCCGGCGAACACGCCGAGGAGGCACGTGGCAATGGCGGGGAAGGTGCTGAGGATGCCCTCGGGGTCGTGATCGCCGTCCCACTTGCGGCCGGGCAGGTACATCCGGTCGATGTAGTTCGTCCAGTTCTCACCCTCGGCGAACGACGCGTGCCCCACGCCCGGCACCGGCACGAAGCTGAGCCAAGCCCAGTAGCCCACGAGCAGCGCGATGGTGACCGCGAGGAGGGCGCGCGGCTTCAGGTAGATGAAGAGCAACCCGGTGAACAGGTAAGCGAGGGCGATGCGCTGGAGCACGCCCATCGGGCGGATGTTCCAGAGGTGCTTGGAGAGCCCGCCGTAGTAAAGGAGGCCGAGCAGGTAGAGCACCACGCCGCGCACGACCACGCGCCGCACCGCGCCGGCGCGGCCGCGGGTTTCGACGAGCCGGGTGAGGGAGAAGACGATGGACGCGCCAACCATGAAGACGAACGTGGGGAAGATCAGGTCGTAAAAGCCGAACCCTTCCCACTTCTTGTGGTCCATCTGCCAGGCGAGAAACTCGAAGAACCCGTTCGGCCAGACCTTGGCCATGGCATGGACGACCTCTTCCAAGCCGAGGATCCAGATCATGTCGAACCCGCGTAGGGCGTCGAGCGACAGCACGCGGCCGGTCCGCTCGTGCGGCGCCAGCGCGGGATGGAGCACGACGGTCGAACCGGCCGGCGCGGGCGCCGGGGCCGGGACGGGCTGGTGTACGGTGGCGGTCATGGATTGGCTCTATGCGGAAATGCGTCCCCGGGGGCCAAGCGTAACGCGGCGGCGCCGGCGTCGCCAACTTCCTTCGGCGTCGTGACATAGCCACCGCCAGGCGTGCGTCTACCGGGGCGTAAACCATCCGCTCCCGCAACTCGCCGCGCCCGGCCGATAATGCAGTTACAGTGACTCCCGCAACCGGTCCGATAACGGTGAAGGTGAAGCGATTGCCGTCGGGAGACGGTCTGCCCCTGCCGATGCGCATGACCCCTGAGGCCGCGGGGTTCGACCTCGCCGCGGCCGTGAGCGGACCGGTCACGCTCCGCCCGGGCGACATCCGCGTGATCGCATGCGGCTTCGCCATGGCGCTCCCCTCCGGCTACGAGGCCCAGGTGAGGCCGCGGAGCGGGCTGGCGAGCCGCAACGGGATCACGCTGGTCAACACGCCGGGCACGATCGACGCCGACTACCGCGGCGAGGTGCAGGTGCCGCTGATCAACCTGGGTCGGACCGACTTCGTCGTCGAGCGCGGGATGCGGATCGCGCAGATGGTGGTCGTCCCCGTTCCCCCTGTCGCACTGGTCGAAGTCGCCGACCTCGAAGCGACCAATCGCGGCACCGGCGGATTCGGTCACACGGGCCACTGACCACGGACAACGCACCACGGATAAAGAATGGAACGATCGAACCTCGCACGCATGATCTGGCTCTTCGTCGGCGGCAGCGCCTGGCTGTTTCTGCTGCTGTCATTGGCCAGCTTCCACCCGACCGACTGGCCCAGCCACGACGTGTTCCCTTACCCCGCGGTCCAGAACCTCTGCGGGTCGGCGGGGGCGTTCATTGCCTACTACCTGTTCCTCGCCGTCGGGCAGGGCGTGTTCCCCGTGCTGTTCTTCACCGGCATCGTGCTGGTGCTCCAGTGGTTCCGCTCCCCCGTCGGCGACTGGTGGATGCGCGTCGTCGGCCTGCTGCTGCTGACCGTCGCCTTCGCCGCGGCCGTCCACCACTTCAACCCCGGCACGAGCACCGCCTTCCCCGAGGGCAACGGCGGCGTCGTCGGCATCGGGACCAGCTACTTCCTCCGCTTCTACTTCAACACCGTCGGCACCCGCCTGGTCCTGCTCACCGCGATGCTCATCGGCCTGCTCCTTGCCGCGGACGACCTGGTGCTCCGCGCGCCCGGCGTCATGAACCAGATGTACGTGACGGTCAAGGACAAGGCCCCGCCGCTGCCGCAGATCAACTGGCGGTTCCCGGAAATCCCGAGGCTGCCGGCGCTGCCGCGCTTCGTGACCAAGGATGGGCCGACGCCGGTGGAGGTGCGCGCCGTGCGGACGCGGATCGTCAAGGCGGCGAGCAGTGCCACGTCCGCGCTCAGCGGCCGGAAGGACAAGCCCGGTTCGGCCGAGGTCGCCGCGCAGGCGGTGCAGGCGGTGGTGACGACGGAGCCGACCGGGGACGAAGTCGACCTGATCGACCTGAGCTATCAGGACGACGAGCCCGTGCCGGCGTCGATCGAGCCGGCTTTCGTCGGCGATTCCGACCCCGCCCCGTCCGAGGCCGCGGTGATCCCGCCGCCGGAGGAGCGGGCTGTCGCGGCCGCTGCACCGACGGCAACCGACGCTGACGACGACGAAACCGACGCGGCCCCCGTCCAGCCCGAGCCGCCGGTGATCCGCAAGGACATCGTCGTGAAGCTGCCGAGCATGCTCGTTCCCCGCCAGATTGCCCCGCCCCCGCCGAAGGAACTGGGCGAGTACACGCTGCCCGGTTGGGACATGCTCGCCGAGGCCGAGCACGGCTACGCCGAGAGCCAGGAGGCGTTCGTCCGCGAGAAGGCGGCGGTGCTCGAGCAGGCGCTGCGCGAGTTCAGCATCGACGCCCACGTCACCGAGATCGACACCGGCCCGGTCATCACGATGTACGAGCTGGCCCTGGCGCCGGGCGTCAAAGTCTCCGCGATCAGCGCCCTCACCAACGACCTGCAGCGCACGCTCAAGGCCGAGACCATCCGCATCGTGGCGCCAATCCCCGGCAAGGCGACGGTGGGCATCGAGGTCCCGAACGAGCAGAAGGAAAAGGTGCGCCTCAAGGAGCTGATGCAGCACGCGCCCGACAGCGCGCACAAGATGGGCATCCCCATCTACCTCGGAAAGGACGCCAGCGGCGAGCCGCTCATCGACGACCTGACGAAGATGCCCCACTGCCTGATCGCCGGCACGACCGGCTCGGGCAAGTCGGTGTGCATCAACACGATCATCATGTCCATCATGTACGTGCAGCGCCCGGACACGGTGAAGCTGATCCTGGTGGACCCGAAGGTGGTCGAGATGGCCCCGTTCAAGGACATCCCGCACCTGATGTGCCCCGTCATCAACGACGCCGCCCGCGCCACCAGCGTGCTGGAGTGGGCGTGCAGCAAGATGGACGAGCGGTACGAATTCCTCGCCGAGGCCGGCGTCCGCAACATCAAGAGCTACAACGCACTCACCCAGGAAGAGCTGGTCGAACGCTTCCAGCCCGGCAGTCCCGAGGAAGAGGCGAAGATCCCCAAGAAGCTGCCGTACATCGTGATCATCGTCGACGAATTGGCCGACCTGATGATGACCAGCGGCAAGGAAGTGGAGAGCCACATCGTCCGTATCGCGCAGAAGGCGCGTGCCGTGGGCATCCACCTCATCCTGGCGACGC
>Ga0207691_10004908_pt1 | contig 12921 bp, 10 predicted proteins | sample KBSM13metaG_FD_184327 | JGI IMG/M metagenome (GOLD analysis project Ga0207691, IMG submission 184327) | Miscanthus rhizosphere microbial communities from Kellogg Biological Station, Michigan, USA - KBS M1-3 metaG (SPAdes) (version 2) | ecosystem: Host-associated > Plants > Roots > Rhizosphere >... | reverse complement strand
CGCGCGGTCGCTCGGATTGCCTGCGGTGGTGGGTCTGCGCGATGCGATCAGCCGCCTAACGGGAGGCGAGAACGCCGTCCTCGACGGGTCCACCGGCACGCTGGTGATCAACCCAACCGACGCCGAGGTCGCGGTCTTCCAGCATCGCGCTGAGCGCGAGGCACGCGACGAAGCAGAGCTTCGATTGCTGCTCTCGGCAGAACCGGTGACGACTGATGGCGTTCGCATAACGCTGCGCGCGAACGTCGACCTGCCCGAGGAGTCGACGCTGGCGGCTACGAGTGGCGCAGAAGGCGTTGGTCTCATGCGAACGGAGTTTCTCGTCGTCGGCAGGACGACAATGCCTGACGAGGAAGAGCAATACCGTGCGTACCGCCGCGTGGTGGAAGCGTTCGGCGGACAGCCGGTCGTCATTCGTACCTTCGACATTGGCGGCGACAAGCTGCCGGCCGGTGGATTTCCCCACGAGGCGAATCCGTTCCTCGGCTGGCGCGCGATCCGCATGTGTCTCGACGAATCGGAGATGTTCAAGACCCAGCTTCGGGCGCTGCTGCGTGCCGGACTGCACGGCGATGTTCGCATCATGCTTCCGCTCATCGTGACCATCGACGAGGTCCGGGAAGCGCGTCACCTGCTGGACGAGGCGGCGGCGGACCTCGAGGCGCGTGGCGTTCCATTCCGACGCGACCTGCCCTTGGGCGTGATGGTCGAGACGCCTGCCGCCGCGATGGGGGCCGACGTGCTGGCCCGCGAGGTCGCGTTCTTCAGCATCGGAACGAACGATCTCGTCCAGTACACCCTTGCCGTGGACCGGGGGAACGTGAATCTCGCGGCCCGATTCACCCCCCTCCATCCGGCCGTTCTCCGCCTGGTAAAGCGGACGGTCGAAGTAGGCCGAGCCGCTGGGCTGGAAGTTGCTGTATGCGGCGAGATGGCGTCTCAACCGGTGATGGTCTTTGCCCTCATCGGTCTGGGCGTCCGGCAACTCAGCGTCGGTCCACGGGCGGTGCCGCTGGTCAAGCACATTGTCCGCGGTATCAGCGTGGAATTGGCAGTGGAGGCAGCAGAAGCGGCACTCGCTTCGGACAATGCGGCCGGTGCCGAGCGGCAGTTGGCCGGACGTCTACGCGCCGCGTTTGGCGACGCGTCCTTCCTGGGCGACGGCTTGCTCGCCAGCTAGAGGGCCGGATATCGTTCGTCCGTCCGCGCCGGTGCTGGAAGCCGGCGCGATTTTCACATTCAGAATCGAGAATAACCGCGTGTACGATCGTCACCTGTTCACTTCGGAATCCGTGACCGAGGGTCACCCGGACAAGATCGCCGATGCGATCTCGGACGCGGTACTCGACGCCATCATCGCAGACGACCCCGCAGCTCGCGTAGCGTGCGAGACGCTCGTGACCACGGGCCTCGTGTGCGTCGCTGGCGAGATCACCACCAAGACGTACGTCGACATTCCGAAGCTCGTACGCAGCACAGTGGAGCGTATCGGCTACACCGATGCCACGTACGGCTTCGACAACAAGACGTGCGCGGTGATCAGCACGATCGACAAGCAGTCTCCCGACATCGCGCAGGGCGTGGACACCGGAGGCGCCGGCGACCAGGGCATGATGTTCGGCTACGCGACCGACGAGACCGATGAGCTCATGCCGATGCCGATTCTGCTCGCGCACCGACTCACGAAGCGACTCGCCGATTGCCGCCGCGGTGGTCTCAAGTGGCTTCGTCCGGACGGCAAGGCGCAGGTCACGGTGGTCTACGAAGACGGGCACCCAGTTGCCGTCGATACCGTCGTCGTATCCACCCAGCACGACGAGAAGATCTCCAACGCGAAGATCCGCCGCGCGATCATCGATGAGGTCATCGAGCCGTCGATTCCGGCCGAATTGCTTGGCAAGAAGGTGAAGTACCACATCAACCCGACTGGGCGGTTCGTGGTCGGTGGGCCTCAAGGCGACGCCGGCCTCACCGGACGGAAGATCATCGTCGACACGTACGGCGGCATGGGTCGTCACGGCGGCGGCGCGTTCAGTGGCAAGGATCCCTCGAAGGTCGATCGCTCCGCGTGCTACGCGGCCCGCTGGGTCGCGAAGAACATCGTTGCGGCTGGGCTCGCACGCCGTTGCGAAGTTCAGCTTGCGTATGCCATCGGTGTCGCCGAGCCGGTCTCGGTCATGGTCGATACGTTCGGCACGAGTGAGGTGCCCGAAGCCGACATCATGCGCGCCGTGAGCGAGACGTTCGATCTGACGCCGCGTGGCATTGGCGCTGCGTTGGATCTTCGCAAGCCGATTTACTCGCCGACGTCCGCGTATGGGCATTTCGGACGCACGCCCGAGACGATCAAGAACGGCCGCGGTTCAGCGACGCTGTTCACGTGGGAGCGCACGGATCGCGCGGCGGCGCTCAAGAAGGCAGTCCGCTGAGGTTGGCGGCAGGCTGGGAGTAGGTTGGTGAGCGACGTGTAAATCTTGCGGAAATCCGCGGAAGAGTTCGAGGGCGGGCGAGGGCGTGACTTCCACCCCTGCGCGCCCTCGCGCATTTTTCGGCAGACGACACCAGATCACCCTCGCAGGAATCGTTGATGGTGGAAGTCACGGTCGCCCGTCTCGGGCTCGACAGCTCGACCAATTCGTACGTGGTGATCCTCCAGGAGAAGGGAGGCTCACGGCTGCTGCCCATCTGGATCGGGCAGCCCGAAGCAGAATCGATCGCGATGCACATCAACAGCATCAAGCGCGATCGCCCGCTGACACATGACCTCTGCAAGAACCTCATCGTCGGCCTCGGCGGACAGCTGCGCCGGGTGCAGATCACGAAGGTGCAGAAGAGCACGTATTTCGCCGAGCTGCACATCATGCGTGGTGACGTGCTCGTGCAGATCGATGCCCGTCCCTCTGATAGCATCGCCGTCGCGCTGCGTCTCTCAGCGCCGATCTACGCGCAGGACGCACTTCTCACCGCCGTCGAGGCCGATGAGGAAGAGGAGATCGAGACACCCGAGCTCGAGCCGGCCAAGAGCGCCGAGGAGCTCAACGCCGAGCAGTTGAAGGAGTATCTCGAGAATCTTCGCCCTGAAGACTTCGGCAAATTCAACTTGTGAGTGCTCGATCGGCGTTCGCGCGTGGTGCTGGACTCGCGCTCGGCGCGATGCTGAGCGCCCAGGTGGCGATCGCGCAGGATACGGCAAGTCGTGCTGCTCCGCAGTCTCTGGCACCGCGTACGGTGAGTGGGCGCGTGGTGCGTCCCGGTCGGAGCGGCATGATCACGGTGCCGGGCGCGTGGGTGACGCTGCACCGTGTCGCGGCCGACAGCAGCGGACCGGTGGACTCCGTTCGCTCGGACGCGAACGGACGATACTCGATGCGCTACAAGCCCGTCGCCGGCGACGCGGTGTACTTCGCGGCGAGCATGTTCGGTGGCGTCGCGTATTTCACCGCGCCACTTCCTGCGACCGATGCGGCTGGTGACGCCGGAGAGATCACCGTCTTCGACACGACATCGGCCCCGGTCCCGGTGCGTACGCGAGGACGGCATCTCGTCGTGTCCGCGAGCGGCGTCGACGGACGACGAACGCTGGTCGAGGTGTTCGAGCTCTCCAACGACACCACAGTCACGGCAGTGCCGGGCGCGCGCGGCCGCGCCACGTGGAGCACGGCACTGCCGCCTAACGCGACGGACTTCCAGGTCGGCCAGAGCGACATCGGCAGCAACGCGGTGCAATTCCGCGACGGCCGCGTCCTCGCGTACGCGTCGATCTCGCCGGGCATTCGCCAAGTCGCGTTCTCGTATTCGGTACCGGCTGCGGACTTTCCGCTCGCGGTTCCCGTTGCCGAGTCGGTCGGCGTGTTCGAGGTGCTCGTCGAGGATCCGGATGCGACGGTCGCCGGTGGTGGCCTTGCAGAGCAACCCGTCGCCACGTTGGAGGGTCGTCGATTCCGACGATTCCTCGGACAGGATGTGCGTCAGGGTGGGCAGATCACCATCGGCGTTGGCGCGCCAACCGCGCCGCGCGGCAACCGCTTTCTCCCGGTGCTCATGATTGCGGCGGGGACGATCATGTGTCTCGCGCTGGCGGTCGCCCTAACGAGGCGACGTCCCATCACGGTCGTCGCGGGCGACAACGCGCCGCCTGATGCCGCTCACCTCGCGCGTGACATCGCCGACCTCGACGAGGCGTTCGCGCGCAACGCATCGGCGACCGATGCGCAGCGCGCATCGTATCAGGCGCGACGCGATGTACTGAAGGCGCAACTCACCGCGGTGCTTGCCAACGAGGAAGTCGCGGTCTAGATTCGCGGCACAACTCGAAAGCGGACGGGAGACCCGGAAACCGGTGCAATGCCGGTGCGGCCCCGCCACTGTAACGGGCATACACGCGCGCTCGGCACGCCACTGACTTCGGTCGGGAAGGCGAGCGACGCGGCCCGGAGCCAGGAGACGACTCGTCGTCCGCGCCACGTACACACGCCCTCGGGGGAGGGGCTTGTGGCAATTTGCGGCTTCGCACCAGGCGCGGCGCATCTGCCCGGGCATCTTCCCATCAGGAGGATGCCCTTCGTGCATCATCGCCGGTCGCCGTTCCTGTTTGTCGCCCTCGCGGCGTTGCTGGGCGCGAGCGCGGCGTGTGATCGGCCATCTGCCGAACGGGCATCACCGCGTGCGCAAGCCAGTTCGGCCCTCGGGGTGTCGACGATCCAGGATGATTTCGGCGATACACTCGTGCTGGGCCCGTCGCCGCGCCGCATCGTCTCGCTGAATCCGGCGACCACCGAGCTGTTCTTCGTGCTCGGCGCCGGTGACCGCCTCGTCGGCCGCACGCACTACGATCTCTATCCGAGCGCCGCGCTCGCCGTGCCTGACCTCGGGAATGGCATGCAGCCTAACGTCGAGGCAGTGCTCGGCGCGCGCCCGGACCTCGTCGTGCTTTACGCCAGCAACGGGAACCGCGACGCGGCGAAGCGATTCCGCGCGGCCGGCGTTCCGACGCTCACCCTTCGCGTCGATCGCATCGCGGAATTTCGCCGCACGGTGTTGGTGCTGGGACGCGTGCTCGGCGACACCACCGCCGCGCATGCCGTCGTCGACTCCGTCGACCGGACGCTCGCACGCGTTCGATCCGCGACACAGGGCGCGGTGAGGCCCGCGGCGTTCTGGAAGGCCTGGGATTCCCCGGTGATCGCGATCGGCGGCGGCAGTTTTCTCACCGAGCTGGTGGAGATTGCCGGCGGCCGCAACATCTACGGCGATGATCCGCGGCCGTCACTCGACGTGACCATCGAAGACGTCGTTAGGCGCGACCCGGATGTCGTCCTCGCGGGCCCGGAATCCGCCCGGCGCATGCGCGCGGCGCCCGCCTGGCGCGCGCTGCGTGCCGTGCGAGACGGCCGCGTCCTCATCGTGGACACAATGCTGGTGGGCCGGCCGGGGGTGCGGTTAGGCGAGGCGGCAGTGTCGCTCGCGCGCCTGCTCCACCCGGGGGCCGTGCCGTGACGGTTACGCGATCGAACGTCGCGCTCTGGGTCGGGCTCGTGGCCGCGGTGGGAGTCGCTGCCCTCCTCGGACTCGGGATCGGGCCGGTGCGCCTAACGCCAGCCGAAGTGTGGACGGCGCTCGCTGGACGGGGTGACGTTACGGCCGTCGCCATCATGCGCGACATCAGGGCGCCTCGCGTCGTCCTCGCGGCGCTCGTCGGGGCGGCGCTCGCAATGAGCGGAGCCGCACTCCAGGGCACGATGCGCAACCCACTCGCCGAGCCGTACCTGCTGGGCGTTTCCGGCGGCGCCGCGGTCGGCGCGGTCATCGCGGTCGCGAGCCGAGCGCCGTTCGGGTTGGTGCCGGTGGGTGCGTTCGGGGGGGCTGTCGTTGCCGTGGTGCTCGTCCTGGCGATCGCGCGTGCAGGCGCCGGGCGGCCAGATCCACGCGTGCTTCTCATGGCGGGCGTAGTCGTCGGTGCGTTCGCGAACGCCGTGATCATGGTCGCGCTGGCGTCGGCCCCACCGGACGCGGTCCGCAATGCGCTGTGGTGGATGATGGGTTCCGTCGCCGGCGCGACCTGGGTGCAGGTTGGATGGCTCGCGGCGTACGCCATCGCTTCGGCAAGCGCGCTGCTGCTCTGGGCGCCAGAGATCGACGTGCTCGCGCTCGGCGACGACGCGGCCGCGGGGCTCGGTGTCGACGTCGACCGAGCCGGCCGGCGCGCGTACATCCTCGCATCGCTGCTGGCCGCTGCGACTGTCGCGGCAGCAGGGCTTGTCGGCTTCGTCGGCCTGGTGGTGCCACACCTCGTGCGCTCGCGCGCCGGTCGGCGCCACCGTGCGGTCATCGCGGCGGCCGGGCTTGCGGGTGCGGCGCTGCTCATCGCGGCGGATCTCGTCGCCCGTACGTTGCGCGCGCCGAGCGAGCTGCCGCTTGGCGCCGTGACAGCGCTCGCCGGCGTCCCGTTTTTCCTCGTTCAGCTCCGTCGCTACCGATGATCCGCTTCGATGACGTCGTCGTGCGATACCCGAAGGCGGCCGAGCCTGCGGTGAATCACGTGTCGTTCGAGGTGCCTCTCGGCGCTATCACCGCGGTCGCGGGGCCTAACGGGAGCGGGAAGAGCACACTCGTCCGCGCCCTGCTCGGCCGCGTGCCGTTGAGCGGGGGTGCCATCAATGTCGATGGCGACGACACGGCGCACCTCGACCGTCGCGAACTGGCGCGCCGAGTGGCGGTGGTGTCGCAGCGCGAGGAACCTGCCTTCCCACTCGCCGTGCGCGAGTACATCGCGCTTGGGCGTCACCCGCATACGCGTCTCTGGAGCGCCGCCGACCCGTTAGGCACGGGCGCTATTGACCGCGCCGTCGAGGAGGCCGAGGTCGCCGCGTTCATGGATCGCACGACGGACGAGTTGTCAGGCGGCGAGTGGCAGCGCGTGCGCATTGCCCGAGCGCTCGCGCAGGACGCGAAGGCACTCGTACTCGATGAACCGACCACGTACCTCGACATCGCGCACGAGATGTCGGCGTTCGAGTTGCTCGATGTTCTTGCACGCCGTGGCCAGGCGATTCTCGTCGTGAGCCACCAGCTGAACCTCGTCGCGCGTTTCGCGAAGTACGTCGTATTGCTGCACCGCGGGGCCGTCGCCGCCGCGGGGACGCCGGGTGACGTGATGCGCGGCGACGTGCTGGAGCGTGTGTACGACTGGCCACTCGTGGTCACGCGCGACCCGGCCGTCGGCGCCCCGGCGCTCGTGCCACTGCGCGCAGGGAGGAGATCATAGCGAGCAGCAATTGGCAAGCAGCACCTGGCAGCACCCAGCGTCACCCAGCAACAAAGCACGACCACCCAGCCACCAGCCGCCGTTCCCGCTTCCCGTCAGACAATGAAACTGCTTCTCAGTCTCTGCCTTCTCGCCACACCTTTGCTTGCCCAGCAGTCGACCGACACGACGGTACTTCGCCCGGTCGTCATCAGCGCGACCCGCGTGCCGATCGACCAGCAGCGTGCGCCGGCGTCCGTGACCGTCATCCGCGGCGAGGACCTGCGATCGCGCGGCATCGCCAACGTGAGCGACGCGCTCGCCTCCGTCCCGGGCTTGATGGTCGTTCGAAGTGGCTCGTTCGGCGCGACGACGTCGCTCTTCGCCCGCGGAGGGGAGAGTGACTACGTGAAGGTGCTCGTGGACGGCGTGCCGCTGAACAACCCCGGCGGCGCCTTCGATTTCGCGAATCTCACCACGGAGAACCTCGATCGCATCGAAGTCGTGCGCGGCCCCGCGAGCGTCGTGTACGGATCGGATGCCGTCGCTGGTGTCGTGCAGCTCTTCACGCGGCGCGGCGCCGGTTCCGCACATGGATTCGCGGACGTTCGGGGCGGCTCGTATGCGAGCCTCGAGGGTGAGGCCAACATCGCCGGAGGAACGCCGCGGGTCGGCTACTCGCTCGGTGCGTCGAGGCGTCAGAGCGACGGCATCTTCGCGTTCAACAACGACTATCGAAATCAGGTGGAGAGCGCACGCCTCTCGTTCGCTCCGTCGTTCGCGTCGGTAGACCTCACTGCTCGGCACACGGACGCGACGTACCATTTTCCAACGGACGGTTCCGGTGCGGTGGTCGATAGCAATTCCGTCCGTCGCGATCACCGGACGGTGATCGGACTCGATGCGACCCACCGCCTAACGTCGCGTATCGATCTGCGACTGTTGGGAGCCGCATCGCGCCTCGACGGTGAATCGTCGAACGATCCCGACAGCCCCGGCGATAGCGCGGGGTTCTACAGCCGCGATGACTCGCGCATCGAGCGGCGAAGCGCAGACCTGCGCGCTGATGTACACGCCAGCGACAAGACGACATTCTCGGTCGGCGGAGCGGTCGAGCGGGAGCAGGTCCGGAGCTCGGGCGAGAGCCAGTTCATGACGTTCCCCGTATCGACGTCGTCTACGGCAGCGCATCGGACGAACGAAGCCGTCTACGCGCAGCTCATCGGCAGCGAACTGGGGCGCCTAACGTATACCGCCAGCGGCCGCGTGGACGACAACGCGACCTACGGCACGTTCGTCACCGGGCGTGCTTCGCTGGCCTGGCAGCTCCTCGCATCGACAAGCGTACGGGCTGCCGTCGGGAATGCATTCAAGGCGCCGGCATTCGAGGAGGCGCTCTCATCCGCGTTCAGCATCGGGAACCCGGATCTGCAGCCCGAACGGACCGTGAGCTGGGAAGCGTCGGCCCAGCACCGATTCGGTGAGCGCGTGGTCGCAAGCGCGACGTATTTCGACCAGCGCTTCCGCGATCTCATCCAGTATGTCTCCGGGGATGTGTCGACCGCGTTTCGGAGCACCTATGAAAACCTCGGCGCCGCATCCGCCCGTGGAGTGGAGCTCGAGGCGCGAGCACCGATGGTCGGCGCGTTCGACCTCGGCGGGAACGTCACCTTGCTCCGAACCCGCGTCACGGACGCCGGGAACGGCGCGTTCGGCACGTTCGTGAATGGGGAGCGCTTGTTGCGGCGACCCGCACGCACCGCGGCGTTCAACGCCGACTACCGGCTCGCGCGCGGATCTCGCGTCGGGGCTGCCGTTCGATTCATCGGGCCACGCGACGACCGCGACTTCAATGCGGAAGCGCGTGTCGAGCTGCCGTCCTACACCCTCCTGGATCTGAGCGCTGAGGCATCGTTGGATCGCCTGTGGGCGCGCGCGTCGCACCTAACGCTGACCGCGCGCGTCGAGAACGCGCTCGATCACGAGTATGAACCAACCTTCGGGTTCGCGGCACCGGGCCGAACGGTGCTCCTGGGAGCGCGCGCGACGCTTGGTGGCCCGCGGCCATAGATCGCGGATCGTCCACGCAATTTCGAACGAGCGGTGCGCCGGGCAGTAGATTTTCACTATGCCGTCCCTGCGCACCGACGCTGTCGTCCTGCATGTCTTCGACTACCTCGAAACGTCGCGAATCTTCAAGCTCGCGACCCGTGAGGCCGGCCTGCAGTCTGTGCTGGCTCGCGGCGCTCGACGGCCAAAGAGCAGGTACGGTACGGCGCTCGACCTGTTCGCCTCGGGATCCGCGGAGATCTTCATCAAGCCTGGTCGCGAGCTCCAAACGCTCGCGAGCTTCGACGTGAGCCGCTCTCGCGGGCGCCTTGCGGCGGACCTCGAGCGGTTCACAGCCGCGTCCGCGATCGCGGAGCTGGGCATGCGCTTCGGCACTGGCGAGTCGCACACGGAGTTGTACGACGCGCTCGTGAGCACACTCGACGTGATCGGCGACAGCTCGGCGGGCGCGAGCATCGACGCGGCCCTCGGTGGCGCCTGGTATATCCTCGCCCATATGGGGTTCGCGCCGTCGCTCGACGAGTGTGCGTCGTGCCACAGCAGCCTTGGCTCCGACTCGGCGGCCGCGTTCAGTCACCCTGCGGGTGGCGCGCTGTGCAGCCGGTGCGCTTCGCTCGCGAGCAGCAGGCGCCTGCTTCCCGCCGAGGCGCGGGCGACGCTCCGCACCTGGATCGGTGGAACGCGCGCGCCGCTCGCGGACGCGCTGGCGCGGCGCGCGCACCAGCGACTGTTGCGCGAATTCCTGTCCGAACATCTCACGGACGGCCGTCCGCTTCGCGCGTACGATGTGTGGGAGCGGAACAGTTGGGGCGCGGCCGAGGTGGCACCGTGATCGTCGGCACGGCGGGGCACATCGATCACGGGAAGACCGCGCTCGTCCGTGCGTTGACCGGGGTTGACACCGACCGGCTACCCGAAGAGAAGCGACGTGGCATTACGATCGATCTCGGGTTTGCGCCGCTCGACCTGCCTAACGTCGGCGTCGCCGGCGTGGTGGACGTCCCCGGCCACGAGGCGTTCGTGCGGACGATGCTCGCCGGCGCGACCGGCATCGATCTCGCGTTACTCATAGTCGCCGCCGACGAAGGCGTCATGCCGCAGACGCGTGAGCATGTGGCCATCCTCGAGTTGCTTGGGATTCGGGGCGGGGTCGTCGCGCTCACGAAGCGAGATCTCGTCGACGAGGACTGGCTCGAGCTCGTGCGACTCGATCTTGCGGAGCTGCTCGAGGGCACGGCGCTCGCGGACGCGGCCGTCGTTCCGACCTCGGTGGTCACCGGTGTCGGCCTCCCTGAGCTGCGCACCGCGCTTGCGACCGCGGGCGCCGCGGCCACGCGGCGGCGAGACGACGACGTGTTCCGCATGCCGATCGATCGCGTGTTCACGGTGCGCGGGACCGGAACGGTCGTCACCGGCACTGTGTGGAGCGGTAGCATCGCGCGCGATCAGATGGTGACGGTCATGCCCGGCGACCGCCCGGTACGCGTGCGTGGACTGCAGGCGCATGGTGCGACCATCGACCGGGCGCATCCGGGAACCCGCCTCGCGGTCGCACTCGCCGGAATCGACCATGACGCGCTCGCACGTGGAGCGGTACTCGTCGCTGACAGCGGGTGGCACTCCACTCGTGTGCTGCGCGCCGATGTCACGCTCCTCGCCGACTCCGTCGCGTCGCTCTCCCCGAGGGCGACGGTGAGATTTCATCTCGGTACGACTGAAGTCGGAGCGCGAATCGTGACGGCCGGTGGACCGTTGGTGGCCGGCGAGACAAAGCCCGCTCGCATCGTGCTCGACACACCAATCGTCGCCCGTGCTGGCGATCGCTTCGTGGTGCGCGGCGGGTCGCCAACCGGAACACTGGGTACGCTGGGCGGCGGCGTCGTCGTCGACCCGCAGCCGTCACACCGGCGACCGCGCCCGTGGACGACGGCTCACGACGCCGCGGGCCAACGGCTCCAGCTCGCGCTGTCCGAGGCCGGTGGTGACGGGCTCGATGTGGCGGACCTCCCAGTGCGGATCGGCGCTGCACCGAGCGACGTTGCGGCGATTCTGGCTGACCGAGGCGGCGCCATCGTGCGCATTGGCGCTCGCATCTTCGACCGCAGCGTGCGGGACAGGCTCGACGGGGATCTGGCACGTCTGGTTGACGAGCACCACGTCCACCACCCGCTGGACCCTGGGGCCGCGCTTCAGACCGTGCGCGCCCAGCTGTCGGGTCGCGCGGAGATCGTCGATGATGCGCTCCGTCTGGCGATGGAGCACGGTGTCATCGAGGCGGACGGTGGCGTCGTGCGTCGCGCCGGCTGGGTGCCCCGCCTCTCGGCAAGCCAGGCGGCGCTCAAGACGTCGCTCGTTGACGCACTTCGGGTGGCTGGTGCAGAGCCGCCAAGTCTCGGTGAGCTGGAGGCGCAGCACGGTCCGGCGGTGTCCGCGTTGATGCGCATCCTCGGCCGCGAAGGCGTCGTCGTGCCTGTTGAGTCGGATCGGTATTACGAGTCGCAGGCGCTCACGGCATTGGTTGGTCGGCTGAGGCAGGCAATGACTCCCGGCCGCGAGTATTCACCGAGTGATCTTCGGGATATCATCGGCCTGTCGCGGAAGTTCCTGATCCCCTTTCTCGAGTACTGTGACAGGCATGGCGTCACGGAACGGCGTTCTGCAGGACGGGTACTGCACGGCACGTAGGTCGCATAGCGGCGGTATTGCGGGATGTGTACTGTGCAAGCAGTGATGTAGTTGCTTGACAAGTGTTTCCGCCGGTTCTATGTTCGCGCGAAGTAGGCTTAGCGAACCGTAGTAAACCGTCAACCTGGCTCAGGAGTTAGCGTTTCGGAACTATTTCGTCAGCTGGAGAAGTCAACATGAAGCTTCGTTGGGGGGCACTGTGTACCGTGCTTGTTCTCAGCGCGCTCATGCCACGTGTCCTGACGGCGCAGGGGAACCAGAACCCTGCCCGTGATCGAAAACCCGGGGTTCTGAAGCAGAATTATCCGAACCCTTTCAACCCTGAGACCCGGATCCCGTTCACGATCGACGAGAAGTGTGAGGATCCGGGCAGGCAGTACAAAGTCTCCCTGCGGATCTACAACATCTTGTCGCAACTGGTGGCGATACCGGTTCTGCAGGGCGGGGCAGGAGGCGTGGCAGGTGGAGTCCGACTCGTCGACGTCATGCTGACGTGCGGAGACTACGTCGCGTACTGGGACGGCAAGTGGATGGGAACCAAAACAGAGGTCGCCTCGGGCGTCTACCTCTACGAGCTCCGAATTGACGGAAATCCTCTCGTCAAACGAATGCTCGTCACGAAGTAGCGAACATATCGTGCAGGTGTCGAGCGCCCCCCGGGAATTCCGGGGGGCGCTCGCGTTATGCGCGGCGATACGGCCGTACTGCGCTACTTGGGAGTGGGCGGCGCCGCGGGCGCCGGAGGCGCAACGGCCTTAGCCGCCGTATCGGCGGCGCGACGCTGGACCGCCTGCCAGACCGTCTGCGCACGCGTCGGATTCTGGGCGAGCTCCCTCGCCGCTTGTTCCAGCTGAGCTGGCGTGAGGCCCCGACTTTGCAACACCGAGTCGCGACGAGCCGCCTTCTGGCTGGCGTTCAACCCC
>Ga0207691_10004907_pt1 | contig 12929 bp, 7 predicted proteins | sample KBSM13metaG_FD_184327 | JGI IMG/M metagenome (GOLD analysis project Ga0207691, IMG submission 184327) | Miscanthus rhizosphere microbial communities from Kellogg Biological Station, Michigan, USA - KBS M1-3 metaG (SPAdes) (version 2) | ecosystem: Host-associated > Plants > Roots > Rhizosphere >... | reverse complement strand
CGTAGTTGAGGCTGAACATGAGGATGCCCGTCCCAGCCAGGATGAGGTAATCGGCGCGAGTCGACGGCAACAGCCGGACGCGGCCGAGGGAAATCACCAGCAGAACCAGGATCGCCACGACAAATCGCCATGCAACGAAGGAAACTGGAGGCAAATCACGCAATCCAATCTTGATGACCAGCCAGGTCGAGCTCCAGACGACGCAAAGCGTCAGCCAGGCGACAGGAATGCGCCAGTCTCTTCGTTGCGTTGCGGTAGCAGCCATGACCGGCGACTCTCGCGGCGGGGAACCGCTTCGTAAAGCGGCATGGCTTGCCTTACAGCCGCGCGCCCGTGGTTTTCCGACGTTTGTCGAGCTTTCGCAGGCACATCAATCACGAAACTGATTGACGTCCGATACCCAAATGAGTCACTCTGAAAGACTTCACGTCAACCAGGAGTCGTCATGTCTCTTTCGCAGTCCAAAACCCCCGGACAAATAACTGTATTTCTTCTCTTATCGTTAGCCTCATTCGCTACCGCAGCGCCGCTCAATGGAACGGTGCCAGGCAGGAATGCCCAGGATATCGCGGTCATAGATCGCGCCCTCGCGACATTCCAATCTGGTCAGGACTATGTGGTCTTCGGCGACGTAGGTGTTAAGCCAGAAGTCTTGAAGATTTTCCGTGACCGGTTGGTCGCGGAACAAGAAGGCGCATCCTCGCCGACCCCAATGCCGGACGCGGTCACTCCGCCTAACACTACCTTCCCGTGGACCGGTGGTACCGTTCCATATCGATTCGATCCGACCCAGGTCACGAATGGCACCATCACCGCGGCCAAGATGCAGCAGTTTCGCGATGGCATTGGGGAATGGGCCGGCGCGGCCAACGTGCATTTCTCTGAATTTACCGGAGGCACGCCGACGAATTTCATTACGGTCCAGGAAGACGCGACCCTGGGAGGTGGCTTTTCCTCTTCAGTTGGAATGGCGGGCGGCGAGCAATTCGTAAAATTTGGGCCTGCCGCCTGGAATCGCGGCACTGTCTGTCACGAGGTCGGGCACGCTCTTGGCTACTGGCACGAACAGCAACGCGATGATCGCGACACCTACGTGATTATTGACTGGAGTAACATCGCACTCGGCAATCAACCTAACTTTGCCAAGTTACCCGGCGGAACGACAGCCATCGGTGCGTATGACTTCTATTCGGCGATGCACTACGCCCGCAATGCGCTGGCGATTGATCCCCAGCAGGACACGATCACGATGCAGGCGCCCTACGCTCAATTCGCCGACATTATCGGGGCTGTTTACTATCGCAGTTTAAGCAAACTCGATCGGGCGGGTATGGCGACCGTCTATGGCAACGCGTCGCCGTTACCGAGCGCGGTCGTTACGAATACCAAAGACAGTGGCCCGGGTAGTTTGCGCGCCGCCCTCTACTATGCGTTCGATAAATCGACTGACGTCCCGCCGGTTCCGACAACCATCTCCTTTCAAATTCCAACCAGCGATCCTGGTTTCGCCAGCAACGTTTTCACGATCAAACCGACCTATCTCATGGTTGCGCCCGGCTCCGGCACCACGATTGATGGCGCCACTCAGACGGCCTTCACTGGTGACACGAACAACAAGGGACCGGAGATCGTCCTGAATGGGTCTCAGGTCATCGCTCAAAACGTCTTTGCCCAGGGTTTCCTGGTTCTCGATTCTAACTGTGTAATCAACAGCCTGGTCATTAACGGGTTTAATTTACAGGGAATTCTGTTCGATAAGTCAGGCGCAACTGGGAATACTGTTACCGGTTGTTATATCGGCACCAATTCTACCGGGACCAGTGCTGTGCCCAATGCTTTCCCGGGCGTCGAGATTGCCGAGGGTGCCAATGGAAATACGATTGGTGGGTTAACGGCCACGGCCCGGAATGTGATTTCGGGTAATAACTTCGTTGGTGTTACCATTCACGATAGTGGCACTAACAATAATGTCGTTCTCGGCAACTACATTGGACTGAATGCTACCGGCAAAGCTGCCGTTCCCAATATTTACCAGGGAGTTGAGATATTTGGCGGCGCCCAGACTAATGTGATCGGCGGGACGGTGACAGGTGCACGCAATGTCATTGCGGGCAATGGCTTTGATGGCATAGCGATTCTCGATGCCGGATCCACCGGTAATCTTGTCCAGGGCAATTATATTGGTCTGACGGCTGCGGGCACGGCCAAGTTAGCGAATGGGGGCGCCGGTGTGGTGCTTGGTAACGCTGCGACAAGCAACACGATCGGGAGCCCGACAGTTGGCGGCGGTCGTAACATCATTTCGGGCAACACTTACCAGGGCGTCGTAATCTCCGGTACGGGAACCAACTTAAACAATGTCCTGGGTAACATTATCGGATTGAATCCGGCTGGAAGCGCGGGATTGGGCAATGGAGGTGGTGGCGTCGATGTTTTCGGGGGAGCGACTTCGAACAACATTGGCGGCACGCAAAATGTCGCGAGCAATTTCATCAGCGGCAATGCGGGCGCGGGAGTTAACCTTAGCGGCACCGGCACCAAGACTAATAAAGTCGTGCATAACTTCATCGGCACAAACCTAAAAGTCACCGCGGTCGTTCCTAATCTTGTCGGGATTCAGATTTTCAGCGGCGCTCAGAGGAATACCGTTGGCGGAACGAACGCTGCGAGCCGAAATGTGATTTCGGGAAATACATTTCAGGGAATGACTATTTCCGGAACCGGGACTAGCTCTAACACAATCGCGGGTAACTACATCGGTCTCAACAAAACTGGCACAGCCGCTATGCCCAATAACTCAGCTGGCATTTCCATCTTCGGCGGCGCGACGTCGAACACCATTGGTGGCACGACGGCCCAGTCACGCAACATTATTTCCGGTAACGTGAACCAGGGAATCACGATTAGTGACAGCGGCACCAACCAGAACAAGGTGCTCAACAATTTCATCGGAACGGATGCGGCCGGCACGGCCGCGGTCGCGAACGGATGGAGTGGGGTTGATATCTTCACTGGCGCCAGCTCGAATACCGTCGGTGCAATCGGGCAGGGGAACACGATTTCGGGCAATGGCAATTACGGAATTGCGATCAGCGGAACCGGAACAAATTCCCAGGATGTTGAGGGTAACGTCATTGGCATGAACGCCGCGGTGAATGCGGCTATCCCAAATGCGTTTTCAGGCATCATTCTTTTCAACGGCGCGCAGAACAATGTAATCGGAAGCGCTATCACGGGCGCGGGTAACATCATTGCTTTCAACAGCTTTGCCGGGATCGACGTTTTCGATGCCACGACGACCGGCAATGATTTCAACGCTAACTCTATCTTTTCCAATGGCGGTCTTGGAATTAATCTCATCGGGGGGAGCGAGAACGGATTCGGTGTGACGGCAAATGATCTGAACGATCCGGACACTGGTCCGAACCAGCTCCAGAATTATCCAGTTCTTGCCTCCGCCAATAGCGGAAGGGTTATTCAGGGCACGCTCAACAGTCTCGCGAGTAAGACCTATCGCGTAGACTTTTATTCCAGCCCCGCCGCGGATGCCTCCGGATTCGGTGAGGGGCAGACCTGGATTGGTACGGTCACTGTGACGACCGATGGCAGCGGTAACGCTTCGTTTAATCCGGATTTCCCTGGTTCGCTTGCGGTGGGCTCTGTCGTGACGGCGACCGCGACCCAGACAGGCGCGGGGGCCGCTGGAACTTCAGAATTCTCTCAGAGCGTCACGGTTGTCCCCTAACGAATCCCGCTGGCGAGGGTACCGCCCTCAAAAACTGTCATCCTCAGCGAAGGGGGAAGGACCTCTTACTGTTTCTGTTCGCGGACGGCTCCGATGCCGGAAAGGATCAGAGATCCTTCGCCGCGCTGCGCCGGCTCAAGGATGACAATTTTTCTTAAAAGTGGAAGGGCGCCTTCGTTCCCGAAAGCGCCCTTCATTTCGATGGCGATAAGCCGAATTCTGTATCCCGAATTGCTCCGGAACGATGATCATTTATCTCGCCCGGCTTGCGCCGAACGCCCGCCGAGCCGCTTTCGGGGTCATAGACCACCGTTGCAGCCCAGCGTGATGCGACGATACCCGAGGATTTACTCCGAATTTCTTCGGGGCGGGGCGGACCGGCTGCCCTTCCTCTGTTTTGTCTTGCACCGCATGGGGTTTTTCGTGCCTCGCCGCTTGCGCGTCGAGCGGTGAGCTCTTACCTCGCCTTTTCACCTTTGCCTAACGACCACTCGCGTGCTCGTTAGGCCGTATTTTTTCTGTGACACTTTCCGTCGCGGCTCCCTTACGAAAACCGCGCCCCCGATTTTTTCGGGGCATGCTGCCGTTTGGTGTTCGGACTTTCCTCCCAGCACTTTGTAAGCGTCGAAGCTGCTGCTGATTTCTGGCGTATCTAATAACGCTGACTCGCAAAGAACATTCAACACTTTCAAAGTGCTGGGCGATCATCTGCCATCGAGGTAAGATAGCACCTCCGTGTTCCACGCGAAAGGACGGAACAGCGCTCCTGAAAAGTGACGCGCTTTTCATGGTCTGCCTTGAAACTTTCCTCTCCATTGATCACGTTCGATCGCCATGCCCAAGGAACCGCGCGCGCGCAGAGCCATCCCCTCCGTCATCGTGACGGTGCTGGTTGCGCTTGCTCTGATTGCGATTTTCTGGCGAGACTTCAGACGAAGCGAAGCCGCGCCGGTGAACCGTCCAATCATCGCGCCGCAAGGGAATTACGTGACGTCCAATTCGTGTCGCGCCTGTCATCCAGGCAATTACGCGAGCTGGCACGCCTCCTTTCATCGCACCATGACTCAGGTCGCCACGCCCGCCACGCTGATTGACCAGGTTGATGGCAAGGAAATGACCTTCGCCGGTCGGCAGTACCAATTATCGGAAAGAGACGGCAAAATCTTTGTCTCCGATCGTTCGTTAGGCGAAAATGAATACGGTCCGCCGCGCCAAATTGTGCTCCTGACCGGTTCGCACACTCTTCAGATCCTGTGGAACGAGACGGGGCAGGGGAGAACGCTCGAGCAGTTTCCATTCGCCTACATCATCGCGGAAAAAATGTGGGCACCGATTGTGCAGACTTTTCTCATGCCGGCGGAAACGAGGGAAGCGTACTCGATCGGCGCGTGGAATGGCGCCTGCATGGATTGCCACGTTACCCAGGGCGTGTCGAATTTTGTCGAAGGCAATAGGTGGGACACGAATGTGGCCGAGTTTGGCATCGCTTGCGAAGCCTGTCATAGCGAAGGGCGCGAACATATCACAGCTAATCGCAATCCTTTTCGGCGCTGGAAACTCCACCTGACGACGCGTACCGATTCCACGATCGCAAATGCCAAACGAATGAAGGGCCCGGAATCGACGTTAGCGTGCGGCCAGTGTCACAGCGTCTGGGCGTTTGAGGGAATGACGGAGAAGATCGATTGGAATCGGCACGGTGGAAAATTTCGTCCGGGCAAAGAGGACCTCGTGCAGCGCTTTGTGGTTCAGCCTAACGAAAAGGATCATCAAACCCAGAAAGATTTCATCCGCCAGACGGAGCCCGATTTCTTTCGCAACCGTTTTTGGGGCGACGGGATGATTCGGGTGACCGGACGCGAGGCCAATGGCGTGCAAGAGTCGCCTTGTTTCAAAGGCGGGAATTTTTCCTGCATTTCCTGTCATGAAATGCATCCCACCGACACGACAAAGCGGGCGGTGGACGCCTGGGCAAGAAACGATCAGCTCGCGCCGCGGATGGAATCGGATCAAGCCTGCCTGCAATGTCACCAGGAAAAGGCGGCTAGCCTAACGAATCATACGCATCACGCGGCTGATTCGGCCGGTAGTCGATGTTACAACTGCCACATGCCGCACACTACCTTTGGGCTGCTTCATGCCATGCGCAGTCATCAGGTATCGTCGCCTAACGTTCGCGAGAGTCTCGACCACGGACGACCGAATGCCTGTAATCTTTGTCACCTCGACCAAACCCTGAGCTGGACGGCGAATAAGTTGAATGACTGGTATGGACAGCCAGCGCCTGAGTTATCCGAAGACGACAAAACAATTTCCGCAGCGGTGCAGTGGCTGGTGAAAGGCGATGCCGGCCAACGCGCGCTCCTGGCCTGGGGAATGGGGTGGGAACCGGCGCAGAAAGCTTCCGGGCGCGACTGGCTTTATCCTTTTTTGATTTACAGTCTGCGCGATCCCTATCCTGCGGTCCGCTTCGATGCCTGGAAATCTCTCCAGACCTTACCGGGATTCGCCGATTTCAAATTCACCTACACCGCGGACGTGGAGGCCGTTGAGGATGTGATGAAAAAAGGTTTTCAGAAATGGTGGACGGAAGTTCGTTCCCCGCAGCCAAACTTCGATCCCAAAACTGTTCTCGATCCCGACGGCCGATTTCAGGAAGTCTTTAACCGACTCCGGCGCGAACGCGATGATAAACCAATTGTGCTTGCGGAATGACCGGGTCTAAGAAAAACGCTCCATCAATTTTTAAGATATTTGGATAACCTTCTGCCTATCGCCGCCTGATATTCATGAATTATTCTATTCGTCATCTGCGTTTCGGCTGGTGGGCGCTCGCGGTTTACGTCTCCCTTGGGATCGTGCTCGAGACGATGCACGGGTTTAAGGTTGGTTGGTATCTCGATGTCGGAAACGATACGCGTCGCCTCATGTTTACGCTCGGCCATTTTCACGGGACGATGCTCGCGCTTGTCAACGTCGCACTTGGCCTAACGATTCGGAGTGTCGACGACTTCGAGATTAGAGCGTCCACCTCGTTCTCGCTGATTTGGGCAGCCATTCTCTTGCCCGGCGGATTTTTGCTGGGCGGCTTTTTCACTTACGACGGGGATCCTGGAACCGGGATTTGGCTGGTCCCGATCGGCGCGCTCCTGATGCTTTATGGAGTTGTTTCGGCGGCGATCGATTTGACCAGACTGTCGACTGAGACGGCGTCGCGGAAAAAGAAACGATAGGATGGCGTCAGAAACGAAATGACGAATGGCATCATGTTTCAGTTCGCCCGGAAATCTGGTGTCACCGCAGCCGTGCTTCTACTCGTCTTGAGCGCGCGCGCGGAACTACCTTCTCTGATTCCGCGCGACATTCTTTTTGGAAATCCGGAGCGGGCCGAACCGCAGATTTCACCGGACGGCAGTCAAATCGCCTGGCTGGCGCCAGATAAGAGCGGTGTTCAAAATGTCTGGGCGAGCGCGATCGACGGCTCGAAGCCTCGTGCGATCACAAATGAAACACATCGCCCGATCTTCTGGTATGCGTGGGGCGGCGATACCAAACACATTCTCTATCTTCAGGACAACGCTGGCGACGAAATCAATCACCTCTTCTCCGCTGACCTAACGAGTGGCAACGTGCGCGATCTCACGCCTTTTCGCGGGGTGCGCGCGCAAAATGTCCTGACCGATTTCCAACATCCGCGTTCGATTCTCGTTGCGCTCAATCTGCGCGATCGACAGGCGTTCGATATGTATCGCGTCGACCTCGAGACGGGCGCAGTCACACTCGAAGCGACGAATCCGGGCGACGTTCTGACATGGACGACCGACAACGATTTCGTCATCCGCGGCGCGACTGGCTTCGATGGCAAAACCGCAGCCTCGATCATTCGTGTGCGCGACGCGGTCGACGAACCATGGCGCGATCTCGTGGTAATGCCGTTCGAACGCGCGCTTTTCGAGGGTGAGGTGGTCGGCGGTTCGCTCATCGTAGGTTTCGATCCCGATGGGAAGAGCCTTGTCATCCACTCGGCATTGAATTCGGACACTGGAAGGCTGGTTAGGGTGGATTTGCGTGACGGGAAAGAATTGAGCGTTATCGCGCAGGATCCGCGGTCAGACGTCGCTGATGGCGGCCTTGGCGACGAACCCCACGTTCTCCGGGACCCGGTCACAAAGGCAATTCAAGCGGTCGAATTTAATTACAGCACATCGCACTGGGTTTTTCTCGATGCGAAGGTGCAAGCGGATTTCGAGATCATCGCGCGCGATGTTCCTGGGTTTCTGGATCTCATCAGCCGGGATCGCGCCGATCGAAAATGGATTGTGGCATCGCGCCGGAGCGACGCGCCTGCGAGCTATTACGTCTTCGATCGCGATTCGAAAAAGGTGACCAAACTTTATGACGAATGTCCCAAGCTGAGCAGAGAATCGCTCGCGCCAAAAAAGGGTGTCGTTATCAAAGCGCGCGACGGATTGTCGCTGCCGTCGTACCTAACGACACCAACCGGTGTAGATGCGAAAAATCTGCCGATGGTGTTGCTGATTCACGGCGGACCGTGGGTTCGTGACTTCGACAGTTTTGATCCGGAGGTGCAATTGCTCGCCAACCGCGGTTACGCTGTCCTGCAAGTGAACTACCGCGGGTCGACTGGATTCGGACTTAAGTTTTTCAATGCCGGAACCAATCAATGGGGACGTGGAACGCAGGAAGATTTGTTCGACGCCGCCAAATGGGCAATCGATCAGGGCATCGCGGATCCAAAGCGAATCGCGGCGATGGGCTGGTCGGGTGGCGGATTTGCAACCCTGCTCGCGCTCGAGATGCGGCCAGATCTGTTCGCTTGCGGCGTCGATGGAGTTGGTCCAGCCGACCTCGCGACACTCTTTCGTTCGTTCCCGAGTTATTGGTCCAACATCATGCCGCGCTGGCGGCGACGCGGTGGAGACTTTGATCACGATGAAGCGCTTAACCGCAAGGTTTCGCCCCTTTATTACGTCGATAAAATCAGGGCGCCGCTTCTGATTGGACAGGGCCAGAATGATCCGCGCGTCACAATTGCGAACTCGGACGCAATGGTTGCCGCGTTGCGCAAAGCGAAACGAGAAGTGACTTACGTGGTTTATCCGGATGAAGGGCATGGCTTCGCGCGCCCGGAAAACAATCTCGACTTCTACGGCCGTGTGGAAGAATTCCTCGCGAAGCATCTCGGTGGTCGAGCCGAGCCATGGAAAAAGATAGAGGGCGCGACAGCGGAGTTGCGATGAGGAGCCGTCTCCTGCTCGCCTTTGCCGGCTTGGTTTTCAGTCATGCGGTCGGTGCAGCCGATCCAGCGGCGATTTCGCAAAAGGCGACCACCTGGCGGAAACAACATGAGCACGAAATTCTGCAGGAATTCTCCGACCTTCTCGCGATCCCGAACCTCGCCAGCGACAAACCAAACATCGAGCGAAACGCAACCGCAATTCGCGCCCTGTGCGAGAAACGCGGCCTAACGACACAATTGCTCACCCTGGAAGGTGCCCCGCCAATCGTGGTAGCTGATCTCACCGCATCGGAAGCCAAGCGCACGATTGCAGTTTACGCCCATTACGACGGCCAACCGGTGGATGCGACGAAGTGGAAAAGCGACCCGTGGAAGCCTGTCATGCGCGATTCGGCCGGAAACGATGTTGATTGGAAAAAGCCGAAAGCGATCGATCCGGAATGGCGCCTGTACGCGCGCTCGGCCGGAGATGATAAAGCGCCTATTATCGGAATGCTCGCTGCGCTCGATGCCCTTCGTGCCAGCGAACTAAAACCATCGGTCAACCTGCGTTTTGTTTTCGAAGGCGAAGAAGAGGCTGGTTCGCCTCACCTTGCACGTTATCTCGAAAAATATCCGAAAGAGTTAAGGCCGGACGCCTGGATTTTATGCGACGGGCCGGTCCATCAGAGCCGGCGAGCCGAACTGTTCTTCGGTGCGCGCGGCACGTTTGATCTCGAGTTAACGGTCTACGGACCTATCAAGGGTTTACACGACGGTCATTATGGCAACTGGGTTCCAAACCCAATCGTTAGGCTGACACATTTGCTCGACTCAATGCGCGATGAGGACGGTCGTATCCTGATCAAAGGGTTTTATGACAATGTGAAATCGCCGACCGCGGCGGAGCTAGCAGCGATTGCGAAGATTCCGGATGTCCAGGCGGACTTGCGCCGGGAATTTCAAATCGCGGCAACCGAAGGGAATGGCAAACCTCTGAACGAGGTGCTGCTTCAGCCCGCACTGAACATTCGCGGGATCGAATCGGGCCACGTCGGCGCCATGGCGTCGAACACGATTCAGACCGAAGCGCGCGCTTCCATCGACTTTCGGCTCGTGCCTAACGAAACCCCGGATTCAATCAAACCTCTGGTCGAACGTCATCTCGTGGCCCAGGGCTACACCATCGTGCGCGACACGCCGGACGCCGCCACGCGTGACAAACACCCCAAAATTGTGCGAGTGACCTGGGGCGCCGGCTATCCACCGGCGCGCACGTCCCTCGACCTCCCTCTCTCGCGCGAGATTGCCGCGATCATGAGCGCGGCAGGTCACGATCCGGTGCGGCTACCTACGGTCGGCGGGAGCATTCCGATGTATCTCTTTCAGCAGCCTAACGACACGCCAGTCATCGGATTGCCGATCGCCAATCACGACGACAATCAACATGCGGCCGACGAAAACTTGCGGCTGCAAAACCTCTGGGACGGGATCGAGATCTACGCTGCCCTTTTTGTGGGCCTGACGACCCAGTAATCGCCGCTGCAATCGGTGGGGTCGCCAAGAAGCAGGGGAACGGACCTTCTCCGATGTTGGTCCCTTCCGGAGCAACTTTATGCAAAATTCGTGCTTGCTCCCGAACTGAGCGACTGTTTAGCTGCGTTTCCCCATGAAAACAGAGCGATTCCCCCACGCGAATCGTATCTATCGGATATTGATCGCAGAGCCGTTTGAACTCGCCCGGATTGGGCTGAGCAGCATCATATTAGCTGCGTCCCGCTTTGTTGTGTGCGCTTCGACTGGAGATTTTGACGAGGCCTTCGGGCTTGTTGAACGCTATCGACCGGATCTGGTAGTGGCCGATCCTTTTGGGAAGTGTCGAGACGGGATTGTTTGGACGAAAGATTTCGTTGGCCGATTTCCGAACACAAAGCTGCTCATTGCGACCTGGAATCCCGAGGCGAACTTCGCGGAACGCGCTTTGCGGGCGGGTGCTAGGGGATATTGGATGAAAAGCGGATCGGCCGAAAGCCTTGTGCAAGCAATCGACTCGGTCCTTGGTGGGGAGCTCCATGTCAGCTCGGTTGTTGGATTGCTATCGGTGCACAAGCTGGTTGACCCAAACCGTAACGGAGACCGCGGCATCGGGAATCTCTCTGATCGTGAACTGCACGTCTTTACGCTCATTGCCGCCGGACACGGCGTTGGGCAGATGGCGCGTGAGCTCGGAATCAGCCGCAAGACGGTTGAAACACACTGCGAGCATATCAAGCGAAAGCTCGGGTACTGCGATGCCGAAGCGCTTAGGCGCGGGGCCCACGAGTCGTTAGGCTAGCCGCGCCACGCCCTTCGATCCCTGAAGTGTCAATCAGGGACGGGCGCGGCTGAAAATCAGGGATAATCCCCGATATACGTTTCTTAGGAGCGGTCCGTATCCTGACCGTTATCAAAATAGGGCGAAATTGTGAAAACTCGTTTTCCGAGAGCGAAATAAAAGCCAACTACAAAGGCTGCACCGGCAACGACCTGACGCTCACGGTGCAATGATCGTAATTTCCCAACAACAAATAGATCTGGATCTGCCGCTGCGGCTCGTCCTGGGGCTTCTCCCTCTTCCAGACCTGCAGTCGCAGAAAAAACAACCAGGTAGAAGAAGCAGATACATGAAATTAACAAACGTAAGTAGAACTATCAGTCTCATCGGCGCATGTGCCTTCGTTGCACTTTCGCCAACACTCCAAGCGGTCCTCCCAGCACCGGACGGAGGCTATTCCGGCGATAACACTGCTGAGGGGCAAGATGCACTTCTCAACCTCGTAGTCGGCTCCACCACCGGCATCTATAACACGGCCGTCGGTTTTGATGCGCTTTACAGCAACACCGACGGCGTCAGCAACACTGCTATTGGTTTAACTGCACTTCAGACCAACACAACGGGCGGCAACAACACAGCTACCGGGATTGACGCGCTCCAAGGCAACACGACCGGCAACTTTAACACCGGCACTGGTTCTGAGGCGCTCTATAGCAACACGACCGGGACCAATAACACGGCCATCGGCGGCTTTCAGACGCTCTTTAGCAACACAACCGGCAGTCAAAACACGGCCACCGGTTCTTTTGCGCTTACAAACAACACAGCGGGCAACGATAACACGGCCACCGGTTTTGATGCGCTCCTTACCAACTCAACGGCCAGCTTCAACACGGCCAACGGTAGTCAGGCGCTTTTTAGCAACACGACTGGGCACGACAACACGGCCAACGGTAGACAAGCGCTCTTCAGCAACACCAACGGCTTCTTCAACACGGCCACCGCTTCTGATGCGCTCTTTAGCAACACGAGCGGCAGCGACAACACCGCCAGCGGTGTTAGTGCGCTCACCAGCAACACCACTGGCAGCGACAACACGGCCACCGGTCTTGGCGCGCTCTCTAGCAACAATATCGGCAGCGACAACACGGCTACCGGTGTTAATGCACTTAATCACAACACAAGCGGCAGCAGCAACATCGCATTGGGTGTTAATGCCGGTGCTAACCTCACTACGGGGAGCAACAATATTGATGTTGGAAATGCGGGCGTAGCCGGCGAGTCCAGCATCATCCGCATCGGCACCAAGCCAGCGCAGAAGAACGCATTTGTCGCCGGCATTAGTGGTGTCACCGTTGCGGGCGGGGTCGGAGTCATTATCAACACGCAAGGTAAGCTGGGTACAGTGGTCTCCTCGGCGCGTTTCAAGGATGCAATCAAGCCGATGGACAAGGCAAGCGAAGCGATCCTTGCGCTAAAACCCGTGACGTTCCGCTACAAACACGAACTTGATCCAGAGGGAATCCCGCAGTTTGGTTTGGTGGCCGAACAGGTAGAGAAAGTGAACCCTGATCTCGTGGCTCGCGATGAGGAAGGGAAGGCCTATACCGTGCGCTATGAGGCAGTGAATG
>Ga0207691_10004905_pt1 | contig 12931 bp, 10 predicted proteins | sample KBSM13metaG_FD_184327 | JGI IMG/M metagenome (GOLD analysis project Ga0207691, IMG submission 184327) | Miscanthus rhizosphere microbial communities from Kellogg Biological Station, Michigan, USA - KBS M1-3 metaG (SPAdes) (version 2) | ecosystem: Host-associated > Plants > Roots > Rhizosphere >... | reverse complement strand
AACACCTGCCAGGTCGCCTACGACGTCGACGAAAAGATCAACTACTTCCGAGTCTGGACCATTGCCGCTGATGAAAAGCAATACATGGCACAGGACACAGACTTCACAGAAGAGGGCGATACCGATACGCCCACCATGCTCTCAACGACGAAGGTCCGCATTGCGCATCCGCCCGCGGCCGACGTAGGCGCTACCATCATCTGCGAGTCCGAGGAGGTTCTCAGGCCTTTCTTTCAGGAAAAGATTTGGCACATTCAAAACGGCATTCCCGCCGTCTTCCAGGCGCTTGAAGTGGATCTCCCGCCCGGTAGCGCGCATTCACAATCGTGGCACCAGTTCAAACCCGTTGCCCCGACAGAGGTCGCCCCCAACCACTGGCGATGGGAAGTTAAAGATGTGCCCGCCCTCAATCTGCGTGATGTTCCCTCTCATCCGGAGTGGGCTGCGCTCGCCGCCCGCATGTCAGTGCTCTGGGGCGAAGCCGCCGTAGAGGGAACCGACAATCAGTGGCGCGCGCTGGGACAGTGGTTCACCACTCTCGAGGCAGACCGCCCCACACCATCTCCCGAAATTACGGCCAACGTGCAGGCCCTCATTGCCGGAGCCCCTGATTTCTACACCAAACTAAGCCGGATTACTGATTCCATACAGAAAAATATTCGCTACTTTATCGTCGAGCGCGGAATTGGCGGCCTTCAGGCCAACCATGCCGCGGACATCTTCCGCAATCGGTATGGCGACTGCAAAGACAAGACGACGCTGCTGATCGCGATGCTTCAGGTCGCAGGGATTCATGGCTACTACGTGCCCGTTGACACTCGTCGTGGCAGTGTCGATCCCGTGGATCCATCGCTTTATGGCAATCACATGATCACTGCCATCGAAGTTCCGGTGGACGTCCAGGACCCTCGCCTGATGGCGATAGTCAAGGCGAAAGATGGCAAGCGATACCTCATCTTTGACCCCACCAACGAGCGCACCCCGGTTGGAAACCTTCCCTCTTACCTCCAAGGCAGTTACGGGATTCTCTCGGCAGGATCGGCAAGCCAGGTCATCGCATTGCCTGTACTTTCTCCTGAAGCCAACGGAACCGAACGCAGGGGCGCGTTCACTCTCTCGCCGGAAGGCACGCTGACTGGCTTAGTCGATACCACGCACTCCGGCCCAGAAGGCGCCGATTTGCGCATGATTCTCAAATACTCCGATGAAAAACAACGCCGCGAATCCCTTGAAATGGAGGTCGCGCATGACGTGCCCGGTGTTGTGTTGAACTCGTTCCAGTTTGTCCAGCCCTCCGAGCTCGACAAGCCAATTGAAGTTCATTACAAACTCACAGCAAATCAATACGCACGCCAGGCTGGCCCCCTCCTCCTGGTTCGTCCGCGCGTCATTGGATCCCACGCAATGCCATTCGACGATAAGCCGCGCACTGTCCCCATCGATCTCACAGCGACCGGGCGGTGGCGTGACAGCTTCGACATCGCCCTGCCTCCTGGCTACGTCGTCGACGAAACTCCTGACACCGTTGCTGTCGATACCGATTTCGCCAGCTATCACTCCGCCATCACTGCGAAAAACAACCAGCTCCACTACGAACGCGAATACATCGTCCGTCAGATCGAGATTCCGCCAGACAAGGCCGCCGACTTCCGCAAACTCCAGAACGCAATCCTCAGCGACGAAAAGGGAACCGCAGTCCTCAAGAAGCAGTAGAACTGCTTCTTTGCAATCACGTTTGGATGGATAGATCCTCTGCCGACTGCATCTCTTTTGCCTTTCCATCATCTACTTCAATAGTTGTCGTTCCTTGAGAGATAGCCGGACATATTCCTGATGACCCCGCCACTTCTTTCTCCATTTCAGCTTCGATCGGTCAGCTTCGCCAATCGCATCGGCGTTTCGCCAATGTGCCAGTACTCGTCCGAAGACGGCTTCGCTACTGACTGGCACCTCGTTCACCTGGGAGCGCGCGCCCAGGGCGGCGCCGGACTGGTCATGATTGAGGCCTCTGCCGTTCTGCCCGAGGGCCGCATCTCTTCTGCCGACCTCGGCATCTGGAAAGACGAGCACGTCCCCAAATTGGCCCAGATCGCCAACTTCATCCGCTCCCAGGGAGCTCGCGCCGGAATCCAGCTTGCCCACGCAGGCCGCAAAGCCAGCATGACCGCACCATTCCGCGGCGAACGCCTCCTCACTCCAGAAGAAGGCCGCTGGGAGCCCGTCGCGCCGAGCGCAATCCCTTTCTCTCCCAATTACGCGATGCCCCGGGCCCTTGATCAGGCCGGAATCGACGACGTCGTGCGCGCCTTTGCGCGGGCTGCTCAACGGGCAATTAGGGCAGGCTTCGATCTCATCGAGATACATGCCGCCCATGGCTACCTGCTTCACGAGTTTCTTTCGCCGCTCGCAAACCACCGCACAGATGCCTATGGCGGCAGCTTCGAAAACCGCGTTCGCCTCCCTCTCGCCGTCGTCGATGCGGTTCGAGCCGCATGGCCGGCTCATCTGCCGCTGTTCGTTCGAATTTCCGCTACCGACTGGGCGGAGGGCGGATGGTCGCCCGACGAATCGGCCAGGTTTGCCCGCCTTCTGCGCCAGCACAGCGTCGATCTTGTCGATGTTTCCTCAGGCGGTCAGGTGCCAAATGCCAGCATCCCCCTTGGCCCGGGCTTTCAGGTGCCTTTCGCGGCTCGCATTCGCGCCGAAGCCGATGTCCCGACCGCCGCCGTCGGCATGATTACCGACCCCCGGCAAGCCAACGAAATTATCTCCACCGGTCAAGCTGACATGGTCTTTCTCGCTCGCGAAATGCTCCGGGACCCCTATTGGCCGCTTCACGCTGCTATCGCACTTGGACAACAAGCGAGCTGGCCGATCCAATATCTTCGCGCCGCTCCACCGCACTCTCCGGCGCGCGAAGCTTTCGACGCACCGCCAAAAGACTGATACTTCATGCTGCCCGAAATCTCATCAGTCTCCGCCCCCTTGTCAAAAAATGGGAGCTTGCTCTCAATTTGCTTAACAACCGACGGAAAGAGTGGCCTATACTGCGTTTAAGGATCCCCTTGAATCCCGGGTCCTGCTGTTCAACTATGGCTACGCATCCGTCCCCGAAGCGCGCCGTTGAAGCACCTGCGATCCCTGACCGTCTCTATTTCAAGATCGGGGATGTAGCCCGTATCTGCAAAGTCGAGACCTACGTGCTCCGCTTTTGGGAGTCGCAGTTTCCCCAGTTGAAACCAAACAAAAGTGGCACCGGCCAGCGACTTTACCGCCGGCGTGATGTTGAGATTGCGCTTGAGATCAAACGCCTGGTTTACGGCGAGGGCTACACCCTCTCTGGCGCCAGGCACGCTCTCGGTCATGTTCGTAAGGCCGACCCCCAGCCCGATTTACCGCTTGCCGAAAAGCCCAGTGGGAAATCCCGCGACAAGGTTGCCGCCACAATTGGACGTGCTCGCGCCGAACTCCGTGAGATTGCCGGCCTGCTTTCCAGTCCCCATCCGCAGGCGCAATCCCCCCGCCGCCGTCCGCGAGTCTCCTCGTTGGCTAGCCCGTCCGGTTCTCTTTTCCCGTCATAACTACTAGTGTTTTGAAGTGTCCCGATGCGTCCGTCAAAAGCTCGCAGGCGCCTACTTAGGAGCTTCCGCGCTTTGCACTCCTGACGCCTTCTCCACGCGTACCACTGTGCATTCTGCTTCTTTTCCCGAAGCATTCTTCAGCTTCACTTTGTCGTTATCGATTTGGTAGCTGACATCCGCCCCCACAACAAAATCAGTGGCCTTCGTTTTGTCCTTGGTGCGACAGGTGTATTCATGCCCAACGGCTATGAAACTCATGTCGAACTTTTGGGTCTTTTGGTTCTTATCGGTCGTGCCTGCCGGCTGGAAGTCTTTGAGAGTGGTCCTTCCCTTCAGTTTTTCACCGGCCACGGGCAGCGCGGACATCAATACGACGAGCAGCATTAGGCTAAGCTTTCGCATCATCGACCCTCCGCCGACATTGTAAGCTAAAGCCCCTTAGACTGCGCCGTGCGCAGGTGAAGCATCCAAAGGTCAACGGTGCGGGAGCGATTGCGGGCCCCTTCTGAACGCCCAACGCCCCAAAGTCAACAGAAGCCCCGATAGCGGTCTCGTTAGTGAAGTGAGCTAAATCACATAAGAAATCTCCCTTGCGCGCTATTGTCTTCGCTATGCAAGTCACCTGATTGAGGTACACCATGCGCAGAAAACTAAAGACCAATAGAGAGATTAAGAATGCCGCGGGCACGATTTCAGATCGCCTCCGCGTAAACTTCAAAGTCCACTTCGACCTTATAGAAACGCAAGATATAGTCGACGGAGTTCCCGACCTGGAATTCAGCTTTGGCAATCTCCGCCCCGAGCCAGGAGCAGAAAGTCAGATCTCGTCCCTCGCACGGACCCGCACGCCCCTCATCCTCGCCGGCGGAGGAATTCAAACCACGATCCGTTTTAACGGCCCTAATGCCTTCACGGTGATGAGCGTCATCAAAGAGATTCAAGTAAACGAGATCGACAAAGCAGCCTAGGGAACTACGATCAATGTTCTCGATCCGTGTCCCCTATCCTCAGGGAGGGGACACGTCTGGGCACCGTAGGCGGTTGCCGCCGAGCGCCGTGACTGTTGTCGCAGTTTCCATCACTGAATGCTTTGCAGCATTCTCTCGAATGTGGGACTCAACCGTTCATAGTCGGACTCTGGCGCGACAAACACCATGAAGACCACTGAGCCATCCGGCCTGGGCAGTGTCACCAACCTGTCTCGTTCTTTCTGCGATTGTCCCCTGGCATCCGGAAATGGCGAAGTCGACTGCATGTTCACCGCTCTACCTCTCACGCCGGCAACCTCCACATCCGTAGCCGTCCCAACGGTACGCAGGTCGCTCGACCCACTTTGAAGGGTGCGCACAATCTCCTCAGTTGCCTGGTCGATCGTCATCGGTTGGTCTTTTTGAGCAACGCCGTTGATGACTACACCGTAGCCAACCCCATTGCTCACAATACCTGCGCGCGGCGCGATCGTCAGCGATTGGCCTTGCTCTTTCGGCGCAATCACGTCCCAATTCTCCGGCCGCACAATCTTCAAAGGACCAAGATCGGCAAGTACAAACTTCGAGCTTGGAGTCACATCACTCAATGTGACGGAGCTCCCCGTCCCGCTGCCCGATGCAGTTTGTGTTGGACTCGCGACGACCATTCCCGGGGGCACCTTCAGCACAGCGCCATTCGTCTTGTTCAAAGATTCCCACTGCCCCGACTTGCTCCCCTGCGCGATCTCTTCCGCTGAATACGCCTTGACTCCCGAGGCGTGCCTGCGCGCCTTTGTGAATGCTGCCGAGTCGCTCCGGTATTTCACCCGCGGCCATGGCAGAATCTCCTTATTTATCGCCAACTCCCGATTGCCTGGATTCGGATGATCGCTCAGGAACTGCGGCCCCGTGCCACCCTGCGCCTCGAGTGTCTTAAAAAAGTCGGCCAGTGCCCGCGGGTTATATCCGGCCCGGTAAAGAATCATCGCGCCCACCTGATCGGCTTGGGCCTCATCGCTTCGCGAATACTTCAGCATCACCATGCCCGCGCCTATCTGCACACCCGCTTGCCCCAGGGCTCCCAACGTGCCGCCTCGAGCACCAAGAATGGCTCCCGCCAATCCTGCCAGGCCCTGCGTCAGTTGCGCTTTCTGCATCTGCTTCGCCGAGTGCTGCATATACACATGCGCCATCTCGTGTCCCATCACACCTGCAAGCTGCGCTTCGTTCGCCGCTGCAGTGATCGTGCCGATATTCACGAACATTTGGCCGCCTGGAAGCGCAAATGCGTTGATCTCTTTTTGAGCCACCACGTGAAATTCAAACGGCCACGAATTCTCCGGCGGAATCGTCGCCACCAGCCGTTCCCCAAGTTGTCGGATATACAGCGTCTCCGGACTGCTGTCCGGCAGTACCGGCATCTGCTTGTAGACCTCCGCCGCAGCCTGAAATCCGACCTGCTTTTGCTGATCGCGGCTGATGCTCGGATGCCCGGGGTCCGGTAACTTCGGCCCGCCCGCCTGCGCGAGGCACAGATCTACCGGCGCAATTGAAAAGAGGATCGAAACCGCGACAATTGCGACCTTTCTCACGCGCCAGGTCCTCGAAGACTTCATCAAAGGTCCTCCCATTACAGACCCTTCTTATATACACCTGCCCAGCCGCGAGTTGCACAGCCGGGCTGCCTATTTGCGCCAACGTTCACGTAAACAATTTGTGTACGATAGCATCTGACAGAAAGTCGCTACCTGCCAATCTGGGTTTCGCGCCCCTGCTCGAACTCGGCTGTTAGCGCGAGTGGTGATCCCAATACATAAGGCCAGCCTCAGCTCCCTTGAGCAATGTCGCCCCTCATAAAGGAGACAGGTATATTTCCCGAACGACAAAGCGAATCGGAGACAGCCGACTATGTGGGCAACTTCGACGCAGGCGATCGCGCTCGATTAGTGAGCCAGGGAGCATTTAACTACATCGGGCAAATTGCCTCCGTTCTTTCAAGCATCATCCTCGTGCCCTTCATGTTGTTGCGTCTCGGCGCTGAAGCCTATGGCTTCTGGATCGTTGCGCTGGCGACACCCGCCTTTGCGGCCGGAATCGACAATGCCTTGTATCTCTCAATTACCCGCGAGACTGCCTTGCACCGCGACGCAGAGCGAGTGATCGATGGGCCGACCTCGGCGTTTCTGTCAGCCGCCTGCGGAGCTTACGCCGTCTTTGGACTGTTATGCGGTGTCCTTATCGTCGCGACCGGAATGCAGATGGCGCCCCATCTGCATTTGAGCGCCGCCATCCAGACTGCGACTCCAACCATATTTACTGCTGTCGCTATTGCGTTCGCCGCGGGCCGGGCAGTTACCTTCAGCAACGCGGTTCTAGCCGGGTTTCAGCGCTTTGGAACAATCAACGCCATCTCCGTCGGAGCCATGCTGGTCCGCTTCGTGGGGTTCGCTCTACTCCTGCAGTTCCATTGCTCGCTTGCCGCGATCGCGATTTGTTACGCCATAGTGTCAATCGCAGAGTGCCTGATCGCGACCTGGTTTTCTTATCGTCTTGGCGCTCTGCGCGCAGACAGTTCGCTCTTTCAGTGGAAGCTCCTCAATCGAATCTCCGAATTCGGAATATCCAGCTTTCTCACTACATTGCTTCAGAATGTCTGGTGGTTTAGCCCGCCGATAATGCTTGGCTTCTTTACAGGAGGCACCAGCGCAACAACATCCCTCTATGCCGGGCAGCGTCCCTGCTTCATTGTGTCTGAGCTCAATTGGCGCGGCGCCGAAGTGCTTTTTTCTGCCTCTGCTGCAGAAGAAGGCCGAGGCGGCGACAAAACGTACGCTGACATCATCGTATTCGGCACCAAATGTGTCCTCTCCGTGGCCATGCCTTTCTGCATCGGTTTGGTCATTCTTGCGCCGGTGTTGGTCCACGTCTGGCTGCGCATCGCGCGGCCTGAAACCGTGATAGTCATGCAACTGACCTCGATTGGAGTGATAGCAGACGCGCTTTGGGTTGGACCCTTACATGCCCTTTGGGGCCGCGGCATGGCGCGGCAGGTACTCTTCATCACCGCAGCCATGACTGCCTTGCTCCTCTTTCTAAATGCGTCGCTTATTCCGCGATTTGGCGTAGCGAGCGTAGCGCTTGCTTTCACATTGTCCGCATGGCTTGGGGCAATCATCACGACGGTCTATGCCGCGCGTGAATTCAAGTATTCGTGGCCCAGATTTCTGCTCTGCTCATTTTCCGACGTGGCCCTTCCCTCGGCATCCCTTATCGCGTTTACGCTGGTGGTCCGCGCGTTCTTCCCCGATCATCCGCTTTTGCTATTGTTTGTCGCAGCCATCGGCGGCGGAATTGTCTATGCTATGCTCTTTTGGATTCAGCAGCGCTTCCTGAAGAACTCTTTCAATCCCTTATCATTGCTTTTCAGAAACTGGAAGCGATCATAAGCTGCATTAAAGGTAGGAATGCTCATCCAGATCAGGCGAAAACTCCGCAATGTGCATTTTCTTCGCAGCACATATTTTTTCTTTCGATCATGGAAGGAACGCTTCCGCTGGGCCAGCAAGCCCGTGCTGGACAGGTGGCTTGAAGAAATGTACGAGAGAGAAGACCCTTGGAATTATCTAGATTGCCCCGAGGAGTCAGATCGCTTTCGGAGTGCGCTTCACTTACTTGAGAATGCACGAGGGACCACCGCCTTCGAGCGCGGATTTGAAGTAGGGTGCGCCGAGGGAGTCTTCACCAGCATGCTTGCTCCGCATTGCAAATCTCTCCTCGCGGTTGACATCTCCAAAAATGCACTCCGTCGAGCGTCTGAGCGATGTGCAGGAACCCATGTGAAATTCGAACAATGGGATCTATCCACCTCTCCCGCGCCCGCAGATATGGATCTCGTGGTTATCATGGACGTCCTGGAACTCTTCTTTCGGCCTCCCGATATTCGCAATGCACGGGACAAATTGACAGGTGCTGTTCGCTCGGGAGGATACCTTCTCCTCGGAAACAGCCGCCAAAACGATATATTCGAAACATCCTGGTGGGGTAAGGCGATGCTTCGAGGCGGCAAGCGCATCGCTGAATCCTTCGGCGAGCATCCTCAATTGGATCTCGTTTCAATGGAAATGGAAGGAATGTACGTGAATGCTCTATTTCGAAAGTTATGAGCTATCGTCTATCGTTTCCATCGCTGGAAATTCAATATGATTTCCGTGGTCGTGACAACCTTCAATCGGCGAGAGGTCCTGGCAAGATGCCTCCAAGCGCTCGAAGATCAGGATTGTCCACCGACTCAATTCGAGGTGATCGTCGTCGTCGATGGTTCCACCGACGGCACTCTTGAATATCTCCGCTCGCTTCGCTACGGCCCGGCATTGACCGTTATAGACCAGCCAAACAGGGGATTGGCGGCTGCTCGGAACGCCGGATTAGCTGCTGCTCGATTTGAAATCGTGCTCTTCCTCGACGACGATCTTCTATGTAAGCCCCGGGTTGTATCGGATCATTTGAAAGCGCACACTACGGGTGGCAAAGTTCTCGCGTTCGGCCCAGTTCTTGTTGGTGAGGCACCGCTCGAGGCCGCAGCCGCCCGTTTGACACGAACCTACTACGCCGACAGCATCTACGGGCCCCTGGCGCAAGGGGAATCGCCGGTTTGGCCGATTCACGCCCGCGTTCCACCGAATAGTTCGATCTCACGGGAAGTCTTGCTGGAATTCGGTGGATTCGACGAAGCGTTTGTAAATGCCCACGAAGATATCGAATTAGGCATACGCCTGTGGCGAGGGGGCGTGAACTTCATTTATCTCCCCGACGCCAAAGTAGAGCATCTCTACACGAAGTCCTCCAACGATCTGGCTGTCAGCGAGGCTCGGCGCACGGGTAAGTTTGAGATTCTCCTTTGTCGTAAGCACCCGGTCTATCGCTCAGAATCTGCATTGGCGGCTTCGCAAACCACGCGGATGTTCGCAAGCCGAGTGGGTGACATCCTTTTGAAGTTTCCCATAGCAGGCCAATTGGCGCGATCCGCTTTCGCAACCGCGCGAAGGCTTCCCCTTGAATCGGTCAGCGGAAGGAAAGAGGAGTGGCTGCTGGCACGCGAAGGCAATCTGAACATGCTCCAGAGCGCTGTGTGCGAAGCAGGCTCATGGCGTCAGTTCCGGGCTGAATTCTGGATGCGCCTGCCGGTTTTGATGTATCACCAGGTGGGCGCGTTCAAGCGAAATACTTACCCCGGGCTGACGGTGGACCCCGGACGATTCGCGCTTCAGATGGAGTGGCTCGCCAACAATGGATACCAGCCGATTGATATCTCTGATTGGATCGCGTGGTGCGAATCCGCAAAGCCTCTCCCCGAAAATCCAGTCTTGATCACCTTCGATGATGCGTACGCAAATCTTGTCGACTACGCCTTTCCTGTCTTGCGAAAGCATCGATTCAAAGCGGTCGTGTTTGTGCCAACTGCCTACATCGATCAATCCAATATCTGGGATCAGGCCAATGGCAGCGCCCCAATCCGCCTGATGAGCGCAGATTCGATCAAGAGATGGGCGGCTGATGGAATTGAATTCGGCGCTCACAGCCGCACGCATCCGGAGCTGGACCGCATCAGTGCCGCCGCTTTGCAGGAGGAGGTCGAAGGCAGCCGCGCTGAACTCGAGAAGATCGTCGAAGCGCCAGTCGCCGCCTTTGCGTATCCGTATGGCAACCACAATCGGCAAGTGGAAGAAGTGGTCAGTCGCAATTTCCGATTGGCATTTACAACAGAAGACGGCCTGAACAATCTGGGAACGAATTCAATGCGTCTGCATCGGACAATGGTTCAGTCCGACGATACCCTGGTCGACTTCGCTTCGCGCATTCGTTTCGGCTATAGCATCCCGGAGCTAACTAAAGCACGCATCCGACGCCTTCTCCGCATGTAATCATGACTCTGGGCGCTGGTCAGGAATTCATGCGAAAAGAAAAAGAGATGGTTTCCATATCGATACCGTTTCTTAACAGTGAACGCTTTCTCGCGGAAGCTGTCGAAAGTGTGCTCGGTCAAACCTATAGCCCTTGGGAATTATTCCTCGTTGACGACGGATCAACCGATCGCAGCACAGCCATCGCAAAGGAGTATGCAGCCGGATTCCCAGACAGAATCAGGTACCTTGAGCACCCAGGACATCTCAACCTCGGTCTGCCCGCATCGCGGAATCTCGGAGTCCGCGCCGGCACCGGCGACTATCTTGCTTTCCTTGATTCGGACGATGTATGGATCCCGCACAAACTTGAAGAGCAAGTTTCACTGATGGACGCCTCTCCAGAAGCCGGGTTTCTCTATGGACTGAGTGAGTATTGGTACGATTGGGACAAAAATCGCATGCCTGAACAGGCAAACGATATCCCTCCACTTGCTCCCGGCAACAGGCTGTATCGTCCGCCTGAGCTGCTCTCCTCCAACTACCCATTGGGAGAGCAGGGTGCTCCTTGTCCATCGAGCTTCTTCCTCCGTCGCCAGGCATTTGATAAGGTTGGCGGATTTGAAGAGTGCTTCAATCCCAAGACCTACCAACTCTATGAAGACCAGGCGTTTCTCGCCAAGATGTATCTCCATGTCCCAGTCTTCGTTGCGGATGTCTGCTGGGACAAGTACCGCTGTCATCCCGATTCCATGGGCAAAAGGCTTGAGGGCACAATTCGCGAGGAAGCAGAAAGACGATATTACTTTCGGTGGTTGGAACGATATCTCCGGCAGCAGGCAGTGACGGATCCGCAGGTATGGGAGGCTTTTCGAAAGCAAGCCTGGGGTTATCGGTTTCCGCTGCCCGTTCGAGCCGCTAGACTCTTACGCCGTATCAGATTCAAAGTCTCATCGTAATTCTGTTTGCACCCACATTACATAAGTGCTGTCCGGCCTATAGACTTTTGGCACGGATCCAAATGGGCTCAGGGCGTTCTCGCGACTATGAGGCGGGCTGCGCCAATGCTCCCACCAGGCGGATCAAAGAAAGAAAGCGGGAACGTTGACAATGCCGATCGAGCACGCTGGGTTTCATACCCTGGCACGACGTGCAGGCGCACTTCTTAAAGACGCAAGGGCCCGCCAGGTGTTTGCGAATAACTTACTGAAAGAGTTTAGCTATACGCACGGACTATTGAAGACCTTGGGGCATCCGAGGATTTATCAACTGGAAACCACGAATTATTGCCCATATACATGCAATATGTGCCCGCGAACGCACGCAATGACTCGTGAATTGGGTCACATGGATATCGGTTTATTCCGCGCAATTCTGGATCAAATCGAGCCCGCCTGGCAGGTGGATGGCGTGACCGAGGATCCATATATTGCCCTCTGGCATTTTGGCGAGCCCATGGTCTACAAGCACTTCGCTGAGGCCGTCTCCTATTCGCATCGCCGTGGATTACGCGTGATCATTTCAACCAACCCATCCGTCTGGACAACAAGTCGAATAGAAGAAATTCTGGAGTTGGGACTCGATGAGATGTACGTCATGATGGATGGAATGGACGACAGTACATCCATGGCCATCAGGGGTCGTGCGGCAAGTTTTGCCCGCGGCGAGGCCAACGTTCGGCAATTACTCGAGAGAAAAGCCAATTTAGGACTTAATCGCCCGCTGATCCACATGAGTATGATCAAACAGCCGCGAAATGCTCATCAGTGGAACGAGTTTCAAACCTACTGGAAAGGCGTCGAAGGAATAGAAAGCGTTATTCTGGGTGACTTCTCAACCTTTGCAGGAGACATACCTGGCTTGGTTCAGATACAGGAAGCTTTGATTTCGCAGCATCCCGAGGAGGCGATCTCTGTTGCGCGCCATCAGAGATTGTTGCGACTGCCATGTTTCTACCCATGGCACAGCATTACCGTAACCTGGCGAGGAGAGGCTGTCCCATGTTGTCGAGACCACAATGGCGCTCTCGTTTTAGGCGACCTGACAAAGCAGTCGCTCGAATCGGTTTGGAACGGGTCGGCAATGCAGGATTTACGACGACAATTCAAAACTGCGCGAGTGACCGCGGCCCCTTGCTCCACATGCAAAGAGAGAAGCAACGAAATAGGATTGCCCGGCCGCTACTACCCGTTCTCCCTAGTGAATGCCAGGCGCGCACTGGCAAAAGCTGTAGGGAAATCATTTCCTTGATGCAACCGGCGCGATATCCCGTCTGACTGTTCTGGGAGTACCCTGGCAGGAAAACATCGAAATGCGAACTGAATCTACAAGCAGAACCGGGCTCTTCCAATGCTTTGCCGCGGACATACTGCGATGACGAAACGCAGAGTCCTGCACGTCATGGGTACAGCAGAGCCAGCTGGAACCGCCATATTTCGAATCATCGAGAGCCTGGCAGAAGCTATTGACTCAGAGAAATACG
>Ga0207691_10004904_pt1 | contig 12932 bp, 13 predicted proteins | sample KBSM13metaG_FD_184327 | JGI IMG/M metagenome (GOLD analysis project Ga0207691, IMG submission 184327) | Miscanthus rhizosphere microbial communities from Kellogg Biological Station, Michigan, USA - KBS M1-3 metaG (SPAdes) (version 2) | ecosystem: Host-associated > Plants > Roots > Rhizosphere >... | reverse complement strand
CCGGCTCTCCGGCAACGTCCGATGGATCGACAAGGACGGCGGGCTCGCCGAAACCGAAGAGATCGTCTTCCGCCCGCGGACGCGCATGCTCGAAGCGCCCACGCGGGTGCACTTCACCCAGGGGACGACGTCGCTGACCGCTCCCTCCGCGCGCTACGACATCGCCGAGCGCGTCATGCACTTCGGGGGACCCGTCGAGGCTTCAGGGACGGGCGCGGACAGCGGGGGACTGTCCAGGATGACCGCCCGACAGGGCCTGTACCGCCGCGACTCCGGCTCGGTGGAGCTCGAGTTCGTCACGGGGGAGTCGCACTCGGGCGACCGCATCGCCGCCGACCGTCTCGTGCTCCAGATGGCGGCCGAGGGAGGTCGCCCCTCATGGGCGCGCTTCTCCGGCAATGTCCGGGGCGTCCTGGCCGCCGACGGGCCTCGAGTCGCCCCGGCGGGGTCGGCCGGCGCGGCCAGCTCCGTCACGCCGGCGCCGCGCGAGCGGCTGTACTCGGGCGACGTCGGCACGGTGACGTTCGACTCCGAGGGGCAGACCAAATCTGTCAAGCTCGAAGGCGCGCCGGCGATGCTCTCCGAGGCCGAGCGTCGCCTGACGGCAAAACGGATCGACATCGGTCTCGAGAACGGCCGCGCCGTGACCGCTTCCGCGACCGACGAGGTCAAGCTGGATTCGGCGAACGGCCACGCCGAAGCCGCGCGCGGCACGCTCGGTTTCGCGCCGGACGGAACGGCGCAGAACGCCGTGCTCGAAGGTGGAGTGCGAATGGAATCCGACGGCCGGGCCGGCGACGCCGAGAAGGTGGTCGAGCTGACGGCGCGCCATCTCTGGCAGCTCACGGGGGGCGCGCGTCAGGCGGCCCGCGTGCAGAGCGGAGGCTCCAAGCTGTCCGCGGACGTGATCGAGATCGACCGCGATGGGCAGATCGTCCGCGGTCAGGGCCGGGCGCGAGCCGTGTTCACTCCCGACGCCCAGAAGAAGGTGCGCATGACGGGCTTCGTCGGAGACCCCAAGAAACCGACGTACGGCAAGGCGGACCTGATCGTCCTGGAAGACTCGCGGCGGCAGGGGAGTCTTTCCGGCTCGGCTTCTCTCTGGCAGGACGATTCGTCGCTCTTCGCGGACGACATCGCGCTCGACGACGCCGAGCGCACCGTGCGCGCTTCCGGCAACGTGCGCACCGTCATGGCGCCGGCTCCCGCACCCGCGAAGCCGGCAGGCGCCGAAGTTCGGCCCGCCTCGGTGATCACGTCGAAGCACCTTCTCTACCGCGACTCCGATCGCAGCGCGCGTTTCGAGGGGGGCGTCGCCGTGACGCGAGGAGGATGGAGGGCGTCGGGAGGCGAATCGACCGCCTGGCTCGACAAGGACGGGCAGGTCGAAAGCGTCGAGATCTCCGGCCAGGTCAGGATGTCCGACCGCGCCACCGGCCGCTCCGCGACCGCCGACAAGGCCCTGGACTCACCAAAGATCGAAAAGACGGTGCTCTGGGGCTCGCCGGCGCGCGTCACGGACGCGGCCGGGAGCCAGGTCGCCGGGGCCGTCTTGACGATCGCCGACCGCGGGCGTAGCGTCGAGATCACCGCGCCCGAAGGCGGCAAGACCGAAACGATTCACCGGACACAGAAGGATTGAGCAAAAGCGCTGACCCCGGGGGGCGCACGGCGCCTCCCTTGCCCGCCGGGAGATCGGGGGACCGGCCGGTCCTCACGGCCGCAGGTCTCGCCAAGACGTACGGCGGTAGGTCGGTCGTGCGCGACGTCTCGCTCGAGGTCGCGTCCGGTGAGATCGTCGGCCTGCTCGGGCCCAACGGCGCCGGCAAGACGACGACCTTCTCGATCGTCGTCGGTCTGGTGCGTCCGGACTCGGGAGTCGTGCGGCTGGGCGACCAGGACCTCACCGATCTCCCGATGTACCGGCGGGCGCGCGCCGGGATCTCGTACCTTCCTCAGGAGCCGTCCGTTTTCCGGAAGATGACGGTCGAGGACAACCTGCTCGCGATCCTCGAGACCCTGGAGCTCTCTTCGGTCGAGCGCGAGGAGCGATGCGCCGCGTTGCTTTCGGAATTCGGACTCGAGAAGCTTCGCGGCTCCCGCGCGTTCACGCTCTCGGGGGGAGAGCGCCGCCGCGTCGAGATCGCCCGGAGCCTGGTCCTTTCGCCCTATTTCCTCCTGCTCGACGAGCCGTTCGCCGGAATCGACCCCATCGCCGTGCTCGACATCCAGCAAATCGTGAGGCGCCTGGCCTCTTCCGGCATCGGCGTGCTCGTCACGGATCACAACGTCCGCGAGACTTTGTCGATCTGCGACCGGGCTTATATAATCCACGGGGGAGAGATCCTTCGCTCGGGCACGCCTCTTGCACTCTCGAGCGACGCTGCCGTCCGAAAGATCTATCTCGGAGAGAGTTTCCGGCTCCACTGAGCCGGTGTCTTTATGGCCCTGGAACAGAAGCTCAACCTGAGGTTGTCGCAGCGGCTGGTGATGACACCGTCGCTGCAGCAGGCCATCAAGCTCCTGCAGATGTCGCGGCTGGAACTCCAGGAAGTCCTCACCCAGGAAGTGGTCGAGAACCCCGTCCTCGAGGAGCAGGACGAGATCCAGGAGACCGCCGAGGCGGTCGCGGAGTCCGCCCGGCAGACCGAGGATCCCCCGCCGCCGCCCGATCCGACCACGCCTCCCGCCGAGAAGGAACGGGACTCCTTCGAGGAGATCGACTTCCACGCTTACTTCGAGGACTACCTCGATTCGGCGTACAACCCTCGCCAGTACCAGGAAGAGCCCGAGGAGTACTCCCTCGAGAACGTCCTGACCCGGCCGGAGGGCCTTCCGGAGCACCTCAACTGGCAGCTCTCGATGGCCGAAGCGACCCCGGAAGTCCGCGAGATCGCGGCCTACCTCGTGGGCAACATCGACGAGGACGGATACCTCCGAGTCTCCCGAGAGGAGATCCGGGGGGAGTACCCCAACGACGCCGACGCGGCGGCGGCCATCGCGCTGGTCCGCGCGCTGGACCCGTCGGGCGTGGGCGCGTTCGACCTTCCGGACTGTCTGCTGTTGCAGCTGAAGTCCCTCGCCATCGACAACCCGCTCATCGAGACGATCATCCGAGACCACTGGCCGGCCTTCCTCAACCGGCAGTTCGCGCCTCTCGCGAAGACTCTGAACGTCGGCATGTCCGAGATCCAGGCGGCGTTCGAGATCATCAAGAACCTGGAGCCGAAGCCGGGACGGAAGTACTCGAGCGACCGCACGATCTACGTCGAGCCCGACGTCTTCGTGCGCAAGATCAGCGACGAGTACGTGATCCAGCTCTCCGAGGACGGGCTGCCCAAGCTCCGCATCTCGGCGGCGTATCGCCGGCTCCTCCGCAGCGGCAATGGCGCGATCGGCTCCGAGGCCGCGAACTACCTCAAGGACAAGATGCGCTCCGCGATCTGGCTCATCAAGAGCCTCGACCAGCGGCAGAGGACCATCTACAAGGTCGCCGAGTCCATCGTCCGCCACCAGAGGGCGTTCCTCGACCACGGCATCGAGCATCTCCGGCCGCTCGTCCTCCGCGACGTCGCCAACGACATCGGGATGCACGAGTCCACGGTCTCCCGGGTCGTGTCCAACAAGTACATCCACACCCCCCGCGGCCTCTTTCCGATGAAGTACTTCTTCCACAGCGGCATCGACTCCTCGACCGGCGACGATGTCTCATCGCTTTCGATCAAGAACAAGATCTCCCGCATCGTGCAGGACGAGGACGGACGGCATCCCCACTCGGACGCGCGCATCATGCAGAAGCTGCGCGCCGAGGGCATCCAGATCGCGCGGCGCACCGTCGCGAAGTACCGCGAGGAGCTCCGCATCCCGTCGTCCTCCCAGCGCAAGCAGAACTTTTAGGAGGTCAACGATGGCCGTCGAATGCACCGGGCGCAACGTCGAAGTCACTCCGTCTCTGAAGGAGCTCGCCGAGGAACGCACGCACCGGCTGGAGCGCCATCTCGGCGGGCCGGCCGACGTGCGCGTCGTGCTCTCGCACGAGAAGCACCGTTTCGGCGCCGAGATCATCGCCATTCACCGGAGGCGCCGGTGGAAAGCGCAGGAAGAGACGGCGGACCCTCGGGCGGCGGTGGCGGCGGCTTTCGAGAAGATCGACGCGCAGGCCATGCGCGATTCCGAGAAGCGGCGCGACAAGAAACACCGCGCTTCGACTCGGTCGCTGACGAAGGCCACCGCCCGGCGGGCCGAGCCGAAGGCGGCGGCGGCGGGTTCCGCGGCGGCCCGCGGAAACGGGTCGGGCCGTGTCGTCCGGTCGCGCCCGCCGGCCGTGAAGCCGATGGGCGTGGACGAGGCCGCACTGGCGATCGAGTCCACGGGCGAGGAAGTCCTCGTGTTCCGCGACGCCACGAACAATCGTGTCTCGGTGCTCTACCGGCGCCGCGACGGCGACCTGGGACTGATCGTGCCGGAATGCTGATCGGAACGGCGGAAGGCGAAGGCTCGAACGCCGGGGACGGCGCCCCGGGCGCGTCCGCCCGGCGGGCGGGCGCGATTGACCCCCGCCTCGTCTTCTATCGCCTTTCTGGAGCGAACCGGGACGCGGTCCTCGCCGAGTTCGCGTCGCGGCTCGCGGCGCTCGGAGCCGTCCCGGACGCGGGCGAGCTCGTGGGCCGGCTGCTCAAGCGGGAGCGCGACGGCTGCACCGGCGTCGGACGAGGCATCGCGATCCCGCACTGCCGCCTCGACGCCTTGCCGGGCGAGGTCGTCGCCTTCGCGACGACCGAGCGGCCGATCGAGTTCGGCGCGGCGGACGGCGAGCCCGTGGATCTGATCTTCCTCGTTGCCTCGCCGACCCTCGCGGCGGCCGCGCACCTGCAGGCCGTGGCCCGGGTCTCACGGCTTCTCCGACAGAGCGGAATCGCCGAGGCGCTGCGCGGAGCGCGATCCCAGGAGGAGCTCGTCGCGGCGCTCCGGACCGCCGAAGCGGCCCTGAACGGAGCGCCGTCTTGAGCGCGCAGTTCCCGCCGCCGAAGGCGACCGCGCTCACCGCCGACATCCTGCGCTCCGCCGAGCTCGAAGATCTCGAGATGCGGGTCGTGGCGGGGGAGTCGGGCTTCGGCCGCCCGATCGCCTGGGGCCGCATCCAGCGGCCGGGGCTCGCCCTCGCGGGATTCCTTCCCTACATCAAGCCCGGCCGGATCCAGATCCTCGGTGAGAGCGAGCTCAACTACCTCGACACGATGGCCGAGGACGTCCGCCGCGAGCGGATCGCCTCGATCTGCGCGCTTCCGGTGTCGGCCTTCGTCATCACCAAGGGCCAGACGCCCCCGGACGACATCGTCCGGGAGTGCCGGCTGCGCAAGATCCCCCTGCTCGTTTCGGACCGGACGACTTCGGTCGTCATCCAGTCGATCACCCGCGTGCTCGAAGACTCGCTGGCGCCCTCGACCACGCTCCACGGCGTGCTCGTCGACGTCTACGGAATGGGCGTCCTCCTCCTCGGCGAGTCCGGCATCGGAAAGAGCGAGTGCGCGCTGGACCTCGTGCATCGCGGCCACCGGCTGGTCGCCGACGACGCGGTCGAAATCCGCCGGTATCCGAGCGGGGCGCTCGTGGGACGCGCCGCCGAGATGATCCGCTACCACATGGAATTGCGCGGCATCGGCATCATCAACATCAAGCACCTCTTCGGGGTCTCGGCCGTGCGGGCCTCCAAGTCCGTCGAGCTCGTCATCGAGCTCGAGCGGTGGGACCCGACCAAGAAATACGACCGGCTCGGCCTGGACGGCGAGTTCTACACGATCCTGGAGCGCGAGCTGCCGCGCCTGCGACTGCCGGTCGCTTCCGGCCGCAACCTCGCGCTGCTCATCGAGATCGCCGCGCGCAACGAGCTCCTGAAGAGCCAGGGCTACGACGCCGCGAAGGAGTTCGCCCGCCGCGTCGACGAGGAGATCGCCAAGAACGCCCGGGCGGAGAGCGGGGGCCGCAAGTGAGCGGCGCCGCGCCGGCCCCGTCCTCGCCCAACCTGGTGGTTCCCGAGAGCCTCGTCGTCGTGACGGGCCTCTCGGGCTCCGGCAAGAGCTGGGTCAACAAGTGCCTCGAGGACATGGGCTACTTCTGCGTCGACAACCTGCCTCTGGATCTGCTCGAGCCGCTGATCGATCAGCTCACCGGCAAGACGCGCGTGGGGATCATCCTCGATGTCCGCAACCCCGACTTCGCCCACCGGTTTCCCGAGATCCTCGCGCGCCTGCGCCTCCGCGTGCCGGGCACCCGTCTGCTCTTTCTGGACGCCTCCGAGGAGTCGCTCATCCGCCGATTCTCCGAAACGCGGCGGCCACATCCCCTTGCCGGACGCTCCTCGCTGCTGGAGGCGCTGCGGCGGGAGCGCGAGATGCTCGGCGAGGTCCGGGCCGTGGCGGACGTCGTCGTGGACACGTCGTCGATGACCGTCCACGAGCTGCGCTCCTTTCTCCAGAAGACTTTCGAGGGCGCCCCGGAGAGCGCCGGGATGATCATCTCGGCGACCTCCTTCGGCTACAAGTTCGGCACTCCCCACGACGTGGACCTTCTCTTCGACGTGCGGTTCCTGGCGAACCCGCACTTCGTGCCGGAGCTCAAGGGCAAGACCGGGATGGACCCCGCGGTCGCCGCGTACATCGAGACGGATCCCGAGACGCCCGCGTTTCTCGAGCGTCTCGTCCAGTTCCTCGACTACCTCCTGCCGCGTTTCGAAAACGAGGGCAAGAGCTACGTGTCCATCGGGATCGGCTGCACCGGCGGAAAGCACAGGTCCGTGTACGTCGCCGAGCAGCTCTCGCGGATGCTGCAGGAGCGGGGGTATCCGGTCCGCGTCTCCCACCGCGACGCGACGCGCGAATGAGCCGGCGAATGAGATAATGGAGTCTCCCCAATGATCGGCATCCTGCTGGTGACTCACGGCAAGCTCGCGGAAGAGCTGCGCGCGGCGGCCCTGACGATTCAGCCGGGCCTCGAGCGCATCGTGGCGGTCTCGCTGGAATGGAGCGAGACCGGGGAAGACGCCCGCGAGAAGATCCGCCGCGGCCTGGCGGAGGCCGACGCCGGAGACGGCGCCGTGATCCTGACGGACATGTTCGGCGGCACGCCGACCAATCTCGCGCTGCCGTTTCTCGCCAAGGAGAGGGTCGAGATCGTCACCGGGGTCAACCTCCCGATGGTCCTCAAGTGCGCGTCGCTACAGCGGAGCGGACGGCCCGTGACCGAAGTCGCTCATGTGGCCAAGGACCGGGGGCAGAGGTCGATTTACGTGGCGTCGGACCTGCTGGCCGAAGACGCGGCTCCGGCCGCGCACTCCGCGGCGAGCCACGGAGTCGTGGTCGGGCAGAAAGAGGAGTCGTGATTCAGCGCGAGCTTTCGATCCGCAACCGACTCGGCCTGCACGCCCGGGCCGCCGCCAAGTTCGTCCAGACGGCCAGCCGCTTCCAGTCCGAGGTCAAGATCCGCAAGAACGGCGAGGAGGTCGACGGCAAGAGCATCCTCGGGATCCTGCTGCTCGCCGCCTCGCAGGGCACCCGGATCACGCTCGCCGTCTCCGGCGTGGACGAGCGGGACGCGATCGCGGCCGTCGAGGATCTGATCGCACGCAGCTTCGACGAGGAAGAGTAAGCGGACCTCGGTTTCCGTTAGCGTTCAGCGCTCCATGCTGCAGGGCATCTCCGTTTCTCCGGGCATAGCCGTTGGCCGGGCGGTCATCATCCGCTTCGGCGGTCTGCCGGCGTTCCGCCGGGCGGTCGATCCGGAGGAATTCGAGCGGGAGGAGCGCCGACTTCGCCGGGCGGCGGGAAAGGCGGCCGAGGACTTCGCCCGGCACTCCCGCGAGGCCAAAGGCGACATGAGCGAGGAGCTCGGCGCCATCCTCGAAGCCCATGGCCTGATCGCCGAGGATGAGACGTTCCTCGGGGCCATCGTCGAACGCATCCGCAAGGAGCGCGTGAACGCCGAATGGGCGCTGGCCGAGGTCGCGCGCGAGCTCGGGGGGAGGCTCGCCGCCGCCGACTCCGCCGCCATGCGCGAGCGCGAGGCCGACCTGACCGACGTCGCGCGGGAGATCGGCGCGCACCTGGCGGGCGGGGACCGTCCCCTGCCCTCGGAGGTCCCGCGCGGCTCGATCCTCGTGGCGGACGAGCTTTCGCCGGTCGACGCGGCCCGTCTGGACCCTCGCCGCGTTCGCGGCCTCGCGCTCGAGCGGGGCGGTCCCACGTCGCACGCCTCGATCATCGCCCGTTCCTTCGGGCTTCCGGCGGTGGTCGGAATCCCGAACCTCTGCGAGAAGGTGTCGCCCGAGGTGCCGATCGTCGTGGACGGAGATCGCGGCCTCGTCGAGCCGCATCCCTCGAAAGATCAGATCCGCCGGAGCCTGCAGCGGATCCGAGAGGAACGCGAGAGGATGCGTCGGCTTCGCAGCCGTACCGCGAAGGCCGCCGTCACCCGGGACGGCGTTCGGATCGCCGTCCGCGCGAACCTCGAGCTCCCCGAGGAGATCGCGGCTCTCGAGCGCTACCGGGCGGAAGGCATCGGCCTCTTCCGTTCCGAGTTCCTCTACCTCCGGGCGCTTCCGAGCTCCCCCGGAGTCCAGGAGCAGCGCCGGGCCTACGAGACGCTCCTCGAGGCTGCGGCCCCGCACCCGGTGGTGATCCGGACTTACGACCTCGGGGGAGAGAAGGGCATCGGGCCTGCGCCGGGCGACAACCCCGCGCTCGGTCTGCGGGGCCTGCGCTACTGCCTCGCGCACCCCGACCTGTTCCTCGAGCAGCTCACGGCCCTCTGCCAGGCCTCCCGCAAGGGAAAGCTCCGCATCCTGCTGCCGATGGTCACGTCGCTTTCGGAGCTGAAGGCCGCCCGGCGCCTTCTCGAGAAAGCCGCGACGCGCTGCGGTCTGACGCGCGTTCCGGAGCTCGGCGTCATGATCGAAGTGCCGTCGGCGGCGCTCCTCGCCGACCGGCTGGCGTCCGAGGCCGACTTCTTCTCGATCGGAACGAACGACCTGGCACAGTACGGGCTGGCCGTGGATCGCGCGAACCCCGACGTGTCGTCGCTCTACCGGCCCCTGCATCCGGCCATCCTGCGCATGATCCGCCTCGTGGTCGCAGCCGGGGAAGCCCGGGGTCGGCCGGTGGCGGTCTGCGGAGAGCTCGCCGCCGACCCGATCGGCGCCGCCGTGCTCGTGGGCCTCGGAATCGTCGATCTCTCGGTCACGCCCGTGGCGATCCCGGCGGTCCGAGAGGTCCTGTCCTCGCTCGAAGTCTCGGTCGCGCGCGAGCTCGCGCTGCGCGCGCTGGATATGGACGAGGCGGCGGACGTCGAGAGACTCTTCGCCGCGAACGTCGGAGGAAGCGCATGAGAGTCGTGCCGAAGCCCTGGGGCCGCGAAGAAATCTTCGCGGAGAACGAGCGCTATGCGGGAAAGCTGCTCTATCTCTCGCCCGGACACAGCCTTTCGCTGCAGTACCATGAAAGAAAGGACGAGACGCTCTACGTTCTGGAAGGCGAGGTCATTCTGCTGGTGGGCACCGAAGGGAACATGAACGAGATCCGGTTGAAGCCCGGGGAGTCGTACCGGATCCGGCCGGGAACGCGCCATCGGATGCGCGCCGAAATTCCGTGCGTCCTGGTCGAGGTGTCCTCCCCCGAGCTGGACGACGTCGTGCGCCTCGAGGACGCCTACGGGCGGGCGGGAACCACCGCGCCGTGAAGCGATCCGGGGCTCCGGCCTGGGGTCTGTGCTCTCTGTGGTTTCTGGCCGCGGCCGGAACCGCGGCGGCCGCCACACCCACGCCCACACCGAGGCCCAAGCTTTCGGGCGGATTCGGCCGCGCGCGCGCGACGCCGGTCGCACCCGCGGTCTCGGAGGGAGGCCAGAGCCTCGCCGACGTGGTCCGCGCCGCCGGCACCCGGGGCGACGGCTCCGGGGAAAAAGAGAAGAGCGGCATCACGATCGACAACAAGACCCTCGTGAAGGACACCGGAAAAGGGAAGCTGACGACCTCGGCCATGGGCCCGGCCAAGGCCCATGTCGCGGCTCCGACACCCGCGGCGGTGCCCGCGAAGTCGGCGGCGGTCGCGGACGCGACACTCTCTACGGAAGTCACGGGCGGCAACGCCGCGAGCGGCGATGAAGCCGAGTGGCGCGAGACCGCTCGGCGCGAACGGAAACACGTGGAGGACGCGAAGACCCGCATCGCCGATCTGACGGCGACGTCCCGAAAACTCGAAAACGACTTCTACGCCTGGGACGACGGGCAGTACCGCGACCGCGTCATCAAGCCGGCCTGGGATCGGGCGAAGGCGGACCTCGAGCAAGCGAAGACCGAGCTCGAGGCCGCCGAAAAGCAGCTCGCCGACCTTCCCGAGCGGGCGCGCAGGGCCGGCGCGCTTCCGGGATGGATCCGCGAATGAGCACCACTCTTCCCACACACGCGCCCGCGACGCCGACTCCCGGGAGGGGCTCCGGGTCGTACCGCGTCGAGACGTGGGGCTGCCAGATGAACGTCCTCGACGGCGAGCGCATGGCCGGCCAGCTCGAGGCTCGGGGCTTCGCTCCTGCGCCCGAGGGGGAACCGGCCCGCGTCATCATCCTGAACACCTGCTCGGTGCGCGAGAAGGCCGAGGACAAGGTCTTCTCCCAGCTCGGCGTCCTGGCCCGCCGCAAGCAGGCGGATCCGGATCTCGTCGTCGGAGTCACCGGCTGCGTGGCCCAGGTGTCCGGCGAGGAAATCCTGGAGCGGGCTCCATGGGTGGACTTCGTCGCCGGCACCGGTCAGGTGGAGCGCATCGGAGAGCTCGTCGAAACGGCCCTCGCTGAGAGGCGGCAGGCGCTCCGGCTCGAGCTCCCCGAGGAGGATCCGGTCTACCAGTTCCGGCAGATCACGCGCGGATCGAGCTTCCAGGCCTACGTCACCGTCATCGAGGGCTGCGACCAGTTCTGCACGTTCTGCATCGTCCCCTTCACCCGGGGCCGCGAGCGCTGCCGCCGGGCGGACGAGGTCCTCGAAGAAGTCCGCGAGCTGACGGCCCGCGGCTACACCGAGGTCACGCTGCTGGGCCAGACCGTGAACGCGTACCGGGAGCCGGAAGAGGGCTTCGGCCTCGGCGAGCTCCTGCGCCTCGTCGGCGGGATTCCGGGGCTCCGTCGTTTGCGCTTCATCACTTCCCACCCGCGCCTCGTGGACGACGCGCTCGTCTCGGCGCTCGCCGAGGTTCCGGCGCTCGCTCCCTACCTGCACCTGCCGGCGCAGTCCGGCTCCGACCGGGTGCTCTCCCGCATGAAGCGCCGCTACACGTCGGCGGAGTATCGCGCCACCGCCGCCCGGCTCCGCGAGTGCGTGCCCGGCCTGGCGCTCTCCTCGGATTTCATCGTCGGCTTTCCGGGAGAGACCGAGGACGACTTCCAGGACACGCTCGCCCTCGTTCGCGACGTCCGGTTCGCGAGCCTCTTCGCCTTCCGCTACTCGCCCCGGCCGGGCACGGCCTCGGCGCGGTGGGGGAGCGCCGGGGAAGTCCCCCAGGACACGTCGGCGCGCCGCCTCTCGGAGCTCCTGGCGCTCCAGACCGGGATCCAGCGGGAGCTCAACGAGCAGCTCGTCGGCCGGACCTTCGAGATCCTCGTCGAGGGCACCAACCGCCACGGGCAGACCACAGGCCGGACGCCGTGCAACCGAATCGTCCACCTCGAGTCGGAGAAGCCGGACCCCGGCACCTACGTCCACGCGCTCGTGACGCGGGGCCTTCCCAACTCGCTCGCCGGGAGGGTCGCGTGATCAGGATGGAGATCAAGGGGCTCCTCATGGACCCCGTGTCCAACATGCCCGTCGTCATCCTGCGGGACACCGAGAAGGGCCACTTTCTGCCGATCTGGGTGGGCATCTTCGAGGCCAACGCCATCGCCCTCGAGATGGAGAAGGTCACGACGCCGCGCCCCATGACGCACGACCTCCTCAAGAATCTCCTCGGGGAGCTCGATGCGCGGGTCGACCGCATCGTGATCAACGACCTTCGCGACAACACCTTCTTCGCCCGCATCCACCTGACGCGCGGCGATTCGACGCTCTCGGTCGACAGCCGGCCGAGCGACGCGATCGCGCTCGCGCTGCGATCGCAGGCCGAGATTTTCGTCGAAGAAGAAGTGCTCGAAAAGAGCCGGAGCCTGCGTTCGGATTCCGATCAGGACCCCGACCGTCTCAAGAAGTGGCTCGAGGAAGCGAGCCCGGACGAGCTCGGCAAGTACCGGATGTAGCACTCGCCTCGCGCCAATTCTCCTCGTTCCGGCGGGAAAAGTTCGCGTTGTACACTCCGGCCCGTGATCATCTCGATTACCAATCAAAAGGGGGGAGTCGGGAAGACCACCACGGCGATCAATCTCGCGGCCGCCATGGCCCAGAAGGGGATGAAGACCCTGCTGGTGGACCTCGATCCCCAGGCCAACAGCACGATGTCGTACCTGGAACGGCGGACCGTCGAGAAGTCCATGTTCGACGTCCTCACGGAAGCCGAGGTCAAGCTCAAAGACATCGTTCGCCCCTCCGGGATGAAGAACCTCGACATCGCCCCGGCCCGGATCTCGCTCGCCAAGATCGAGTCCAAGCTGCTCGGGGAGATCGACGGGCACTTCCGGCTGCGGGACAAGGTCGACGCGGTCCGGCGGGCCTACGACGCCATCCTCATCGACACGCCACCGACCCTGGGCATGATCACGGTCAACGCCATGGTGGCCTCGACCCACATCCTCATCCCGATCCAGTCGTCCTATTTCGCCCTGGAGGGCACCGACGACCTGCTCGAGACCATCGACAAGATCAAGGCCCGGCCGAACCCCAGCCTCCAGATCCTGGGCGTCGTGATCACCCTCCACGACAAGCGCACCGTTCTGGGCAAGGACGTCTACAAGCAGATCAGCCA